>ENA-ORUF01003026-ORUF01003026.1-human-gut-metagenome-genome-assembly--contig:-NODE-3026-length-13055-cov-3.891385_pt1 | contig 13055 bp, 10 predicted proteins | sample MGYA00242077_ERZ509203 | MGnify/ENA primary metagenome ERZ509203 (study PRJEB26280, sample SAMEA2338834) | human gut metagenome | biome: human gut; feature: human-associated habitat; material: faeces...
GCCCGAACCAGTACGACAATCCGAACGGCCCGCTGAGCCACTACTACACCACCGGCCCCGAGATCTGGGAAGCCACCGACCACAAGGTCACGCATTTCGTGGCCGGCATCGGCACCGGCGGCACGATCTCAGGCACCGGCAAATACCTCAAGGAGGTTTCTGACGGCGCGGTCACGGTCGTGGGCTCCGATCCGGAAGGCTCCATCTACTCCGACCCGAGCGACGTGCACCAATACGACATCGAAGGCGTGGGGGAGGACTTCTACCCGAAGGCGTTCGACCGGAACATCACCGACGATATCGTGCAGGTCACCGATCGCGAGGCGTTCGAGATGACACGTCGCCTGGCCGCGGAGGAAGGACTGCTCGTCGGCGGCTCGTCCGGCATGGCCGTCGTCAGCGCCCTGAAATACGCGCGTGAGCACGATCTGGACAGCAATCAGGTAGTCGTCGTGCTGCTGCCGGACTCCGGCCGCAGCTATCTGGAAAAGATCTTCAACGACGACTGGATGCGCGAGAACGGCTATGGCGACATCGTCGAGCGGACCTCCAGGCCATCACTTGCCGAACAGTACCTGTAAGGCCCGGCCAAAGCCCCTTCTGAACCGCGTCCGCGAACCCGAACTTCAATATTTCAATATCGAATCAATACAGCAAACTGCAATATAAGGAAACAACCATCATGACCATCACCATCTCCACCAACGCCGCAGCCCTCGCCAACACCACGCTCGCCACCCGTGCCATCCACGCCGGGCAGGAGCCCGACCCGACCACCGGAGCCGTCGTCACGCCGATCTACATGACCTCCACGTTCAAGCAGGACGGTGTGGGCGGACTGCGTAACGGTTACGATTACAGCCGGTCCGTCAACCCCACGCGAAACAGCTTCGACGCGCAGCTCGCCGCCGTCGAAGGCGCGAAATACGCGCTGAGCTTCTCTTCCGGACTTGCCGCGATTGACGTGCTGCTGCGGGCCACGCTGAAGCCGGGCGACAACATCCTGCTCGGCAACGACGTGTACGGCGGCACCTACCGTCTGCTCGCCAAGGTGTTCGTGCCGTGGGGCATCGGGCTCGACGTGGTCGACATCACCGACACTGCCGCCGTCGCCGCCGCGCTTGAAGCCAAGCAATACCGGTACATCTGGGTGGAGACGCCCTCCAACCCGCTGCTCAACATCACCGACATCGCCGCGACCGCCGACGTCGCGCATCGGCACGGCACCAAGGTCATGGTGGACAACACGTTCGCTTCCCCGGCGCTGCAGCATCCGCTCGACGATGGTGCCGACGCGGTCGTGTATTCGACCACCAAGTACATCGGCGGGCATTCCGATGTGGTCGGCGGCGCGATCGTGCTCAACGACGAAGAAACCCGCGACGCGGTCGCGTTCCTGCAGAACGCCGCCGGCGCGGTGCCATCCCCGTTCGACTCGTGGCTGGACATCCGCGGCCTGAAGACCCTGGCCGTGCGAGTGCAGCGCCACAGCGAAAACGCGCTGAAGATCGCGCAATGGCTGGAAACCCGTCCGGAAGTGGAGCGCGTGTGGTACCCGGGACTGGAATCCCACCCGGGTCACGAGATTGCCGCCCGTCAGATGCACGGCGGCTTCGGCGGCATGATTTCCGTGCAGCTCGCGGCCGGTTTCGAGGCGGCCAAGCGGTTCGCCGGCGCCACGCAGATCTTCACGCTCGCCGAGTCGCTGGGCGGAGTGGAGAGCCTGATCGAGCACCCGGGCGCGATGACCCACGCCTCAGTGGCCGGTACCACGCTGGAGGTGCCCGCGAATCTGGTGCGCCTGTCCGTCGGCATCGAAGGTGCCGACGACCTGATCGCCGACCTGGAGCAGGCCTTCGCCGCCATCTGATTCGGCGGCACGCCGACGGGCATGCATGCAAGGCCCGGTTTGCGTCCATAAGTGCGCGCACTTGTCGTTTCGGCGCGCACTTAGCGACGCTTTTGGGACGACGGAGAAGGAAAGAGAGAGGGGGAGAGAGGCAGTCCCGACGCTGTACTCGAAGGAGCGGTGGCCGGAATGCGGTAATGTTGGGAGGCATGACAGATCAGGTGGCGGCGCTGGGGGCGCTCAAACGGTATTTCGGCTATGACTCGTTCCGACCGGGGCAGTCAGGGCTCGTCGACGCGATCCTCGCCGGGCGCGACGTGCTCGGCGTGATGCCGACCGGCGCCGGAAAATCCGTGTGCTACCAGATTCCGGCCACACTGCTGCCCGGCGTCACAATCGTCATCTCGCCGCTGATCTCCCTGATGCGCGACCAGGTCGACGCGCTCAACGACGCCGGCATCCCAGCCGCATACGTCAACACCACGCAGGGCGGCGATGAGCAGGCCATGGTGCTGGCACAGGCCGCGCAGGGCGACATCAAACTGCTGTATGTGGCCCCTGAACGATTGGAGACCGAACGGTTCCGCAACTTCGCCACGCGCGTGCCTATCTCGCTGGTGGCCGTCGACGAAGCCCATTGCGTGTCGCAATGGGGGCAGGATTTCCGCTCGTCATATCTCGGCATCGGCGAGTTCATCGCCGGCTTGCCGGCCCGGCCGACCGTAGCCGCGTTCACCGCCACCGCCACCGAGCGCGTCCGCCGCGACATCATCGGTATCCTGGGGCTCAACGCCCCGCAAGTCACCGTCACCGGATTCGACCGAGAGAACCTGTACTTCGACGTGCTCAAGATCGAGACCAAATACAAAGCGGCATGGGTCGCACGATACGTAGCCGAGCATCCGGACGAATCCGGCATCGTCTACTGCGCCACGCGCAAGGAGACGGAGGCACTCGCCGCGGCCCTCAACCACACCGTGCCGGCGTTGCGCGGAGCGGCGGGCGGCAGTGCGGCAGATTCCGTCATGCGCGATGGCCCCGCCGCGGTCGCCTACCACGGCGGAATGCCGGCCGACGTACGCAACCAGGCGCAACGCGACTTCGTCACCGACGCCGTGCCGGTAGTCGTCGCTACCAATGCGTTCGGCATGGGCATCGACAAGTCGAACGTCCGCTACGTCATCCACCACAACATGCCGGAAAGCATCGAGGCATACTATCAGGAAGCCGGTCGCGCCGGCCGAGACGGGGAGCCGAGCCGATGCACACTGCTGTGGAACGAATCCGACATCGTCACCCGTCGGCGCCTGCTTGACATGGACAACGACAACGAGCGGCTGACCCCGGAAGAGCGCGAGACCGTGCGCATGAGCAAGCGCCGTCTGCTGGACGGCATGATCGGCTACTGCCGTACCACCGACTGCCTGCACGTCTACATGACCCGTTACTTCGGCGAGAACACGCCAAGAACCGGCACATGCACGGGCGGTTGCACGAATTGCGACAGCACGTTCGAAACCCTTGACGTGACCGACATCGCGCGGTCAATCAGCCGATGCGTGCACGATGCCATGTACGATTACGACGATCAGGGGCGACCGACGTGCGGCCCCGTGCGCCAAGGCCTCGGCTCGGGGAAAATCGTGGCGATACTGCGCGGCTCCAAGGCAAAGGACCTCATCGCGCGGCATCTTGACAGGTGCCCGAGCTACGGTCGTCTGCACGATGCGCCCGAAGCCCGAATCCGCGACGTGCTCAGCCAGATGGCCACCGACGGATTCCTTTCCATCGCCGAAGGGCGGCTGCCGATCGTCGGCTTCGGGCAGCGCGCGGCGGAAACGGTCGCGCCCGAATTCCGATATGAGATCAAACGGGTCGAGCGCAAGGCCGCCGGCGCCGGAACGGGCGTGACGTCACGGGCCGATTCCAGTTCGAAATCCGCGGCGTCGGACGGCCCGGCATTGGGCTCGTACGCCCCCGACGACGAGAACGAGACGTTGTTCCAGAAACTGCGCGAACTGCGTCTGTCCATCGCCCGCGAGAACAGCCTACCCCCATACATGGTGTTCAACGATCGCACGCTGCGCGACATGGCCCGTCTCCGTCCCATCACCGACGCGCAGTTCCTCGCCGTCAACGGCGTGGGTGACAGCAAGCTGGCCAAATACGGCAAGCGATTCATGGAGGCCATCGCCGGCTTCGACGATTGACAGCGCCGTTACAGCGCACCGGACTCGCCTCGTGCCGTATATGCCGTATATGAGGAACGCCTATAGCCAAGAATGCGGCGAGACGCGCGCGATAGTGAGACAATGGTCGATGGAATGCCGGCTAACGGTCGTACGCGCCGGCGTCATATCGAGCAAAAGGAGTCTGCGATGGCAGAAGAAAAGCCGATTGTCGAAAGTTTCCAGCTGGATCACACGAAGGTCAAGGCGCCGTACGTGCGTTACATCGACACAGAGACCGGCCCCAACGGCGACGTGATCTCCAACTATGACCTGCGTCTGGTACAGCCCAACGAGAACGCGATTCCGACCGCAGGCCTGCACACCATCGAGCACACCATCGCCGTGCTGCTGCGCGAACGCATCCCCGGCTACATCGACTGCTCGCCGTTCGGCTGCCGCACCGGTTTCCACCTGCTGACCTGGGGCACCCACTCCACCGAGGATGTGGCCCGCGCCCTCAAGGAATCGCTGGAATTCATCGCATATAAGGCCACGTGGGACGACGTTCCCGCCACGACCATCGAAAGCTGCGGCAACTACCGTGACCACAGCCTGTTCACCGCCAAGGAGTGGTGCAAGGACATCCTCGCCAAGGGCATCAGCTCCGACCCGTTCGAGCGCAAGGTCGTCTGAGACTGGGACTGGCCGACACAGCCGTATTCCCGGCATTGGCCCGGGTTATGGGATGAGGGCGGCATCGGTATCGGACCGGTGCCGCCCTCATCGTTGTTTCGTCACTACCTCATGCGTCGACTATTCCACGCGGAAGATGTTGCGCCGCGGAATCAGCTGGACCGAATCATCATACGGATTATCCTGCCACAGCGTCTTCACTGCATCCTCGGCGCTCGCCCGCATCACGATGATGTCCAACGGCTTGCCGTCGCGCTCGATCGCATGCTGCATTCGGTCGATCTCCCGGAAGCCACGTTCCGCGAACATGTGACGGGCGCGAAGGTTATGAGCCGCCACACGCACCGTGATCGTGGCCACTCGCATGTCATGCAGCCGGTGCAGCGCGATCGTCAGCGCCTGGCTGCCATACCCATGCCCCTGATAGTACGGTCCAACCATGATCGACAGCGTCGCGTCACGCTCGGGATCGGCAATACCCCAGGCGCTGATGCAGCCGACGCACAGCCCCTCCTGATTGCGAATCGCATACCCGAAACCGGAATCCGACTCCTCATGGCACCAGATGCGGAAACGCTCGATGTTGTCCTCCACCGGCAGTGGATCCACCTCCTTGCGGCATCCGTCCGCAATCTTGCAGTTGTTCCACCACTGCGCGAACAGCGCAAGGTCATCCTCCGACGCCGGTTCCAGCGAGACCGTATACGTACTCATCGCTTGCTCTCCTTCGATGAATGTCATCCGCCCTCATCATAACGACTCCCGGTAAACGGCACATGCACTCCAATCGGACGAGTGCCCATGATAGCCTTACGGCCAGTTGTCCAACACACGAACATGAGGTGACCGGTGACTGACAGTGCTTCCCAGCGGCGATTCCGACACGCGACCATGCGCGACTACCCGCACATGCAGAAGAACTACGCGCGCGCCCGCGAGCTGATGGCACGCAACGGCAACCCCACCCAATGGGGCGACACCTTCCCCAAAGACGACGTCGTACGCGACGACATCGCGCAGCGACGCGCCATGCTGCTCGTCGACGAAGTGGGCGGACACGAGCGCATCCTCGCGCAATTCGCGCTATGCCCCGGCGAAGACCCCACCTACCATCACATCGACGGCGCCTGGCTCGACGACGATTCCTACGTCACCATCCACCGCATCGCGTCCTCCGGCCTCGTCAAGCATGCCGCCCGCGACTGCATCGCCTGGGCCCTCAAGCATTACGGCAACGTCCGCGCCGACACCCACCCCAACAACAAGGCCATGCAGCACGTCCTCGAAACCAGCGGATTCGCCCGCTGCGGCCTGATACAGCTGCTTGACCGGCCCACCGATACGACAAGGATCGCATACCAGCGTCACGAGTGGTAACGCCCGGCACGAAACAACGGCGCGTCGCCTGCGTTGCTCCTCAGTCGCCGAACGTGCTCCCGCTGGCGGGAGCTGTCGCGCGCAGCGAGACCGAGGGTGGTCTGATGCACTACTGGCCGTGAAGACCACCCCTAGTTGCTTCGCGACAGCCCCTGCCAGCGGGAGCACGTTATTCCGCGTCGGATGCGTTCAGCTTGGAGCGCTTGCGGCTGTAGGCGAAGTAGACGATCAGTCCCAGGCCGAACCAGACCGCGAACCGCACCCAGGTCTCCCAATTGAGACCGGCGATCAGCGCCATGCAGAATGCGATTGCCAGAATCGGTGTGAACGGCACGCCCGGAGCGCGGAACCCGCGATGCGCGTCCGGCTGGGTCCTGCGCATCCACATCACGCCGGCCGACACAATGATGAACGCGGACAGCGTACCGATGTTCACCAGCTCGAACAGCACGTTGATGTTGATGAAGCCGCCGGCGAACGCGGTCAGCAGACCGAAGAACCAGGTGCCCTTGAACGGGGTGCGGTACTTCTCGTGCACGTGGCCGAAGAACTTCGGGAACAGGCCGTCACGGCTCATGGCGTAGCAGATACGGGACTGGCCGTACAGCTGTACGAGCATCACCGTGGTCATGCCGATGAGGGCGCCTAGGTTCACGATCACCGCGAGCCAGTTCATGCCGGTCTCCAGAATCACGCCGGCCACTGGGGCGTCGATGTACTTTGCGAACTCCTTGTAGGGCACCACGCCGGTCATGATCATGGTCATGACGATGTAGAGCACGGTGGAAACGGCCAGGGACAGCAGGATGCCGCGCGGCAGCGTCTTGTTCGGGTTGATGGTCTCCTCGGCGGAGGAGGACACGGCGTCGAATCCGATGAAGCTGAAGAACACGATGGATGCGGCCGGCACAATGCCGTACGGCTGGGTGGAGCCGGGCTGGAAGGTGTAGATGCCGTACGGGGAGAACGGCTGCCAGTTGGACGGCTTGACATACCACACGGCGCACACGATGAACAGCACGATGATGGCGAGCTTGATGAGCACCATCACGTCATTGGTGCGCTTGGTCTGGTTGATGCCGATGGACAGCACCCACGTGATGATCAGCACGATGACGAAACCGGGCAGGTTGAAGTAGGTGGTGACGTCCGGGTTGGTGCCGTAGGCGGCGGTCAGTTCGACCGGCAAATGCAGGCCGAAGCCTTCCAGCAGCTTGTTGAAGTAGCCCGACCAGCCGGCGGACACGGTGGCCGCCTGCAGGGCGTACTCCAGAATCAGGTCCCAGCCGATGACGAAGGCGATGAGCTCGCCGAACGCCAGATAGGCATAGGAGTAGGCCGAGCCGGAAACCGGCGCCATGGCGGCGAACTCGGCGTAGCACAGGCCGGCAAAACCGCAGCAGACGGCGGCCAGCAGGAACGATACGGACAAGGCCGGGCCGGCGGTCAGCGCGCCCTTACCGGTGAGCACGAAGATACCAGTGCCGATGATCGCGCCGATGCCGAGCATCGTCAGATCGAAGGTGCGCATCGTGCGCTTCAGGGGAGTGGATTCGGCGACAAGCTGATCCACGCTTTTCTTACGAAACAGATCCATGTTCTTCTCTCATGAAATCTAGGATTATGGGGCTGAACCGGACGGATTTCCGGGATCCCGGCACGCCTCAACGCCGGGAATCAAAGGCGGTTTCCGAGAAACCGCATATCGGTCATTAGTGTACGACTGCCGGGCGAAAACAAACGATTGTGACCACACGTCACATTCCTGCGCAACAATAGGTGCCTATGAGCATGAACGCAGCACCCGAAATCGCATTCTCGTCCGAGCAGGGCAAGGCCAACTATGCGGCCGCCCGCCGCCAATACCCCGCACAGGCCATCGTGAACCTCAAAACCATGCGCGACAACATGGCCCACCTGATCTCCGTGGTCGGCGGCCCGAACTCCGGCACGGCGGTGATGGGCGTGGTCAAGGCCGACGCATACGGCCACGGACTGCTGCCCGCCGCACTGGCCGCGCTCGCCGGCGGCGCGACATGGCTCGGCACCGCGCAATCGCATGAAGCACTGCTGCTGCGCAAACTCGGCATCGGCCCCGACCGTTGCCGCATTCTGACTTGGGTCTACAACGGCACCGAAGTGCCATTCGATGAGCTGATCGCTGCCGATATCGACGTATCGGTCGGCTCCCTGCCCGGCATCGATGCCGTGGCCGCCGCCGCACGCAAGCTCGGCAAGCCCGCCCGCGTACACGTCAAGGTCGATTCCGGCTTCGGTCGCAACGGTTTCACGCCGGCCGGATTCGACGCCGCGCTCGCCAAACTCGTGCCGCTCGCCAAAGAGGGCGTGTTGCATATTGTGGGTCAGTGGAGCCATCTCGCCGTGGCCGATTCGCCCGATGTGCCCGAATTCGTGTCCTCCACCGACCGCCAGATCGAAACATTCAAGGACTTCACGCGCCGCATGGAACAGGCCGGCATTCCGCCGGAGATCCGTCACCTGGCCAACACGGCGGCCACTTTGGACCGCCCGGAGATTCACTTCGAACTTACCCGCCCCGGCATCGGCCTGTACGGCTACGAGCCCGATCCCGCGATGGGCACCCCGCGCGACTGGCATCTGACCCCGGCCATGCGCCTGCAGGCGCAGCTCGGCACGGTCAAGGATGTGGAGGCCGGCCATGGCATCTCTTATGGCCGCACCTACCTGACCCCGGACAACACCTCGACCGCTATTGTGCCGCTGGGCTACGCCGATGGCATCCACCGCTCCGCTTCCGGTTTCGATATGGAAGGTGCCAAGCACGTGGAGAAGCCGGGCGGCCCGGTGCGCATCATGACCACTGAAGGTCCGAAGCTCTACCGCGTGTGCGGCCGCGTGTGCATGGACCAGTTCATCGTGGACCTGCACGGATCCGCCGCCGAACTCGGCGTTCACGAGGGCGACACGGTCGAACTGTTCGGCCCGGGCCGCGGCGAGGATTACGTTGAGCCTACCGCCGACGATTGGGCCCGCGCCGCCGACACCATCAGCTACGAGATCTTCACCTGCCTGCGCAACCGCATCCCGCGCCTTTACGAGCATGCCGCCGAAGTACTGCCCGCCGCCGACCTCGCCAAGCTCGACCCCGCCACGCTGCTATAAGGTGCATTACCGCCATACGGTGGCACCCCGTAATCCCTTCTTCCCGAATATGTACCACTGACATGTGCTGAGCGTCACATATTCGGGAAATCGGCCCCAATCTCCCGAATATGTGCCGTTGAGTTGACGTCAGTGGCACATATTCGGGAAGTCGGGATTACTGCGGCCGATATGTGTGCCTATGCTTGGAATATGGAAACGACTTTGGATGGGGAACAGGTGCTGAGCGATGAGGGCTACAGCGCCTTCGACGAGGAGCGGTGGGCACCCGAGCCGCCCAAATCCAAGTCGCGCACGGCTTTCGAACGCGATCGCGCGCGACTGATTCATTCGTCCGCTTTGCGGCGTTTGGGCGCGAAAAGCCAGATTCTGATTGCCGGTACCGACGATTTCGCCCGCACCCGACTGACGCATACGCTGGAAGTCGCCCAGATCGGTCGCCAAATCGGCGCATTGCTCGGCTGTGATCCGGACGTGGTCGACTGCGCCTGTCTGGCCATGACCTTGGTCACCCGCCGTTCGGGCACAACGGGGAGCGTGCGCTCGCCGACATCGCCGGCAATATCGGCGGCTTCGAGGGCAACGCACAGACCATGCGTATCCTGACCCGGCTCGAACCCAAGATCTTTCACCCGGACGGGCGTTCGGCCGGCGTGAACCTGACCCGTGCGGCCTTGGATGCGGCCGTCAAATACCCGTGGACCTTGGCCGAAGCCGACCAACACCCCAAGGGGGAGCGGTCGAAGAAGTTCTGCGTCTACCCGGATGATGAGCCGGTGTTCCGCTGGCTCAAAATCGGCGCGCCCCAGGCCGCCAAGCCCATGGAATGCCAGATCATGGACCTTTCGGATGATGTCGCCTACTCCGTGCATGATGTCGAGGATTCCATCGCCACCGGCGCGTTCGATCCGATTGTGCTCGCCGATCCGAAGATGCTGGACCACATCATCGAGCAGACGCGCGCATGGTATGGGGCGAAGTGGGATGCCGACAAGCTGCTGGCCGCGTTCATGCGATTGCGCCGAGAGCATTTGTTCCCTGCACATTTCAATGGTTCGCGCGAATCGTTGGCACAGCTCAAGAACATTACGTCCGATTTGATCGGTCGCTTCTGCTGGTCGGTGGAAACCGCCACGCGCGACACGTATGGGCCCGGGCCGTTGACCCGGTATTCCGCGAACATCGTGATTCCCGAGGACACGAATTACGAGATCGTGGCGTTGAAGGGCATCGCCGTGTACTTCGTCATGGCGCCTCGCGAGCGCGAGCCATTCCATCAGGAGGAGCTCAAGATCGTATCGGATTTGGTCGATGTGCTTATGGCCGATTCGCCGCTCCCATCCGACGCTTTGGAAAGCCAGTTCCTGGCCGATTGGAATGAATCCACCAATGACAACGAGCGCCTGCGCGTCGCCATCGATCAGGTCGCAAGCCTGACCGACAACTCCGCCCTGGCCCTGCACTCCATCTTGTGCTGAGGGCGTGTTGGGCGGGCGCTTCCCTCAGTCTCGCTGCGCGAGCCAGCTCCCCTCGGGTGAGGGGAGCTGTCGCTGTAGGCGACTGAAGGGAGTTTCGCGGAAGAAATGATAACCGACGGTAAAAATTTACCGTGTCTCAGGTGAGGCGGTACTCTAGAGACTTATGGTCGGAATGATTAAGAAAGAAGATGTCGAGAAGGTGCGCGCCGCCGCGGACCTGTATGACATTGTATCTGCGACCGTAACGCTTAAGCCCTCCGGCACCGGCACCTTCGTGGGCCTGTGCCCGTTCCACGACGAGAAAACCGGCAGCTTCAACGTGCGTCCCTCGCTCGGCGTGTGGCACTGCTTCGGCTGCGGCTTGGGTGGCGACGTATTCAAATACGTCGAACAATCCGAAAACATCGACTTCCGCGAAGCCGTGGAACTGCTCGCCGACAAGTACCATATCGAGCTGCACTACGAGAACAGCGGCAACGGCCCGGCGCGCGAGAACACCGGCTCCAAGCGCACGCGACTGCTGGAAGCCTGCGAGGAAGCCCAGCGCTTCTTCGTCTCCCAGATCTTGACCAAGGAAGCACTGCCCGCCCGCAAGCTGCTTGGCGGCCGCAACTTCTCCCAAGCTGATTGCGAACGTTTCGGCTGCGGCTACGCGCCGCAAGGCTGGGATAATCTCGTGCGCCACTTGGCCTCCAAGGGGTTTACGCAGAAGGAAATCCTCGACGCGGGCTTGGCCCGTCAAGGCCAGCGCGGCATCTATGACTATTTCCGCGGCCGAGTGACCTGGCCCATCCGCGATTCGACCGGCCGCACGCTCGGCTTCGGCGCGCGCAAACTATACGAAGACGATCAGATCGCCGCCAAATACATCAACACGCCGGACACGCAGCTCTACCGCAAAACCCAGGTGCTTTACGGCATCGATTTGGCCAAATCCGCCATCGTCAAGAAGCGGCAGGTGGTGATCGTCGAAGGCTATACGGACGTGATGGCCATGCACTTGGCCGGCATCGACACCGCCATCGCCACGTGCGGCACGGCGTTCGGCGCCGAGCACGCCAAGATTGTGCGCCGCCTGATCGCCGACGATTCGCTGGGCGCGGTCCAGCTGGTCGGGCCGTTGAAGGTCAAGGACCAGCCGTTGAGCTCGCGCATCGTGTTCACGTTCGATGGTGACGCCGCCGGCCAGAAAGCCGCGCTGCATGCCTTCGGCCTTGATTCGGCCTTCCTCTCCCAAACCTTCGTGGCCGTGGCCGACGACAATCTCGACCCGTGCGACCTGCGCATCGAGCGAGGCAACGAAGCAGTGCGTTCGCTGATCGCCCGCGCCAAACCGTTGTATGACTTCGTGATCGACGCCGCCATCAGCCGGTTCGACCTGACCTACACGCCCGGCCAAGTGGGTGCGATGAAAGCCGTGGCCCCGCTGGTGGCGCAGATTCGCGACCGCTCCCTATGGGACGCTTACGCGCGCAAGTCCGCGGGCCGTATCGGCGTGGATCTTGAGGTGATGCGCCGCGAGGTGATGAACGCGCGCCGGCAGATGCATGTACGCGATGAGGACGCCTACGCGCCCAAACGTCGATTCGAGCGTGACGAGCCGCGTGTGGAACCCGGCACCAACCCATACGCCAATCCGGCCACGCGCAAGGCGTTGGAGCGCCGTGACGCCGCCGAACAGGCATATTTCAAGATCGACGACGCCGTATTCATCGCCGAACAGCAGTTCATGGCCGTGCTGATTCAGGTGCCGCGCGCCATCGACCGCACCATGTTCGGGCAGCTGACCATCGACCATTTCATGACTTCGGTGTTCCGCACCCTGTTCCAGGCGATCGCGGCCGCCGGCGGACTGCCATCCGACGATACCCCGCAGGGGCTGTGGATGCACAACCTCACTAAGGCCGGCGGACCGATGCTGAATCAGGTGATCAACGAGCTGGCCGTCATGCCGTTGCCACTGCCTGGCGACGACGGTGGTAATGGCGCACAACCTCCGCAGTCGAACGTGCCTGGGGGAGTCGGCGGTGGTGCGGCCGCCGTGCAGCTACGCCCTGCCACGCCGGAAGAGCAGCGCTATGCCACCGAACTGCTCACCCGATTGTTGGACATGGGCTTCATGCGCCAGATCGGTTTGGCCAAACGCCGCATGGCCCAGCTGCCCGACGGCGAAGAGAAGATAACCCTCCTCGGCCAGATCACCCGCATGGAAACCGCCCGTAAAGACCTCCAAGCCCAAATCTACGGCAACACCATCGGCTAATACCCCCCCCACTGATTGCGCGCATCCGGCGGGTTCTAGTGATCGTTGCAACACCTGACCTACCGCAAGGAGGGTCAGGT
>ENA-ORUF01003030-ORUF01003030.1-human-gut-metagenome-genome-assembly--contig:-NODE-3030-length-13041-cov-4.941321_pt1 | contig 13041 bp, 9 predicted proteins | sample MGYA00242077_ERZ509203 | MGnify/ENA primary metagenome ERZ509203 (study PRJEB26280, sample SAMEA2338834) | human gut metagenome | biome: human gut; feature: human-associated habitat; material: faeces...
TGTACGCCGCCGCCCGCCATCGAGCAGAGTTTTACACCTAATTGGGGATAAAACATTTCAACCCTGGTGGAAGATGAGCCTTGTGAAACGAGAAAGGAAATAAGTTTCTGGGCAGGGATTTTTTTGCTTCTCTTGAAATCGGAATCGGGATGGACAGCATGCTGTGAAATATCAGAAACAATGTGTTCCGCAGAAGAAAAAAACAGTTCTTTGATTTGTTGATGGATCATGATCATGTGCCTCCTTGAGAAAGTGATATACCACTAATTCAAGGGCCGCTCTCGCTACCTCAACAAATTTATCAGTAGCGAGAGCGACCGCACATTTTGCACCCTATGTCAACCCTTTGGGTAGCTTTTTTGAAAAAATTTGGGTTAGACCCACAATTAGGGGCTAACCCTGTAACTTAACTAAATGACATTGGGGAGTGAACAGTAACGTCTGTTTTTCCTTTACATGTCGGAATCAATGGAAACAGTTGACCGTAAAGAGATCATTTGGCATAATAGATATATGAATACTTGTTCATATGAAAGGGGTAACTATGAAAAAGACAGAAGTAGAATGTTGTGATACATTTTGTATACACGAAGAACTTGTACATAAGGCAGAGGGGCATATACCGGATGAAGAGGTTTTGAAGGATCTTGCTGATTTTTTCAAGGTATTTGCAGATACCACGCGGATCCGGATTTTATGTGTTCTTTTTCAGTCTGAGATGTGTGTTTGTGATCTGGCGGAAGTTCTTGGAATGACGCAGTCCGCGATTTCCCATCAGCTCCGGATGCTCAAGCAGATGAAGCTTGTGAAGAACAGACGGGAAGGAAAAACGGTGTTCTATTCCCTTGCTGATGATCATATCCAGACCATCATGAACCAGGGAATGGAGCATATTCTGGAATAACAGATGATATATCAATATAGAAGGAAGGAAACGATAACAGTGACAGCAGGAAGAAAGAAAAAGGTAATCATAGGGATCCTTGTAGCACTTTGTATGACAGTAACGGGATGTGCTGGTTCTGTAAAAAAAGGAACGAAGTATCTGGAAGAAAAAGACTATAAAAATGCAGAGGTGGAATTCCAGGATGCGGTAGACAAAAAGAAGAATCTGGGAGAGGCTTATCGCGGACTCGGACTCTGCTACTGGGAACAGAAAAAGTATGAAAAGGCAGAGAAGGCGTTGGAAAAAGCATTGAAGAATGGAACGGAAGAGACAGCAACTCTTTATAATATTCTGGGAATCTGCGATCTGGAACTGGATAAACCGGAAAAGGCAGTGTATTATTTCGAAAATGGGCAGGAGCTTTCAGGCGCAGGAAAAGAGCTGCTAAAAGAAATGGCATATAATCTGGTAGTTGCCTATGAAAAAGCAGGGGATTACCAGTCTGCAAAAGAGAAGCTGGACAGTTATCTGAAAGCAAATCCAGATGACAAAAAAGCGCTGAAAGAGCAGGAATTTTTAAATACACAGATTTCGGAAGGAGATCAGCAGTAGAGCGGATCGGATGAGCAGATCTGATCCGGGACGGAAAGAAATCTGGCAGGGGAGAATAATATGGCACTTTATGAAATAAAAGAAGAAAAGGAAAGGGTAATTCTGGTCGGTGTCAGTACAAGGGAGAACGATGACACGGAAGATTCTCTGGATGAGTTAAAGGATCTGGTGAAGACCGCAGGTGCGGAAGCGGTCGGACGGGTAATCCAGAAAAGAGAGCTTGTCCATCCGGGAACTTATGTCGGAAAAGGCAAGATTGAGGAAATCCGGGAGCTTTTGTGGGAGCTTGACGCAACCGGGATCGTCTGTGATGATGAGCTGTCTCCGGCACAGATGAACAATCTGACGGATATTCTGGATGTGAAGGTAATGGACCGGACGATGGTCATTCTGGATATTTTTGCAGGACGGGCTTCTACAAGTGAAGGAAAGATCCAGGTAGAACTGGCACAGCTTAAGTACCGGCAGTCACAGCTTACTGGGGCAGGAAGGGCGATGTCACGTCTGGGAGGTGGAATCGGAACCAGAGGACCGGGAGAAAAGAAGTTGGAGATGGACCGGAGACTCATCAAGAACCGGATCGCACAGCTGAACCGTGAACTCAGGGAGGTGAAGAGACACCGGGAACTGACACGCGAACAGCGGACGAAGAACCGGATCCCTGTTGTGGCAATTGTCGGTTATACCAATGCCGGAAAGTCCACGCTTCTCAACACACTGACCGGAGCCGGTGTGCTGCAGGAGGATCAGCTTTTTGCAACTCTTGATCCGACGACAAGAAGCCGGAAGCTGCCAAGTGGGCAGGAGATTCTTCTGACAGATACGGTAGGCTTTATCCGGAAGCTGCCTCATCATCTGATCGATGCATTTAAAAGTACGCTGGAAGAAGCGAAGTATGCGGATCTGATCCTGCATGTAGTCGATGCATCCAATCCACAGATGGACGAGCAGATGTATGTGGTGTATGAGACACTGCAGCGTCTGGAGGCAATGGACAAACCGGTGGTCACGGCATTTAACAAGATGGACAGGATCGGGGAAAGCCTGACGGTACGTGACTTTAAGGCAGACCGGATCGTACAGGTGTCTGCAAAGACCGGAGAAGGTCTGGAGGCGCTTCTTCAGGCAATAGAAGAGATCCTGCGGGAGCAGAAAATTTATATCGAACGAGTTTATTCCTATCAGGAATCCGGGAAAATCCAGCTCATCCGGAAGTATGGAGAACTGCTGGAGGAAGAATACAAAGAAGATGGAATCCATGTATCTGCATACGTGCCGAAAGAGCTTGACGGGAGGGTATAACAGATGGCTTTACAGTTTATTTTTGGAAATCCGGGTTCGGGCAAGTCACATTATCTATATGAACATATCATTCGGGAATCAATGAAACATCCTGATACTAATTATATTATTCTGGTGCCGGAACAGTTCACGATGCAGACGCAGAAGGAACTGGTCCTGCGGCATCCGAGACATGGAATTATGAACATAGACGTGCTGAGTTTTGCACGTCTTGCTTTTCGTGTTCTGGAAGAAACAGGGAATGGAAGCAGGGAGATTCTGGATGATGAAGGAAAGAATCTGATTCTCAGGCGACTCGCGGGGAAAAAAGAAGATTCGCTAAAGGTTTTAAAAGGAAATATCAAAAAGCCAGGTTACATCAGTGAGGTGAAATCCGTTATTTCCGAGCTGACGCAGTACAACATTTCCCCGGATGGCATGGATGATATGATCACGGAGGCAGATGAGTCTTCGTATCTTGCCTGGAAATTGAAGGATATCCAGGTGATGTATCAGGCATTTGAAGAATATCTTGCAGATAAATATATTACAAAAGAAGAAATTCTGGACATTCTCTGCAATGTGATGGACAAATCGAGAATGCTGAAGGACAGTGTGATCGCGCTGGATGGGTTTACCGGATTTACGCCGCTTCAGAACAAGGTACTGGGGGAAATGCTACATCACTGTCAGAAGGTGATGATTACTGTCACGATGGATAAGAGGGAAGATCCTTACGTGATGAAAGACAAGTATCAGCTGTTTGCGCTGAGTAAGCAGATGGTGACGTCTCTTGTGAAGATTGCAGGGGAGGAAAAGGTGCTGGTCGAAGAGCCGGTCTGTCTGTACCAGGAGCCGGTCTGGCGTTTTAGAAATGCGCCGGCACTTGCATTTCTGGAGAAGGAACTGTTCCGTTACAGTGGCAGGACTTACAGGGAAAAGCAGTCAAATGTGCGGGTTTATGCAGCGGCAAATCCCAGGATGGAAGTAGAATGCGCTGCCCAGAGGATACGTTTTTTAATTCGTAAGAAAGAATATCGTTACCGGGAGATCGCGGTGATCGCAAGTGACATGAATCTCTATGCGGATGAGATCGAGAAGACTTTCCGGGAGTATGAGATTCCGGTTTTCATGGATTATAAGCGGAATGTACTTTTAAATTCTTTTGTGGAGTATATCCGGAGTCTTCTTGCGATGGCAGAACAGAATTTTTCTGCAGAAAGTGTGTTCCGTTTCTTAAGAACGGATCTGGTCGGATTTACCGGTGAGGAATTGGATCTTCTGGAAAATTATGTACTTGCGCTGGGCATCCGTGGTTACAAAAAATGGCAGGAAAAATGGATCCGCAGAGCGAAGGATACGACCGAGGAAGAGTTGGAGGTACTGAATCATCTCCGGGTATGCTTTGTGGAAAAAACAGAAGAGCTGGTGTTTGTCTTAAAGCAGCGTCAGAAGACAGTGCGGGATGTGACGCTTGCAATCTGTGAATTTCTGGAAAAAGAAGAAATCCAGAAGCAGGTAAAAGTATTGGAGAATCAATTTACAGAAGCAGGAGAGCTTGCACTTGCAAAAGAATATGCACAGATCTATCGTGTGGTGATGGAGCTGTTTGACAAGTTTGTAAGTCTTCTTGGAGATGAGCGGATTGCGCTCAAAGAGTACAGGGAGCTTCTGGATGCCGGAATGGAAGAGGCTAGGATCGGTGTAATTCCGCCAAGTCTGGATGAAGTGATGGTAGGAGATATTGAGCGAACGAGACTGAAAGATATCCGGGCGCTGATCCTTCTGGGAGTCAATGATTCTCTGATTCCGGGAAATGCATCCGCAGGTGGACTGATTTCAGACAGAGACCGGGAGCGTTTTGAAGAAAGAGGAATTGCGCTTGCACCGGGAACAAGAGAAAAAAGTTACATCCAGAAATTTTATCTGTATCTGCACATGACAAAGCCGACGGAAGAATTGATGCTGACCTACAGTAAAGTATCGGCCGATGGAAAGAGCAGGAGGGCGGCATATCTGATCGGGGATCTGAAGCGGATGTATACAAAGCTTCCTGTATTTAATATGGATCAGTATGGGATGGAGACAAAAGAAATGCTTCCACAGACCGGGATCGGGTCATTGATCGAAGGATTACAGAACCCGAAAAAGATGGAGGAAGGCAGCTGGCAGGAGCTGTACCGTTGGTATTGCGCGCAGGAGGACTGGAGCGAAAAGGTGTACGATCTGGCAAGGATCAGCAGATACCGCAGGCCGGAGGACAATCTGACTTTGCAGACCGCACAGAAGCTTTATGGAGACTGGGCACCAAGCATTTCAAGACTGGAGAAATTTGCTGCCTGTGCCTGTGCGCATTTTCTGACCTATGGACTTCGCCTTAAGGAGAGAGAGGTCTATGAATTTGCTGCTCTTGATTTTGGAAATATTTTTCATAAAGCACTGGAAAAATATGCCCGACGGGTAGAACGGGAAGGCCTGGAATGGACTGAGGTTACAAAGGAGCAGCAGGAACAGTTTGCGTCGGAAAGCGTGGATGAGAGTATCGTAGATTACAGCAATACCGTAATCTACAGCAGTGCGCGGAACGCGTATATCGTGCCACGTATGAAACGTATGATGAACCGGACGGTCTGGGCGATGACAAAGCAGCTTCGGAAGGGAAGCTTTAAACCGGAGGGCTATGAGGTAAGCTTTGGAAACGGAAAGATTGACAGGATCGATACATGTGAGACGGAAGATCAGGTCTATGTGAAAATCCTGGATTATAAAACCGGGGCAAAGAGTTTTGATATGGCAGCTTTTTATCATGGTCTGCAGATGCAGCTGGTGGTGTATATGGAAGAAGCAGTCCGGCTGGAGGAAAGAAAACATCCGGGTAAAAAGATTGTGCCGGCAGGCATTTTCTACTATCGGATGAAGGATCCGATCGTCGGGAAAGAGCTGGATGAAGAAAAACTGGAAGAGGCAATTTTAAAGGAGCTTCGGCTGGATGGAATCATCCGTCAGGAGGATACCGTGATTCAGAGACTGGATGCGGATTTTTCGGGGAATTCGCTTGTGATTCCGGCAGGAAAGACGAAAAGCGGCTATTCCAAAGCATCCAAAATGCTCCTGCCGGAAGAGTTTGATGCAGTGTTGACTTATGCACAGAAAAGACGGACTGATCTTCAGGGAGCAATGTACCGCGGAAAGGCGGAGGCACTGCCGTATGAGATGGGTACACAAAATGGCTGTACGTATTGCCCGTACCGGGATATCTGCGGATTTGATGAGCAGATCGAAGGATATGAATACCGGAAGCTTGAGAAGCTTCCGAAGGAAATTGTAATGGAGAAAATTATGGCGAAGCTGGAAGAGGAGAAGCAGACATGGGAGTAAAATGGACCGAAGAACAGCAGCAGGTGATCGACCTGCGCGATCATAATATTCTGGTGTCAGCAGCCGCTGGCTCCGGGAAAACTGCTGTTCTGGTGGAGCGGATTATTGCGAGACTGACAAGGGATGCAAATCCGGTGGATGTCGACCATATGCTGATCGTGACCTACACTGAGGCGGCTGCTGCTGAGATGAAAGAAAGGATCGGTGCTGCGATTGAGAAGGAGCTGGAGGAGGATCCGTCAAGTGAACATCTGAAGCGGCAGTCTGCCCTGATCCATACAGCAAAGATTACAACGATCCACAGCTTCTGCCTGTCTGTGATCCGGGAGTATTTTCACACGATCGATCTGGATCCGGGATTCCGTATTGCGGAAGAAGGAGAATTAAAGCTTTTGAAGCAGGACGTGATGAAAGAGCTTCTGGAAGCAAAATATGAAGAAGGAAACGAGGATTTCCTGCGTTTTGTGGAGACTTTTGCAACCGGAAGGGAAGATCTGCAGGTGGAAGAAATCATCAGCAGACTGTATGAATTTGCCGGAAGTTATCCGGATCCGGAGGAGTGGCTGGATGACTGTGCAAGGATGTACGAAGAGAGCGGGGAAAAAGCCATTTATATTGAAAAGGTGATGGAGTATATCCGGAGAACAGTTGCGGATATGCAGATGCTGATGGAAAAAGCGGACCAGATCTGCATGGAACCGGACGGACCGTATATGTATGGAGAAATGCTGGAAGCGGATCAGAAAGTTCTGAGAAAGCTTTTTGCGGCAAAGAGCTATGAAGAAATGTATGAGGCACTGAAAGAAAAGCCGGCATGGAAAACTCTGTCCAGAAAGAAAGATGACGCAGTAGATCCGACAAAAAGAGAGCAGGTAAGAGCCTATCGGGATACCTGGAAGAAACTTATCGATGACATTCGAAACAATTATTTTTTCCAGCCGCCATCTGAGATGGAAGCAGACCGGAAAATCTGCATTCCGGTGATGCATGAGCTGGTCAGTCTGGTAAAAGAATACCAGAGGGTACTTGCAGCTAAGAAGGCAGAAAAAAATCTGATCGATTTCCGGGATATGGAACAGTTTGCCTTGCAGATCCTGACAAGAAAAGAAAACGGAAAAAGAGTGCCTTCTGAGGTGGCCAAGGAGTATCAGAATACATTTGAGGAAGTAATGATCGATGAATATCAGGACAGTAACCTGATCCAGGAGGCGATCCTGACCAGTGTGTCCCGGATCAGCAGAGGGGAAAATAATCTCTTCATGGTAGGAGATGTGAAGCAGAGTATTTACCGTTTCCGCTTGTCAAGGCCGGAGCTTTTCATGGAAAAATTCAATACCTACAGTCTGACGGACGGAGGAAACAGGCGAATCGATCTGCACAAAAATTTCCGAAGCCGGGCAGAAGTGCTGGATGCGGTAAACTTCATTTTCCGACAGATCATGACCGAAGAGCTTGGAAGGATCACATACGATGAGAATGCTGCACTTTATGTGGGAGCTTCTTACCCGGAATCCGAAAAGAATGAGACAGAAATTCTTCTTCTGGATACAAAAAGTGAGGAAGAGGATACCGGGCTTTCTGTGCGAAGCGGAAGCCAGACGGCAAAAGAGCTGGAAGTCCGTCTGATCGCACAAAGAATCGGAGAGCTGATGGAAAATCAGCAGATTGTAGATAAAGAAACGGGAATGTTGCGACCGATACGCTATCAGGATATTGTAATCCTGACAAGAAGCCCTGCAGGGTGGACCGATACTGTTACACGAATTTTGCAGGATGAGGGAATACCGGTTCTGGCTGAATCGGCAGATGGGTATTTTGAAACTCTGGAAATTGGATGGATGATGGACTATCTGCGTGTACTTGACAATTTTCGTCAGGACATTCCACTCGTTGCAGTGCTGAAATCCCCGTTTGGAAGAATGACAAATGAGGAACTGGCACAGATCAGAGAATTGAATGCAGAAGTACCATTTTATCAGAATGTGCTGGAAACAGCGGATCCGGAAAAAAAGACAGATCTTCCGGCGGGCATTCTGAAAAAAGTGCGCGATGTATTTGGATGGCTCTTTTATTTCCGGGAGAGGATACCGTACACGGCAATCCATGATCTCCTGTGGGAGATCATGAAAAAGACAGGATACCGGGATTATATCGCGGCAATGCCAGGAGGAAAAGGAAGGCGCGCGAATCTTGATATGCTGATCATCAGGGCAAAGGCATTTGAGGCAACCAGCTATAAGGGACTGTATCATTTTGTCCGTTATATTGATCAGCTCAAGAAATATAATGTAGACTTTGGGGAAGCCGGGCTTTACGATGAGCAGACGGATGCAGTTCGTCTGATGAGTATCCATAAGAGTAAAGGACTGGAATTCCCGGTTGTGATCGTGACCGGAATGGGAAAGAGGTTCAACATTCAGGATACCACGGCAAGCGTTGTGATCCATCCGGATCTGGGGCTTGGAATCGATGCGATCGATCTGGAGCGGCGAACCAAATCTCCGACACTATTAAAGAAAGTTATTCAAAATGAAATCGGTCTGGAAAATCTTGGTGAGGAGCTTCGTGTGCTTTATGTAGCGCTTACACGTGCAAAGGAAAAGCTGATTCTTACCGGAACGGTTCCACATGCGGCAGACAAGCTGGAAGCCTGTCAGCTGGAACAGGAAAACAGTCAGAAAGAAACACTGGACTTTACAAAACTTGCACGTGCAACGTCTTATTATGACTGGATCCTTCCGGCGGCAGTGCGTAAAACAGAAGAAGTTCCAATCGAATTAAAAGTGATTGGTGTTGATACGCTTGTAGAAGGTGAAGTGGATAAGGAAGCAGCAGATTATCTGGAAAAAGAGGTGTTCCTTGAAAAAATAGAAGCAGAAGAACATCCGATGGCTGTGACGGATGAACGTTTTCGGGCAAAAATCGAGGAAGCATTTTCCTACAGATATCCGTATCAGGGTGAAGATCAGATGAAAATGAAGTACACCGTGTCAGAGCTGAAAAAATATGCGGCAGCTTCGGAAGAAGAAGATGGAGAAATACTGATTCCGGAAGAGGAGATTGTTCCAATCCTTCCGAATTTTATGAAAGAGGAAGAAGAGGTAAAAGGAGCAACAAAAGGAACAGCTTATCATAAAGTAATGGAGCTTCTTGATTTTACGAAAATATATACGATGGATTTACTGCGGGAAAACATAGAGAATCTGAAAAACGAAGGATACCTGGATGCGGGAACAGCCGGGTGTATTCAAAAAAAAGAAATTATGGAGTTTCTTAATACGAATGTAGGAAAAAGAATGCAAAATGCAGCCAGGGCAAAAACACTTTACCGCGAGCAGCCGTTTGTTCTCGGTGTAGATGCAAAAGAATTTTATCCGGATCAGAAAAAGGGTGAAATGGTACTGATCCAGGGAATTATTGATGCTTACTTTGAAGAAGACGGAGAAATCATCGTACTCGATTATAAAACCGACCGTGTACAAACCGAAGCCGAACTAAAAGACCGCTACCAGGAACAGCTCCGCCTTTACACCAAAGCCCTCGAACAGATCACCCGGAAAAAAGTAAAAGAACAGATCATCTACTCCTTCACCCTTTGCAAAGAAATCCACCTGGAGGGCTACAAAAATGATTAAAATAATACTCCTGGCATACCTGCTATTGATCAACATCATCACCTACTTCACCTACGCCGCTGATAAAACCAAAGCCCGCCAAAACAAATGGCGAATCCCCGAACGAACCCTCATCCTCCTGGCCCTTCTGGGCGGCTCCCCCGCCGCCCTCCTCGCCATGAAACACTGCCACCATAAAACCCGCCACCTGAAATTCAAATTAGGAATCCCTATTATTCTAATCATTCAAATAATAATCACATTTTTTCTTTACCCCAATATTTAAAATATTTGATTCTCCAGCACAGTCGCCTTACAGGCGCTGTGCGTCCCCTTTATCCAAAACATAATACCAAACGAAACTATCCACCCAGGGGCGCTGCGCCTCTTTATATAATTTCCCTTCTCCAAATTTTGCAGTCGCCCCGTCCCCTCCTTTCGCAATCCTTCAAATTTCGCCCCAGCATCAGCCCGGGCAGCCCGCCCAAGCGGATGGCTGGTCATTCAATAACCTTGAGCGGCTTGCAGATAGAAATAAAGTCCACCACTTCCCTTGAGGGGCAATGGAGATGAGACTCAAACATTGTGGAAGCTATTGCTGACACAATGTTCGCATTCAGAGGCTCATCGGAATGCCTTCGCCCCGTGGGAAGCGGTGGACTTTATTTCTATCCGCAAGCTGTCACAACCTCCCTCCCACCATCCGTCTCCCACCCATTTCTTTAGGAAATCTTCAGAAAGTCTTATACAATATTATATTGACTCACTATATTATATAACGTATAATATGCTTAACAAAACAATATAACAAACAATAAAAGGATGTGAATCATATGGTATTTAACACCGGAGCTGCTCTCCTTGATGCAATCGTGCTTGCTGTTGTATCGCGGGAGCAGGAAGGAACCTATGGATATAAGATTACACAGGATGTCCGGAAAGTTCTGAATGTATCAGAGTCAACAATGTATCCGGTACTGAGAAGACTTCAGAAAGATGAATGTCTGGAGGTCTATGATATGCAGTTTGTCGGAAGAAACCGCAGATACTATAAAGTTACAGAAAAAGGAATGGCACAGCTTAATTTATATAAAGTCGAATGGAAGAACTACACAAGGAAGATTACAGAGATGTTCGAGGGAGGTGCAGCCGAATGAACCGTACAGAGTATATGAGGGAATTAGATGCACTGCTTCATGGAATTTCGAAAGAAGAAAGAGAAGAAGCAATGCAGTATTACAATGATTATTTTGATGACGCCGGAAGCGAGAATGAAGAAAAAGTAATCGAAGAGCTGGGAAGTCCTGTAAAGCTTGCAGAAACGATCCGTGCCGGGATAAATGGCAATACCGATGAGGCGGAAAGTTATGGAGAGTACGGAGAGCGAGGATATCAGGACAGACGTTTTGACAGCAGTGAGTACCCGGCAGGAAGAGATGACTATTATAAAGACAGCTATTCGGAGACATGTGGAGAAAGCCAGTCACAGAATGACAGGAATCCATTTTCAGAAAGACAGTATTCTTATACAGCCAATTCTAATCAGGGATATACATATGCGGGAAATCAGGGATATGGTGCGGGTCAGACGACAGAAATGCCACGGAAGAAATCCAGTGCCGGCAAGATCATTTTGATCATCTGTATCCTTTTGATTGGGCTTCCAATTGTAGTTCCGACAGCACTTGGTCTTCTTTTGGCGGCATTTGGAGTTCTGGTCGTACTTGCAATATCAGCAATCGCGATCTGGGTGGCAGCAGTTGCAACCGCAGTCGTAGGGATTCTGTTGGGGATTCACGGATTTGGTCAGCTGTTTTATTCCCCGGCTCTTGGAATCGGAATGCTTGGTGTCGGCTGCCTGCTGCTGGCACTTGGGGCAGTATTTACAGTATTGATCGGATGGGGATGCATCAAACTGATTCCAATGATGTTCCGTGGATTTGTAAATCTTTGTCGCATACCATTTCAGAAAAAGAGAGGTGAATGCAGATGAAAAAAGGATGGAAGATTTTCTGGACAGTTATTATAAGCCTGACAGGGGCAGGAGTTGTATTTTGTATCATTGCGTTATGTCTTGGAGTCACATTTTCACAGTTTGAAAAAGCATATCCGAATGGAATTGGTATTATAAGAAAGGATTACGTTTCTTTCGAGGAAGATTGGGATGATGATGACGACGATGATGAGCCGGAAGAGACAGAAAATGTTGTATCAGAGGAGACATTTTCGAACGTAGAGAATCTGAAGCTTGATATCGGTGCAAGTGAGGTACAGATCAAGACGGGGACGGATGATAAGATCCATGTGGATGATTCCAGGATGAAAACGGAAAATGTAGTGCAGAAAAGACTGTCCGATGACAGGAAAACTCTGGAAATAACAACGAAAATGCGCAGCAGTTTCGATTTCAAAAATGTGAGAAACGTAAAGGGAACACTTGTGATCTATCTTCCAAAAGATTACAAGTTCGATCAGGTGGACATGGAATATGGTGCAGTAACAGCAGAGATCGATGGACTAAATGCGAAAAGCCTTAAGATTGAAAGCGGGGCATCAGGCTGTACAATAAAAAATGCAGATATAGAGGAGTTAGATGTAGAAACAGGTGCCGGAAGTCTGGATTTTTATGGAACAGTGGAAAAAGAAGTGGACATTGACTGTGGTGCTGGAAGCGTCACACTGAATCTGGAAGGAAAAGTGGAGGATTATAATTATGAACTGGATAGCAGTGCCGGTTCGGTAGAAATTGGAGAAGATATAGATCTTGGCGGTTTAAGCACAGAGAAGTCAATCGATAATGGCAGTAAACGCACGATTGAGATATCGAACGGAGCAGGCAGCGTGGAGATCCGTTTCCATTAGAATTAACATAGACAGAAAAATGTATCAGATGAAACACATATATAATAGAAGAAACACAAAAATAGGAGAAACTTTTAGGAGGAATTTTTATGGAACAGAAAAGATTATACAGATCCGTAACAAACCGTAAGATCTGCGGTGTATGTGGAGGCCTTGGAGAATATTTTAATATCGATCCTACATTGATCCGGCTTGGAGGTGTTTTGCTGGCTTGCGTAAGCTGTGGGACTGCCGTGGTTGCCTATTTTGTTGCAGCAGTTATCATTCCGGATCCAGAATAAAAAATAAGAGAGCTTTGCCGATAAAGAAAAGGCAGAAGGAGAAGAAGGGGCTGTGAAAAAAGAATAGTCCCGAAAAAAAGAAAGACCAAGAGTTTATATTGAACTCAAGGTCTTTCTTTCTGTTATA
>ENA-ORUF01003043-ORUF01003043.1-human-gut-metagenome-genome-assembly--contig:-NODE-3043-length-12960-cov-4.813018_pt1 | contig 12960 bp, 7 predicted proteins | sample MGYA00242077_ERZ509203 | MGnify/ENA primary metagenome ERZ509203 (study PRJEB26280, sample SAMEA2338834) | human gut metagenome | biome: human gut; feature: human-associated habitat; material: faeces...
CGGATGTTTCGATTCTGGAAATCAGCTCTGCATCCGTTCAGCCGGAGGGTGAAGCTGTTTCTTCTCTGCGGCTTTTGCTGCATCTGGATTCTGTTGCGCAGGATGTGCCCATCAGCACGGTTTTTGAGGCTGCCAAAGTATTTGAACATGGCGGGCCATTTGCTGACCTTTTGACCTGCGAACCGCCCAAGGTTCATAAAGACACCCGGCTGAGAACCAGTGGAGAGCTGCTTCGTTACTCGCTGGAAGGAAACGAGTATCCGACAGAGCCGTACATGGATTCGTTTTTTGAATGGCTCTACTGCCGTGCATTGAAGCAGTTCCCGGAAAAGGCAGCGAAGCTGAGCCGATATAATGCCTTTTCTGATATTGCTGCCGCCGCGGATTCTAAAAAGTATTATGGCGATTCCTCACGGGCGGCTGCGATTTATGTGGGACTTGCAGCGGCAGGAAAACTTTCGTGCATTGATTCCTATGAATTATTTATTGATGAGGTCTATACGGAGCCGAAACCTTTGCCCAAGTCTGGAAAATCTGAGGCTGCTTCAACAATGACACCCGAAGTTTCTGCACCAGCAAAGGAGACTCCGGCAGACGAATTGCCGCAGCCCGATAACGCAAATGCGGAAGTGATTCCGGACGCTGCGCAGATGGAGCATATCCTTGAGCTGCCCAAAGTGACCTGTCTGCTTCTCTCTTTGGCAAAAAATGCTGGTCTTTCTGCAAACAATTCCAGTGAGCTGACATATAAGGGAAAGGAATTCCTTCTTGACGTTTATCAGAAAGCGCTGAAAAATAAAACGCTCCAAATCAATATCCAAAAGAACAAAATCACATTTCCGATGGAGGAACCGGACAGCGGATTTCATGCAGTTGGTGTGTTGACCCGTTCGCCTGCTTGGGAATACGGATGGAAGTTTAACTATCTGACTGAGAATACATCCGGTGCAGAAAAGTCCGAAGTTAAAGAAAAAATCCCTCCGAAGCCTTTGACCGCATTGGAGCATCTGGAACGCTGTGGGTATAGAATCGTTCAGCAGGTCGTACCGAAAAAACTTCCGCCGATTGCCGTTCAGCGGATGGCATGGAAAACAGGCGAAGCTCTTTGCGACCCGGTAGTGGTGGATTTCTTGCAGTTTATTCGGACACATATGCAGAGTGACGGCTCTTTTTCGTTCCGTATCCCAAAGGGTACTTCTAAGAATTCGTTTGCCACACTTTCGGAAATCGCTCAAACGTGGGATAAAATGGGACTTTTTGCATCCATTGTGATCTATCCGCAGAATATCGTCTATGAGCTTGCGCAAAATGAGACTGTCCGGCATTTCCTGAGCGGGAAGTGGCTGGAACTTTTTGTGGAGCATCAGGTTCAGCAGATTTTGAATCGCTATCAGGAGGAGCAGGGTGCAGAAGTTTCGGTTTGCTCCAATGTGATTCTTTCAGAAGCGGCATCCGTAGGGAGCACGCATGAACTGGATGTCGTATTCTCCATCAACGGAAAATTCTTCTGGGTGGAAGCCAAATCGTCCAGCCGAAGTATTGATTATGGAAAATACGCTTCTCTATGCGAAAAGCTGAAAGTAACCTCCGACCGACTGCTTTTGGTCAACAGTGATTTGTCCGTTGAGGAGTGTGAAGGCGTTTCTTACTTCTGGAATTATCGTGTTGCAAATTGTGCAACGATCACGCAGGAACTGGAAAGCATGATTGCTAAACAAATTGAAATCACCGCTGCTCTGAGTACAGACTGAGTAATAAGCAAAAAAGCCCTGAGAACCCTGCCGGATAAGCGGCAAAGTTCTCAGGGCCGTATTGTTTTATCGGATCTGCTCGACTTGCTTGGAGTCCTTTTCCTCCGCAAAGAACAGTTCCACATTTTTCTGTGCTTTTACGATTTCCTGCATCTCATCCCGTGTCTTTCGGTACTCTGGGTAGAGTGCTTTTTTCTTGGTGAGCAAAGCCGAATACTCTGCATTCAGGTCTTTCACTTTGGGCAGCTTTTTCAGGCCGGATTCATTGAAAGCGGCTTTCGCCGTCTTATGCAGCGTGACTTCTTCCCGGTGCGCTTCCAAAAATTTGGAGCTGTACCCGGATTTGCGGTAGGCATCGTACACTGGCCGGGTCTTGGCGTAGTTGACGATGTGCGCACGGAGGACTGCAATCTCGGTCATACGTTGCTCTGCGGCCTTGATAGAATCGCCCAGTTCGTGATAGTGTGAAAGTGCAGCATCTGCAAGTTCCTTCAGCTCATCCGCACTGCTGATTTTTTGCTCTTGCAGAAAAATCAGCGTTTTGGACATCTCTTTCAGATTGTGCTTCTTCGCCCAACGCTCGTATCCACCGCCCTTGCCCTCGGCAAGTTTCGCTTGAATGTCCACCAGCAACTGAAATGTCTGTTCCTTTGGTGGCTGTTTCTGATGGGGATGATGCTTTGCCTTACCAGCCAACACCGCCTTGATTTCTTCCTCGCTGTACCCAGTACCCAGTGTCTTGAAACGGATAAAGCGTTTCTGCCGTGTACCCTTAACGGAAGTGTATTTTCCACGCTTGATTTCATAGCCCTGCTGTTCCAGATTTTGCAGAAAATCTTCGTAGTCGGTGGGCTTCTGCTGCAAAATTTCGTCGATGACACCGCACAGTCGGTCGCGGTTGCTTTCCCTTGGCAGATAGGTGATACGCTTCTGCCGTTCCCGATAAGGCTTCTTTTCAATTACGGAAAGCTGATGCTCCAGACAAATTAAATCGCTTAACCGCTGCACTGCCAGCCCGGAAAAGAAAAAATCTCGAAATTTCCGGGTGCCATCCAAAGCGGTCGAATTAAAGATAATGTGATTGTGGATATGCTCCCGGTCGGTATGAGTGGCAACGATAAAAGCGTGTTTGCCTTTCAGGAATCGGGAGGCCAGCTCATAACCAATGCGGTTTGCATCTTCTGCCGTGATTTCGCCGGGTCGGAAGGATTGCCGGATCTGATAGGCGATGACATTGCTTTTCTGGCTGCGCCCGGTGGCTTGCTCGTATAGCTTTTTTGTGAGCATGAACTCCTCATCCACGGTAAGCGGGCTGCATTGATAGCTGCTGACAAGTTCGCCCCTTTCAGTCTTGTCGGGATTCTGCGCATAATCAGTGCGGTCTTTCAGGCAGGCGGCGATAGATTTTCCTTTGTGCTGATGCAGTGCAATCAGACGAGTAGCAGCCAGAGCAAATCACCCCCTAAATGAAAAAGCCGCCCGAAGGCGGCAAAAGATTCAAAATCAAATCACGTCCCGGAGCCAACCGCTGAATCGTTCAACGCCCGCCACCATCGCAGTTGCGCTGACAAAAAGAACAAAGCAGAGAAATTCAGCGACCAGCAGAATCAAAAACTGATCCCAAGTCTGGCGGTAGACGGTGTAGATGCCGCAGCCAAAGATATACAGCATCAACGGCGCGACAACATAGCTGGACAGAGTGAGCAGCCACTTTGCCATCAGAGCCAGAAAAGCCACAAACAGAGAGACCGGGGCAAGCACCATTTTGAACAGAAACCTCATATCGAACACCATCCTTCCTTTTTCCGCCCCAATTATAAAGGTATCGGCTACTGCCTTGCAAGGATGTCAACCGTTATGTAAGCCCGCAGTCCTCCTGCTGCGGGATTTTTTTAGAGTTCCGAAAGTTTGGCGAGAAGTTGCTTGCCGATAGCTATCAGCTCATCCAACCGACTACGCAAGTCCTCTAAATCGGCGGCATAGAGCTGCCCGCTTTCATTGGCCCGTTTCGCCACCTGATTCAGGTTGTTGCTGCAATTCTGAAGAAGGTACGCCATCCGACGCAGCTGTGGTAAATCAAGATTCAGGCAGTAACCATCCAGAGCCATTTTTCGCAGATAAGAGCCAATGCTCAAAATACCGCAACTTTCCATCTTCTGACGAATGCGTTCCAGTTCGACTTTGCTGACACGAAAATGGATCTGCTGGTCACGGCGCTCCGTCACCGGGCATCACCATCCTTATCCAAGTAAGATTTGAATGGTCGGACAGGCTCCACTTTATCAGCCTTTTCTTCCAGAGCTGCCAGCACAGAGGGGCGGGCATCCGGCTTTTCTTCCGCTTCGGGTTCTGTCCGGCTGGACTGATGCTCCATATTCAACAGCGCATCCAATTCTGCAAGGCGGGCAGACTTGGTTTGCAGTTCTTCCTCCTGCGCAAACGGCTTGGCGATTTCAACCTCTGCGGCCTGCTTCTGCTGTTCCAGAGAATCCAGTGCGGCATCAGCATCGGCAATGCGGTCGGCAAAATTGCCGATGGCATTGTCTAGACGGACGATGTTGCCGCGAGGGTCATCGCCCAGCGGTACCGGATAACTCAGCTCGCCGCGGAGAACGATTTGATGCTCATTCTTGAAACTGTCAAAGCGAATGTTAAGCTCAAAGCCGCGATAGGTGCCCAGCAGCATCATATCCGCATTCGGCATCTCCTTGCAGGCAAGCATCAGCCGCTCACCAGCTGCTTTTTTCTCATCGAACACCATGCCCTTGATCGTCATGCCGCAGAAGTTCTCCTTATCCTGTGGGTGTGCGTCTGCGATTTGGGCATCGTTTTTCAGAGCCGCAATACGGTTCTTCGCTTTCTGAATTTCCTCCGGGTAATGCTTGAGCAGCTTATCTTCCAGACGATATTTCTGGTTCTGATAATCCGAGCGCAGCACCTTGAGCTTTGCTACCTGCACATCCAGATCCATCTTTTCCCGGATGCGCGGGTCGCCTGCGCATAGGGCCTTGACCTCGGCATACGAAAGAGCCAGCTCATCCACATCATCACAGGAGCGCATCGGAGATTTGCTCGTCATGATCTGCGAAATAAACTTCTGCTTGTTTTCCAGCGTTTGCCAGAGGTAGGCGTCGAATGTCCCCTCCGTGACGTAATTATAGACGTAAACTTGTTTGTTTTTGTTGCCCTGACGTATGATTCGGCCGTTGCGTTGGGTCATATCGGACGGTCGCCAGCCTACATCCAGATGATGCACGGCCACCAGCAGGGTCTGGACATTGGTGCCTGCGCCCATCTTTGCAGTGCTGCCTAGCAGGACACGCACCTTGCCGCTGCGGACTTTGGAGAACAAATCCGCTTTCTTACCTTCAGTATCAGCGTTGTGGATGAACTCGACCTCCGATTCCGGCACCCCGGCGGCAAGCAACTTTGTGCGAATATCATCGTAGACATTGAACGAGCCGTCTCCCTTGGGCGTGGACATATCGCAGAAAATCAGCTGCGTCAGATTATCCTCTTTGGTTTCGTTCCAGATACGCAGAACATTGTCGACGCAGGCATTCATCTTGCTGTCCGGGTCATCCGGGGTGAGCGGATTCATCAGCCGCTGGTCAAGGCCGATTTTACGTCCGTCCGAGGTGATCTTCAGCATATTGTCCACCGAGGGGTCAACCGCACCGCTATGCACCTCAGCAGCACGTTCGCTCAGGGATTTCACCATGTCCTGCTGGATTTCCGAGGGTTTGACCACGACAGTTTCAAACTTGGCTTCCGGAACAGGCAGATGCAACTGGTCGGAAGTCTTGATGTCCGCTGCCTCCTTGAACATATTCATCAGCTCCGGCAGGTTAAAGAACTTGGCAAAACGTGTGCGCGCACGGTAGCCGGTTCCTTCCGGCGCAAGCTCAATGGCCGTGGTGGTCTCGCCAAACGTAGAAGCCCATGCATCAAAGTGGGTCAGTTGTTTCTGCTGGAGAGTGCTGTACTGCAAATAGCGCATCAGGGTGTACATTTCCGTCATGGAGTTGCTGATGGGCGTTCCCGTTGCGAAAATCACGCCGCGCCCGCCAGTCACTTCATCCAGATAACGACACTTGCCGAACATATCGCTGGACTTCTGTGCTTCGGAGGTAGAAAGGCCAGCAACATTGCGCATCTTGGTGTAAAGATATAGGTTCTTGTAGTTCTGGCTCTCGTCCACAAATAACCTATCTACGCCTAATTGTTCAAATGTGACCACATCATCCTTGCGGTCGGTGGACTGTAGCTTTTTCAGTTTCACCTCCAGTGTTTTCCGTGTCTTTTCCATCTGTTTCACGGTAAAATGCTCACCGGACTGTTCCTTGGCCTCTGCAATGGCATTTTCGATTTCCTCGATCTGATCTTCGATGATCCGTGCCTGCCGTTCCGCAGAAAGAGGGATTTTCTCAAACTGCGAGTGGCCGATAATGACGGCATCGTAGTCGCCGGTTGCGATGCGGGCGCAAAAACGCTTTCGATTGGCGGGTTCAAAGTCTTTCTTGCTGGTAACGAGCAGCTTTGAATTGGGGTATAGCCGCAGGAACTCGCTGGCCCACTGCTCGGTCAGATGGTTGGGCACCACGAACAGGCTTTTCTGACACAGGCCCAAACGCTTGGATTCCATTGCCGAAGCTGCCATCTCAAAACTTTTGCCGGCACCCACCTCGTGGGCGAGCAGGGTGTTCCCACCATAAAGCACATGAGCAACTGCATTGCGCTGATGTTCCCGCAGATTGATCTCCGGGTTCATACCGACAAAATGGATATGGCTTCCGTCATACTCGCGGGGCCGGGTACTATTGAACAACTCGTTATACTGCTTCACCAGCAGATTCCGCCGCTGCGGGTCTTGCCAAACCCAGCCTGCAAAGGTATCCTTGATGGTCTGCTGCTTCTGCTGGGCAAGCATCGTCTCCTTCTGGTTCAGGACACGCCGCTCTTTACCATCCTCCTCAATGGTATCATAAATGCGGCAGTCCCGCAAATTCAAGGTGTCCTCCAAAATCTTGTAGGCGTTGGCCCGGTGGGTGCCGTAGGTTTCGGTGGACATGATATCATACATTCCGGCGGCAGATTTGTTGCCGATGCGCCATTCGGACGTAAATGGAGAGTAGCGGACTTGGATCAGGTTGTTATAGCGGATGCGGTAGGGCGGCTGAAAAGTCTCCATCATAAACTGCTGCACAATGGCGGGATTCAGCCATGTGGCACCCAGTCGGATGTCGATTTCTGATGCTTCAAGGTCCTTCGGCTGCGCTTTGGTCAAAGCCTCCACATTGATCTTGAACTCCGGGTGGCTTTCAGCGGCAAGCTGAGCCATGCGCAGTTTATTCCGCACATTGCCGGAAAGATACTCGTCCGCAGTCTGCCAGCCTGCTTCCGGCTCATCTGCATCCGCAGAAGGGTCTTTGAAAATCACGCCTTGCAGCTCTGTGGTAATACGCTCATAATCGCCGGGAGAGCCGAGAAGTTTCGCCATATAGGGCAGATCAACACGGCCATATTCTCCAATGGACACTGCCAGTGCTTCGCTGGGGGTGTCCACGCTGGTGACGGTGCGCTCCGGGCGAATCGTTCGCTTGGTGAACATATCCGCCTTGCTTTTGAGCTGTTTATTCTCATCGAGATTTTCCAAAGAGCAGAGCAGATAGTAGGAAGAATCATCCTCAAACAAACGCCCATTTTTGCGGTCGTTGAGCAGACCGTATTTTGCGGTAAAAGCGTCATAAGCTGTGTTCAGCTTTGCTTGGGTTGCCTTAATGTCCTCATCCGGGTAATCGTCCAGCTGCTCCTGAATCAGCTGGTTGACGATCTGCCGCAGTTCCACCATGCCGGTGACACGGGCTTTGGCATTATCGGACAACTCCACCTGCGTCATAATCGAATTTTCTCGGTAGTACACCTCACCGTCCACCACGGCATAGGAGAAATTCTTTACATCCGGGTCAGCGGGGAGCGTCTTGCGCTCGACTTCTGCATCCGCAACATCTGGTGTTTCCACCTCGACTTCAACATACTGGCCCTCAATATGCTGTACCGCTTCGGCAAGCTGGTCGGCCAGCACTGCGCCCTCGATGGGGGCAACCGTCAGTTCCTCCCGTCCGTATTGGGTGCTTTCGGTGGTCAGTTCGCCCAGAATCATCTCCGGGTGGTCCACGAAATACTGGTTGATGGCAAAGCCGTCCTCGGTCTTGCCGAGCTGCACCCAGTCCGGCTCATGGTCGATGGGGCGGTCACGCTTTTGCAAAAAGATAATGTCGCTGACAACATCTGTGCCAGCATTGGCACGGAACGCATTGTTCGGCAGACGGATGGCACCCAGCAGATCGGCACGTTCTGCTATGTGCTTGCGGGCGGTGCTGTCCTTGCTGTCCATGGTGTAGCGGCTGGTGACGAATGCCACCACGCCGCCCGGACGCACTTGGTCGATAGCTTTCGCAAAGAAATAATTGTGGATGGAAAATCCCAGCTTGTTGTACGCCTTGTCGTTGACTTTGTACTGACCGAAAGGCACATTGCCCACCGCCAGATCGTAGAAATCACGGCGGTCAGTGGTCTCAAATCCAGCCACTGTAATGTCTGCCTGCGGGTACAGCATCTTGGCAATGCGCCCGGTGATGCTGTCCAGTTCCACGCCGTACAAACGGCTGTCCTGCATGGTGTCCGGCAGCATTCCGAAGAAGTTGCCCACGCCCATGGACGGCTCCAAAATGTTGCCAGACCGGAAGCCCATGCGCTCCACGGCATCATAGATACCACGGATAACGGTGGGGCTGGTGTAGTGGGCGTTCAGAGTGCTGGAACGGGCAGCAGCATACTCATCCTCGGAAAGCAGCCCTTTCAGTTCGGTGTACTCTTTTGCCCAACTATCTTTGCCGGGGTCAAAAGCGTCTGCCAGACCGCCCCAGCCTACATACTGGGAAAGCACCTGCTGTTCCTCGGCGGTGGCACCACGATGCTCCTGTTCCAGCTGGAACAGGGTTTTGATGGCCTCGATATTTCTTGCGTACTTCTGCTTTGCGCCGCCCTCGCCCAGATGTTCATCTGTGATGTGGAAATTCCCGACAGGTTCAGACTCAGGTTCTGCGTTGACGGCTTTATCCAAAGCTGCGGCATCCGGGAAAGTCTGCACTTCGCCGTCAATGACCGTTGAGATCGGCAGTTCATCCAGTTCTTCGTCAGACGGCTCCGGCTCGTCCTTGTCTGCTAAAAATTTTGCGTGTTCGACTTTGAGCCACTCGGCGGCTTCTCTGTCTGCAACTTCTTTTTTCAGATTTTCCAGATAAGATTCTGCCTGCTTCTCGTTAGAAAACTGTGGAACGGCGTGATTGGTTTCATAGTAGTCATCATAAAGATCATCCCAGATAGCAAAAAGCGGCATTTTACCGTCAACGACTTTTCGGACAGAGAAACGTTCGTATTCAGGCACTTCGGATTCCTTGGCGATGGCTTCTGCCTGCGCCAGCATTTTATCCACACGCTGAGCAGTCGCACTCTGTCGCAGCCCCTGCTCAAACTGCTGCTTGTTAATAACCTCATTGTCCCAAGACTGCCCGTGCGCACTGGTGTCGATGCGCACATCGGTTTCGCCAACATAGCCGATGGTACCTTCAATCGTTCTGGTGGGCAGGTCTACCACAACTTCATCCCCGACATTGTAGTTGGATGCTTCCTGTCTGGTAGCACGCTGTTCCTTTTCCTCATCTGTCAGATAGCGGTCGGACTGAATCATAAGGTCGATATACTTTTCCACCTGCGCCCATTTCAGGGTGATTTTCTGGTGGTCGGGATAATGAACAAATTCCAGACCCTTCCAGTCGTGGTTGACGAAGCCTCGACTGCCATCCAGATAATCGTGGGAGTGCCCACCGATGCCGTACTCCTTTGCCAGTGCTTTGGCACGGAGTTTGCGGTCAGACTGGGTCTGGTACAGCGCAATAATGCGCTGTTTGCCGCCTGTAAACCCTGAACCATGCCGCCGCAGCTCGTTCTCAATTTCAGCCTGCGACAAAACAAAAGCGGAGGGCGTTTTTTCGCTCTCCGCTTGGTCGATCTTCTCAATTTGCTGGGCTTCGGTGGGGATGTTCGCATCCAGAAAACTTAGCTGTAGATCAGCTCCGTCATCACCAGTTCCTCTGCCTGCGCTTTCAGACTGTTCATGTGCTGCACCCACATCAGTTGGTTCTGCGCTTTGTCCGGGGCTGGGTTCTGCTTCAGAAGCTGCTCCATGGTCTGCTGCATCCGGTTCTCTGCCGTCTGCTCCACCTCCATCAGATGCGGGTACAGGCTCCCGTTCATCAGCATCGTGTGGTACAGCACCGGGCGATGCTCCTTCAGATACGTCCGGCGCAGCCTGCCGTACTTGCCCAGCGGCTTCCGAGGCTGGTTCAGGATCAGGTTCGGGAGCTGGTAGTCCCCGACGGTCGAGTAGGTCACGTTCCTGCTGTTCGTATTCATATTGGCTCCTTTCTGCATTGCGGCGGCGAATGGTTGTTTTAACGGTGCGTTCGATGTTTCGCAGCACCTCCCGGCTCATGTCGCTGACGGCTGCGCCGAGGGTGTAGACGGCATCCGGGGTGGAAAAATTGTAGACTGCCTGAAAATCGTCCTTGTCGAACCATCCGGCAGGCTCAAAGCCGCAGCGTTCCAGCAGCGTGTAGGTGACGCTGATGGCGGCAGCGGACTTGAACTGCATCTCCACCCCGGCTTCATCATAATCCATCAAGAGCGACCCGTCAACGATGGCACGGATATCGCCACCGTTGTTGTCCCAGTAATCCGCCACCAGCTTCCCTGCAACATCTGCAAGCTGCTGGCTGACACGCTCTCCGCTGATACCGTAGGTTTTGCTCAACATTTCCGAAACAGGCTGTTTCAGGTCGTCATTGTATTGCCACACCTCCGGGTCACGGGAATTGCGGCGCACCCCGGTGTCGCTTACGTCAAAGACGTAGTGCAGCCGGGGAAATCCGCTGGATTCGTCCAGCAGGGCGATGCCCTTGGCACCCCGGCGCACATAACGGTTCATCCGGTTGTTCCAGATGTCAAAGTCGGCGCAGGCAGTGGCATCGGGGCGCTGGGCGTAGATCATCAACTGGTCTGCAAAGGGGTACTTGTACAGCCGGGATGCGGTGGTCAGGTAGTCCGTCCAGCTTTCCCAATACCGGGTCAAGCCGTTGGCTGTGCGCTGGGCAAGGGCAAGGTATTCTTCGGTTTTGCTTGGCATTTTGGCCTCCTTCTTCAGATTTTAGGGTATAAAAATAGCGGGCAACCGTTTTGGGGTTGCCCGCTGAGGGGATGGATTGATTTGACTGCTTGAATATTGGCTTTTGCGTTTACAGTGCTTTTCTCGGGCAGGCCTTTACGCACTCCATGCACAGGATGCATTCCGTGCCATTGAGCCGTTTTCGGGAGTTGTCCGTCATATCCACATTCATGGGGCACACCTGCCTGCACTTTCCGCAGGAGGTGCACTTTTCCTTATCGCACGTTACCCTGAGCAGGGAAAAATAGCTCATCGGCTTCAAAAAGACCGTTACCGGGCAGAGATACTTGCAAAAGGCACGGTTGTCTTTGCATCGGAATGCCAGTACAATGCCAACCGCATAATACAGAATGTTTCCAACAAGAAAAGAGACAAACAGGATCTTTTCCATGTTTTCGGCGTGCATCAAAAAAAGTGCCGCCACATAGACAAAGGATGCTGCAAAGGTGATGTATCGAAAGAACCCCAGCTTTTTCCTCGGTGCCTGCGGTATTTTGTAGGGCAGAAGATCCAGAACCATGGCTGTCCAGCAGGCGTAGCCGCACCACCCCCGCCCAAAGATCAGTGGACCGAAGATTTTTGCCACTGCGTAGTGGATGGTAGCTGCTTCAAAAACGCCGAGGAACAGGTAATACCAAAATCCTTCGATCTGCATATTCTCGTGGGAGAGAACACCGAGGTACAGCAGCATATAGCTGCCCACCGCCCACTGCACGAACTGCCGGGCGTAGCGTTTTCCCGCAGCAAACAGCGCCGTGCCTACTCCAAGGCAGCCCCCGATGTAGCTGAAATTAAGCAGGTAGAACAGGTTGCCTTTTGCGAGCCACAGCGCCACCGCCACCGTTTCAAACAACAGGAACAGCAGCAAGGACGGAACATATTTGTAAAGTCTGTTATTGTTTCTCATCGTTTTTTACCCAGAACAGTATTTGGTTGCCCGGCAGACTGGAATTTATTTTTCAAACTTTTTATGACACTTTGGGCACTCTTTAGGGATTGGTCTATAACCAACAAGTGAGCAGCCGCAATAAGGACATTTCATCATAATGAGATGATATACAATGCTGCCAATCACAACTATTGCACCGATTAACAGGCACAGGTTGATTTTGTACTCCTTTGTTGTCATTGCGCCTATTACTGCGAGCAATATTCCTGTTACCAAGATGAGACAAGAAATGAGAGCGTGCTTTTGTGGGCTATTGTTTTTCATATGGTCACGCTCCTTTGTCAGATTCCGAATTGTCGATTTCAGTATACCACATCGAACCGCATTGTAAAAGAGAGTATGTATACCGCCCGTAGGCGGCAATAATCAGTCCGGGGGAAATTCCAGTTCGGCAAACTCTGCATCGGTCAGCAGTTTCAGTTTTTCGATAACACATTCTGACAACTCCCGCAGGGCGGTCTCATCGGGCATCAGATAGCACTGCATCAGCCGCAGTTCGTGGATAAGCCCCAGCCGGGTGCCGGTGTTGTAGAGCATCATCAGCATGAGTTCTTCATGGTTAAAGTTCATGGCCGCTCCTTTCTTTTTTACATCCGCTGGGATTGCACTCCGGGGCATCGCGCTTTTCCCTGAGATTCATCAGCACCGAATGGCGTTCCGGCTGCTTGTCCAGAAACCCCCGTAAATCTTTGAAGCCGATGCTGTCCACATAGTGCACAGACACCTCGCCATTGCGTTTGAGTGCGATTACATCGCTGACCGACAGGCTGTGCCCCTCAAAATCCTGCGGACGGGAGAGGTTGAACATCTGAAATAGTTCTTCCAAAACCTCGTTGTTCGGCACATCCTGCCACATGGCGGGCAGATCAGCATAGTAGGTGACCTCGTAATGCTCCGGGTCTGGCGTTTTGCCCCGACGATGCAGTTCCCGCATGGAAGCAAATCTTTCATCGAGGATTTTTTCGTCATGCCGC
>ENA-ORUF01003045-ORUF01003045.1-human-gut-metagenome-genome-assembly--contig:-NODE-3045-length-12949-cov-2.632077_pt1 | contig 12949 bp, 10 predicted proteins | sample MGYA00242077_ERZ509203 | MGnify/ENA primary metagenome ERZ509203 (study PRJEB26280, sample SAMEA2338834) | human gut metagenome | biome: human gut; feature: human-associated habitat; material: faeces...
TGGAGGTTTTCACAGCAAGACAGATCCAGAAAGGCCGCATGAACCGCGAATACGCCGCACTGTACCGGACTTTTTTGAAAAAACCGGAAGATCCCGACAGCGCAAAAGCGATCGCAAATGTGCTGTTTACCCATCATGTAACGTGTGAAAATCCGAAAATCACGCGTGTGATCGTCTGCCATCCGGCGATGGCGGGCGAAACGTCCTATCCGATGACGGAACGGGGTGCTTATATCCGTCTGTACGGCAAAAAAGCGCGGATTCTTCTCGAAGATGAGCAGCGCAGAAGATATGCGGTGACAGAAACCTGCCGCGTAGAGCCGTTGTTTACGGATGAAGAGCTTGCCCGTGCCTGCGGCGGTTTTGCCATTGAAAATCCGGGTCTGCTGCTACACCTGTGCGGGGAGCAGGAAGAGGAGATGCAGCTTACCGCAGAAAATCTTGCCTGGTATCAGCAGGCAGCGCGCACGAGCGCATTTTCCAGTGCTTACCGGAAAACAGTGCGTCAGAAACTGCTGGAATACTATCTTGCCCATCCGGATGAGCGTGAGACCGAGGCGGCTGTTGCAGAGCTGGAGGACAGCGCTTACGCAAAGGTGGACCGTATTTCTACGATCGAGCTTCTGGTACGCTACGGCTGTTACAGCCGCGCCTTTGCCCTGACGGATCGGTACGGCTACGAAAAGATCCCGGTGTCGTGTCTCTTCCGTCTGGCGCATGCGATGATTCTGGAAAAAGAGTTTACAGAGGACGAGGAGCTTCTCTATCTGGCATCCTACGTGGTAAAACAGGGCATCTACGATGAAATTGTATTGTGCTATCTGAGAGATTATTTCACCGGTTCTATTGAGGATATGTGCAGTTTATGGGATAAAATCCGCGGCTTCCAGATGGAGAGCGACAAGCTGGAGGAGCGCATTCTGACCTGGTCCGTCTTTGTGCGCAGCCACCCGAAGTGGGAGCAGGAAATGCTGGAGAGCTACATCCGCCAGAGCGGAAAAGAGCATGTCATTCTGGCATACCTGACGTATCTTGCGATCGGCTATTTTATGGACGGAAAACCGCTTTCGGATCAGATGTTTGACTACTTGGACCGCGCCTGGAAACAGGGTTGGGAGCTGGACGAGATCTGCCGTTTTGCGATGCTGAAACATCTTTCCACGAAGCCGCAGCTTTCTGAGGAGGAAGAAAAAGAGGCGCATACCCTGCTTCTGGCGTTTACGAAACAGGGACTCCGCTTTGCCTTCTACAAGGATCTGCCGGAGCACCTGACCGAAGGCTTCCAGATCGGCGACCGCATGTTCATCGAGGAGCGCCAGAGAGCGGAGGCAAAGGTGACGATTCATTACCGGACAAACGCCGAAGAAACATGGAAGAGCGAACCGATGCGCAATATGTATCAGGGCATTTTTGTGAAAGAGTTTCTGCTGTTCTACGGCGAGAAAATGGAGTATTACCTGACCTTTACGAACCGTCAGGGCGAGGGAAAAACAGAGGTGAAAACCGTCTCCATGACCGGCGAACCAAAAGCAGGAAAGACGCGGTACCAGCTTCTGAATCAGATGAAAGCAGCGCGCGCGGCAGGAGATTCGGAAAAAGCAGAAGAAGCATTCCAAAAGTATCTGCAGCAGGAGGCTCTGGTTCGGAACTGTTTTGCACTTGTGGATGAAAAGAAGCAGCAGGAGGATACGACATGGAACAGAAAAATTTAATTTTAGGATTTGATTTTGGAGAGAAATATTCCCAGTTCTGCTGCTATGACAGGGGAACCCATACGGCCGTCTCCATCCCGGTAAAAGAAGGAGAAGAGGCGGTGGAATTTCCGACCGCCATTGCCAAAAAACGGAATGAGGAAACGTGGAAAACAGGACCGGATGCAGAAAAATCTGCTCACGCGGGAAACGGCATCTGGCTGGACAATCTGTACGAGATCTGCATGGGATCCCGCATCTGCCAGATCGAAAACCGGGATTACACGCCGGGAGAGGTCCTTGGCACGTTCCTTCGCGAAGCACTGAAGATGATCGGCATCGAGCGCCCGGACCAGCAGATCCAGGCGATGATGATCACCACGGGCCATCTGACCCGTCCATTTGTGGAAAATGTGCGTGAAGCATACAAGATAATCGGACTGCCGCGCGGCAGAGCCTACCTGCAGGAGCATGACGAGAGCTTTTACTGCCATGTGCTGAACCAGAAGCCGGAGCTCTGGAGCCGTAAAGTCGGTCTGTTTTTCCTGAAAGATGAGGAAGCATCGTTTTCTGAACTTTCCATCAGCCGTAAAACGAAGCCGGCAACTGTGACCGTAAAACGGGGGCCAAAAGCCGCACTTTCGATCGAGCCGATGGAGCGCGACCGCGATTTCTGCCATCTGATGGGAGAAGCGATGGGGAATGAAATTTATTCCAGCGTATTTCTGGTGAGCGAGGAGTTCGACCTTGCCTGGGCCGACAACTCTCTGCGTCAGTTAAAGAAAAACCAGAGAAGAATCTTCGGCGGAACGAACCTGTTTGCACAGGGCGCCTGCTTTTCCGCGCGCGAAAAAGTGGAGGAGCGCCGCTTAAAGGGCTATCTCTTCCTCGGAAATGACCTCGTGCGCTACAACATCGGCATGGAGATGACGATCAATGGTTCTCCGGCATACTATGCGCTGATTGCAGCCGGTGTGAACTGGTATGAAGCAGAAAAAGAATGTGAACTGATCCTCGACGGAACGGAGGAGCTGGAATTTGTTGTAAGCTCCATGGAAAGCGGAAAACGAAACCGCTATACCATGAAGCTGGACGGGCTGCCCAAACGGCCGCCGAAGACAACACGGATTCGTCTGCGTCTGGAGTATGATTCTCCGGTTACGTGTCAGATCACCGCAGAGGATTTAGGTTTTGGCGATATGTTCCCGGCAAGCCACAAAATCTGGCACGAGACGATGGGGGAGGTGTAAACGATGAGCGGTTATATTTTATGTCAGGTCAAACGGGCGAAAAATCCGTATTATATTTCCAACATCAGCACAAATATTTATTCCATCGAGGAACTGTGTTATTATCTGTACCACAACATCTATCTGCTGGACGAGACCATCATTAACGAGCAGCTGCTGGTGTGGATGAAAGAAGAACTCCACTTAAGAAGACTGTACCAGCGTCTCTACGTCCTTCTGGAGGAGAAAAAGAACATCGGTGAGTTTATCCTGCCGATCTTCAAGGAGATCAATTATCTTTCCCACGATCAGTTCCGTGAGATGAATGAGCGCCTGAAACGGTTCGAGGAGCAGCCGGAGATTGTGCGGAAAAAAATCAAGGGAGACTACCTTGTTGACCACGAAAAATATATCAATGCGATCCAGGTTTACCAGGAAACGCTGAAAGATACCGAGGAAAACGAAACCAACATGGGAAGCCAGTTCACCGGAAGTATTTACAACAACATGGGCTGTGCCTACGCAAGTCTGTTCCAGATGAATGAAGCACTTACGTGCTTTCAGAAAGCAAATGAAGAGCTGCACACGAAAGCATCGTTAAAGAGCTGGCTGTTTGCGGTCTACATGAGCAAAGGACAGGACGCCTATGAGCAGATGTGCACCGAGCGGAAAGTGGATGCCGAGACGAGACGGGAGATGGACCGCCAGATCACCGAGGCAATGCATGTCGAGCTCCCGCGCGATCTGGACGAAGCTCTTGCGGCGTGGACACGGGAATATCATAAAAATACCGGACTTTGAACAAAAAGAACAAAAAAATTACTTGACAGCAAAAAAGAATGGAACTATAATACAGCCCATAAGAAAAAAATAAATACTTCGAAACCGATGAAGTGGAGATAACGTTGGAAGCGCACTCACAGAGAGCCCGGGCAGGTGGAAGCCGGACAGAAAGCGGATCAGCAAATGGACCACGGAGGGTACAGGGAAAAGCGGGAAACCGTCTGAGTATTCTGTAACGTGCAGGCATACGTTAGTTGCCAGGAATATGATCGTATTCTGCAGAGCGTGTGAGCAATCGCAAAACAAGGTGGCACCACGAGTATAAAAATATACCCGCCCTTGGCAAAGAACAAAGTGATTCTTTGCCGGGGGCGGTTTTTTGTATATCAGAAATTGGTTCTGAGGACCAGTGTTGATGACAGCCTTTGCAGACACAAGGAGAGGAGATAACAAGATGAAACAGATGACGTTAGAAGAAATTTCAAAAGCAGCCGCATCGGGAGCTTTTCGGAAAATCCCGGTAAGCAGAGAAATTTATTCGGATATCCGTACACCAGTAGAAACACTGAAAGTCCTGCAGGGCGTCAGCAGCCACTGCTACATGCTCGAAAGCGTGGAGGATAAAAAACAGTGGGGAAGATACACTTTTCTCGGCTACGATCCGTCGCTGGAACTCACCTGTGTCAACGGAAACCTGACAATCACCGCCGATGCGGCAGAGATGAAAAAAGTAGAAGATATTCCGGAAAGCCACGAAGAACAGCTTCCGACCGGACAGATCCGGCTGACCGCAAAGACAGCCCATCCGGGAGCCGTCATCAAAACCCTGATTGAGAAAAATAAAAGTCCGAAGATCGCGACACTGCCGACCTTCACCGGCGGCCTCGTCGGATACTTCTCTTACGATTACATCAAGTACAGCGAGCCGATCTTAAAGCTGGACGCAGAAGATCAGGAACATTTCAAAGATGTCGACCTGATGCTGTTCGATAAGGTCATCGCCTATGATAATTACCGTCAGAAAATCGTACTGATGCTTAATATCGAAACCGAAAATCTCGAAGAAAATTACGAAAAAGCCGTACAGGAACTCGAAAAAATGGAAGAGCTGATCCGCTTCGGAAAACCGGCCGAGACGAAAGCCGGCCACCTGAAATCCGAGTTCCGCCCGCTCTTCAATGAGAAAGCGTACTGTGAGAAAGTCGAGCAGGTCAAACATTATATCCACGAGGGAGACCTCTTCCAGCTCGTTCTCTCCAACCGGCTCGAAGCTGATTTTGAGGGAAGCCTCCTCGATACGTACCGCGTTCTCCGCACGACGAATCCGTCGCCGTACATGTTCTACTTCTCGAGTGATGATGTCGAGATCGCCGGTGCATCCCCGGAAACTCTCGTAAAAGTCGAGGACGGAGAGGTCCGGACCTTCCCGCTTGCCGGAACGCGGCCGAGAGGAAAGAGCTATGAAGAAGACCAGCGGCTGGAAAAAGAACTCCTCGCCGATGAAAAAGAGCGTGCCGAGCACAACATGCTGGTTGATCTGGGAAGAAACGATCTCGGAAAGATCTGTGATTTCGGAACCGTGGAAGTAGAAAAATACATGTCAATCGAGCGTTACTCCCACGTCATGCACATCGGTTCCACTGTAAAAGGACAGCTTCGGAAAGACAAGACCGCAGTCGATGCCATCGATTCCGTTCTCCCGGCCGGAACCCTCTCCGGTGCACCAAAGCTCCGTGCCTGCCAGATCATCAACGAGCTGGAAAACAACAAGCGCGGCATTTACGGCGGTGCGATCGGCTATCTGGATTTCACCGGAAATATGGACACCTGCATCGCAATCCGGCTTGCGTTTAAGAAAAACGGAAAAGTGTTCGTCCGCTCCGGCGCCGGCATTGTAGCCGACAGCGTACCGGAAAAAGAGCATCAGGAATGCATCAACAAAGCAAAGGCCGTGATGGTCGCACTTGCAGAGGCAGAAGGAGGAAGCAACTTATGATACTGCTGGTAGATAATTATGACAGTTTTTCCTATAACCTGTATCAGCTCGCCGGTTCGATCAATCCGGACATGAAGGTCATCCGGAACGACGAGATGACAATCGACGAAATCCGCGCACTGGCACCGGCATCCATCATTTTATCTCCCGGACCGGGCCGTCCGGAGCAGGCAGGCCGATGCATGGAGATTGTAGAAAAATTAGGCGGCGAGATCCCGATCCTCGGTGTCTGCCTCGGCCATCAGGCAATCTGTGCCGCGTACGGCGCGACCGTCACCTATGCGAAACAGCTGATGCACGGCAAACAGTCCGAGACAACGCTGGATCTTACCTCGGAATTATTCCAGGGGCTGCCGGAAACCGTTCCGGTTGCAAGATACCATTCCCTCGCAGCTGATGAAGCGACACTGCCGGAAACCTTAAAGGTAACGGCAAGAACCGCAGACGGCGAGGTCATGGCAGTCGAGGACAGTGAGAAAAAGATCTACGGAGTCCAGTTCCATCCGGAATCCATTCTGACCCCGCAGGGCAGACAGATGGTAGAAAACTTCTTAAAAATTACAAGATAGATCACAGGACAGCAAAGAAAGAGAGGAACAGAATATGATTCGGGAAGCGATTGTAAAACTGGTAAATAAAGAGAACTTAACCTACGAGATGGCAGAGGGCGCCATGGATGAAATCATGGGAGGAAAAGCCGATCCGATCCAGATCAGCGCATTTTTAACTGCCATGACGATGAAAGGCGAGACAATCGAAGAGATCACCGCATGTGCCAACGGCATGAGAAAGCACGGTGTTCCCATGGAACATGACAAGGATGTTCTGGAAATCGTCGGAACCGGCGGAGATAAATCCAATTCCTTCAACATCTCCACAACAGCATCCCTTGTGATCTCTGCAGGCGGCGTCGCAGTTGCAAAACACGGAAACCGCGCCGCATCGAGCAGATCCGGCGCAGCCGACTGTCTCGAAGCGCTCGGCGTCAAAATCGACCTGGAGCCGGAGAAAAACAAAGAAGTTCTGGAAAAACTTGGAATCTGTTTCCTGTTCGCACAGAAATACCACATGTCCATGAAATACGTGGCACCGGTCCGCAAGGTGCTCGGCATCCGAACCATTTTCAACATCCTCGGACCGCTGACCAACCCGGCAGCAGCCACGATGCAGGTGATGGGTGTCTACGAGGAAGCACTTGTCCGCCCGATGGCAGAAGTTCTCTCCAATCTTGGTGTCAAACGCGGCATGGTTGTCTACGGCCAGGACTGCCTCGATGAAATTTCCTTAAGCGCACCGACAAGCGTCTGCGAGATCAAGGACGGAACGTTTGAGGAATACGTCATCACACCGGAAGAGTTCGGCATGACCCGCTGTACCAAAGAAGAGCTGGTCGGCGGAACCCCGCAGGAGAATGCTGAAATTACGAAAGAAATTCTTGCAGGAAAGAAAGGCCCGGCAAGAGACGCTGTTGTCCTGAATGCCGCCGCAGCCCTTCATGTAGCAAAAGAAATCCCGATGCAGGACGCTGTAAAACTGGCAGAGGAGCTGATCGACAGCGGAAAAGCACAGAAAAAACTCGAAGAGTTTGTGTCACTCGCCAACAGATTGGCAGAAGAGGAATAAACATATGATACTGGAAACGATTGCAGAAGCCACAAGAAAACGTGTCGCTGCAGAAAAAGAGAAGTGTTCTCTTGCAGAAATGAAAGAAAAAGCAACGGCGATGAACCCGGATACTGGATTCCCGTTTGAACAGACGCTGAAAAAGCCGGGCATGTCCTTTATCTGCGAGGTAAAAAAAGCCTCCCCATCGAAGGGCATCATCGCAGAAGATTTCCCCTATCTGGAGATCGCAAAGGAATATGAAGCGGCCGGTGCCTCCGCCATTTCCTGCCTGACCGAGCCGGAATACTTCAAAGGCGACAAGCGTTACTTAAAAAAAATTGCAGAAACCGTATCCATCCCGGTTCTGCGGAAAGATTTTACCGTGGATCCCTATATGATCTACGAGGCAAAGGTGCTCGGAGCCACCGCTGTCCTTCTGATCTGTGCGCTGCTGCCGGAGGAAACCTTAAAAGAATATCTGGAAACAGCGCATTCCCTCGGCCTTTCCGCTCTTGTGGAAGCCCACGATGAGGCGGAGGTTGCACAGGCCATGCGCGCCGGAGCAAGGATCATCGGCGTCAACAACCGCAACTTAAAAGATTTCACGGTCGATATCCACAACAGTGAGCGGCTGCGGGAGCTTGTCCCGGAAAACATTGTTTTCGTATCCGAGAGCGGCATCAAAACGCCGGAGGATGTCGGAAGACTGTATCAGAATAAAACCGATGCCGTTCTGATCGGCGAAACGCTGATGCGGAGCAGCAACAAAAAAGCAGAGCTTGAAAAACTCTCTTCAATGTGCTAAAGTGGTAACGTAAGTGCGCAAAACAAAACAGAGCGCACGGGGAGTCAAACGTTATGGAAGAACAGACCAGAATCAAAATCTGCGGGCTCACACGGCTGGAAGACATCGATGCAGTGAATGAGCTGAAGCCCGAATATGTCGGCTTTGTCTTTGCAAAAAGCCGCAGACAGATTACAAAAGAACATGCCGTGACGCTGCGGCGCTATCTGGATTCCGAAATCCAGGCGGTCGGCGTCTTTGTGAACGAGCTTCCGGCGATTGTCGCAGGATACCTCGAAGAGGGCGTCATCGATCTGGCACAGCTCCACGGAAATGAGAGTGAAGAATATATCCATTCGCTCCGGTTCCGCACCGGCGGGGAACTGATCAAGGCATTTTCCATCAAAACCAGGGAGGACGTCGAAAAGGCGAAAAAAAGCAGCGCCGATTACATCCTTCTCGACCACGGAAAAGGCGGTACCGGCGAATCGTTCGACTGGTCACTGATCAGAAACATGGACCGCCCGTATTTCCTTGCGGGAGGTCTGAACGCCGAAAATGTGGAACAGGCGATTTTACAGACACATCCCTTCGCCGTCGACATCAGCAGCGGTGTCGAGACAGACGGCGTAAAGGATCCGAAAAAAATCACAGAATGCATAAGGAGGATAAGACATGTCTGACGGAAGATTTGGTATTCACGGAGGCCAGTACATACCGGAAACTCTGATGAATGAAATTATCAATCTGGAAAAACAGTACAATTATTATAAAAACGATCCGGAGTTCTGCCAGGAGCTCGAAGACCTGCTGAAAAATTACGCGGGCCGCCCGTCCCTTCTCTACTACGCAGAGAAAATGACAAAGGATCTCGGCGGAGCAAAAATTTACCTCAAACGAGAGGATCTGAACCACACCGGAGCTCACAAAATCAACAACGTGCTCGGACAGTGCCTCCTCGCAAAAAGAATGGGAAAAACCCGTGTCATCGCAGAGACCGGAGCCGGCCAGCACGGTGTGGCAACCGCAACGGCAGCAGCGCTGATGGGACTTGAGTGTGAGATCTTCATGGGAAAAGAAGACACCGACCGTCAGGCCCTCAATGTATACCGGATGGAGCTTCTCGGTGCAAAAGTAAATGCCGTTACTACCGGAACTATGACCTTAAAAGATGCCGTCAATGAGGCGATGCGCGAGTGGGTATCACGTGTCGATGACACCCACTACGTTCTCGGTTCCGTTATGGGCCCGCATCCGTTCCCGACCATCGTCCGCGATTTCCAGGCTGTCATCAGCAAAGAGGCAAGAGAGCAGATCCTCGAAAAAGAAGGAAAACTCCCGAAAGCCGTCATGGCATGCGTCGGCGGCGGAAGCAATGCGATGGGTATGTTCTATAACTTCATCAATGACAAAAATGTCCGCCTGATTGGATGCGAGGCAGCAGGACGCGGCGTCAACACCGCAGAGACTGCAGCAACCATTGCAACCGGAACACTCGGCGTCTTCCACGGTATGAAATCCTACTTCTGCCAGGATAAATACGGTCAGATCGCACCGGTTTACTCGATTTCTGCAGGCCTTGACTACCCGGGCATTGGACCGGAGCATGCATATCTGCATGACATCGGCCGCGCCGAATACGTTCCGGTAACGGACGATGAGGCAGTAGAAGCTTTTGAATACCTCGCAAGAACCGAGGGTATCATCTGTGCGATCGAGAGTGCCCATGCAGTAGCCCATGCGATGAAGATCGCAAAAGAATTTGATCCGGAAGACTCCATCATCATCTGCCTGTCCGGACGCGGAGACAAAGACGTAGCAGCCATTGCAAGATACAGAGGGAGGGACCTTCATGAGTAAAGTAACAGAAGCATTTTCAAACGGCAAAGCATTCATTCCGTTTCTGACAGCCGGAGACCCGAACATTGAAAAAACAGAGAATTATATTCTGGAGCTCGAAAAAGCAGGCGCAGACCTGATCGAGATCGGAATCCCGTTTTCCGATCCGATCGCCGAGGGCGTTGTCATCCAGGAGGCAGACCTCCGTTCCTTAAAAGCCGGAACCACCACCGATAAAATTTTCGATATGGTAGCTTCCGTGCGCAGAAAAACAGACATTCCGCTGGTGTTTATGACCTACTTAAACCCGGTGTTCCATTACGGATACGAGCCGTTCTTTACAAAATGCGAGGAAGTCGGCATCAATGGCATCATCATCCCGGATATGCCGTATGAGGAAAAAGGCGAATTAAACGATATTGCGCGCAGCCATCAGGTAGATGTCATTTCCCTGATTGCGCCGACGTCTGAGCAGCGCGTCCAGAAAATTGCCGCAGACGCCGAAGGTTTTATCTACCTCGTATCGTCTCTGGGCGTTACCGGTGTCAGAAGCGAGATCAAGACAGACCTCGATTCCATGATCGCCGCAATCCGCAAAGTAACCGATATTCCGGTAGCCGTAGGCTTCGGCATCAACACGACCGATCAGGCGGCCAACATTGCAAAAATTGCGGACGGTGTCATCGTCGGAAGCGCTATCGTCAAAATGATTGCGAAGTACGGCACTCATGCGGAGCAGCACATCTATACGTATGTCCGCATGATGAAGGAAGCTGTCATGACAGCAAATAAATAAAACCCGCGTCATTGCGTGTTTGAAAAAACTGTGTTAAGATGAGAGCGTGTCTGAAACAAACCGTTTTGGACACGCTTTTTCAACATAAAATACCTGACCGGCTTTCAAAAAAGCCGGATAGAATATGGAGGAAAAACGTGTTAGATGTATGTTTACTGGGAACAGGCGGTATGATGCCTCTGCCAGGCAGACGCCTGACCGCCCTGATGACCCGATACAACGGAAGCAGCCTTCTGATCGACTGCGGCGAGGGAACCCAGGTTGCCATCAAGGAAAAAGGCTGGACCTTTAAGCCGATTGATGCCATCTGCTTCACCCATTACCACGCAGACCACATCAGCGGCCTTCCAGGACTTCTCCTGACGATGGGAAACACTGACCGGAGAGAACCGCTGACCATGATCGGCCCAAAAGGCCTGGAGCGCGTCGTCAATTCACTGCGTGTCATCTGCCCGGAGCTGCCGTTCCCGATTGTATTTCACGAGGTGACAGCGCCGGAGGAAGTGATCGAGATGAACGGCTACAAAATCACAGCCTTCCGCGTGCAGCACAATATCACCTGCTACGGCTATTCACTGGAGATCTCCCGCAAGGGAAAATTCGATGTGGAGCGCGCTAAAGCACAGGAAATTCCGATTAAATGCTGGAATCCGCTGCAGAAAGGCGAGACTGTCACCCTGGATGGAAAGACGTATACGCCGGACATGGTCCTCGGCCCTGCCAGAAAGGGACTGAAGGTGACCTACTGCACCGATACCCGCCCGATTCCGTCGATCTCCGAACATGCGAAAGGCTCCGACCTTTTCATCTGCGAGGGAATGTACGGCGAGCCGGAAAAACAGGCAAAAGCAAAAGAATTTAAGCATATGACCTTCTACGAGGCGGCAAAACTGGCAAAAGATGCCGAGGCTGCCGAAATGTGGCTGACCCACTTTTCCCCGTCGCTCGTCGGCCCGCAGCGGTACATGGATGAGGTACAGAAGATTTTCCCGGCCGCAGAGCTTGGAAAAGACGGAAGATCAGTAGAACTGTTATTTGAAGAGGAAACGAAAAATGAGTGAAAAAGATACCCTGATTCTTGCAATTGAGAGCTCCTGCGATGAAACCGCAGCCTCCGTCGTGAAAAACGGAAGATGTGTGCTGTCTAACATTATTTCATCCCAGATCGCCATCCATACCCTGTATGGCGGCGTTGTGCCGGAAATTGCATCCAGAAAACATATAGAGAAGATTAATATTGTAATTGAAACAGCATTAAAAGAAGCAGGTGTTTCTTTAGAGGATATTGATGCCATCGCTGTTACTTACGGACCGGGACTTGTCGGTGCACTTCTTGTCGGGGTTGCCGAAGCAAAAGCAATTGCGTATGCGACAAAGAAACCATTAGTTGGAGTGCATCATATCGAAGGCCATATCAGTGCCAACTATATTGAACATAAAGAGTTAGAGCCGCCGTTTTTATGTATGGTAGCTTCCGGAGGACATTCACACCTGGTTCTCGTAAAGGATTACGGAGAGTATGAGATTATCGGAAGAACGAGAGACGATGCGGCTGGAGAAGCATTCGATAAAGTAGCAAGAGCAATTGGGCTTGGCTATCCGGGCGGACCGAAGATTGATAAGCTTGCAAAAGAAGGCAATAAAAAGGCAATCGCATTTCCAAGAGCTAAAATAACAGATGCACCGGATGATTTCAGCTTCAGTGGTTTAAAATCAGCAGTACTGAATTATTTAAACCAGTGCCAGATGAAAGGGGAGGAAGTGAATCGTGCCGATGTGGCAGCTTCTTTCCAGCAGTCGGTAACAGATGTGCTTACAGAACATACAGTGGGAGCGGCAAAGCGCCTTGGAATTAAAAAAGTTGCAATCGCAGGAGGGGTAGCGTCAAACTCTTCTCTTCGTGCGCAGATGGAAGAAGCCTGCCGCAAAAACGGATTAGAATTTTACCATCCGTCACCAATCTTTTGTACAGATAATGCAGCGATGATCGGTGTTGCAGGATATTATGAATACAAGAAAGGTATCCGGGATGGCTGGGATTTAAATGCAAAGCCAAACTTAAAGATTGGAGAACGTTAGGAATCTGTACCAGGCATCTTTTTATATAATCAAGTACAAAAAGATTTCAGGAGTATAAAGGAATGTACTCTCGGAGTTTTTCTCACAAAATCAAGCACAAAAAGATTCCGAAAGTACATAGGAGAGTACAGGAGGGGAGTACATGAA
>ENA-ORUF01003066-ORUF01003066.1-human-gut-metagenome-genome-assembly--contig:-NODE-3066-length-12853-cov-2.037662_pt1 | contig 12853 bp, 9 predicted proteins | sample MGYA00242077_ERZ509203 | MGnify/ENA primary metagenome ERZ509203 (study PRJEB26280, sample SAMEA2338834) | human gut metagenome | biome: human gut; feature: human-associated habitat; material: faeces...
ATAACAAACTGTCCAGGGAGGCAGTGCTGTGCTACTCGCGGTGCTTCTACTACCATACGGTAGATGTTATTCGCGAGCATTTCCGCTTCTTGAATCTTGTACATAATATCCTCCTAATCTTGTTAGAAATATTTTAACAAAAGCACGACTTGGATTTTCGCGCATTTTATGTTAATACTTTATCACGTTTCCGGTTATTTGTAAACAACGGACAACATCTTTTCCCATCATCCGTGTTCCTCCAGATAATTTTCGAACTGTTCCATGGACATCAGAACTTTTCTCGGCTTGGTTCCTTCCTCCGGTCCTACGACACCGGCATCCGCGAGCTGGTCCATGATTCTGGCCGCGCGGTTGAAACCGATTTTCAGCACTCTCTGGAGCATGCCGATCGATGCCTTATCTTTTTCGATGATAAATTTTCCGGCTTCCACGAAGTAATTATCGCGGTTATCTCCGCCGCCTGCGGCAGAACCGCCATCCAGGCTTACGGTGTGAATCCGTTTTTCGATATCCGGATCATAAGCGTTCTCGCCGTAGTGATCTTTTAAGTAGGCAACGACATCGCTGACCTCTTTATCCGAAACAAAGGATCCCTGCAGACGGGCCGGTTTCTGGTAATCCTGCGGCTTGTAGAGCATATCGCCTTTTCCAAGCAGTTTTTCCGCACCTCCCATGTCGAGGATCGTACGGGAATCTACGCTGGAAGAAACCGAGAATGCAATACGGGACGGCATATTTGCCTTGATAAGACCAGTGATGACATTGACGGAAGGTCTCTGTGTTGCAATAATCAGATGGATGCCGGCCGCACGGGCAAGCTGTGCCAGACGGCAGATCGCATCCTCCACTTCTCCCGGAGCCACCATCATCAGATCCGCAAGCTCATCCACGATAATAATGATCTGAGGCATACGCTCCGGCGGGGTTTCTCCCTCGGGGATCCTCATTCCATCTACTTTTTTATTGTACTCCTGAAGATTTCGCACATTAAATTCCGCAAAAGTGTTGTAGCGGTTCATCATCTCTGTTACTGCCCAGTTCAGTGCGCCTGCCGCCTTTTTGGAATCAGTGACTACCGGGATCAGAAGATGAGGGATTCCGTTGTACACGCTTAACTCAACCACCTTGGGATCGATCATGATCAGCTTGACCTCTTCCGGTTTTGCTTTGTAAAGTATACTCACGATCAGAGTATTGATACATACAGACTTACCGGAGCCTGTCGCTCCTGCGATCAGAAGGTGCGGCATTTTGGCAATATCTGTAACAACAGGCTTTCCGGCAATATCCTTGCCTACGGCAAAGGAAAGTTTTGATTTTGCTCCCTGAAACTCCTGGGACTGCAAAATCTCCCGGAGCATAACTGCCTGATTTTCTTTATTGGGAACCTCGATTCCCACAGCTGCCTTTCCGGGAATCGGTGCCTCAATACGGATATCCGGAGTTGCCAGGTTCAGCTTGATATCATCAGCAAGACCTACGATTCTGCTGACCTTCACTCCCATTTCCGGCTGAAGCTCATATCTGGTCACTGTAGGACCGCAGCTTGCGTTTGTCACAGTAACATTTACACCAAAATTATGCAGCGTATCCTGAAGCTTCTGGGCAGTCTGGCGAAGATGGGCATCGGAATCGCCTTTGCCCTTTCCGCTGCCTCTTTTCAGAAGCTTCAGGGGAGGATAATGATATTCTTTTTTTACTTCTGCATCCTTACTGGTGATCTCCTTCTGAATATTTCGGATTCCATTTTCTATTTCTGTTTTGGACGATTTTGGATTCTTATGAGGCTGAGAGGCTTCCGATGCTGCGGACTGAACAGATGCTTCTGTATTTTGCTGTTCCTCTTTCCTGAAATCCTCAAAAGAATCTGAAATTTCTTTACTCTCGTCCTCATAAGCCTGGATTTCGTCAAAATCCAGAGAATCTGAAGGCGAGTATTCCATCTCTGTATTAATATCAGTATGGTCATCAGCAGCCTCACTGGAAGAATCTGCCCGATGTATACTGAATTCCAGCTGTCCCTGACCGGCTGCTGAAGTCCGGACTTCAAAATCCTCCTCAGAGGTCTGAACAGCAGTCTCTGATGTTTCTTTTGTTTTTTTCTTTTTTGGCGGAGTCAGTTTTGTTCCTTCCAGAAAACCGTGAGAAGAAGCCTCTTTCTGTTCCTGTCTGGCATTAAGGGCCGCAGCCGCCTCACTGTTTTCCTGTTCCAGAGCCTGGGCAGCCTGTTTTTCCGCCTCTAACGTTTCCTCCAGCCTGCGTATTCTTTCTGCCTGACGGTTTTCCCTCTTCTGTCTGCGTTCCTGATCCCGGATCTCTTTTTTCAGATCCCGCTCCGGCTGCCCTTCCATATAGCGTTCATGTCCGCCCTTTACAAGGCTTACGATACTGTCCCAGATTTTAAAAATAAAATCAAAAAAGGATCTCTGAGTAATCAGGATCATTGTAATAAGAAGCACAAGTACAATGATAATATATCCGCCTACAACTCCAAAAGCAGACGTAGAAGACATGCAGATCGCGCCTCCGATCACGCCTCCTCCTGTATGCAGCTCGGAACTGCGCTTATAATAGTCCATAAACCCTGTGCTCGGAAGATATCCTTCTGTTAAAAGCTGTACAAAACCGCACAGAAAAAGAAAAAACACAAGGGCTGCCAGTGTTTTTTTGTATGCAAGAGGATTTTTTCTGTTGGATGTCAGAAAAGCTGCGCCTACAAAAAGCAGTACGGGGAAGACATAAGCCAGAAGTCCCATGATTCCAAAACATACAGAACTGATCTGAGCCCCTACCGCTCCTCCCAGTCCGAAATTACTGATAACCAGGATCATGGAGGCTGCCAGAATGATCAGAAGAATGATCTCCGTCTGGAATCCACTTGTAACATTTTGGCTTTTAGCAGTGGTTTTTCTTCTTGATGTGGTGCTTTTTGTTGTTTTTCCTGTGGTTCCTCTTTTGCCTTTCTGGTTCTTTGATGCTGCCATATCCAGGCTTCCCTCCTACTACTTCTATTGCTTTTTATTACCATCGGTATCAGGATCCCTTACAGGCCCTGATACCTCTTTTGTCTCTTTTTATAACACATAATTACCGATCAGTGCAGCAAATCCCACAATAAAACAGTAATATGCAAAATAGCGGAATCTTCCTCTGTTCACCATTCTGAGCAGTATACGGATGGTAAAGTATCCCACAACTGCGGAAACGATCATTCCCAGCACAAAGGTAAACCCCAGCCCTACGCCCATTGCAGGTGCACGAAACTGTCCCAGCTCCACGATCAGAGCTCCGATAATAGCCGGTACTGACAGAATATAGGAATATTTTACTGCAAAGCTTCGTGTAAATCCCCCCATCAGACCTGCGCTGATGGTCAGTCCGCTTCTGGAAAGTCCGGGAAATACAGACAGTCCCTGACAAATGCCGATCCACATGGCATTTCCGAAGCTGGCATCTCTTGCAGCTTTTTTGCCGCCCATTCTGCCGAGATCTACCACAAGAAGGACAATTCCTGTGATCAGGATCCCCGCGCCCGGCAGCATCTGTGAAGAAGCGGCAAGCACAACAAGTCTTCTGGCAGTATAGCCCAGAAGTGCAGTCGGTATCATAGAAACAAGAAGCAAAAGTGCAAATTTCTTATAAGTGCTGCTTACGATCTTTGCATATCGAAGCTTATCTCCTGTTCTTTTATTATGGATATAAAGAGACAGATTTCCGATTGTATCAGCATGTCCAGAGACTCCAGCAGAAGTCTTGAAATATCCTTCCAGAAAGTAAGTATCACTGCTGCCAGCGTACCAAAATGAAGCATTGCTTCCAGAAGAACACCCGTTTCGTGCTCCATCCCCAGAATGTTCTGAAGAATGCACAGATGTCCAAAACTGCTTACAGGAAGAAACTCCAGTATTCCCTGTACAACTGCAAGCAGGATCACATATAAAACTGTCATATTTTTATCCTTTTCTTTCGTCTGTTTTCTTCAAATGGCATGAAAGCTGCCGTTTTATTCCCTGTAAAAGCCAAAAATTCAAAGTGTTTTCCCGGCTTTTGCTGTATCAGTATATCACAGTTCTGAAAAAGTTACAAGATATCCCCGGCAAAAAATCGAACATGTGAGCGAATACGGTTGCTGTTGCTGGACGCATCCCCGCGGAACTTTTTTATTTCCCTGAAAAATCCGTACAGACTGTACTATATTCCCGGTAAACAAAAAAGGAAACTGCCACAGCATACAGCCGCGACAGTTCCCCGGATCATCTCAGCCTGAATATTGGGTTTCCGCTTTTATACAGGCTATTATTATTTTAAAATCAGTTTGCGTGAGGCAGTCTCTCATCGATCATGTTCATCAGATGATCTGTGGAGCGAAGCGGTGCTACAAATGCAGCATCTTCCACAGCTGCAAGTTTTGCATTTTCACATGCAAGAACTCCGCCATAGATCTCGCCCATTTCTGCATAACGGTAAACCGGAAGCTTATCGTTCATCTCATCAGAAATATCCTCTACATCATCAAACGGCATTTCAACCTCATATACATGAGCCAGCTCAGCAGCAACCTCCCAGTTGGAGAATACTACGTCTTCCTCAATGGCCTGTTCAACAACCTGAAGTCTGCGCTCAGTATTGGTGAAAGTACCATAGGTAGACGCAAATCCTGTTCCCGGGATCACAACGTCTGCAAGTTTGGCAGCCTCTGTCATGTGAGTATCGCATACCATCAGGAATACAAGCTCTTTCAGAAGCTCCGGAGCCGGATCCTCACCGAATACCAGAAGGGCTTTTACACCTTCCATAGCCTCTGCCCCTGCAGTGATTCCCAGATCAACAAGACCCTGGCTGTTGTTCTTTGCTTTCAGCATAAGGATACCGTCGCGGGCTTTTCCGATATGACCGGAAACAACTGCGATGTCGCCAAGAAGCGCAGCAGCCTCAGTAGTTACTACGTTCTGCTGGAATACGATCATTGCTTTCTTTGCATTTGCATAAAGCTCAGCGATCTCTTTTGCTTCTTCAGATACAGCAGCACCTTCTACAGATGCCTTAAATGCGTCAAAGCCTTCTACACCTGTGCCCTTGCCCATATCAAGAAGAGCCTTTGCAACACCCTTGAAGAAACCAAGGCTGTTGTCTGTCTCAACAGTTTTATAAGCAAAGCTCATATGATCCTGTGCATATCCTTCCGGATTTACAAGGATAACCTTTGCTCCGTTCTTTGCTGCCTGTTTCAGTTTCAGACGGATCACCTGATTTTCTTTTGCAATAAAGCCTGCGCACAGGATCACATCTGCAGAAAGAACCTCGTTGATTGTGTTCGGAGAAGCGTTTACGCCCAGAACCTTTTCAAGACCGTTCTCTCTGTTGTTGAAGCAGAGAGTCTTAGCTCCGATAGAATCTGCGAACTTCTTGATCACATATGCTTCTTCGTTTGTATATCTGTCAGAAACTGCTACAGCAACTGCGTTTCTTCCGTATTTTGCCGCAAGAGATTCTGCTTTCTTTGCAGTCAGCATAAATGCTTCATGATAATCAACCTCTGTAAGCTCTCCGTCCTTTCTTGCCATTGGCTCAAGGAGTTTGCCGTCCATAACAGAACAGTCAAAGCCGAACTTTCCTCTTCCGCAGAGAAGTCCTTTATTGACAGCGCCTTCTCTGTCCGGAACAGCTTTTACCAGCATGTCTCCATAGGTTTCAAGATGCATGGAGCAACCTACTGAGCAGTAAGCGCAGGTAGTATCGGTAGCCTCAGTGTCAAGCGGAACAGATTTTTCAAGAGTAAGATTTTCCTGAAGAGCGCCTGTAGGGCAGACACTTACACACTGGCCGCAGGAAATACATCCTGTCTCAGAAAGCGGCTGTTCAAGAGCCGGCATAACAACTGTGTCAAATCCACGTTTCACAAGGCCAAGAGCGCCTACTCCCATAACCTCATCGCAGGCACGAACACAGAGTCCGCAGAGGATACATTTATTCGGATCCCTTAAAATGAACGGATGCTCATCGTGGAATTCCACTTCATTGATGTCTCCTGCCAGACGGTCCGGATCCACATCGTACATATTTGCATAGGAGATCAGCTTACACTCAAAGTAATCTTTACATCCGCACTCCAGACAACGATGAGCTTCCTCAACAGCCTGCTCCTCGTCGTATCCGAAGACTACCTCTGTAAAGTTGTCTTTTCTTTCTTCTGCATTCAGCTGCTCCATAGTCGGACGGCACATTCTCTCACGGTCTTCAAAAGTAGCCGGTGTTACGTCCTTTTTGGTTACATAATAGTTTGGCTCGTATTTGATCTCTTCTCCGCGAAGATAAGCATCTACGATCAGATAGCTCTTCTTTGCATCGCCAATGGACTCAACTGCGATGGAAATCTTGTCATTACCGCAGTCACCGCCTGCGAATACGCCCGGAAGTGCTGTCATGTATGTATCTTTATCATAAACAAGGCCGCCCTTTCTGGTAAGCTCAACCCCGTTCATTCCTTCTGCATTTACTCTCTGGCCGATTGCAAGGATTACAGTGTCCACATCAATCGTCTCTGTTTTTCCTTCTACCGGAACCGGAGCGCGACGTCCTGATGCATCCGGCTCACCAAGTTCCATAACCTGAAGAACCATCTGACGGCAGTGTCCGTTTTCATCAGAAATGATCTCAAGAGGATTGGTCAGGTTCAGGAAGATTACTCCCTCTTCCTCTGCTTCCTCGATCTCGATCATATCTGCAGGCATCTCATCTTTTGTTCTTCTGTAAATATTATAAACCTTGTCAGCGCCAAGACGTACTGCTGTACGGCAGGCATCCATAGCGGTATTACCGCCGCCTACAATGGCAACGTTTTTGCCAAGGTCAATATCTTCATTGCGGACAACTTTTCTGAGGAAATCAATACCGCCGATTACACCCTCGGCATCCTCGCCTTTGCAGCGGACACCGGTAGATACCCATGCGCCGATACCAACGCATACAGCATCAAAATCTCTGCGGATCGCTTCAAAAGAGATGTCCTCGCCGATCTTTGTATTTGTAACCATGGTTACGCCCATTTTTTCAAGAACAGCGATTTCCTCATCCAGAACTTCTTTCGGAAGACGGTATTCCGGAATACCATAGCGGAGCATACCGCCAAGCTTTGGCATTGCCTCGTAGATCGTCACATCATGGCCAAGCTGACGAAGGAAATATGCCATGGAAAGTCCGTAAGGACCGCCGCCGATCACAGCAACGTTCTTTCCTGTGTCCGGCTCGCACTCCGGAACAAACGGATCTTCACCGAACTCGTCAGTATCTGCTGCAAATCTCTTAAGGTTTGCAATAGCGATAGGCTCGTCTACCATACCGCGGCGGCATGCTGTCTCACACGGATGAGGACAGACACGACCGATAGATCCCGGAAGCGGAATGTTTTCTCTGATCAGTTTGATAGCCTCTTCATACTGTCCGTTTGCGATCAGACCTACATAGCCCTGACAGTCTGTACCTGCAGGACATGCAAGCATACATGGCGGACGGCAGTCACCCTTATGGTTGGAAAGAAGAAGCTCCAGGTTTGTTTTTCTTGATTCAATAACACGCGGTGTATTGGTATGGATGATCATATCCGGTGCAATCTCGGTTGCACAGGCCTTCCAGAGTTTCGGATTGCCTTCCATCTCTACCATACAAAGTCCGCATGCGCCGTAAATTTCTGTTCTCTCATCATAGCAAAGAGTAGGAATGAAAATATCGTTCTCTTTGCAGACATCGAGAATGGTCTGGCCGGGAAGTCCATAGACTTCTTTTCCGTCGATATTTAATCTGTATTTATTCACAGTCTGCACCTCCTATTAAACTCTCTTTACTGCGCCAAATTTACAGGATTCCTCACACTTGCCGCACTTGATACATACAGCAGGATCAATCTTATGCTGCTGTTTTTTCTCGCCGCTGATGGCGCCAACCGGGCAGTGTCTTGCACAGGCTGTACAGCCCTTGCAGTCCTCTGTAATCTCGTAGTGAATAAGAGCCTTACAGGATTTTGCAGTACATTTATGATTGTAAATATGATCCTCATATTCATTGCGGAAATATTTCAGAGTGGTGAGTACCGGGTTCGGAGCAGTCTGTCCAAGTCCGCACATAGCGCCGTCCTTGATCTTTCCTGCAAGCTCTTCCAGAAGCTCGATATCTCCGTCTTTTCCTTCGCCCTTTGTGATTCTCTCAAGAATCTCAAGCATTCTCTTGGTACCGATACGGCAGTAGTTACATTTACCACAGGATTCTTTCTTGGTAAAGTCAAGGAAGAAACGTGCCATATCTACCATACAGGTATCCTCGTCCATTACGATCATACCGCCGGAACCAACGATAGCGCCTGTCTTATTGATATCTTCATAAGTAACAGGAGTATCAATAAGATCTGCAGGAATACATCCGCCGGAAGGACCACCCATCTGAACGGCCTTGAATTCTTTGTCGTTTTTGATTCCGCCGCCGATGTTGTAAATAACTTCTTTCAGGGTCATTCCCATAGGAACCTCAGACCGCCCTTCTTGATTTTTCCTGCAAGAGCAAATACCTTGGAGCCCTTGGATTTTTCAGCACCTCTGTCAGCAAAGGCCTGTCCGCCATTGGCAATGATCCATGCAACGTTTGCATAGGTTTCTACGTTATTGATGTTGGTCGGAAGCTTCCAGTATCCCTTTGCAGCCGGGAACGGAGGTTTCAGTCTTGGCATACCTCTCTCACCTTCAAGAGAAGCAATAAGAGCAGTCTCCTCACCGCATACAAATGCGCCTGCACCTGCTTTAATACGGATATCAAAATCAAAGCCTGTTCCAAACAGATTTTTGCCCAGATAACCCTTTTCTCTTGCCTGTGCCATGGCAATCTCAAGACGTGCAATTGCCAGTGGATACTCAGCACGGCAGTAAATGATACCCTCGGTAGCGCCTGCAGCAAAACCGCCGATGATCATACCTTCCAGCAGGGAGTGAGGATCGCCTTCCAGAACGGAACGGTCCATGAATGCACCCGGGTCACCCTCGTCTGCATTACATACCATATATTTCTGCGCGCCTTTATTGGATTTGATCGCATTCCATTTAAACCATGTAGGGAAACCGGCGCCGCCGCGTCCGCGAAGTCCGGAAACCTTGATTTCCTCAATAACTTCATCCGGAGTCATGGAAGTGATAACTTTGCGTGCAGCTTCATAGCCGCCTACCGCTATGTACTCATCAATTTTTTCCGGATTGATCTGACCGCAGTTGCGGAGAACGATTCTCTGCTGCTGGGAAAGGAACGCCTCATCCTCTGCCGGAATCACGTATTCCTCTACCGGCTTTCCGCCAATCAGATGCTCCTCTACGATTTTTTCCACTTTATCTGTAGTACATTTGACATATCTTGCTTCCAGAGCGCCTTCGTCATTATACACATCAACGATAGGCTCCAGATAGCAGGTACCGATACATCCTGTTTTATCAATAACAACATTTGTAAGATTTTTTTCTGCTACGATACGCTGGAACTCATCAGAGGTCTTCTTAGCTCCGGTAGCAATACCACAGCTGCCTTGTCCTACAACAACTTTCATATTTCTACCTCCTATGCGTTCTTTGCTTTATAATCGTCAAGAATCTTCTTAACAGAAGATTTTGTCAGGTTTCCGAATGTTTCCTCACCGTCTGCTGATTTTACCATCATAACCGGCGCAAGAGAACAGCAGCCAAGACAGGCTACGTTATTTAATGTAAACAGACCATCTTCGGTTGTCTCTCCGTCCTTGATTCCAAGATGTTCACAGACAGCTTCCTCGATCATGTCAGAACCATTTACATGACAGGCTGTACCTTTACAGAGCATGATCAGATACTTTCCGATCGGCTGTAAACGGAACTGTGCATAGAATGTAGCCACACCGTAAATTTTAGCAGGCATGATCCCTGTTCTTTCTGCGATATAATTGATCGCATCCATAGAAAGATACCCGTAGATATCCTGGGTCTGCTGAAGAATGGTGATCAGGCTTCCCGGCACCTTTGCATATTTTTCAAGCACCGGAGCCAACTCAGCGAAATCCGCGTTTCCGCTGTTCTGACATCCACACGTATTGCTCATATGATTTGTCCCTCCTGTAGAAATTATTTTAAACATCACTACTCATTCCCTAGCATTATATCACAAAAGGAGGGACAGTCAAAGGAAAAAGTGCATGATTTTTCATAAATTGTTAATAATGTGACTAACTTTATCATGAAATTACTTTTTTTTCTCAGCTTTCTGAAGGTCAATTAGTTCATACAGTTTGGCAAGAGCCTCTTTCATTCCTCCCACTTCATCGATCAGTCCTTCTTCTACAGCCTCCCTGCCTTCCAGCATGGTTCCCACATCTTTTACCAGCTGTGTGGTATCCAGCATTAGCTCTTCCAAGCGCTTCTGAGAAATGTGGGAATGAGAAGCAATAAATCCCGTGATCCGGTCCTGAATTTTTTCCATATTCCGATAGGTCTGTGCAACACCGATAAACATCCCACTGGAACGCACCGGATGAATCACCATGGTAGCGCTTGGCACAACAAAGGAATAGTCGGCCGATACGGCCATGGGAACACCAATGGAATGACCGCCTCCAAGAACAAGAGAAACTGTAGGAATACTTAAAGATGCGATCATCTCCGCAATGGCAAGCCCTGCTTCCACATCGCCGCCTACCGTATTTAAAAGAATCAGAAGGCCGTCCACATCTTCATCATCCTCCACCAGAGCCAGCTTTGGAAGTACATGCTCATATTTGGTGGTTTTACTCTGAGAAGGCGCTGACTCATGGCCTTCCACCTCACCGATGATCGTAAGAAGCTCCACATGATGTTTTCGTGGATTTCTATCCAGAGTCACCTGTCCCATTTCCTTTATCTGCTCATTTTTTCTGTCCTGATTTTCCAGTTTTTCCTGCTCATATCCAGTATCCTCTGGTTTTGTCTCTGCGTTTTTCTGTGATTTCCCATTCTCATCTGCTCCGGAAATCATTTTTTCCATTGGATGCTGTTCTTCTTTTATATTCTCCTGGTTCAGAAATTTTTCCTCTGTGTATCCATTCTCTTTTCCCTCATACTCTGACAGAACCTTCTGATCATAATTCATTTGCTGCCGTTTTCCTTTTTCGGACATGCAATCCTCCATTCCGCCGCCTTTTATCCGGCGGCACAAATAATATAAAAAACAATTCACACTTCCACAGTTTCATGGTACAATAAATTTAGTTTTTGATGCTGCAGTATTAACTGTGATCATCTCCGCCCGTCTATTCATTTACAGAAATGCCCCTCTGCTCAGGCGAACTATATTTCACCAGTTCGTTTATTAGCTGATTCTGTTTTAGCTTTGCAATCCCATCTTAAATCTGCTTCTTTCCCGGCAACACCCCTGCAAAACCATCATTCATGAAACTATTATGTGTAAAACATGAATTTTTATTCTTTGTTATAAATGATCATATTCGAAAAAGCACACGAACTAATTTGTCTTTGTGGAATGCGCATATAGAGTTTAGTATTTCTTTTTATGTCCATATATTCCGAATTTTATTGTACAAAATTCAATATTTTCTTATTATATATTTCTTTATTGATGCCGGATCATACATAGTTCAGCGCTGCCTTCTGCAGGGAAATGGATGTTACCTGATATTTTTATCTGTAATGCAGTCAGACCAATATGTATGTTTCTGTTTTCAGCTTCAGCAGAACCTGACCAGTTGTATGGTAACGCATAGTCAGAACGTCCTTATGGCTATCGAAAGTAATTTATCATCTTTTATTTTTTCACTTGATTTATGTATCTGTACCATGATAATTCAATAGACTTTACACTCTTAAGGTGGTATAATGACCCTACTGAATGGATGTATGTAAACAGGAAGGATGATGCAATATGTTAGACCAGAAAGACTTGGAGCTTCTTCAAAATTTAATGCAGGAAGTTGTAAAAGAATCAGAACAGAATATTCTTAACAGCGTGGATAAAAAGATTGCTGCTTCTGAGCAGAATGTCATTTCTACCGTGGATAAAAAGATCGCTGCTTCTGAACGGAATGTTATTTCTAGCGCAGACAAGAAGATCGCTGCTTCCGAACGGAAGATTCTTTCTGTCATGGATGAGAAACTATCCCGATCAGAAAATATGATTCTTAATGAGCTGGACAGAGTACAGGCACATCTTGAAGGAGATTTGGAAAAAGTACAGAAAAATCTGGAAGAACTGAAACAGTTTTACAAAATTGATAAGTTGGAAACAGATAATACTTCGCTGCTTCTGAAAATGTACAATGACATGCAAAAAGAAATTGCAGAGATTAAGACTAAAATAGCATAAAACACAATCGCCGAAAGGGTGTAAAGCCTACTGAGTTATCAGGCGGTCCATTTGCATCTGTATAAATCCATATGTCCACTCACAAAATACAGAACACTCTTTACCATAAAAACAGACCATCTAAACAATCAGTATAGCATCACCGAAAGCCATTTTGTTATAAAAAGCATCATCATTTTTAAGATAAAACAGCCCTCATCTCCCTTATTTTAAAGGGTCTGAGGGCTGTTCTCAATTATTCATCCCAGTTGTGCCATACGTCAGGGACGTCATCGTCCTCATCAAGAAGATCAAGTGTTTTCTGAAGGTTTTTGATATCTTTTTCGTCTGTAAGCTCCACATAGGTCTGAGGAACCATAGCCACCTGTGCCTCCAGCATAGGAACTCCGGCAGCTTCCAGAGCCTCTCTAACTGCACTGAAATCATCCGGTGCTGTGATCACTTCAAAGCTTTCCTCTTCCTCACTGAAATCCTCAGCACCTGCATCAAGAGCAAC
>ENA-ORUF01003070-ORUF01003070.1-human-gut-metagenome-genome-assembly--contig:-NODE-3070-length-12829-cov-2.588539_pt1 | contig 12829 bp, 10 predicted proteins | sample MGYA00242077_ERZ509203 | MGnify/ENA primary metagenome ERZ509203 (study PRJEB26280, sample SAMEA2338834) | human gut metagenome | biome: human gut; feature: human-associated habitat; material: faeces...
GCACTTTGTACAGAAAACAGTTTGAATTAGCATGAAAATGCCAGTTTTTATTTAAAATATACAACAAATATCCATTTTTAAGGATAAAAATATATTTTTCATTTTTTGAGTTTATAATCTAATAATGAAAATTTTTACCTTATTATAGAAAAATATGGAAATTTATTTGTTTTATAATTATGAAAAAAAGATATCAAAACAAATGATTTTGTTGACTTTTTACAATTACGATGATAATATCAAACCGTTGCAGGAAGCAGCATAGCTTCCGCTTCTTCACATTTTGCTGCATGGATAATCCATGCGGAACGGCCTTGCGCAGATGCGCGGGCCCTGCTGCCTGCGGCGGCGGGAGGCCCGGCGGCGCACATGCCGCATTGCAGGAGGCTCCGGCGGCGTGTGGGGAAAATGCAAATGAAAAGGAGAGAAACGTATGAAAAAAGTACTAGCGATCCTTCTGGCGGCGTGCCTGGCACTTTCTCTGGCGGCATGCGGCGGCAGCGGTTCTTCCGCGCCTGTTTCCACAGCGCCGGATACCTCTGGCTCCGCGCCGGCTTCCGCGCCTGCGGCGGCCGACGGCTCCATCGCCGTTTTCTATTACACGTACAGCGACACATATATTTCCACGGTCCGCACCGCGTTGGACGCGGAGTTGGATAAGCTGGGCGTTGAGTACCAGGACTATGATTCCAACTCTCAACAGAATACCCAGACCGAGCAGGTTGATACTGCCATCACGAAAGGCGCTACCTGCCTGATTGTGAACATCGTCGAGACAGGCTCCGACGACGCGGCGCAGGGTATCGTGGACAAGGCGAAGGCAGCGGACATCCCCGTGATCTTCTTCAACCGCGAAGTGTCTGACGCCGTGGTGAACAGCTATGAAAAATGTGCGTTCATCGGCACTGACGCGGCCGAGGCCGGCCACATGCAGGGCCAGATGATCGCTGATTATCTGCTGGCGAATTATGACGACGTGGACCTGAACGGTGACGGCACCATCTCCTATGTCATGTTTAAGGGCCAGAACGCCAACCCCGAGGCCGAATACCGCACCCAGTACGCCGTCGAGGACTGCGACGCTGCGCTGGAGGCCGCCGGCAAGCCGGCGCTGACGTTCTATGACGCCAACAATGCCGACAAGTTCCTGGTGGACCGTAACGGCACATGGTCCGCGCAGGCTTCCAACGAGTATATGACGACGATTCTGTCCGAGTACACCGAGGCCAATAACAACATGGTCGAGTTGGTCATCTGCAACAACGACGGCATGGCCGAGGGCGCTATCACAGCGCTCAAGACCGCCGGCTACAACGCCAGCGCGGACAAGGCCATCCCTGTGTTCGGCGTTGACGCCACCGATGCAGCCAAAGAGCTGATCGCCGCCGGCAGCATGGTCGGCAGCATCAAGCAGGACGCCGAAGGCATGGCGGCGGCCATTGCGCTGCTTGCCAAGAACGCCACCAGCGGCGCGGCCCTGATGGACGGCACCGACAGCTACAATGTGGATGATGCCAGTGCCAAGATCCGCATCCCGTACGCCGTTTACACCGGCTGATAGACCCGATCAAGCAAACAGCAGGAAGATAGCTGCCTCTACGGGCGGCTATCTTCCTGCTTGAATCTGAGATTTTACGCGGAGGAGAGGCCGAATGGAGAACAACAACAGCGTTCTGCTCGAAATGAAAAATATCTGCAAGTCCTTCCCCGGCGTCAAGGCGCTCGACAATGTTTCGCTGACGGTAAAGCGCGGCACGGTGCATGCGCTGATGGGGGAAAACGGGGCGGGCAAGTCCACCCTGATGAAGTGCCTGTTCGGCATTTACAGCAAGGACAGCGGGCAGATCCTGCTGAATGGGAAGGAAGTCAGCTTCAAAACCTCGAAAGAGGCGCTGGAACACGGCGTCGCCATGGTGCATCAGGAGTTGAACCAGGCACTCAAGCGCAATGTTATGGACAATATCTGGCTCGGCCGCTATCCCACGGTGGGGCCCTTCACGTCCGAAAAAAAGATGCTCGCTGATACGGCGGCGATTTTTGATGATCTGGGCGTCCATGTGGACCCGCGCACCATTATGAGCACGATGCCCGTGGCCCAGCGCCAGATGGTGGAGATTGCCAAAGCTGTCTCGTACCATTCCGACGTCATCGTGTTCGACGAGCCCACCTCCTCGCTTACTGAGGAGGAAGTGGAGCACCTGTTCCGCATCATCAATATGCTGCGGGACCGCGGCTGCGGCATCATTTATATTTCCCACAAGATGGAGGAGATCCTGCGTATCTCCGACGAAGTGACCGTCATGCGCGATGGCGCGTGGGTCGCCACAGAGCCGGCGGCGGAAATGACGATGGAGCGCATCATCAAGCTGATGGTGGGCCGTGAGCTGACAAACCGCTTCCCGCCCAAGGACAACGAGATCGGCGGCGTGCTGCTGGAGGTGGAGGGCCTGACGGCCATGTATTCCAAGCTGCGCGATGTTTCCTTCAATGTACATAAGGGCGAGATCGTCGGCCTCGCCGGCCTGGACGGCTCCGGCCGCACCGAGGTGCTGGAAAATATTTTCGGCGTGGCTACCCGCAAAAGCGGAGTCATCCGCCTGCACGGCAAAGAGGTGAAGAACCGCCGTGCCCGCGACGCGATCAAAAACAAGTTCGCGCTGCTCACCGAGGAGCGGCGCGCCACGGGCATCTTTGGCATTTTGGACATTCAGGAGAATACCACTATCTCCAGCTTGAAGAAATATAAGGTAAAGGGCCTGTACCTCAGCAGAAAGAAGATGGAGGAGAGTACGGAGTGGTCCATTCGGGCCATGCGCATCAAAACGCCGTCTCAGGATACGAAGATCCGTTCGCTTTCGGGCGGCAACCAGCAGAAAGTCATCCTGGGCCGGTGGCTTCTGACAGACCCCGAGGTGCTGCTGCTGGACGAGCCCACCCGGGGCATTGACGTAGGTGCAAAGTACGAGATCTATCAGCTCATCATCAACCTCGCCAAAGAGGGCAAGGCCGTTATCATGGTGTCCTCGGAAATGCCGGAGCTTCTGGGCGTGTGCGACCGCATCCTTGTAATGTCCGGCGGGCGGCTCGCCGGAGAAGTGGATGCAAAGGCCACGACGCAGGAAGAGATCATGACGCTTGCCGCCAAATACGCATAAGGAGGAATCACTGTGGGAACGAATGCCAAACTGACCATCAAGCAACGCTTGGAAAACTTCAAAGCCATGGAAAAGGAGGATAAGCGGCGCTGGTGGGGCGAGTTTTTCATTGATAATTCGCTCTATATCTTCCTTATTGCGGCTATCATCGGCATTGCCGTCTATAACCCGAACTTCGTGTCGATGAAATCCATCATCAACATCGTTTCGCTCTCGGCCGCGAATCTGCCCATTGCGCTGGGCATCGCGGGCGCGATCATTCTGACAGGCACCGACCTTTCGGCCGGGCGCGTTGTGGGCCTGACGGCTTGCGTGGCGGCTTCGCTGCTGCAGATGGCGGAGTACCCCAATAAGATGTTCCCGGGCATCGGCACTGTCCCCGTGCCCATCGTCATCTTGGCGGTCATTGCCATCGGCGCGCTGGTGGGCGCTGTCAACGGCTTTTGTACGGCCAAGTTCAATCTGCACCCGTTCATTGTCACGCTGGCCACCCAGCTCATCGTGTACGGCACGCTGCTCATTTACCTGATGCAGGGCAACAACAACGGGCAGTCTATCTCCGGCCTGGATAAAAGTTATACCAATCTCATCACCGGCAGCATCCTTTCGGTGCCGGACGGCAAGGGTAATATGGTCCCCATCCCCAACTTTGTGTGGTATGCCATTGTGATCACCGTCGTGATGTGGTTCGTCTGGAACAAGACGACTTTCGGCAAGAACATGTTCGCCGTAGGCTCCAATCCCGAGGCTGCGAACGTCTCCGGCGTGAACGTCGCCGCCACCACCATTCTGGTTTTCACGCTGGCGGGCGTGATGTACGGCTTCACCGGCTTCATCGAGGGCGCGCGCATCGGCGCGAATACGGCAAACACCGGCTTGAACTATGAGCTGGACGCCATCGCGGCCTGCGTCATCGGCGGCGTCTCGTTCGTCGGCGGCATCGGCAAGATCCGCGGCGTCATCATCGGCGTGGTGCTGCTGCGCATTATCTTCGTGGGCCTCACGTTTATGAGTGTCTCGTCCAATCTGCAGTACATCATCAAGGGCCTGATCATCCTTGTGGCCTGCGCCATCGATATGCGCAAGTATCTGGTACGCAAGTGACCGGAGGGCGCCATGGAAGAAGAACACCGCTCGGAAGGCGCGCTCCGGGACACTGCGCCCGAGCCGCGGTACCGCGGCTCGAACAATATGTACCGCGGCGTGACGATATCCGTGAAGGCGCTGACCGGGGCGATTTTGGCCGGTCTGGCCGCGCTTGCGCTCGCCATCGTGTTTCTTGCGGGCAGCGGCGGATTCACCGTTACGTTTGAAACCGACGGCGGTTCCCAGGTGCCCGCGCAGACCTGCCGCTACGGCGAGCTGGTCCGGCGTCCCGAGGACCCCGTGAAAGAGGGATATGTCTTTGACGGCTGGTATTGGGATGTGGAACGTGAGCACAGACCCTGGGATTTTGCGCAGGATACGGTGGAGGACAGCATGTACCTCTACGCGCGCTGGCAGCCCGTGCCGTAAATGCGGCGCCGCGCCGAATCAAAGCTTAAAGGGCCCTGTACGGTTTTCCGTACAGGGCCGCCGTGTTTTTCCGTCCTTATGCTTTCCTTAGAATTGCGCGTTAGGATACAGCTGCGGAAGCAAAAAGGAGTGGAGAAAACATGAAAAAACAAAATGGAATACGCGCCGTCCTGTGGACGGTCCTCATGCTGGCGGCCGCTCTGACGGGCTGCTGTGCCGATGGAGAGAACGTCTGCACGCTGGACCCGGCGGACCCGGCACGCTTTACCTGCGGCGGGGTGGAATATATTACGCTGCGGGAGGCTGTGCCGCGTGATGCAGTGGGGCGCAAGCTGGGCGATATCCAGACACTGGCGGCGGTGGACGGGGAAGGGCGCGTCGTGGATACCTGCGGTGTGACGCTTTCCTTCTCTGCTTTGGCCCGGCTGGAGGAAAGGCTGCCGGAGGGCGGGCGCACCGTGCAGGTGCTGAACGTATGGGCGCTGCCCGGCACGACGGACGGCGCTGTGGCCGTGATGGTGGACGGCACATTCCGCCGCGCAGTACCCGCGGATGTACTGCCGCCGGAAGCGGAGGTCCTCAGCTTTGCACGGCAGGCCGGGGGATACGGGGAGGCCTTTGCGGTGATGCCGGAGGACTGCCGCAGGCTCACTTGCGGAGAGACAGTCTACCTTGTCACAGATACACCCGTTGCGCCGGAGGCGCAGGGCGCATATCTGGGCGTGCTTGCCCGCTCCTGCGTGTTCGATGCGGATACCGGGCGGGAACTGACGCGCGCGGAGCTGGAGCATATCGAACCGGTGCCGGGGCCGCTTTCCGCCCAGCGGCGGGAGAGCCGCGTGTACGGCGCGGTGTACGCGCTGGAGGGAACGGACAGCGGATCGGCTGTGGCGGTAGAGGTGGACGGCGCATTGCTGCGGGCCGAAGCGGAGCGGCGCGCGCCGGGCGCGTCCTGACGCTGCCATCCGGGCGGCCCTTTGCCGCATCCCTGCCGGAGGGCTGGCGCAAAAAAAGGCGCTCTCAACAGCCGGAATGGCTGCGGAGCGCCTTTTTTGTTTTTCCGTGGGCCTATTTCCGTACAGGCGCAGGCCCGGTGCTCTCCCGGACGATCAGCTGCGGACGCAGCAGCACCTTGCTTACGGCAACACCGTTCATCAGACTGTCCAGCAGGCTGAACGCACTTTTGCCCAGCGCCAGCCTGTCCTGCCGGATGGTGGTAAGGGGCGGTTCGCAGCCGGCGGCCAGCGGAAGGTCGTCGTAGCCCATCACGCTCACGTCCCCGGGCACGCGCAGGCCCAGACGCCGCAGCTCGGCCAGCACCCCCCGGGCGATGCCGTCGCTGGCGCACAGGATGGCTGTCGCGCCCTGTGCAAGAAAATGCGGCACGTATTCGCGCGCACAGTTTTGTTCATAATACCCATAGGCCATCATCCGTTCGTCGGCGGAAAGCCCGCACAGCCAGGTGGCGTGCAGGAAAGCCAGCCGCCTTTCCTCAGACACCATTGACTCCCGCGTGCCGTTCAAAAAGGCGATTTTCCGGTGTCCCAATCCGGCCAGATGCCGCACGCCGAGTTCCACGCCCTCCCAACTGTCGGTGCCCACATATCCGACGCTGGCGTTGGGAACGCAGTTGTCCAGCAGCACTGTGGGCGTGCCAGTGCCGGCCAGCGCACGCATGTATGCATCCTGCGGCGTCAGGCCGAGAATGAAGGCGCCGCCGTATCCGCCCTCCAGCAGCAGGCTGCCGTATTTGGTGCGCGCCTGCGCCTCGGGCGTGGTGGGCAGCACATCCACGGCCCATCCCCGTGCCGCGGCCGCCAGCCGGAACCCGGCCACGATCTCGTACCCGAACTGGCCGATGTTGGCGTATTCCATATTTTCCACCAGCACACACACCTTGGGCTGTGCCTGCCTGCGGGCACGCTTGGCCGCATAGCCCATTTCCACCGCCGTGTCCAGCACAAGCTGGCGGGTCTCTGCGCTCACGTCCGGCGCGCCGTTCAATCCTTTTGAAACCGTGCTCACCGCGATTCCCAGCCGCTGGGCAATGTCTCGGATCGTCACCAAGCGCTGCGCCTCCCTTCGTTGTCCGATATCCTGTTTAGTATAACCCGCACCGCCGCTCTTTGCAATGGGAGAGAAAAAATATTTTATTGAAATATCACAAAATACGCCTTGACGAAATCCGTATCCAATGCTAACATGGTGGTGTTCTACGAAAATTTGCGAAAATAAATTGCTTTTATTCCGCGGCGGCGGTTCAGGAAAGGAGTTTTTCCATGAAAAGAGATATTCAGATACTGACGGGGCAGGTGCTTGCGGCCGACTGCCGGAAAACCATTGCCCAGGCTACGCCCCGTGAGCTGTACAACGCGGTGTCCAAAGCAGCGCTGGACCTCGCTGCGGACGCATGGAAGCGCGCGCCGGGCAAGCGCGTGGCGTACCTTTCGGCGGAGTTTCTTGTGGGACGCCTCGTTTACGCCAATCTGCTGAACATGGGCCGCCTGGGCGAGGTGCAGCAGATGCTGCTGGACGCGGGTGTGGATGCGAACGTGTTTGAAGAGATCGAGGACGCGGCGCTGGGCAACGGCGGCCTGGGCCGCCTGGCCGCGTGCTTTTTGGATTCCGCCGCCACGCAGGGCGTGCCGCTGGACGGCTACGGCATCCGGTACCAGTACGGCCTGTTCAGGCAGTATTTTGAGGATGGCTTCCAGAAAGAGACCGCCGATGACTGGCAGCGCTTTGGAGATCCATGGAGCGTTCGCCGGGAGGAGGATGCCGTCACTGTGCAGTTCGGCGGGCAGGCCGTGCGCGCCGTGCCTTACGACACGCCTGTCATCGGCTACGGGATGAAAACCGTCAATACACTGCGTCTGTGGCAGGCCGAGCCGTTCCAGGCATTCGATTTCAATTTGTTCAACGCCCAGAAATATGCCGCCGCCGTGCGCGAGCGGGACGCCGCCGAAGATATCAGCCGTGTGCTGTACCCCAACGACGACACCGACGCAGGCAAGCGCCTGCGCCTCAAGCAGCAGTATTTCTTCTCCAGCGCGTCGCTGCAGGACATGGTGCGTGCTTACCGCGCGGCCCATGGCGGGGATTTCACCCATTTTGCCGACGCATACGCGGTACAGCTCAACGATACCCACCCCACAGTGGCCATTCCCGAGCTGCTGCGCCTGTTGATGGAAGAGGCGGGCATGCGTTTTGCCGACGCAGTACAGGTGGCCCACGATACCTTTGCCTACACCAACCACACCATTATGCCCGAGGCGCTGGAAAAATGGGATCAGAAGCTGTTCCGCGGCGTGCTGCCCCGGGTGTATCCGTATGTGAAAAAGCTGGACGCGCTGCTGCGCCGCACGCTGGAGCAGAGGGGCGTGCCCATGGGCGAGGTGTCCCGCTATGCCATCCTGGAGGACGGCATGGTGCATATGGCGCGTATGGCCATCTTTGCCACCCACTCCACCAACGGTGTGGCGCGCCTGCACACTGAGATATTGAAGGACACCGCTCTGCACGAATGGTACGAGCTGTATCCCGAGCGGTTCAACAACAAGACCAACGGCGTTACCCAACGGCGCTGGCTGGCGCTGGCAAACCCGGAACTGGCGGCGCTGCTGCACGACGCTGTGGGCGACGGCTGGCTGACAGACCTCTCCCAGCTCAAGCGGCTGGAGCCCTGCGCGGACGACCCTGCGTTTCTGGCGCGTTTCATGGACGTCAAGCGGGAGAAAAAACGGCAGCTCGCGGCGTATGTGGAAAAGCACGAGGGCGTGCGGCTTCGCGCAGACTTCCTGCTGGATGTGCAGGTAAAGCGCCTGCATGAGTATAAGCGCCAGCTTCTGAACGCTTTTTCCATTCTGGACACATACTACGGCCTGAAGGAGGGGCGCATCTCCCGCGCGGATTTCGCGCCCACCGTCTACCTGTTCGGAGCAAAAGCCGCGCCGGGCTATGTGCGGGCCAAGGGCATCATCAAGTATATCAACGAGCTGGCGGAACTGGTGAACGGCGATGCGGACGTGAACGGCCTGATGCAGGTGGTGTTTGTCCAGAACTACAACGTCAGCTATGCGGAAAAGATCATCCCGGCGGCGGATGTGTCCGAACAGATCTCCACGGCCGGCACGGAGGCGTCCGGCACCAGCAACATGAAGTTCATGCTGAACGGCGCGGTGACGCTGGGCACACTGGACGGCGCAAACATCGAGATCGCAGAGCAGGCCGGCGCGGAGAATGAATATATCTTCGGCGCCCGCGCCGATGAGATCGCGCGTCTGCAGAAGGACGGCTACGACCCGAACGCCGTCCTCGCGGCGGAGCCGCGCGCAAAGCGCGTGGTGGAAAGCCTGGTGGACGGCACATTTTCCGACGGCGGCACAGGCATGTTCCGCGAACTGTATGCCTCCCTCACCGAAGGCGCAAGCTGGCACAAGCCCGACCACTACTTCCTGATGCGGGATTTTATCGAGTACTGCGACGCGCGCTTGGCTGTCAACCGGGACTATCGCGACGCGCGGGCTTTCGCGGCAAAGTGTGTGCGCAATGTGGCAAACGCGGGCGTGTTTTCGTCCGACCGTACGATTCTGGAATATGCGCGGGACATCTGGCACGTGTAAACGCATGGGATAAAGCAAAACGGCATGGAGCAAAAGTTCCATGCCGTTTTTTTATGCCTTCAGCATCCGCCAGAGCGTGGTGCGGCTGATGCCAAGGCTCTGCGCCGCACGGCTTTGGTTGTCGCCGCTTTTTTCCAGTACCATTCGGACGATCTCCCGCTCGATGAGGGCCAGCGGCTGGGAGAGGTCGAGAGAGGCGGCGGGGGAGGCCGCCGTATCCGCGTCGGCGGGCGCAAGGGAAAGCTCCGCCTGCAGGGCGGCCTGAACGTCCGACAGCCGGATTTGTGCATCCGTGCACAGTTCCGTCAGCCGTTCCATCACGCGGTGGAACTGCAGATAGTTCTGCGTCCACGGATACTGGCGCAGCAGCGTAAGCGCATCCGCGTCGATGCCGCGCCACTGCCTGCCGGTGTCTATCGTATGGCGGTCCAGATACAGGCTGAACGCGGTTTCCACCTGCGCGGGTTGGGCGTGCAGGGAGGAAAGGCAGAGGGGAAAGCAAGACAGGCGGTTGATGAATTCCATTGCCGCTCCGCTGATGCGCCCGTCACCGGCTTCCACACGCGAAAAAATCAGCTGGTTGTGCTTCGCGGTCTGTCCCTCCAGCAGAAAGGCCAGAAGCTGGCGCCACTGCGTATCGTCCAACGCGTTCAGGTTTTGGAAATACAGCGTGTTTTCCGTATCGCAAAGCGGAGAACTGTGGTGTCCCAGCAGATAATTCCAGGTTTTACGGCTCAGCAGGTTACAGTCGATCTGAATAAAAGGGTGGCTGCGACGCGCGCTGCGCAGGTAGATCGTGCGCGCCAGATATTCCTTCCCTGTTCCGGCGGCGCCGAACAGAAACACCGGTGCGCGTCCTGCCGCCGCCTGCAGGATGCTTTGATGATATTGGGCGGTGAGGCCGGTGATGTTATAGATACCGGCGGAGCACGCCTCCTCCAATTGGCTGCAGTTATAGTAGCTGATGCCGTATTTGTCCCCGGCGACAGGGGGTGTGGAAGCGAGAAAATAAAAGGCGGTATAGGCCTCTCCGTCGGAGGGAAGCTGCATCGCTTCAATGTTGTACAGCAGCCCGCGGAACTGCTGCATGACCTTGATGCGTCCCGCGGCGGCCACGCTCTCGATTTTTTCGCGCAGCATGTCCAGCAGCTCTGCGGAGGCGTCCTCCAGCGTGGAAAAAACCAGCTTGCCCGCACGGGTGAATACTACGGTCTGGCTGGTGCGTTTGTGCAGGAGCTGGCGCAGGAACTGGTTTTCGCTGCGCAGCTGGCGGTTGGCGCTGCAGAAAAAAACAGCCTGGTCGAACGCGGCGCGGATGCTTTCGGCGCTGGAGGTGATAAGGAAAGCGTTGACGTCCATCTCCTTGGCGGCGGTGTAGGTGACCATATCGCACAGGACCGAGGCATATTCCTCCCGCCGCAGGTATTGCAGCGTGGTAACGGCCTGGCTGGAGGATTGTATGGTAAATACGTCCAGCTGGTATGGCAGCAGCGTCCGCAGGATGCCCATATCCTGTGTGATGTTGGAATATCCCACAATGGCCACCCGCCCCTCGTGAATGTTGGCGCGCTGAAGCGTACACAGGACATCGTACACGGTGGTGCCGATCTCGATGACCGGCAGCGAAACGGATTGTTTCAGCAGTCTGGCCGTGCCGCCCCGGGAGATGATCACATCAAAATTTGCGTGGAAGCCTTTCTGCGCGAGCTCCAGCCCTTTGGCCAGATCGCCCACGCTGATGGTCAGCTCCAGGCCGTCGTATTCTTTCGCGGTCTCTGTTAAAAGCGGCACCATCCCGGGATAGGGCGAAATCGCCAGTACTTTGATGGATGGCATTTTCTTTCATCTCTCTTTTGTTTAAAAATGAAACATATTTTTGCTTTATTATAGCGAATTCACAAAGAAAACACAACAAATTTTCTTAAGTGTTTCATAATAAAACGATTTGCGAAGGGATTCTGCATACCAGCATAAAAAATACGCCTGTATAATGAAAATGACGAAAGGTCCGCCGGACAGGGATAAGAGGAGAGCCTATGATACATTTATTTGTAATTGCGGATGATTTTACAGGCGCGCTGGATACAGGCGTACAGTTTGCCTCCTATGGAGCGGCCACGAAGGTCGTTGTGGGGACAGGCCTGCAGGCACTGGAGGCAGACGCGCAAACACAGGTGCTCGTGGTGGATGCCGAGACACGCCACCTTCCGGCGGCGCAGGCATATGATACGGTCTACCACCTGGTGCGCTGGGCAAAGGAAAAAAAGATCGGATGCATCTATAAAAAGACAGATTCCGCGCTGCGCGGGAATATCGGGGCAGAGCTTTCCGCCGCGCTGGCAGCGGATGGAGGCGACAGGCTCCATTTCGTGCCCGCCTTCCCGAATCTGGACCGCGTCACCCGCGGCGGCGTACACTACATCGGCGGCGTGCCCGTTGCCCAAAGTGTGTTTGGAAAGGACCCCTTTGAGCCGGTGACGCATTCCCGTGTGGAGGATATTCTGCATGAACAGACGGATACACTGTGCGCCTATATCCCCGGCGGCGGTTCCGCAGAGGGCAAAGCAGGCGTGCTGGTCTATGAAGCTCAGACGAACCGGGATATGGCACAGATCGCCGACCGGCTGGCGGCCCGGAGCGAGACCGGACTGCTGGCCGGCTGCGCGGGCTTTGCATCCGTGCTGCCGCGGCTGTTGCAGCTGTCCTGCCGGGACACCGCGCCGCTGCCGCTCTGCGGCCGTCTGCTCGCGGTCTGCGGCAGCATCAACCCGGTCTCGCTGGAGCAGTGCGCGCAGGCCGAGGCGCAGGGAGCGCCCCGCTTCAGCCTCACGCCGGAGCAGAAGCTCTCGCGGGACTGGGCGGCCGGCGCGCAGGCGGGCGAAATGCTGGGAGCTGTGTTACGGGCCTGTTCGCAGGAGCCGGTGGTGGTGCTGGACACAGGCGGCGCGGTGGAGAACGCGGGCGCGGACAAAACCGCAGACCGCATCCAGATCGCCAATACGCTGGGCGCGCTGCTCAAGCGTCTGCTGGACGACGGGCTGGAGAGCACGGTGCTGATCATGGGCGGTGATTGTCTTTTGGGCCTGATGCGCCAGCTGGATGTAACGGAGATCATGCCTCTGTGCGAAGTCGCGCCGGGCGTGGTGCTGTCGCAGTTCACCTATGGCGGACGGCAATGGAACCTTGTTTCCAAATCCGGTGGGTTTGGAGCAAAGACACTGTTTTATGACCTGCAAAACATTCTGGAACGATGGAAAAAGGAACTGCCCGCGGTGTGACGGGGCATGCAGCCTTTCGGACAGGAAAAAAGGAGAAGATAAAATGCGTATCGCCTGGGAAGGACGGGAGCTGTACTGCCATATCTCAACAAAAGCAGGCTTTGACCCGGTAAAAACACTTTATGTCTGCGCTCCGGGCGCGGATGCGGCAAGCTATGAAGCCGCCGCACGTTTTGCGCAGATATTTTCATTTATCGCGGCGGGGTGTGGTCACCCCGCCCTACGGAACGGCTACCGATAAAACTTCGTAGGGCGGCAT
>ENA-ORUF01003075-ORUF01003075.1-human-gut-metagenome-genome-assembly--contig:-NODE-3075-length-12812-cov-3.506310_pt1 | contig 12812 bp, 13 predicted proteins | sample MGYA00242077_ERZ509203 | MGnify/ENA primary metagenome ERZ509203 (study PRJEB26280, sample SAMEA2338834) | human gut metagenome | biome: human gut; feature: human-associated habitat; material: faeces...
GGCACAGTTTTGTGCCGGGGGCCGCCTCGTCTGATGTTTATAGGGTTTGCAGGTACGCCAGATAGTCCAGGGAGCCGGTGAGCAGGAGGGCCATGTCTCCACGGGTGATGGTCTCTCCCTCCAGCGTCTCCGCCTGGGCAAGTCCCAGTTCCACCGCCTTGCCGCAGGCGGTAACGTAAGTCCAGCCGTCTCGTTCCAGGTATCGGAGCATGATGGTGCAGGCCATCTGCGGGCTGACCGGGTCGTCGGAGCCAAACCGTCCGTCCCCATATCCGGCCACCACGCCCATAGAGGCGCACACGCCCACCGCCACCTGCGCCCACTCCGGTACATCGGAGAAGTTGGTGGTACACAGCTTGGCGTAGTAGTCTCGTTCCCAGGCCACGTGCTCTGGGTTGAGGACGATGGGGCTGATCAGGCAGGCCAGCTCCGCCCGGGTCAACCCCTTGTCCAGGTGCAGGTCGCCGTGTTCGTCTCCATTCATCAGGCCCTCGGCCTGCAGGCGGGTGGCGGCGATCTCCTGGGGGCTGGGGGACTCCGCTGCCTGAGCGGGACCCGTCAGCAGGGCCGCGGTCATGGCTCCGGCCAGGAGCAGGGATGCCAGGTTTCTCTGTTTCATTCTCGATTCCTCCTGTTCGAATATGGTTGGGGTCTTGCAACACGAACCATATCACAAACCCTGGCGGAAGTCGAAGCCAATCGACACACAGCCCGCAAAAATGGCAGACAGGTTTACTTGGCTACTGCGGTGACGCACCAGCGGTACTCCCGCTGGTCCCGGACACAGGTGTAGAGGGTCAGACGGTCATCGCTGGTGGCGGTGGTGCCGGAGGTATCCGTTTCCAGCACCTTCTGGACGCTGACCACCTCATAGGTGCGGGTCCCCAGCTTGGTGGTCCAGGTGACGGTATCTCCCGGCTCCAGCGTGTGGAGGTCACCAAAGTCATCTCTCACGCCCCGGTTGTGTCCCGCGATGCACACGTTGCCGGCCCAGATGCTGGTATCCAGGAAGTGGCCCGCCCCTTTCGCCAGGACGGAGCTGCCCGTACCCTGGTACACCTTGGTGGACAGGCCGATGGCGGGGATTTTGAGGGTACCCAGGTGGCCGCCGGAGTAGTAGAGGTCGCCGGTCACATCCGTCCAACCCGTGGCAGCTGATCCGGCCCCACTGTTTCCACCGGGACTGCCCCCTACGGTTGGATAGGTCACGCCTCCCGTTTGGGTGACCAGCCCTCCGCCTGTCAGCGCACCGGGAATGAGATTGGGTGTCAGGGGAGTTCCTGTGCCGGGAAGATAGCTGGTGGGGCTCCCGAAGGTGGGCGGGATCAGGGCGGTGTTCTTGCTCCGATCCACATTGGGGTTTTCCCACTCATAGATGGTGTCATCCGAGGTGGGCCTACCGAACAAATAATCGTCCGGGGCGTTCATGGTGTATTCCAGTGCACTGGCCTGCCCTACGCAGAGGGTGCAGAGCATGGCAGCCAGCAGAAGTGCGCACAGTTTCAAGCGGTCATCTCCTCTCCTTGATCTTCTTAAAGGCGACCACCCCGCCCACCGCCAGAGCGAGGATCACGCCGCCTGCCAGCAGGGGCTGTTTCAGCGCGGACAGGTCCACGCCCTGGGACGGGGTCTCTGCTCCGGGAGCCCCCTCCGCCATCGGCACCTCCTCCGGGGCCTCGGTGCTGCCGAAGATGGCGGTGTAGGTCACCATGTCACAGCCGGTCTTGGCCACCTCGCCGGTGTAGTTGGCCGTCACGGTGTAGCCGGTGGCATATCGGCTGGTGCTGGTGCCAGTGTAGCTGGCGGTGGCGGTGTAGCGGGTCACGGTGCCGCCCGCGCCGTCTGAATACTGCGCCTCGCTCCACTGGACATCAGCCAGGGTGAGGGTCTTGCCCTTGTCCTCGATGCTCTTGGGGACGAGGGATACATCTGCATCCGAGAGATTGGGGTAGCTACGGGTGGCGGAGAGGTTGTTGGTCTTGGTGGCGTAGCCGTCCGTCTTGACCTGGACGCTGGTGTGGTCCAGGTGCAGGGTGCCGGCGTAGCCCTCCGCCGTGGTGACCTCCATCTCTGCCTCCAGCGCCTGGAGGACCTGGGCCATGTCGTTGGTCTTGCTGGGCCGGGTGACCGTCTCGGTGTAGGGCTGGGTATCCACGCCCACCTCATTTTTTCGAGTCATGTCCAGCAAAGTGAACCATAGGCCGTCCCGCTCAAAGTCCTCGGTGGGGATGAGGCTGGGGTCATCCGAAAGGGACAGCTGGTAGACCTTGTTGATCCGAGGTTCCTCCAGTTCCCCGTAGGTGTACTCATCCACAGAGATGGGGTAGTAGCTAGCGTCTTGGCGCGGGGGCTCCTCCGCAGCCATGGCAGGGATGCTCCCGACCATGATAACGGCCAGCGCGCACAGTGTGGTTACAATGCGTTTCATTGTCTTTCCTCCGTTTTTGTAATGTTTAGCCTGGATCATGGGTCATCTTTCGCCGTTTTTCCGCCTCCTCTCCTCGCTGCTCCGCCGAAGCAGGTACTCGTTCCAGTCCTTGCCCTGGGCGGGAATTTGAATGGACACGGCATAGCCCTCCTGGGTGTACTCGTCCAGGAACTTCTCCGCTGCCTCCTGTCCAGGCCCATCCGCGTCCAGGCACAGGACGATCTGCTTCAGGTGGGGATTTTCCCGCAGGTAGTTGTCCAGCGGCCCCCGGTACAACCCGCACAGGGCAACGGCGTTGCTCCGCATCTGCCGGTGCAGGGTGCAGAAGCTCATCAGGTCGATGGGAGCCTCGAAAACTGCTACATGATCCAGGCCAGGGTCGCAGGGCAGGCGGAAGGCGATGTCCTTATTGCTACCAGTAACATCTCCTTTGAACCCAGGGCCATTCCGGTCATAGGTGCCGCGCTTGCTGGCGAACACCGGCTGGCCCCCTCCATTCCGGCCCACAAACACGCAGTTGTGGTGGTCGGCGTCCTCATACAGTAGGCCAGCTTGGATGAAGCTCTGGATGACCTGGGGGGCGATCCCCCGTTTCCGAAGGTAGGCGAAAACGTGCCGCTGGTCTGGAGCTGCACTGGGCAGGGCAAAGGCGGGCCGTTCCTTTTTTGCTGGGGACGGCTGGTGCGGGACGGGGGAGGCCCTCGCGCGGTGACCGTTGAACTCCAGCAAATAGTTGACCGCCTCCCGGAAGTCTTTTCCACAAAACTCCTGTAAGAAGGCGATCGCATCCCCACCCGTCTGGTTGGAATATCGTCTCCAGGTCCGGCGCTCTTTGATTCGAAGGCTGTCCATCTCTCTGGTGGTGTAGTAGCTGCCCACCCGCCGTACCTGATACCCCAGGTGGGTGAGCAGGTCCGGCAGGTCTGTCCCCTTGGCGATGTCCATCTCCCGCTCAGTAAAGCGGAAGGGAGTTTGTTGTCTGACCATGATTATTCACCTCCTCTCCGGCCAAACGAAAAAGGCCCCCAGGACACCCCGGTTCTCCGGGATGCCCTGGGGACCTCTCTCGTCACGATGACGTTGTGCGTTTATTCTGCCGTTCCTGTGATCCCGTCCTCATCGGACTGGCAGGCGTTCTCGCCGTCCTCCTGGGGCTGCTGGGCGTCCTCGCCGTCCCCCTGGGGCTGCTGGGTGTCCTCGGTATCCTCCTGGGGCTGGCAGGTGTTCTCGGCGGCGGTCAGGGCCTCCTCGATGAGACCCAGGACGAACTCCCGCTGGGTGTACTTCCGGCCCAGCCGCAGGCTCTCCCGGTCCAGGTGCTCCTTGATGCGCTGGAAGAGTTCCTCCGGAATTTGGAATGCCATCGTTCTGCTGCCATTGTTAGCCATATTCATGTTCCCTCCGTTTTCTTTCATCTGGTAGTATTCGGTGAGCAGGTTGGTGATGTACTGTGCGGTGGTCAGGCCCGCCTGATCCTTCTCGGTGCATACCCGGTCGTGGAGGGTCAGGGGGATCTGAGCGCAGAGGTTCTTGGTATCGGCCATCGCGTCGTTCTCCTTTCACATTTGCTGACGCAAGTATAGATGAAAAGCCACCCGAAAGCTATTACCAATACCAATAAGGAATGGCGCACAAATGGAGCATAATCGCCAAAAGGGACAAACCTGCCGCCAAAAGCAAAAGCCGCCCTCCGGCCCAGATCTATGGGGTCGGAGGGCGGCTGCGCGGTTTCTCATGTTTTTTTGAATGTTTGGGGGTTCGAATCACCTGATTTCGTAAAATGGGCCATGTGCATCTCCCAAACCGCCGTTTTCGGAGTGAGCGGACCCTCTTTTTGAAAATCTAACTTTTCTGTTCTGAATTCGCCTATTTTTTTCTTTTAGACGCAAAAACACCACACTTTCGTGTGGTGTTTTTGCTGTGCATCTTTTTTATCAACACATTTTGGAGGTGCCACCCAGATTTGAACTGGGGAGTGGAGCTTTTGCAGAGCTCTGCCTTACCACTTGGCTATGGCACCAGATGGAGCAGAACGCTCCAAAAATGGAGCGAGTGACGAGGCTCGAACTCGCTACCTCCACCTTGGCAAGGTGGCGCTCTACCAGATGAGCTACACTCGCAACAGCAGGGTTTATAATAGCAGATTTTTCTCCCGCTGTCAACAGTTATTCGAAATTTTTTCGACTTTTTTCTCTTCGGTACACAACTGCTCCAGTTCGGCTAAAAATTCGGGAACATCCAGCCGAGGCAGATACCAGTGACAACACTGCCGCAGCCCCTCCTGGTCCTTCTCTGCGGAGGGATCCCACACTCCAGCCACCAAAAAACCAGCTTCCCGAGCAGTTCGGGCAGCGTGGAGCGCATCTTCAAATACCAACGTATGTTCCGGCTCCGTTCCCAGACTTCGCGCAGCGGCCAAATAGAGTCCTGGCTTAGTCTTGGATTCATACTGGAGTGCACTGAAGGCAAACAGGAAGTGATCCCACAGTCCCAAACGAACCATTGCATCCCGAGCCTGAAATGCCTCGCTGGCCGTAGCGATCCCACAAGGCACTCCCAACTGTCCCAAGTGATCCAATAAAACAGCCGCGCCTGGCTTGGCCGGAACCTGCTCTCGGTAGGCTCTAGTGACCAGTTCATTCACCCCATCCATGAGTTGTTTGGGCGTGCAGGACAAGCGGAAGGTTTTAATCATATATTCTGACGCATCCAGCCTCCCCATCTCTTTCAGCTGCTCTGCCAAATCCTCCGGTGGAGTCCCTCCAAAGCGTCGGACCAAGGCTTTCGGAGCCTCATCCCAGATGTACATGGAGTCGGTCAGGGTGCCATCCAGGTCAAAAACCGCACCTTCGATCCTCATCGTTTCAGAATCTCCTCTACCCGGCTCCGCAGGCTGCGGGCGGCCGCCTGGATGTCCGGCTGAGCGTACAGCGCAGACACTACGGCTACCCCCTGGATCCCACTTCCTTCCAAAGAACCAAGATTGTTCAGGCTCACGCCGCCAATGGCCACCACCGGGATGTCCACAGCGGCACAGATCGCTTTCAGCGTATCATAGTCCACTGGTGTAGTATTCTCCTTGGTTCCAGTGGCAAATACTGCGCCAACACCCAGATAATCCGCACCTTCTGCCTGAGCCGCTCTCGCCTCCTCCACCGTATGGGCAGAGACTCCAACAATCCCATTTGGGCCTAAAATGGCCCTAGCCTGCCGTGGGCTCATATCTTGCTGCCCCACATGGACGCCATCTGCCCCCACCTCCGCAGCCAGATCTGCTGCGTCGTTGATCAAAAAGGGGACGTCATATTTCTGGCACACCTCCCGAATTTCCAAGGCTTCCCGCCGGAGTTCTTCTCGTCCCATCCCTTTCTCCCTCAACTGGATCATCGTGGCACCACCTGCCAAAGACTCCTCAACCTGCTGGGCCAGGGTCCTGCTCCCCAACCAACTGCGGTCGGTCACAGCGTATAGCTTCAAATTCTCTGCCTGAAATTTCATTACAGAATCCTCCTACTATTTTCAATGAACGTAAAATGCGGGCCTGCACTCTCCATGGGAACACAGGCCCGCAGCATCAGCCGGACACAAATCTCCCTTCGTTGGCATTACCCAAATCAGGTCACAGGTCGAAGCGCACAGCTTCCTCTCAGCCCGTTTGCGAGCTCCCATCTTGTTTCATTGATCATGCGCCCCTCTGCAAGGCTCAATCCTCTACTTTAGCCGGCAGCACCACTGAGATCAGAACCCCCAGCAACACTCCAACTATAGCCGGAAGGACCCAGCCCAAACCCATTCCAGACAACGGAACAGCCTTCAGAATTCCATCCAATACCGGAACACTAAATCCAAGCCCCTGAGCCGCATACAGGATGCTGGCTACACTAGTAAACAGGATCCCAATAGGATAAATAGCAGAAAATCTCTGAATACACTTGGGCAGGAAAGACAGCAGAATCAGTACGATAGCTGGAGGATAGAGAATATTCAGAATGGGCACAGAAATGGTCAGAATCTGATCCAGACCTGCATTAGAGATGATCATACTGATCAAAGCAAAGAAGGCTGCCCATGCTGGAGCTGGCACCTTTGGAACCAAAGTGTGAAAGTAGGCGGCACAGGAACTGATCAATCCTACACAGGTATTAAAACAGGCAATGAAGAAGATCGCCGCCAGGATCACCGTTCCCCAGTGTCCAAAAATGGCACCGACCAAATTGGTCAGCGTGACTGCACCGTTGGTCGTGCCGGGAAAGGCCGCACCGGACAGGGCACCAATATGTGCCAGCATGGAGTAGACCGCTAGAAACAGCAATGTAGCAATTACGCCAGCCCGCACAGTCGCCTTCAAGACAGAGCCTTGATCCTTGACCCCAAAAGCCCGAATATTCATTACAATCACAATTCCGAAATTCAGGGCCGCAATGGTATCCATCGTCTGATATCCGGTCAGAAAACCCTGGACCGCCGGGATCTGATCATAGGGTGGAAGGGCAGGACCGTATGTCCCAACCGGATAAACCAGGCATCCCACAAACATTCCTCCCACCAGAAGAAGCAGCATGGGACACAGGAACTTACCCAGCCGTCCGGTCAACTTCTCCGGCTGAAGGGCAACCAGGAAGGCAGCGGCAAAAAATAAAATAGAATAGCCGAACTGGAACCACATCGTTGGGGTACCCGAAGGCAGGAAGGGCGGGACCGCCATTTCAAAGGATGTGCTGGCTGTTCTGGGGATGGCCAAGCAGGGGCCAATAGACAGATAGATCAAAATGGTAAAAACGGTTGCAAAAACAGGATGGACCCGGCTGGCCAGTTCAGTCAAGCTCCCCGCACGCACCACGGCGATCACGCCTAAAATCGGGAGAAATACCGCACTGACTGCCAAACCAGCCATAGCCAGCCAAGTGTCTACTCCAGCCTGTGCACCCAGTTGTGGCGGAAAAATGAGGTTTCCCGCACCAAAGAACATTGAAAAAAGTGTAAATCCGACAAGCAATTGATCTCTGCGTCGGAGCGTCTGTATTTCCATGAGGAGGATCCTTTCTGTGTCCGATAATCTGCACATAGAAAATAGGCAGTTCTATTATTATAGTCGATACAACTATAAAAAGCTAGTCTATTTCTTGTGTTTTTTGCAATTTGACAATATATGAGAAAACGGTCGCCAAATCTGGCGACCGCTCATCTTAATCTGTGGGCAGGCTCCTCAGCCCGGAGGCCAAGTCATATCCCGGCCGGACAGCACATGGAAATGCAGGTGCGGGACACTTTGGCCCGCCTGCTCGCCGATGTTGGACACCACCCGGTAGCTCTCCAACCCCAGTTCCTTGGTGACCTTAGAGATCACAGCAAAGATGTGGGCCACCACCGCCGCGTTGTCCTCGCTGACCTCTGCCACCGAGGAGATATGCATCTTGGGAATCACCAGAAAATGGGTGGGCGCCTGGGGATCGATGTCGTAGAAGGCGAAGCAAACCTCATCCTCATAGACTTTGTTGGAGGGGATCTGTCCCTCCGCGATCTTGCAGAACAGACAATCGCTCATGTCAAACCTCCCTTTCATGGCGGATCACCGCCTTTTTCTGTCCAGATTTTAGCACATTTTCGAAGGAAATACAACCTCACTCCACATGGACATGGTCATTGATGTGCTTCATGCAGTAGCAGTAGTAGCCGTTGCACTTGGAGCAGTACCGGAACTCCATGTCGGGATCGTCCGCATCGGTGATACCGCAGACCGCACACTTGTGGAGGTAGCCACGGCGCTCCTGGACCTGCTTCTGTGCCTTTTTGAAGTTGATGGTCTGTGGATTGGCCCGATAGGCGGCCCGCTGGCCAGTACGGTGGACCACAGACATCAGATCATCCCAGAAGAAGATAAAGTAGTTCAGCAGGGCCACCAGGGGCAGGATCGCCGTGATCCACTGACGGGAGAAGATGCTGGAGAAAATGTCAAAGGCGAACATCGCAGCATCCAGCCAGGCCAGCCACTTCACCTTTATGGGCAAGATCCCCATCAGCAGCACCTGCATCTCCGGATACAGGGTTGCAAAGGCAAAGAACATGGACATATTGATGTAATACATCGAGGTTCCGCCCATCACAAAGCCCATGATGATATTGAGGAGGACCCCCAGACCATAGAATACGGTAAAGCGAGTGGTACCCCACTGCCGCTCCAGAGCGTTTCCAATGTAGTAATAGAATAGGGTGGTCATCACAAACCACAGGACAAATCCTCCTGAAGTAGGTACAAAGATGAAGGAGAGTACCCGCCAAAGTTGCCCCTGGAGAATCAGCGGTTTGGAAAATGACAGCATCCAGGAGGCGTACCCCCTGGAAAACAGGTCCAGAAAATAGACCATCACATTTCCAATGACAATATACTTCATCAGGTTCGGGATACCGAAATTGGGGTGATCGTAGCAGAAACGGTCCAGCCAGCGTGAAACGGCTTTCATGGACAGTCCTCCTTTATTTAAAGTGTTCAAAAGCATACGAATAGCATTGTACCCGTTTTGCAGGAAAATGTCCATGACGAAAGTGTAAACATTTCTTTCCCTTTGGCGGAAATCGTGATACAATAGCCTGGAATAAATTCAGACCGGCCGGCCCCGGCTGCGGTCAGACAGAAAAGTGAGGAAGATACATGAGCATCGTCAAGGATATGTCCCTGGCCCCGTCAGGCCATCAGAAGATCCAGTGGGTGCGTGATTTTATGCCTGCCCTCAGCGGCATTGAGGAGCGCTTCCGCCGTGAAAAGCCCTTTGCCGGGCTGACCATCGCCGTCTCCGTCCATTTGGAGGCCAAGACCGCTAATCTGGGTTTGGTCCTTCGGGAGGGCGGCGCAGAGGTATATCTCACCGGCTGCAACCCTCTCTCCACCCAGGACGATGTGGCCGCCGCCATGGCGGAGCTGGGAGTGGAGACCTTTGGCATCCACGGGGTTGATATGCAGGGCTATGAGGATCTGCTGGTAGAGAGCCTGAAGTGCCGCCCCCACCTGATCGTAGACGACGGCGGCGACCTGATCAGCCTGCTCAGCGGCAAGTGTGCCGCCTATGGAGACCGGCTCCTGGGCGGCTGTGAGGAGACCACCACCGGCATTCACCGCCTCTATGCTAGAGAGCGAGCCGGGATCCTTCCCTGCCCCATGATGGCGGTGAACGATGCCAAGGCCAAACACTACTACGACAACAAGTACGGCACCGGCCAGTCCTCCTGGGACGCCATCATGCACACCACCAACCTGATGGTGGCGGGCAAGACCGTGGTGGTGGCGGGCTACGGCTGGTGCGGCAAGGGCATCGCTATGCGGGCCAAGGGCATGGGGGCCGATGTAATTGTCACCGAGGTAGACCCCTTCAAGGCTCTGGAGGCCACCATGGAGAACTTCCGGGTCATGCCCATGGACGAGGCTGCCAAATACGGAGACATCTTTGTTACCGCCACCGGCTGCAAGGATGTGATCGTGGAGCGCCACTTCCAGGTGATGAAGCACAACGCCATCCTGTGCAACTCCGGCCACTTTGACTGCGAGGTGGATGCAGCCGCTCTAAGCCGTCTGGCAGTGGAACACTTCCCCCGGCGGCAGAATATCGAAGGTTTCCGTCTCTCAGATGGGCGTATCCTCAACCTGCTGGCCGAGGGCCGTCTGGTCAACCTGGCTGCGGGCAACGGTCATCCAGCTGAGATCATGGATATGTCTTTCGCCGTCCAGGCCCTGTCTCTGGAGTGGATGGCCAAGCACGCTTCTTCTCTGGAGAAAAAGGTCTACAACGTCCCGGCAGAGATCGACGACCAGATCGGCCGTGTCAAGCTGGCCGCTATGGGACTGGCCATTGACACCCTTACCCCAGAGCAGGAGGCTTACCTCACCGGCTGGGACTGAGTTACTTTTCGTGAAAGAAAACTAGCCAGAAGAACTTTGTTTGAAACTGCGTTTGCCTTAAAACTCCGGATTTATTCATTTCTCTGGTTGACAGACCGAAAAAATCTGATATAATATAATGCTGTAAAATTAAATGACCTTATCAAGAGTGGCGGAGGGAACGGCCCAATGAAGCCCGGCAACCTGTGGGAGACCACAAGGTGCTAAATCCGGCGGCAGTGGATCGAAAGATGAGGGTGCAGAGTATGCAGAACGCTCCGCCGCCTGGCGGGGCGTTTTTTACTTGCAGCCAAGACAGAAAGGAATGCAGAATATGGCTAAGAAACTTTTTACCTCTGAATCTGTGACCGAGGGGCATCCCGATAAGATCTGTGATCAGATCTCCGATGCGGTGCTGGATGCCATCCTCGAAAAGGATCCCACGGCACGTGTGGCCTGCGAAACTACGGCAACCACCGGTCTGATCCATGTGATGGGTGAGATCACTACAAACTGTTATGTAGACATCCCCCGGGTAGCCCGAGATGTAGTGCGTGACATCGGGTACGACCGCGCCAAGTTCGGCTTTGACTGTGACACCTGCGCTGTGATCACCTCCATTGATGAGCAGTCCCCCGACATCGCCCTGGGTGTGGACAAATGTCTGGAGGCAAAGGAGGGTGTACAGGACGATGGTCTGGACAATGGCGCCGGTGACCAGGGCATGATGTTCGGTTATGCCTGTGATGAGACAGAGGAGTATATGCCCCTTCCCATCTCCCTGGCCCAAAAGCTGGCTCGCCGACTGACCCAGATCCGTAAGGATGGCCTTGTAGACTATCTGCGCCCCGATGGAAAGACCCAGGTCACGGTGGAGTATGATCAGGAGGACCGCCCCCTGCGCATCGATGCCGTTGTGGTCTCCACCCAACACGGCCCTGAAGTAGATCTGGACCAGATTCGCCGTGACATCATCGACCTGGTCATCCGGCCCACCATTCCCGCCAGCCTGATGGACGACGATACCAAGATCTATGTCAATCCCACAGGCCGCTTTGTGGTGGGTGGCCCTCAGGGCGACTCTGGCCTCACCGGTCGGAAGATCATTGTAGACACCTACGGCGGCAGCGCCCCCCACGGCGGCGGTGCCTTCTCCGGTAAGGATCCCACCAAGGTGGACCGCTCTGCGGCCTATGCCGCCCGTTGGGTCGCCAAAAACGTGGTGGCTGCCGGTCTGGCCAAGCGCTGCCAGGTTCAGCTGGCCTATGCCATCGGCGTGGCCAAGCCAGTCTCCGTTCGTGTGGATACCTTCGGCACTGGAACGGTGTCCGATGAGCACCTGTCCGACATGGTGGATTCTGTCTTTGACCTCCGCCCCGCCGCTATCATCCGGGATCTGGATCTGCGTCGCCCCATCTACCGCCAGCTGGCCGCCTACGGCCACTTCGGCCGTGATGACCTGGATCTTCCCTGGGAGCACACTGACAAGGTGGAGGCCCTTTTGGCTGCTCGCTGATTTGCATCACATATCCGTATACGACACGGTGCACCCCACCATTTCCCATCATTTCTGAACAAAACGACAAAAGCTGACCGACACAAGACAGACCGGAGTTTCTTCGGTCTGTCTTTTTCAGCAAATTTGGGATAGACACAGAGCTGCATAAGGGGTAAAATAAATTGGATTTTATTATTTTCGGGTGGATGTACTCATCCGCCCCTCCATGAGGAGGATCCAGCTATGGACCATAAGGAACTGCTCAAGCGGGTAGACCACACCCTATTGTCCCCTACCGCCACCTGGGAGCAGGTGCAGAAGCTGTGCGATGAAGGCCTGGCCTTTCAGACTGCCTCCATCTGTATCCCGCCCCGGTATGTCAGCCGCGCCGCAGATTATATAGGCCAACGCTTGAAGATCTGCACAGTAGTCGGCTTTCCCAATGGCTATACCACCCCTGAGGTTAAGGTCTTTGAGACGGAGGACGCCATCCGCAATGGCGCAGACGAGATCGATATGGTCATGAATCTAGGATTGGCTAAGTCCGGTGATTGGGAAGGTATCCTCACAGAGATACGTGCAGTCAAGGCCTCCTGCAGCGGCCACATCCTGAAGGTGATCGTCGAGGCCTGCCAGCTGACCCAGGAGGAGAAGATTGCCGCCTGCCGCATCATCTCCATGTCCGGAGCAGACTTTATCAAAACCTCCACCGGCTTCTCTACCGGTGGAGCCACCGTGGAGGATGTGAAGCTCTTCCGGGAACGGATCAGCCCTGATGTGCGCATCAAAGCCGCCGGCGGCATCCGCACCTTCCAGCAGGCCCAGGCCATGTTGGACGCAGGAGCCGACCGCATCGGCGCCAGCGCCCTGGTGGACCTGTTCCAAAAGGAAGGCTGAACCACCTTTCTCCTGTTCTGCCACACATCCAAAATCGTACAGAGTCTCTTCAAAGCGTACTGTTCAAAATAAATCACACGGGCCCGCTGCCGAACGATATCGTTCGGCAGCGGGCCCTA
>ENA-ORUF01003079-ORUF01003079.1-human-gut-metagenome-genome-assembly--contig:-NODE-3079-length-12802-cov-21.423472_pt1 | contig 12802 bp, 8 predicted proteins | sample MGYA00242077_ERZ509203 | MGnify/ENA primary metagenome ERZ509203 (study PRJEB26280, sample SAMEA2338834) | human gut metagenome | biome: human gut; feature: human-associated habitat; material: faeces...
CCCTGCAACCTATGACATCCACGGCCCATCCGCCCCCAGCCACAACCCCCGACCCCAACGCTGTAGGGGCTTGCCGCAGGCGAGCCCTTCCCTGGCCCCCAGCGGGCCTCCTTCCCCCATTGGCCACTGACAGCCGCAAAAAAGCCACCCCGCGCCCATTGCGCGGGGTGGCTTTTTTGCTTTATGGTTCTGCTCCAGAGCGGGTGTGGCAATCCATCCGGGGAGACGGTTACGCTTTTCTCTGAGCAGCCATTGCCTGGAGTTCCGGCCGGAATTCTTCTACCAGTTTGGCTTCCGCCTTAGCCCCTTTGGACAGGGCATTGTAGATGATTTCAGCCATTTCATAACGGGTCATGGTCCGTTCGCCATGATACTTGCCGTCTTCGTATCCTTGGACGATATTGTTCCCTGCCAGCCGGCTTACGGCTTCGTAAGCCCAGTGGTTGGCCGGTACATCCGGGAAGTCCTTGGACAGGCTGGGGTTCAGCACACCCAGCAGGGCATCCAGCCGATTCTGCAGGTTGGTCACCTGCTTGGCCAGAGTAGCGTTGGTGGCTTCTGCCTTTTCCAGCCGCTTGCTGCTCTTGCCCAGCTTGAAGGAGACGCCGCCGCCCACCATGTTTTCTCCGTTGCCGAAGCTGGTGGAAACATTCAGCATCACCCGGTCAGTAGGCCGATAGAACACGCCCAGGGCTCCGGCGGTTTCGCTGCGATAGCTGCCCATGGCCGCTGCCACGCTGACCTTGGAATCTTCATCGAAGTCCATGGGGTGCAGGTTGGCCATAGCCGCTGCGCTGGCCCCTACCTTGTCGATCCGGTTATCCAGGTTGTCCACCCGGTTTTCTACCCGGTCCATACGGTTTTCTACCCCGTCCATCCGGTTTTCCACGGTGGTCACACGCTGGTTGGTGGCATTGAGCTGTCCGCCGTTCACTGCATCGGTGCTGCCTTCAGCAACGGTCCCGTCCGCCACGTTGGTGATCTTCTGGCCGTTGGCATTGATGCCGTTTTCGTCAATGTAGGTCTTGTCGCCGACCTTGTAGGACTTAGCCGTTACATCGCCGGCCACAGTGGCATTGCCGCCTACAGTGAGATCCTTTTCCATGGATACAGCATCCTTGAAGGTTACCATCCCGTCAAAGGTGGCAGTGCTGGTTACATGGAGGGTATCGGTAGTGGTGCCGCCAGTGATGTTGGCCCCGTTGTTCACCACCAGTTTATCGGTGGTAGTGGTACCCTTCACATCCAGATTCTTTTCCATGGTGACATCATCCTTGAAGGTGGACTTGCCGCCCACTTCCAGGGTGCCATCCAGCTGAGTATTGCCCATCACGTGCAGATCCTTGTTCACATCCACAGAATCCGCCGTTGCCTTGCCGGTTTCCAGGGTGTTCCCGGAAATGGTGGTCTGGGTGATGGATCCTTCTCCAATAGCCGCTGCATGATCGGTATTTTCAAAGGTGGTCCCGGTATCCGTGGTGGTCACCGTGCTCTTGCCCACCACATCCTTGATGCTGGTGGTTGCGATGTTTTCAATTTCTGCCGCACTGTTGGACAGTTTTTCTTCCGCCTTGTTCACCAGGTTCTTGGCCTCGTTGGTGATGGTCCCCTGTTTGGCGGTGTTGGTGATGTCAGCAGTCCCCTGCTTCACGCTGGTGCTGGTAGCATCGTTGCCAGTCCCAGAGCTTACGGTGGTATTCACATACCCGGTTTCCGCATCCTTCAGGATGTCGATGATGTTCCCGCTGACCAGCTTCTGTTCCGAAGTGGTAGCCGTATCCGTCACCGTGTTGGATCCGCCGCTGTTGTTCTTCACCTGGCTGGTGAAGCCGTTGGCCTTCTGGCTGCGGCTGGAGAAGTCGCCGCTGGCAGTATCGGTGATCTTGGTGGTGTCTTCAGAAACGGTCTGCACATTGTTCAGGGACTTCACGGAGTTGCCGCTGCTGTCCACTTCCTTCAGGGAAGTGTTCACACTGCCGGCCAGCTGACTCAGGGTACTGGTGCTGGTCCCATCGGTAACAATGTTCATATCCTTGGAGGCCGTCTTGGTAGAAGTGTTGCTGTTGGCTCCATCCACCACAGATTCCTTGATCTGGCTGGTGGTCATGGTCCGGCTCACGTTGTCACCTACTTTGTCCGTAATGGACTTAGAAGCCGTATTTTCGATTTCCGCTGCGGAATTGCTGAGTTTTTCCGCTGCGGTGTTGGTGATGTTCTTGGCACTGTTGCTCAAGGTTTCAGAAGCCGTGTTGGTGATGTTTTGGGCGCTCAGGCTGCTGTCGCCGGTCACCGTGGTGGTCTGGCTGCCGCCAATGGTATTGGTCTGGTCTCCCGTAATAGCATTGATCTGGCTGCCGTTGACCGTGTGTTTTTCTTCTCCGGTAATGGTGGTTTCCAGTCCGCCATTATAGTTTTCCGTGGTCTTGCCGGTCACGGTGGTCTTCATTTCGCCGCCCACAGTCGTGGTCAGATCTTTGCCAACGGTGTTGGTCATGTTTTCCGCAGCGTTGTTGATGATATCCTTGGCATCATTGGCAATCGTACCGTTCTTAGCCGTGTTGGTGATATCTTTTGCCGTCTGGGTAATGCCAGTACTGTTGGTGCCATCCGTTACGGCGCTGCTGATGGTCGGGCTGCCTGCATCGTCCAGGCTCTTGATGACGTCGATGACGCTGCTGCCGCTTACCAGGGCATCTTCCGTCTTGGTGGCCGTCTTGGTGGTGGCGCTGTACTGGGTATCGCTGGCTTTGATCAGCTGTTCCGATTTGTCCACGGTGCTGTTGGTGTTGTTGGCCTTGGTCCCGTCAGTGATGGAGGAGGCCAGGCTCTTGGCATCCTGGTTCACAACCGTGGTGTTGGTGCCATCCGTTACGGAGGAGGCAACCTGATCCGCCTTCTGCAGGCTGTTGGAAGTATTGGTCCCATCCGTAATGTTGGTGTTGGTCTGGCCGGCAATGGTGTCGACGGTGGTCTTCTTGTCCCCATCGGTGAGCTGGGATTTTTCTTCTGCTGCACCCCGGAGATAGGAAGCTTTCTTGCCATCGGCCTGGCTCATTTCTTCCGTGGTCTGGTAGGACAGCTGGGTGGAAGTATTGGAGCCATACTCGTTGGAAACCTTGCTGACGATGGAGCTGGAAGCATCGGTTTCCACATCCAGAGCCTTGTTGGTGATCTTATTTTTCGCTTCGTTGGTGATGTTTTCCGCCGTCAGGCTGCTGTCGCCGGTCACCGTGGTGGTCTGGTTGCCGCCCACCGTAGTGCTCAGGTTGGCTTTGTAGTCTTCCGTTACATCGCCGGTCACCGTTTCTGTCAGAGTCCCTTCAACAGTATTGCTCTGATTCCCCTTAACCGTCGTACTCTGGTCGCCATTCACCGTAGTGCTCTGGCTGCCATAGGTTTCTGTCACAGCACCCTTGACGCTTTCCGTCTTGCTTCCGCTGATGGTATTGGTTTGGTCACCTGCTACCACATTGGACTGGTTGCCGCCTACATTGGTGCTCTGATCACCGTCAATGGTAGTTGCCTGGCTGCCGTATTTTTCCGTCACACTGCCTTTGACCGTTTCCGTCTTGCTGCCGCTTACCGTATTCTGCTGGTCGCCGCCAACGATATTGGTCTGGTTGCCGCCTACAGAAGTCTTCTGGTCCGTCTTGATGTTGGTGACCTGGGCATTGAAGTTTTCCGTTTCCGTACCTTTCACATTCACGGTACGGTCTCCGGATACCGTATTGGTCTGGCTGCCAGCTACATAATGTGTCTCATTGCCGCCCACCTTGGTATCTAGGTCGGACTTGTAGTCTTCGGTGACCTTGCCAGTCACAGTGGTCGACATATCTCCGCCCACAGTCGTAGTCAGGTTGTTGCCAACCGTATTGGTCATATCGCCGGTGGCAGTATTCACCAGATCTTTGGCAGAATTCGTAATGGTTCCGCCCACTGCCGTATTGGTAATGCCGTCAGCCGTCATTTCGCTCTTTACGGCAGAACCGTCACCGATCTGGCTGGTAATGGCCGTATCCGTCTGTTCGACCTTGGTCAGCGTATCGCCGGATGCGTTTTTGATTTCCTGGAGGATGTCTTTGACTCTCTGGCTGAAGGTTGAAGTATTGCCATCGGCATCCTTCACCACGTCGCTGGATTCTGTGGAAGTCTGTTTGGACTCATTGCTGTTCTTGTCAGAATCCACAACCTTGGAAGTCACATCACTGCCTTCCACAGTGAGAGTGCTCTTCTTCCAGTTGCCATCTGCGTCGGTAGCTTTGGCCCAGGTGGAAGTCCCATTTTCATCGTAGTCGATGGCGCTTTCTTTTTCGCTGCCATCTTTGGTGCTGGTGGCTTTCTTGTAGGAGGTAATTTCACCAGCTGCCACTTTCGTGCTGGCCGTTACGTTGTTGTCCCCTACAATGCCGTTCTTGGTCAGGTCGATTTCATCCACATTCAGCTTGCCGTTGACCGTCAGGTCGCCGCCGATGGTGGCATCACCGCTGGTGGTAATGGTTTCAGCGCTCAGGTTCTTCACACCAGTGAGGTTGCCATTCTGCATGGTTGCCGTACCATCGGAGATGCTCTTACCCTGGATAGCGCCGCCGGCGGTCAGGTCACCGGTAATGGTGGCGCTGCCTGCTGTGAGAGCGCCCTGGATGGAAGCGCTGGCTCCCGTAATGGCGCCGCCTGCGTGGATATCACCCACTGCGGAGATGTTGCCCGTGGAAGTTACGGTGCCGCCGGTAATGGTACCGCTGGTGTTGATGTTGCCATTGGTGATGGTAGCAATCCCATCGGTCAGGGTCTTGCCCGTTACCGTTCCGTTGCTCATGGAAGCACCCTTACCGTCGGTTACTGTTTCGCCGGTGATGGTTGCCTTGGAAGTGACATTGCCATTTTCATCTACAGTGAAGGCCCCGTTGGCCCCTTTGATCTTGCCGTCAGCGCTCATAGCTGCCTTGGCTTCGCTGTAAGTGTCGCCGCCGGTGTAGACGCCGTTCGCATCCATCACACTGCTGTTGGTGCCAACCTTGATGCCATTTTCGTTCAGGGTGATCTGGTTGTCCTTGCCCTTGTTCAGGATCATTTCATTGGCATCGGTCTTGGAGGTAGTCACGTTGCCCTGGGCGTCAATGGTAGTGGTGTTCTTTTGCAGAACATTGTCATCGCTCAGGCTCAGTCCGCTATTGACGGCTTCCACCAGTTTCGTATCTGCTGCCACACGGGCCGAAGTTTCTGCCGTAATCTTATCATCCAGTACCGTATCGGCTGCTTTCCGTTCTGCGGCTTCGTTGTCGATATTGGTCTGCAGGGTCGTATCGGCTGCTTCACGGGCCGCTGTTTCCGTATTGAGGTCACTCTGCAACTGATTCGTTGTTTCGTGAATCGCATTCGCTTCGTTTGTAATGCGTTCATTCAGTTCATTATCTTTAGCTTCACGGGCAGCAGCTTCATTATCAATATTGGCCTGCAGCTGTTTATCCGCATTTTCCAGATTGGTAACTGAGTATTTACGTTTCCGTGCTTCTTCATCAATCGCAGCCTGCAATTTTTCATCTGCTTCCTCGCGAGCTGCAACTTCAGTGGCATCAGCCTGGCTTAACGCAGTGAATCCATCAGCCACGTTCTGATTAATAGTGGCCATGTTCTGATTGATGGTATTGACGCTGGCTACCAGGTTGTCGTTCACCTGCTGGATGACCTTGTCCTGGGCCGCATCGGCTCCCAGTCGGTCGGCGGTTTCTTTGGCCAGAGCCGCATCCAGTTTGGTCACATTGTCGCCGATGGTGTTGGAGGCTTTTACAACAGCCCCATCCTGTACGGCCGCATCGTCCTTGCTCACATAAGTGTCAGAAGCTTGTTTTTCCAGATACTCCTTCACATCGGTGATCCGGGTATCCAGTTTGGTATCCGCTGCTTCCCGAGCCGCTGCTTCATTGGCATCTGCATTTTCCAGATTGGTAACCGAATATTTGCGCTTACGGGCTTCTTCCTCAATAGCATCAGCATTGGCCTTGACCTGTGTATCCAAGCTGCCCAGGTTCTCGCCCACGGTCTGAGAGGCTTTAACATATACCTTATTTTCCGCTTGAATATTCTCACCTATCGAAAGGAGTGAATCTTGAACTTGCTTACTAAATGTTTGAATTCCTTCCTGCAGGCTTTCTATCCCGCTATCTACCCCATCTTTGGTATAAACGGTCTGGGTCTTCCCTTCCGTATCGGTTACCGTCGTGGTATTATCCGCTGCAAAAGACGTCCCTCCCATAGAGACAATGCTGAAAAATACGGCCAGAGCTGCAGCGGTCTGTGCCACTTTCTTCCGTCCCACGGCACGGCGTCCGTCTTTGGACTGGCCTTTGGCCAGTTCGGAAACCACCATGTACATGCCCCGTGTTTTGTTCCAGATTACTTTATAAATCCTGTTCATAAAGCCACACCCCTTTTCTTGAGCTTTCCTGTTTTTTTCATTTTCATGCATTCCCTGGTGGGTTTCCCATGCGCGCTTTTGGTCTCCCCGACACTTTTAGTTTACCAAAATCCCTAAAAATTCCAATTATCCCTTGGTATACTCTTTTGAATTTCTGGAGTATACTTTTATATAAGAACATTCGTCCGTATATACAATACGATTTACTTCACTCTTCAGTTTTCTTGAATCGTTCTCATTTAGGTTATTTGGAATTTTATGCGGGAATCCAGTGTATTGCTTTGGGAAAGAAGTCCCGCGTCCGGAACTCCTTTTCCTTTCTCCTGCTAAAGCATAGCATGGATTCCGAAACTTTTTTCTCAAAAATCACGAAAGGGTCATTTTTTGTCCTGAAAATATTTTTCTAAGTTTTCTTTCTTTTTGTTCTTTATCAAAAGACATTCCCAGTTTCTTTTTCATGCAAAAAAACCGCCCTTTCAGGGCGGGGATTTTCCAAGGCTGTCTGGACTGGGTATAATAGAGGTGAATAAATCGATACAGACCCATGGAAAGGAAGTGGACAGCATGCTGCATATTGCCATTTGTGATGATCAGCAGGACCAGATCCAGAAGATCCGGGAAGCTTCAGAGAAATACTTCCAGAACCGCCAGGAACATGTAAGCTACCAGACCTTTGAAAGTGCTTTTGCCTTTGTAGAAGCCGTGGACAAGGGGGCCCTGTTCGATATTGTGCTGCTGGATGTGTGTATGCCCGGGATTTTGGGCACCGATGTAGCCCGGGAGCTCCGGGACCACCACAGCCGGGCGGAGATCATTTTTCTCACCACCAGCGACGAATTTGCCGTGGAAGCCTTTGAGGTAAAAGCCACGGATTATCTCCTGAAGCCTTTTACCCAGGCCCAGTTCGCCAAGGCCATGGACCGGGCCATTGCTTACATCCGCCAGCGGAACAGCGCCAAGGTGATCTTCCGGCTGGTGGGCGGAGGCGTCCGGGTGGAGGAAATCGCCCAGATCCTGTTCCTGGAAAGCCACGGCCATGTGCTGGAGGTGTACCTGGCCGACGGCAGTACCCTGGAGACCCGGAAATCCGGCCAGGACATGAAGGCGGACCTGGACAAGATCGCCCCGGGCCAGTTCGTATCCCCCAACAAAGGCTACCTGGTGAATCTGGGCGCCATCCACCTGATCAAAACCGATTACGTAGAGATCCAGGGCCATCAGATCCCCCTGGGGAAACGGAAATACCGAGAGTTCCAGGAGCAGTATTTCCAGTATATGTTTGGGACGAAGTAAAAAAAAGGGCTGTTGCATGCGCAACAGTCCCTTTTGGTCACTGGTCAACGGTCACTGGTCTCTGGCCAATGGAAAGAACCCGTGGCTGACGGGTTCTTTCAAATTAAACAGAACTGTGCTTTTCTTTTAATCTGCTGCTTGTTCTGAGTTTTTCTGAATAACAAGTCTCATACAATGAAAGGCAGCCGCAGCCCGGCTGCCTTCCTTCTTCCAGTGACTAGTGACAAGAGACCAGTGACAGGGGCGTTGCACACAACGTGCTACGCCCCTAATCCCCTACTCCCTTCGCCCCCATATCTACCTGGAGATAGGTCAGGAACCAGCCGTCTTTCTGCTGGCAGAGGACGCTGGCTCCGTATTTGTCCCGGAACCGGGCCAGGGATTTCATGCCGATGCCATGGCCTTTCACCTTGGTTACCGGCAGGCCCTCTTCGTCCAGGAGCACCGGAGCATCGAACAGGTTTTTGACCAGGATGTTCAGCATATCCCCTTGCTGCCGGGCCAACACGGTGATGTTCCGCCGGTCTTCCGGCTGCTTCTCACTGGCGATCAGGGCGTTTTCCACCAAATTGGAAAGAACGATGGACAGATCCCCGCTGCAGGTAAGGTCCTGGGGCAGGTCCACGGAAATAGTAGTGGGGATCCCCTCTTCCCGGGCCCGGGACAGATACACCGTAAGGGCCGCATTGATCAGGGGATTCCGGCAGTACTGGGGCAGTTTGGTGCTGTTGAATTCTTCTCCCAGTTCTTCGATATAGGTGAGCACCCCCACCCGGTCCTTCTGCCGGACCAGATCCAGCAGCTGGTCAAGATGGTCCTGTTTTTCCCGGTAGATGGCTTCTAGCCGTTGCCGGGATTCTTTTGACATTTTCACATAGTTGGCCGCAGACACCACCTGCTGCTGGAGTTGGTGTTTCTCTTCGTAAGCGCGGATTTCATCATACACTTCCTGCTGCCCCCGGCGGATGGCGGCCATCATCAGTACCACCACGATCAGCAGCAGGATCCGGGCACCCAGCAGATCGAAATACCGTTCCTGGGAATCATACACACTTACATACAGAGTATCCACCGCCAACAGCATGGGAATGATGGTGGTGCTCCGCCAGAACCGGCGGGTGGCCGCTTCCTGGAAATGGCTGAAGGTGCGGGTGAAGAACCGGAGAAGAATGGGAAAGGCGATCAGGCATTCTCCCCCGTAGAACAGGATCTGCCAGAAATACATGGAAACAAATTCACTTTCCGGCCAGAAATACAGGAAAAAGTGCCGAAGAAAGGTGTAAAAACAGCTGGATAACAGAATCCGGAAGGAAAGGATGAATAGATGGCCCACCCAGTACTTCCGGGTGGCCAAAAAGCTCAGCAGGAACTGGGGGAGCCACACAATATACCCTATGGCCCAGTAGGCAGCCGGTTCTGAAGGGAACAGTCCGGACCGGACCAACCCCACCGTCAGGGCCGTTTCCGCCACTGTCAGGGCCACCCAGGCCCGGCAGAAAGGCTTTTTCTTTTCTTCTTCTAAAAATCCCCAGAAGGGCAGGATCTCCAGCAGATAGAAGGGCTGGAGCAGCAGGATATAGACCAGGGCAACGGCCGTGGTTTCCAGGATGGGAGTCACTTGTCCGCCACCTCTTTCCGCAGCTCCAGCAGGTGTTTTTCCGCTTCTTCAAATTCCCCGTTTTCCGCCAGTTCCGCCAGCATCCGCAGCTGATGCCGGCTGTCATGGCGGATAATGGCCAGTTCCTGCTGTTCTTTCCGCAGGGAAACGGCGTAACTGTTGATGTCATTGAGCTGTTCCTGGAGCTGGAGATTCTGTTCCTTCAGCCGGAACATTTTCTGTACCTGCTGGAGGCCGCCCCGGATGGAAAGGACCAGGAACAGGGCCACCAGCACCAGCATCCCTAGAGTGATCAGGGTATAGATCTGGATGGCCGGCTGGAACAGCTCCTGGGGGTTCAGGAGAAAATATCCCTGGTTGGCATGGTAGTAACACAGCAGTAGAGGCACCGGGCCCAGGTAAGGCCAGAAGGCGGACCGGGGAGAAGTCAGCTGTTCCAGGGTGAACAGCCGCCCGATGACCTTCAAGGCCAGGGGCATCCCCAAAAGGAACAGGCCCTCATACAAAACGAAATAGGACAGCACCCGGCTGTTGTGCCAGACATCGGGCAGGAACAGTTTGAAGGCTTCCAGGGCCAGGGTGTGGATGAAGATCATATAGATGGCCTGGAGCCCCAGTACGAATAGATGCCGGAACCAGAAAGGCCGGACGGTCAGCACCAGCAGGAGCAGGTGAGGCAGGTAGCAGAAAAAGTACAGGAACTGGAACATGCCGCTTTCCATCTTCAGGAAGCCCCGGCTGAACAAGGCTCCCAATAGAACGAATTCAAAAAGGAAAATGTAGAGATGGCCGCAAAGGAGCACATGGCGGGTAGGGGACGGGACAATGGACCGGAAAGGATAGTAGCGGAGATAGGCGGAGGGCAGCAGGGAAAAACAGAATAGGAACAAGGTAACAAGGGCATAAGCCATGACAGGATCACCTCCGGATTTCATTAATTTTTATTATGACCAAAAGAGGAAAAGATGTCAAACGCAAAAAGCCCGCCACCAAAGTGACGGGACTGTCTGACATAATGGAGCTACTGATAGGATTCGAACCTACGACCCTCTCATTACGAATGAGATGCTCTACCAGCTGAGCTACAGTAGCATTGAACAGAAAAATTATATCATATCCACAGGGATTGTTCAAGGGGGAAAGGGGACTTGGGTCACGAGTCGCGACCCGTGACCGGGAGGTGTACTTTTTCACACCCTCTTCTTTACAGCTGGATCAGCCGGAAATCGCACAGGTTCATATCCAACATCCGGGCCGCCAGGCGTTTGCCCCGTTCCAAGTCGGCGGTAAAGCACACTTCTGCCCGCCCCAGGCCTGTTTCCCGTGCCAGCCTGCGCTGTTTCAGATCATCGATGGCTGCCTGGACCGTCCGTTCCGCCGGATCCAAGATGGTCACATCCGGTCCAAAGGCTTCCCGGATCTCTTTTTCCACAAAGGGATAATGGGTACAGGACAGCATCACCGTATCCACTCCCTGGGCCTTCAGCTTATCCGTATATTCTTTGATGGCGGCAGCCAGTTCCGGACTGCCGAACTTCTCTCCTTCGATGAGCGGGACGAACTTGGGACAGCCCTGGCCGAATACCTGGATTTCTGGATCGATTTCCTGGATTTCCCGTTTATGGGCTCCGGAAGCTACCGTAAAATCGGTGGCCAAGAAGCCGACTTTGTTGTTTTTCGTCACGCCTTCCACCATATGGGCGCCTTTTTTCATACCGATGACGGAAAAATCGTAACCGTTTTTGATTACGTCCGTCCCCAGCACCGTAATGGTATTGCAGGCCACCACCAGCTGTTTGATCTGCCGGCGGTGCAGCCAGGCCGTCATTTCACTGACAAATGCTTCGATTTCTTCCCGTGACCGGTTGCCATAGGGCGTCCGGGCCGTGTCTCCAATGAAAATGAACCGTTCATGGGGCATTTTCTGCTGGAGCCATTTCAGGACGGTCAACCCGCCCACACCGGAATCAATGACGCCAATGGGATCTAATGGATTCATGGTTCCCCTCCTTATCATTCCTCCGTTGAACCGTATTAGGACATTTATATTATAGCACAATAAAGCAGGGAACGTCTAACAAAAATTGGAAAGCTATGCTTTCTCCTCCAGTCCTTTCAAGGCCAGCAGCTTCCGCCACAAGGGATAGATCACGTTTTCCGGGGTTTCCGGATAGGCGGTTTCCGGATAGGCGGTTTCCGGCAGCTGGAGGATGGGGACCCAATGGGCGGACGTGACTTCCTGGGACAGGACAAAGGGCTGTTTCCGGACAAAGCCCAGATAGCCGTGCATGAGCATCTGCCCCTTGCTGAACCAATAGGTGCCTTCCGGGATCAGCTTTTCCAGGGTCAGGCCCAATTCTTCCCGGACCTCCCGATGGGCGGTTTCTTCCGCGGTTTCTCCCGGCATGATGAACCCGGAAGTGATGCTTTCATATTTTTGGGAGAGATGGGGCTGCTTGCACAAGACCACTTCATTGTATTCATTGCAGAGCAGGACAATGATGCAGCTGTAGAAAAAATCGAACCAATACCGCTGGCAGACCGGGCAGAAAGGGACCAGTCCTTCATCCCCGGCCGGTTTGGGATGCAGCCGGCTGCCGCAGGTGGGACAAAATTCAAAATGCATGGGATTGCCTCCTTTGTTGATACAGAGTTAGCATACCCAACCGGCTGAAGGGTGTCAAGTTTTTTCGCCGGCAGCCGGCAAACCTGTTATAATGAAAGCGATGGAAAGGGAGGTTTTATCTATGCTGGATGCCAAAGTCAGAGACCTGATCAACGAACAGGTCACCAAGGAATTCTATTCTGCCTATCTGTATCTGGATTTCGCCAACTATTACCAAGAAAAAGGCCTGGACGGCTTCGCCCACTGGTTCGATATCCAGGCTCAGGAGGAACGGGACCATGCCATGCTCATGCGCACCTATCTGCAGAACAATGATGCGGCCGTGGTCTTCGGTACCATCGACAAGCCGGACATGACCTACAAGAAACTGGATGATGCCCTGAAGGCTGCCTTGAAGCATGAACAATTCATCACCGGCTGCATCAACAAGATCTATGCAGCAGCCGACAAAGCCAAGGACTACCGGACCATGCAGTTCTTCGACTGGTTCGTGAAAGAACAGGGAGAAGAAGAAAAGAATGTCAGCGACCTGATCAAGAAATTCGAACTGTTCGGCAGCGATCCCAAAGGGCTCTACGCCCTGAACCAGGAACTCCTGGCCAGGGTCTACGCCGCACCCACGCTGGTACCCTGAGAAAAGGGGGTGCTGCACAGAACACGTGCAGCACCCCCTTTTTTGTCAGCGGACAACAGTCAGCGGCCCATGGAAATCAATTTTGACAAATTGATTCTGAAATGGATTGCTCGGCAATATCCTTTCCGCCGGTTTCCAGTTAAATCTTTGACCCCAACGGTGTAGACCAACTATATAAAGTCAAGCCAATTTTAAAATAAATTTCAGTTGCTATGG
>ENA-ORUF01003080-ORUF01003080.1-human-gut-metagenome-genome-assembly--contig:-NODE-3080-length-12801-cov-4.659972_pt1 | contig 12801 bp, 8 predicted proteins | sample MGYA00242077_ERZ509203 | MGnify/ENA primary metagenome ERZ509203 (study PRJEB26280, sample SAMEA2338834) | human gut metagenome | biome: human gut; feature: human-associated habitat; material: faeces...
GTTCCATCTCCATTGTCTATTACATCTGTGTCTTTATTTCCTATTATTCCTTCTGTTTCTATCCTTTCAAAATAACTATCTGGATTATACTTTCCGTTTCCTTCTATATATTCTGGTCCTTTTGCTAGTTCTAATTGTTCTCTTACTTGAGCTATTTTTGTATTTTCATTTGCTTCTTGGGCTTTCTTTATTACTCCATTTGAGCCAAACACTAAGCTTATTGTTATTCCTGCTAATATTAAAAGAACAACGATTGTTACTACCAACGCTATTAACGTTATTCCTTCATCTACACTATAATTTTTTCTGCATTTGTAAATTTCTTTCATAAATTTCCTCCTTATCTTTTTCTATTATTCCATCATACATATTTATTAGTAATATTTTTATCTTATTGTTTCATCTTCTATAATTTTTATGTATTCTATAAATAAAAGTAAAATAATTTGTTTCTTGTTATTTTTTTGCAAAATAATTATATCATCTCATTGTGAGATGGTATGTTTCTTTTATATTACATTATTATTACATTTTAATTACACGTTCTAGTTATCTATCCCCTTATCTAATTTCCATGTCTAGCAGTAAGTTTTATTATTAGATCCATATTATCATCTATCGCTGCTTTATTTCTTCTAATTGCTCCACATTTCTTACATTTAAATATTATTACATATCCTTTCTTTGAGTCTAATTCTACACTTATTGGCTCTAATATTCCGTGACATTGTTCTTCTCTATCTCCTGGATTTATATCTACATGTTTTGAGTGTAAACAATAGTTACAATGGTTTCTACATGAATAACCAAGTGGTTTTACTAATTTACCACAATTTTCGCATATAAATTCTTCGTCTATTTCTGTAAATTTTCTACCCATTTTTATTTCTTATTTTCCTTATAAAAAATTTAGGCTTTTAAGGAAAGCCTATTAACCTTTTATAAAAAATTACACATTTATATATTTATTAACATTTGTAATTTTCATATTCCATTATTTTATTTAAAATTCTATCTATTATCTAATACATTATTTATCATTCATCATTTCAGTTATATTTTACCATTTTGCCATTTATCCTAATACTCAAATATACTGTCTCCAATAAATTCTCTTAATAATGAATTCTTAGGAACATTTTCTATGTCTATAGTTTCAAAGTATTTTAAAAATTCTAGTAATCTTCTTGCTTCTGAATATTCTGCATAACTGCTGTTAATACTTTCTAATAATGGTACAGCAAACTTCTTTAATACGCAAAATTCATATATTAAAGATGTATTAAACATGCTGTCTGCCTCTTCTTGAAATGGATAAATATACTGTTCTTCTCCTCTATTTACTGAGTTCCATATTTGAAGGGTATGTATTGCATTATAACTTCTAAATTTGTAGTCTCTTACAATTCTTCTTATTAGTCTACTATCTGTTGTTGATATTCTATTGAAATAATCTATATTTAGGACAGTTAGATTACTTATGTATATTTTATATTTATTTTCTCTTGGAATTGCAGATGTTAATTCATCATTTAAGCAATGTATTCCTTCTATTACTAGAATTTCATCTTTTCCTAATTTCATTGTCTCTCCAGTATATTCTTTATGTCCTGTTTTAAAATTAAATGTAGGCATTAATATTTCATTACCTTTTAATAATTCTATTAGGTCGTGATTAAATAATTTTAAATCTATTGCTTCTAAACATTCAAAATTATAATTTCCATTTTCGTCAAGTGGTGTTTCTGTTCTCTCTACAAAATAATTATCTACAGATATTGTTACAGGTTTTAGCCCATTTAGTCTAAGTTGAAGTCCTAATCTTTTTGCAAATGTAGTTTTTCCTGAAGAAGAAGGTCCTGCTATTAAAACAACCTTTACATCATTTTTATTTACTATTTTATCTGCTATATCTGATATTTTCTTTTCATGTAATGCTTCTGCTAAAAGTATTAGTTCCTTTTCATTTCCGTTTAATATTTCTTTATTTAATTTATATATTGTATTAATACCTAAAACCCTATGTATATCTTCATATTCTTGAAGTGTATTTAATAATTTTTTATTTTCTTTATATTCTTCTAATTTATTTGGATTTTTTCTACTTGGATATCTAATTAAAAATCCATTATTGTAAACTTTTAAGTCAAATATTTTTGTATAACCAGTTGAAATTGGCATAACACCATAAAAATAGTTATAATAATCCTCACAAAAATATAAAGAAACAGTATCTTTGTCTTTATTATCTAATTGTAGTTTTCCTCTTATAGTTTGTTCTTTATCATAAAACTTTTTAGCCTCTTCTTTTGTCATTACAACTTTGTTTATATCATAATTTGCATCTATTATCTTTTTCATTTCGTCACTAACATTTTTTATCATTTCTTCTGTTGTCTTCATATTATCTATTTGACAAAATGTTGCATTTGATAATTGATAATTTACTGTAAGTAATGCATCTGGATAAAGTTTGTTAAATGCTTTTGACATTATTAGTAATAATCCTCTTACATAAATTCTCATACCATCAGCAGTTGAAATATCTAAAAATTCTACTTTTTCTCCTTCTTCTGGCTCATAATTTAGACTTCTTACTTTATTATTACATTTACAAGCTATTATCTCTTCTTTACTATTCTCTATTTCATTTTTAAATATATCTACAATTTTTTTATGTTCTCCCATTTCTACTTTTGTGTCACCTTTATAAACTAGTTTCATATTTAATTATATTCCTTCCCTTCGTACTCTATTACATTTACTTTAAGTACTTTACTAGTATATTCATCTTCATATACATTAATGTTAAATTCTTCGTGTTTTGTTTCTTTTATTTTTGATTTAAATGTATCAAATAAAATTTCAGTTGAAATGTCCATTCCTATTGGTAATGTTTTATTAAAATTATCGTAAAAAACATAGTTTGTATAAAATGCAACTGGTGTATTTTCTTTTATATTAACTTTATACAAATAAACTTCTTTACTTTTTGAAAAATCTACATCTTTAAACTCATTTTTTGGATTAATGTTAAAGATATTTAAATTCTCTAATTCTATTTTCTTGTTACTTAATTTATATATAGAAAGATTTGAATTTGTTTTAATTTTATTTAAAACTTCTTTTATTAATTTTAAATAATTTCTAACATTATCTATAAAATCCTCTAAAGTTATTTCTTTACTAATGTTTAAAATTCTATATTTATCTTTCTTGCTTTCTCTATGTCTTACATTATTAATTGAAATATTATCTTTTTCATTAGATAAAATATTTCCAAAAACGTCAAATTCTGTAAGATTTATATTTTTTAAATCTGCTTTAAATGACTTTTTTAATTGCTTTAATTCTTTTTCTATTTCTTTTAATTGCTTTTCTGTCAAATCACTATTTTTCTTTACTTCATTTAAAATTTGCATAGTTCTACTGCAATATCTAAATATAAATAATGCATCTGCCTCATTTTTAGAAAGCTTTACTCTTTGAATTTCATCTATTTTTTTACCTAGTTCTGCCATGTCATTATCAACGTCAAATATTTTTCCTATTTTATCATTTTCATTTTCGTCTAGTTCTCCTTCATTTAGTCCAGGTAATTCATCTTTATTAGCAAATTTCCAAAATTCAAAAATACTCTTTTTATGGCTGTTTATTTCTGCAATGTATATTTTGGCATTCTTAATTTTTCTAGTTAAATTTTCTGTCTTTAATTCAGCAGCTTTTACATCTAGTTCTATATTTTTATATTCTTTTCTAATAGAGTCCAACCTTGTTACTATTTCTATAATGTCTTCTATTGTATATACTTTTTTCTCTACAAATTCATATGTTACAACTTCTTTTTGAAGTGCTTGTATATCTTCATATTCTTCTTCATTGTTTACTTTTCTTTTTATAGAAACAACTTCTTTTTTCTTTCTACCATTTAAAAAGTATTTAACCTTTCCGAAAAAAGTTTTTTTACATTCCAAAAAAGTTGATATTTGTTTTTGTTTCTCTAAATATTCTGCATTTTGTTCATCAATTTTTTTCTTTAATTTTTTTAATAAAGCTTCTTTTTTGGCTTTTTCTTTAATAATATTTTTTATTTCATCTGTTCTTTCTTTGGCTTGACTTTTTATAAACTCTGGTAAATTTTCATAATTTATAACTTCACTATTATATTTAAACTCAAGTTCTCCATCTTCTCCTATTGCAGTCTTAAAAGAATAATCATTTTGGAAACTTGTTGAAAGTAAAAATAGTGCTTTTAATAATTTATATTTTTCTATACATTCATCTTTTTGAGTAAAATTCATTATATAATCACTTACAATATTGTCATATACTTTTGCTTTTCCTACAACTCTAATAGTAGAATTTTCCTTTTTATCAAATATTTCAAATATTGTAGGCCACTCTTTTGTAAAATACCATAAATAGTTCTCCAAATCTGTAATTTGGAGACTTGTATATAAATTACCTGAATATTCCATATGTGTTATTGGAACAAAAATATAAAATTTCTTTTTATTTTTTTTACTCTCTATTTGTTTTTTTATTAAATAAAATAGTGCAACACTTGTAAGTTCTGTTGTAGGTACAAGCATAAAGTATTTATTACTTTCTGGTGCATAATAAATTTGCCAAATATAATTATTTTCGTATTTTACTTTTAAAGGAATTGTCTCATTTAAATTTTCTTGTTCTTCATCCAATTTTTCTATGTCTTCTGTATTTAAATTATCTAACATTTCCATAAAAGTTTCAAATTTTTCTGCATTCTTCTTATTTTTTGTATCTAAATAATTACATAGTGGCTCTGCTTTTTTATATCTCTGTTCTAAATCTGCTGTTCTATCTAATGGAGTTAGTAATATTTCTATATCTAATACATTTATATATTTATATATTTTGTAATTTATATCATCATGTGATTTTGTAGGTTTAAAATTTAAAGGCTCAAAGTCCTTTAAAAAGCTAGGTAGCCTTTTTAGGTTTAAGCCTATAAATTTTAATTTATTTTCTAATATGTTTTCGTTTTCATCTGTAGTTTTTGGCATCTTTCCTCCAATATAATTTTATTTGTAATTTTTAACTTCATCTACAATTTTGTCTACAAATTCATCTAGTTTCATTTGACCGATGTCACCATCTGTTCTAGAACGTACTCCTACAGCATTTGCTTCTATTTCTTTATCTCCAATTACAAGCATATAAGGAACTTTTTGAAGTTGAGCTTCTCTTATTTTATATCCTATTTTTTCACTTCTATCGTCTACAGAAACTCTTATACATTTTTCTTGAAGTGCCTCTTCTACTTTTTTAGCATAATCTATTTGTTTGTCTGAAATAGTTAAAACTTTAACTTGTGTAGGTGCAAGCCATAATGGGAAAGCTCCTTTTGTTTCCTCTATTAAGAAACACATAAATCTGTCAAATGTACCTAAAATAGCCCTATGAATTACAACTGGTCTATGTTTTTCTCCATCTTGACCAATATATTCTAGCTCAAATCTTTCTGGCAATAAGAAGTCTAATTGACATGTAGAAACCGTTACATCATGTCCTACAGCTGATTTTAATTGAACATCTAATTTAGGTCCATAGAAAGCTGCTTCTCCTTCTGCTTCATAAAAATCAAGTCCTAATTCTACTAAAATCTCTCTTAACTGACTTTCTGCTTTTTCCCACATTTCATCATCATCAAAATATTTATGTTTGTCGTTTTTATCTCTTAAAGATAATCTAAATCTATAATCTTTAAATCCAAAATCCTTATAAACAGCTAATATTAACTGCACTACCCTTGCAACTTCTTCTTTAATTTGGTCTGGTCTTACAAACAAGTGAGCATCATTTTGGCACATTTCACGTACTCTTTCTAGTCCGCAAACACTTCCACTATCTTCAAACCTAAAATCGTGTGCAAGTTCACCGATTCTAATTGGTAAATCCCTATATGAATGTATTTTATTTTTATAAACTAACATATGGTGTGGGCAGTTCATTGGTCTTAAAACTAATTCTTCTGTATCTATTTTCATTACAGGGAACATGTCTTCTTTATAATGGTCCCAATGTCCTGAAGTTTTATATAAATCTACATTTGCAAGAGATGGTGTGTATACATGTTGATATCCCATTGCTGTTTCTTTATCTTGAATATATCTCTCTAAAAGTTTTCTAACAACTGCTCCATTTGGCAAATACATTGGAAGTCCAGAACCTACTAATGGGTGTGTCATAAATAATTCTAACTCTTTACCAATTTTTCTATGGTCTCTTTGTTTTGCTTCCTCTAGCATTTGTAAATATTCTTCTACCTGACTTGTTTTAGGAAAAGAAATTCCATATATTCTTTGAAGCATTTTATTATTTTCATTTCCTCTCCAATAAGCTCCTGAAGTAGAAAGTAGTTTAATTGCTTTAATTTTTCCTGTACTCATTAAATGTGGTCCTGCACAAAGGTCTGTAAAATCACCTTGTTTATAAAAAGAAATTTCTTCTCCTTCTGGTAATTCTTCAATAAGCTCTACCTTGTAAGGCTCATCCAATTCTTTCATAAATTCTATAGCTTCTGTTCTTGAAAGAGTATATCTTTCTAAAGGTAAATCTTCTTTTATTATTTTTTTCATTTCTTCTTCAATTTTTTCAAAATCATTTTCTGAAATTGGTTTTTCTACATCAAAATCATAATAGAAACCATTTTCAATTGAAGGTCCTATTGTTAGTTTTACACTTTCTCCATACAATCTTTTAACAGCTTGTGCCATAATATGTGCAGTTGTATGCCAATATGCTTTTTTGCCATCTTCATCATCAAACGTTAATATTTCTAATTTACAATCTTTTTCTATTGGATAACGTAAATCTTTTACTTCTCCATCTACTTTTCCGGCCATTGCATTTCTGACTAATCCCTCACTAATTTTCTTTGCTATATCTAAAATAGACATTCCTAACTCTACTTCTAACTTAGAGCCATCTTTTAATTCTACTTTTACCATAAAATCATTTCCCTTCTAAATTGCTATTCTATTATTGCTTAGATTACAGCTTAATTTACATAATTTAAATTACATTATAAAATTTTACATTAGCACTTATTTTTTATAATAAATGCTAATCGTAATCTTTGCATTACTTTTTATTTTCGTATCCTGGTTTCTTTAATAATTTAAACATATTTGTTTTATATTTTTCTACACCTGGTTGATTAAATGGATTTACACCTATTAAATTTCCAGACATTGCTACTGCTAACTCAAAGAAATAAATTAAATGTCCTAATGTCTCTTCTTTTAGCTCACTCATGTTAATTACTATGTTTGGTACTCCTCCTTCAACATGTGCACTTATTGTACCTTCCATTGCTTTTTTATTAACATAATCCAAACTTTTTCCAGCAAGATAATTTAAACCATCTAAATTATCACCATCTTCTTTTATTTCTATATCACTTTTACTTTTCTCAACATTAATTACAGTTTCAAATAAATTTCTTCTTCCTTCTTGTATATATTGACCTAATGAATGTAAATCTGTTGTAAATTCAGCTCCAGTTGGGAAAATTCCTTTTCCGTCTTTACCTTCACTTTCGCCAAATAACTGTTTCCACCACTCAATCATATAGTGTAACTTTGGTTCATAAGAAACCAATATTTCAATATTTTTACTATTTCTGTATAATAAATTTCTTATAACTGCATATTTATAACAGTCATTATATTTTAAGCTTTTATCTGCATATTTTTCTTGTGCAAATCTTGCACCATTCATTAATTTTGTTATGTCTATTCCTGCTACTGCAATAGGTAGTAAACCTACAGCTGTTAAAACAGAATATCTTCCTCCTATATTGTCTGGAATAACAAAAGTTGTATATTTTTCTGAATCTGCAAGTTGCTTTAAAGCTCCATTTTTCTTATCTGTTGTAACATAAATTCTTTTTTGGGCCTCTTTTAGTCCATATTTATTTTCTAGTATTTCTCTAAAAATTCTAAAAGCGATTGCGGGTTCTGTTGTAGTACCAGACTTTGAAATTACATTTATAGAAAAATCCCTATTTCCAATTAAGTCTATAATATCATTTATGTAATTTGGGTTTAAATTATTTCCAACATATAAAATTTGAGGAGTTTTTCTTTGTTCTTTTGGCAAATATGCATAAAAGGTATGTGTAAGAGCCTCTATAACTGCTCTTGCTCCCAAATAAGAACCGCCAATACCAATAACAACTAGTATCTCTGAATTTTCTTGTATCTTTTTAGCAGATTTTTTAATTTTTTCAAATTCCTTTTTGTCATATTTGGTTGGTAATTCCATCCATCCTAAAAATTCTTTTGGGTTATTTGCTTTTTTATGTAATTCATCATGTACCTTTTCTACCTCTTCGGCATATTTCATGATATTTTTTTCGGTTACATCGACATTATCAAAATTTACTTTAATATTGTCCATCTTATCCTCCTCCTTTGTTTTGTAACTAGCAATAGTATATAACATTTAAGGACTTTATTCAATAGCAAACAAAAATAAATGCTATTTTTCTGAAAAAACGATAATTTTAAAAATATAAAAAACTAGTCAAATTTGCTCAATTTTACTTGAGAACTTTGACTAGTTTTATTATGCAATTTACATTTATTCTATCATAAGGAGGTATTTTTCCATCCCCTTTTCAAATTACACAAAATTTTGGACATTCCCCACAAAACTATTTACAGTCTCCCCATATTAAATTACCGCCAAGACCGGACGGAACGAAAGGTTGCTACCGCTACCACCACTGCTGCTGTTGAAACAGAACATTCCTGAGCCCTTAGTTGTACCAATATATCCTCCGCGTATAAAGAAAGGATTTCTCGTTTCAGGAAAGGCAGCATAATCGTCGTACCACGAGCTTCTGCTACTGATCACGCTTGTCTCATATACTGCATCTCCATATTTCCCTGAGTTTATACTATAGTTACTTTCTTCACTTCCGATTTCCTCTAGTATATACGTTTTTCACTTTTGCGTCTCCATTTACTAAACTACTTCCATAACTTGTTAAATTAGAATCCCCATTGTCTACATATGCTGCTACATATTCCCATGCTCCTCCACTCATATCATATGCTCCATACACTGTTCCTGTTGTACTTTGTCCTACATTATTTACATATGCATTTCCACTTCCGCCTCCTGTATAATACGAACTATCATCATTTATATCTACTTCTGCATTTTTTCCGTATTTACTCTTACTCAAGTATGCTACTGCTCCCCACTCGTCGTTTTTCATCATATGGCTATTTAATGTTTTATTGTAATTTAAGCAGTTTGTATATATATCATTTACTGTTATATCTCTCCAACTTTGTACTCCTGGCACTATTTTTATTTTTCCACCGCTGTTACTTGCTTCAAATTTTGCTACCCATAGGCCACTTACTATCTGTCCATAGTTAAATGCCGGATGGATATTCCATTTTCCTTGGCCACTTACATTATCAAAACTTGTTCTTCCTGTGCTTGTCTCGTTTGTTAACCCTTTCATAAATTCTACTTCTATATTTCCTGTACTACTGCTATGATATCCACTTGTTATACTATATGCATACCTTGGTATCCATACCCACATGCTTCCATCACTTGTTTTTGCATTTGCCCACTTTCTTGTACTTTCTGTTTCTCCATAGTTATACCACTCTGGGTCACTTCCATTTGTTTCTACCCAATCATTTTTTGTTTCGTCCCACTTTATTGGAGTCATCCCTTCTCCCAAGTTTGGTGTATTTACTCCTTTTTTCTCACTATAACTTCCATCACTTGGTAATGTTGGCTCTGGTGGGTTTTGTTCTTCTCCACTTCCTCCTATTTCATTTAGCATATTATCTAAATATCCTGCTACTTCATTCATTTGCTTTTGTTCATTTATTGCTGCTTGGTTTGTTTTTTCTGCAGCCTCTTTTGCTTTTGCTATTATTCCATTTTCACTAAATACTAAACTTATTGTTATTCCTGCTAATATTAACAATACTACAATTGTTACTACCAACGCTATTAGCGTTATTCCGCTTGTTTTTCTTGTTTCTTTGCTATTTAACTTTTTGTTTTTTACATTGTTAAGTTTAATATTTGTATTATTAATTTTTAAATCTTCTGCACACATCATTGCTTGTTCTTTCTTTTTTATTTCTGTTTTCATGTTCTTCCTCCTATTATTTCTTTTGTTATTATTCCACAAAATTTATTTATTAATCATGTTTTTATTACATTGTTTTATTTTATTATTTTTTTGTTACTTTGTTTACTGGTTTTATTGTTTTATTTACTCTTTCTTTTTATATTTTGCTGTTTTATTTTATTAATTTATTCTATATGATTAATAAATAAATGTGGAACAATTTGTTATTTTATATTTTCTTGTGCAGAATAATTATATCATCTCATTATGAAATTGTGTATTTCTTTTTTATTGCATTTATGTTACAATTTGATTACATTTGTATTATTTCAAAGTTATAGAAGTAATAAATAATTATAATTTTATGTTTTCATTATTTATTTGCATAAAATAGGCAGGCTCATAAGAACCTGCCTATAAATTAAGTTATCATTTTTTTATTTACTTTAAGATTTGTAAATAAAAATTGGCATATCATAAGTAATGTTTTCGTATATTGTTTTTGCCGCATTAGTTGGAAGATTTACACAACCATGTGAACCATTGTTTTTGTAAATTTCTCCTCCGAACTTGTTTCTCCAATTAGCATCATGCATGCCAAAACCTTTGTAAAATGGCATCCAATACAATACCGGAGAAGCATATTTGCTACCATCACGATTTGAGCCTCTTAAAACAGTATCTCGAACCTTGTTGTTTAGATAAAACACTCCTGTAGGAGTATAATATCCTGCGCCAATATTTCCTGTTACAGTTGGTGTTTCTAAAATACATTCTCCATTAAGATACATAAAAAACATTTGCCTTGTAATGTCAATTTCAACATAACTGTTTAAATTTTCTGTTATAGGGTCTTTTTCATAAACTGGCTTTCCAACATATGTTTCACCTTTCTTAAGTTTATCCATAATAAAAGAAATAGTTTCTTCTTTCATTATATTTGGAATTTTTTCCTCAAATGCTGGCATGTTTACATACCCTACACCAGTTCCTTCAATTTGTACTGTTGTTACCTTTTTCGCAGCTTCGTTAATTTCATCTACGAATTTTTCAACATTTTTCCCAATATTAAAGGAAAAGTTACTTTCGTCATATGTTATCCAGTTAACAATTACTTCCTTATCTATAGTATATGTGCTTCCATTTATAAGTTTAATAATTATAACTGTATTTAACATATTATTTAACTTCACACATTTTTCTACTAAGTTTTTGTCATTAGACATTACCTGAGGAAGTTGCATTGCGGAAGTTAAATCAATAACTTGATTTTCTTCTATGCTAGTTAACTCTTGCCTTATAATTTCATATGCTATGTTGTAATCGATTTGGTTTCCTATAACTTCTTTTTCAATAAAAAAGTTACTACCGTCAAAGCGAATATATGCATTCTTTGGTTGTACATAGTTTTCTTCTTGATTCTCTAAAGCCCCCATTAAAAACTTTGTAACTTTTTCTTTACTTATGCTTATACCATTTTTTAATGTTAAGTCATTTCGGTTGAAAAAATTTTGACTTTCAAGTAACTGCTCTAAAGTATTTCTACTTACTTCTGCCCCCAATTCTACATAAGTTGCTGTATAGCTTTTACTGTTTATTGTAAAGCAAATTTCTGTGTTTTCTATGCTGTTTTCTATTTTCTCCTTTACCTCTTCTACTGAAAGCCAAGAGCAATCTATTCCTTGAATAGTTGCTTTTCCGAAATGTGTGCGAGAAAATTCGTAAACTCCTACTAGTGCTACGCCAATCACTAAGATTAGCACTAAGCCTAGTTTTAAGAGTTTGTTTCTCTTTCTCCGCACCTTCTTGTAAGATACATCCTTTCCTGCCATAACTAAAAACTCCTCTCTATCCATGATGTGTCTTAGTTTGTTTTACTTAATTTACATAAAATTATTGATACGATAGTATTATATCACTATTTACATAAAGTGTCAAAAATATTTTCTAATATGTCTTCTACACAAGTTACTGGTATAGCGCCTTGTTTAATAAGCTCATTTGTACTATATGAGTTATCACTAGTTATATTACCTGGTATACAAAATATATCTTTACCATGTTCTAGTCCAAAATCTACTGTAATTAGAGTTCCACTTTTTCTTCTTGCTTCTACAACTAAAATTCCATCTGATAATGCACTTATTATTCTATTTCTAGCAGGAAAATGTATTCTATCTGGTTTTGCATTTAGCTCATATTCTGTTATTATAGCTCCACCATTTTTTATTATCTCTTTATAAAGTCCAATATTTTCTTTTGGATAAATATTATTAAATCCGCTTCCTAAAACAGCAATAGCCTTACCATTTGCTTTTACAGTACCCCAATGTGAGTATGCATCTATTCCTCTTGCTAATCCACTAATTATTGTTATACCTTTTTTAGCTAGTCCATAGCCGAATTTATAAGCAACTTCCATACCATATTTTGAGCAATTTCTAGAACCAATTATTGCTATACTTTTATTATTTAATATATCTATGTTTCCTTTCACATATAACTTAGCTGGTCTATCATATATTTGCCTTAATTTTTCTGGATAAGTTTTATCATTTTCTTTTATTATTTCCAATACAATTCCTCCTAAATAATTTTTATCACATATTTTATAAATATAACTTTAAAATATTTTAATAAATTTA
>ENA-ORUF01003083-ORUF01003083.1-human-gut-metagenome-genome-assembly--contig:-NODE-3083-length-12794-cov-2.773609_pt1 | contig 12794 bp, 9 predicted proteins | sample MGYA00242077_ERZ509203 | MGnify/ENA primary metagenome ERZ509203 (study PRJEB26280, sample SAMEA2338834) | human gut metagenome | biome: human gut; feature: human-associated habitat; material: faeces...
TGGACGCGGGCAACACGGTGCTCGTCATCGAGCACAACCTCGACGTGATCAAGGTGGCCGACCGCATCATCGACCTTGGCCCCGAGGGCGGCTCCGGCGGCGGCACCATCGTGGTGAGCGGCACGCCCGAGCAGGTGGCCGCCTGCCCCGAGAGCTACACGGGCCGGTTCCTCGCTCCCATCTTGGAGCGGGATCGGAAGAGGCAATCGTGATCCATTTTGGGACGGGGTCATTTTGGGTCATTTGAATCGTGCGGTTCTGCGCATTTCGGCATAGGAACGCTGTTTTGCGGAGAGCCTGCGCTTCGTTCTGTTGTTGACGATTCGCGGCGCAGAACCGAGCGAGCGCGCAATACGACCCCACTCCAAATCGCACGCTCAAGGTAAAATTCCCTCTGTCCTAATTTTGCATGGAGGGGAGAGCAGGGCGTGGCCAAGCGCGAGAAGCTTCAGAAGACGAACGCGATGCGCGAGCTGGAGCGTGCCGGCATCGCGTTCGACGTGCGCACGTACGAGGTCGATGAGAACGACCTCTCCGGCGTGCACGTGGCTGAGCAGTTGGGTGAGGAGCCGGGCCAGGGCTTCAAGACGCTCGTGTGCGAGACGGCGTCGGGCGGGCACGCAGTCTGCTGCATTCCCGTGGCGGAAGAGCTCGACCTCAAGGCGGCGGCGCGGGCGCTCGGCGAGAAGTCGCTCGTCATGATGCACGTTCGCGACCTCGTGCCGGTGACCGGCTATATGCGCGGCGGCTGTTCGCCCGTGGGCATGAAGAAGCGGTTTCCCACGGTCATCGACGAGACCTGCGAGCTGTGGGACCAGATTTTCATTTCGGGCGGGCGGCGCGGCATCCAGCTCGTGATCGCGCCCGCCGACCTCGTGAGCTTCGTTGGGGCGACGGTGGCGGCCATCACGCGGTAGGGGGCAGCCGGAGCGCTTGTGACCGCCGCGCTGTTGCACGGAGCTTGCGCTACCTCCGCCCCGTGAGGCGCCTGAGCGCGCGCTTGCCGCTGTCCACGAGCTCGACCGCAGTGGGGTTTCCGAGCACCGTGCCCGCGACAACAACCGCAACCAGTGCGGGAGCACCGGCGATCACGCAGTTGACGACAGAGCGCATGGCTCCGATTGCGGGGTTGAACCCGCCAACCAGCCAGAGCAGCGCACCGCCGACGATGGCTCCCGCGATGCCTCCGATCAATGCCTGCAGCTGCCCCTTGACGATGCCGCGCAGGCCGATGCGGCCCAAGCGCTTGCGCATGACGACGAACGTGACGATGACCAGCGTTCCCTGGTAAGCGAGGCTGGAGAGCGCGACGGCGGGCAGCCCGAAGATCGGCGTGAACACCACGCAGATGAGCGCCTGCCCCACGCTACCCAGCACGGCGGAAACGGCGAAATAGCTCATGCGCCCCATCGAGCTCGATGCTTTCTGCAGGTAGCCGGCGAGCCCCCAGAACGTGAGGGTCGGCGCGCACCACGAAAGGTAGTTCGCAGTCATGAGAATGTCGTCCGTGGTCATCGAGCCCGCAAGCACGCATGAGAGCGGGATGGAGAACACGATGAGCAGCAGGGTGCACGGAATGAGGTAGAAGCTGATGGAATTGGTACCGTCTGCGAGGTCGCGCCGGAACGATTCGAGGTCGCCGGTGGCGTAGCTTTCCGTGAGCTCGGTGTAGAGCGCGGTGGAAAGCGGCGTCGAAAAGACCGAGTACGGAAGCGCGTACCACACCTGCGCATAGTACATGATGGACGAGGCCGCTGCCGAGATGGACAGCGCGTAGCTCGTCTGAATCGACGATGTGATGAACGTGGTGATGGTGACGGCGAGCATGGGGACGCCGATGGAAAGGGTGTCCTTGAGGCGAGGGTCGTGGAGGTCTACCTTGAAGCGGAAGCGAACACCGCGGCGGAGCGCCGGCACAATCTGGACGCCTACCTGGAACACCACGCCGAGCACGTTGCCGATTGCGAGAACGATGAGCCCGAGCTCTTGGTTCACCGGCATAAGGACCGTGTAGATGCCGAAGGATGCGGCCACGATGATGTTGTTCAGCGTGGGCGCGAAGTTGCTCCAGAAATACTCTCGGTCAGCGTTGTTGATGCCGGTGAAGATGCCCGAAAGCGGGTAGAGCAGGAACTCGACGGCGAAGATGCGGAAGAACCATACTGCGAGGTCGGCGTCGAAGTCGCTGGTCGCGTTGAACGATTGCAGCCATACGAGCTGCGGGGCGAAGATGATGGAGAGCGCAACGATCACGGCGAGCGCGAGCCCGACGATGCTCAGGAGGTTGGAGACGTAGTCGTTGCCGTTCTCTTGCCCGCCGCGCTTGCGCGCCTGGACGTAGACGGGCATGAACCCGGTAACGATGAGGCCGCCGGCAACAAGGCCGTACAGCTGTGTGAGCAGGTTGTTCGAAAGCGTGTAGCAGCTCGAGATGATGGTCGCGCCCACGGCGAACGCCTGCGCCCACGTGCGCAGGAAGCCCGTCAGGCGGGAGAGGATCACGAGCACGCTCATCATGCGCGTGCTGCGCCCGATATCCGACCGAGTGGCAGTCGTCGTGGCCGAATTCGCGGGTTCCGCTTGGGCGCTCCGTATATGCTTGGGCTGGTGGGCGCTCGCGTTCGAGGTGGCGTTGTTTGAATGCTTCATGCCGATCCTTTGCGCAGGTCGCTGGGGGCTCAGCGACGGCGTTTCAAGCTAAGCCGCCATTCTAGCACGCGCGCGGCGCGTCGATGGCATCTCCAGATTTAGCGCGCGGGCTTCGCGGCTCTCGGCTGGGTATTCTGTGTAGGCGCGGCCAGGTGCGAGAGCAAAGTTATACTTGCAAGCTGTTGCTTGCGTTCAAAACACCTCGGAGGCGGTTTATGACCAGCTCAACCACGTTTTCGCCCATCGAACGGCGTGACGACTTCATCCCGGTCATCGTCGGCGGCGATCTTGGTGCCTATGCGGTTGGTCGAGAGTTCTATGAGGCGTTCGGTGTTCGGTCCTACTGCATCGCCCCCGCGCCGATCAGCGCCATCTCGCGCTCCGCGATCTTCGACGTTGTTCCGCTGCGCAAGATGGATGCCGAGCATATCCGCGAGACGATCTGCGACCTTGCTCGCACGGCGGGCGGCAAGCGCCTGTTCGTGACGAGCAATATGGATATGCATGTCGAGAACATCGCGCGCATCCGCGACAGCCTGCCGCAGGGCGTCGTCGTGCTCGCTGCTCCGCTCGATGCCATACACGCCGTTGACACCAAGGAGTCGTTTGCGCGTCTCGCGGCAGAGCATGGCGTTCGTCTGCCCAAGACGGTGAACGTCTCGCTCGCCGGCGATGCGCCCGTCGAGCCCTGGCCCGACGCCTTCCCGGTCATCGTCAAGGCCTCCTCGTCCGTTGAATATGTGCCGGCGCGGCGCAAAGGGTTCGACAAGGTCTATCTACTCCAATCCCAGTCCGAGGTCGACGACCTCTTCCGGCGCCTTCGCGAGGTTGGCTTCTCGGGCACGATGCTTATGCAGCAGCCGGTCTTTGGCGACGACACCTTCAAGCGCTCGCTCACCGTCTACCTCGACCGGCGTGGCGAGCTCGTGCTCGATACGGGCGCGCAAGTGCTGCTCGAGGATCACAAGCCCGACATGATCGGCAACCCCGTGACCATGGTCACGCGCGACCTCTCCGCGTTCTCGCAGGGAGCGGTCGAGCTGCTGCGTGCTGTGGGCTGGCATGGGCCGGCGAACTTCGACCTCAAGGTAGACGAGCGCACGGGCGAGCTTTTCGTCTTCGAGTGCAACCCGCGCTTGGGGAGGAACTCGTATTACGTATCCGCTTCGGCGGTGAACCCCATGTGGCTTGGTGTGAAGGACCTGCTCGACGAGGAGGACCTGCCGCTCTTCACGCACCGCGAGACGGCGCTCTACTCCGTGGTGCCCCTGCGTCTCGCGCTGCGCTATCTTTCGGGCGATCTTGCTAGCGAGGCGCGCTCCCTGATTCGCGCCGGTAGGGCAGTGAATCCCACGAAGGCACCCTTCGAACACGACCTGCGCCGCAACCTTACGGAGGCGGCCATCGGGCTCAACTACTATCGCAAGTTCGCGAAGTACTACCCCCGCATCAACGCGACGGGTATCTAGCGGCTTGGTCCGTGCTCCAGCGTGGCGGCCGTCTAGAGGAAGCGCCCGTGCTTGAGCGGGCGGACGGCGCCACGCGAATTTGAGAACGGCTCCGTACGAATGAGCACGCGGCGCCGTGAGCGAATCGGCGGCCGTTCCGTGCGAATCTGCCGCGCGCATCTTAAGCAGTGTGCCCATCGTTTGAAGCTTGGGCGCGGCGGTGGCGTGCGCGGCGCATGGTTGGTATAGTGAACAGGTCTTGCGATTGAGAGGACTGATGATATGCAGCTCAAACGTGCCAGAATCGCTGTAACGCTGTTCGCCTCCGCGTCGCTCGCGCTGAGCGGCGTGCCGGCTACTGCCTTTGCGGATGATCCTGCGGACCTTCAGTCGAAGGTCAACGACGCGTACAGCACGCTTATGACATATTCCAACGAGCTCGAGGCGGCAAATAACGAGCTCTACCAGCTCCAGTCCGACCTTGAGTCGGTGCAGGCCGAGATTCAGCAGACCGAGACTGATATCGAGGAGAAGCAGCAGGAGCTGGAGCAGGGCCAGGCCGAGCTTTCGCAGCGCCTTGCCGAGACCTATAAGCAGAACAGCTCCAACAGCGCGCTTTCCGTGGTGCTTGGCGCTTCCGATTTCGAGGAACTGCTTTCTCGCGTCTACTATGCGAATAGCATGGCCAACCGCGATGCCGAGCTCATCGATCAGGTGAAGCAGACGCAGCAGGAGCTCGAGCAGAAGAAGAGCGACCTTGCGACGCAGGAGCAAGAGCAGCAGCAGCTGGTGAGCGATCAGCAGCAGAAGACCGAGGATATCCAGTCGAAGGTTTCCGAACAGCAGTCGTATTACAACAGCCTTGATAGCGAGCTCCAGACCGCTCTGGCCGAGGAGGCGGCGCGTGCCGCTGCCGAGCAGGCTGCAGCCGAGGAGGCCGCCAACAACAACCAGGGCGGCGGCAGCGATAACGGCAATTCGAATAACGACAACGGAGGATCTGACGACAACGGCGGCTCCAACAACAACGGCGGCGGCTCCAACAACGGAGGGTCCAATAACAACGGCGGCTCCAGCAACAACGGTGGATCCAGCGGCGGTGGCGGCTCGAACAACAACACCGATTCCGGTAATGCTCCGTCAAGCGTCGTAGATATCGCGCTGGCGCAGGTTGGCAAGCCGTATATCTTCGGCACCGAGGGCCCCGACACGTTCGATTGCTCCGGCCTGGTGCAGTACAGCTACAAGCAGGTCGGCATTTCGCTTCCGCATTCTTCGCAGGCTCAGTGCACTCTTGTGAAAAATAAGGGCCATCTGGTCACAAATACTTCCTACCTCTCGCCTGGCGACCTCGTGTTCTGGGGTTATGGCGGCAGCAGCTCAAGCATCTACCACGTCGGCATCTATATCGGTGGCGGCCGCTACGTGCATGCATCGTCGCCCGGCGTTGGCGTCATCACGAGCAGCCTCAGCTCGAATTCCCGCAACTTCGTTGGTGGAGGCTCGCCGGTATAGCAAGCAGCCCTCCAGGGCGGAGCGACGCGCTCTATAGCAACGGCCCGCAGCGTGGAAACACGTTGCGGGCCGTTTTTCATCGGGCGAGGCGGCGGGACCGCATGGAAGGTGCCATGGACGCAGGGCGCAAGCGGGAGGGCGGCGCCTAGGCCGCGAGCGCGAATCATCCCGCGACACCCCGCTTGCGGGTTCGAGTCGCTCAGCGACACCATGCTCGCAGGGCACAAGCGGGCAAGCTCCACTTCCGCGTACAACTAGAACGAGGTGTTCGTGGGCTCGGGATAGTAGCGCTTGAATTTGCGCACCTGGTTCCACTCGGTGAGGAGCACATCGGCCACGCGCCTGATGCTGCGGTCCTTGTCGTAGCGCTGCGGGTCAAAGACCTTTCCCTCGCGGACAAGCCGCTCCATGCGCGCTCGCAGCTGTTCGTCGCGCACATAATGGCGCAGCAGTCGCAGGGGAACGAGTGTATAGAGAATCTCGTTCTCGGCGCGCATGGGATCAAGTGCTCGTCCGCGCACGAGATCTTCGACGCACGCGCGCATTGGGTTCACGCCTGCAGCGCACACATAGTACGAGTTCCGCCCGATGCGCGGATTGACCTCAAGGAACAGCATGCGGCCGGTCTTGGGGTCGCGCTTGACGTCGAAGTTTGCGTAGCCGCGGTAGCCCACCGCGCAGAGCATCTCCGCACAGCGCTGCCATACCTCGGGCATCGAGGTCGTAATCATTGCCACAGGGTTGCCGAGCATCGAGGGCGCGTGGTCCTCGAGCAGCACGTTCGCCCCGCCAAAGAGGGTGGGCCTACCGTTGCTGTCGATATAGAGGGTCACGCTGTCCATGTAGGTATCATCGCCGCCGATGAGCTCTTGGACGATGAACGTTCCGGCAAAGCCAGCGGCCCGCAGGTCGCGCCAAAGTTCATCGAGCTGCGCCTGGCGTTCGACGAAGTAGACCTTTTTGAATCCACGGCTCATGTATCCAGCATATTCGGGTGAGAATGCGGGCTTTGCAACCACGGGGAAGGGGAGCTCGCACGGCGCGATCGCGTCTGTACCGGCGAGTCGCACGGTTTCCGATGCGGGTGCGTCCAGCCCGTGCTCGCGGCATAGCTCGGCGAAACGGTCCTTGTGCGAGACCTGGTCGATGACGTCGCGAGAGGGCGTGGGTGTGCGCACGTATGGCAGGGCATCTCGCACGGCGAGCACGGCGGGGATGCATGCCTCGGAGTTCGTGAGGAAGAGGATCGTGCGTGCGGGATCCTCTTCATGAATGCGTTCGACGGCGGCTATGACCTCGTCTGGCTCGAGCGAGCCGAGAGGGACGTGGCGGAAGATGGAAGAGTGCAGGATAGCGCCGATGGGCTGCTTGACCAAGCAGATCGAGGTGCAACCGTAGGCCTCGTGAAACTCACGGCCAAGCGCGTAGGCACCGATATCGCCGCCGAGAATCACAGGAACGAAATCACAAGCTGGGATAGTTGATGGGGAGGGCATAGGACTCCTTGAGGGGGCGCTTTGCTCGCGGTGCCCGTGGGCGCCGGAGTGCGCTTCGTAGAATCGAAGACGGAGCACTCATCATAGCATAGGGGCATCGTGGCGGACGGGTGCTGCGGCTGGCTGCCGGTTCCGGTTGCTCCCACCCCGGCGGATCGCTGTATGTTGCTCCCACCCCGGCGGATCGCTAAAGGCTGCTGCGACCCCGGTTGCGCCGCGCTCTAGCGATTCGCCGCAGGCTGCTGCCCCTGATTGTGCCGCGCCCTAGCGATTCACCGCAGGCTGCTGTCTCCGACTGCGCCGTGTCCCGGCGGCACCTGGTCGCTCGCACCCCGACGGGCCGCGGTGGAAATCAACTTGCATGCCAAATTACGCAGTAAGGAGCATTTTTCGTTGTCTTATTGCGTAAATCGGCATGCAAGTTTACTTTGTCTATTTTTCGCCCGAGTTTTCCGCGCGACACGGGCGCGCATGCCAAGAGGGGCGCGCAGTGCCATTCGCCGGCCATCACCTCGGCGCCTGCGGATAACAGCAGCGATGCCCGCCGCTCGCCGGGAGCGCCAGCGCCGACGTGCCCCGGTGCCCAAACGCCAGATGCCCTCCACGATTCTGTTATTTTGCTGCCGCGGAACGGCCTGCAGCTGCTCCGGGGCCAAAGGGCGTAGGATGGAGGGCCGTAAGAAACGCCGTACAAGACAACGCCTGCGCGGCCCATCTGCGCGGGAGAGCAGGGAGTGAATGGGACGATGGTGGTACGTGAGCTTTCTCGCGAGGCATACGAGCAGGTATTGAGCGCGTGTACGGCGCCCGTGCCCGTCGAGCAGCTGCCCGTATGGCTCGACTACCAAAAGACCATCGAGGGCCGCTCTCCGTGGGGTTACTGCTCGGTCGAGAGCGACGGCCAGGTCATCGCGGCCGTGGCGTTCTCCCAGTTCGAAACCCATGGCTATCGCTTCTTGCGCGCGCCGCACGGCCCCGTGTGGATCGTTGACCGTACGCCCGAGCTCGAGCGCGCGGTCCTCGAGGCGATTTCGGCCTACGTTCGGGGACGCGACCGCAAGCAGGTGTTCATGCGCATGGCGGTCGAGACCCCCTGCGACCTCGCGTGCCCGGTGCTTTCGACCTTGCCCTACGACACCACCGTCGTGATCGACCTCACCGGCGGAGACGACGAGATCCTTGCCCGCATGAAGCCGCGCGGTCGCCGCGACGTGCGCAAAGCGCTGCGCGAGTGCCCCGCTCAGATGGCGGACGAGACCGCCCGCGCCGCCGAAGACTTCAGCGAGTATTACCAGGTCATGTGCGAGACGGGCTCGCGTGACGGTTTTGCGCCCGCGCCCTGCGCTGATTATCAGAATATGGTGCGCATCTTGGGCGCCGAGCATTGCCGCGTGCTCGCGGCGCGCGTGGACGGCAAGGTCGTCGCGTGGAGCTTGCTCACTATCTCGGGTGCGCTCGCCACCCGCTACTATGCGGCGACGGCTATCGGCAGCGGTAGACTGCGCGTGGCCGATGCCCTGCTGTTCTTCGAGTGCCAACAGGCTGCTGAGCTTGGATGCACCGCATACGACCTTATGGCCATCGGCAGCGATTTCCAGCCCGAGCTCAAGAACCTCAACGAATTCAAGACCAAGTTCGCCAAGGAGGGCGTGCGCGCCGTTGCCCCCGATCGCGATGTGCCGCTCAAGAAGGCGTTCTATACCGCGCTCGTCAAGGCGCGCGGGTTGCGCTCGGCGATCCGGAAGGTCCGGTAGCGCATGGCGGAGGCCGATGCCCTGCACGACCATCTCGCTCGCCTCGCTGCGGAGGTCGATCACGCTCCCACGGACCCGGGGTGCTATCTCTGGAAAGATGCCTCGGGCACGGTCATCTATGTTGGTAAGGCAAAAAACCTGCGCGCGCGCATGCGCCAGTATGTGACCCTGACCGACGACCGCGCCAAGATTCCCCTCATGATGCAGCTCGTGGAGAGCTTCGATTACCTGGTCGTGGATACCGAGCACGAGGCGCTCGTCTTGGAGCGCGAGCTCATCGGCCAGTATCGGCCCTACTTTAACGTCGACTTCAAAGACGATAAGAGCTATCCCTTCATCGCCATCACCAAAGGCGATGTGTACCCCGCCATCAAGTACACACGCGAGAAGCACAAGCCCGGCACGCGCTATTTTGGCCCGTATACCGATAGCCGTGCGGCGCGCGAGACCATCGACACGATCCGCAAGGTTATTCCTATCTGCATCGCGACCTGCGCGGAGTGGAAGCGCACACGACGGCTCATTGAGGCGCACGAAGACGAGAGCGACGTGATCAACCTCGTGTGCGCGCAGCATGGACGCCCGTGCTTCGATTACCACGTTGGGCGCGGCCCCGGCGCCTGCGTGGGCGCCATAACGCCGCAGGATTACGCTGACAATGTGAGGCGCGTCGAGCGGTTCCTCTCGGGCCGCCGGCGTGAGGTGGTCGATGGGCTTTCCAGCGAGATGGAGCGTGCCGCCGAGGAGCTCGATTTCGAGCGCGCGGGTCGCATCAAGCGGCGGCTCGAGGTCATCAACGGGCTCGATGATCGCCAGCAGGTGGTTTTTCCCTCGCGCGTCGACATCGATGTGGTCGGGTTCTTCCGCGAGGAGACCATCGCGGGGGCTTGCGTCTTCGTGGTGCGCGACGGCCGAACGCAGCGAAGCTGCGAATTCATCCTGGACAAGGGGCTCGATGTATCGGAGGAGGAGCTCGTCGGAGGCTTCATCAAGCGCTACTACGATGAGACCTCGGATATTCCCTCCGAGGTGAACGTGGCATGCGAGCTTGCGGACGCCGAGCTCATCGGGGCATGGCTTACCGAGAGACGGGGCCGCGTGTGCCGCGTGCATCGCCCGCAGCGTGGCGAGAAGCATCGTCTGCTCGAGACCGCCGAGCGAAACGCCCGGCATGCGCTCATGCGCTACATGATGCGCACCGGGTATGCCGACGACCGCACCAATCAAGCGCTCCTGCAGCTGGAGAGCGCTCTTGCGCTGCCGGCGCCGCCTCTGCGCATCGAGTGCTTCGATATCTCGACCATCCATGGCGCCTTCACCGTGGCGTCGATGGTGGTCTTCACCAACGGCAAACCCGATAAGTCGCAATATCGGCGGTTCAAGATTCGCAGCATCACGGGCGAGGCGAACGATTTCCTCTCCATGCAGGAGGTGCTGGGGCGCAGGTACGCCCCCGAGCGCATGGCAGACGAGCGCTTCGGTGCGCGCCCCGATCTGCTCGTGGTCGATGGCGGCAAGCCGCAGCTCACCGCGGCGCTCACGCAGCTCGAAGGGTTGGGCCTCGATATTCCCGTCTGCGGTCTTGCCAAGGCCGATGAGGAGGTGTTCGTTCCCTGGGACGAGACGCCTGTGGTTTTGCCCAACGGCTCGGCCTCGCTCTACCTCATCAAGCAGGTGCGCGACGAGGCGCACCGCTTCGCGATCACCTTCCATCGAGAGCTGCGCGGCAAGGCCATGACCGTCTCCGTGCTCGACGAGGTCGAGGGCGTGGGTCCCACGCGCAAGCGGGCCATCATGCGGCACTTTGGCTCTATGAAGAAGCTCCGCGCGGCGAGCGCAGACGAGATCGCTGCCGTGAAGGGCGTGCCGCGACATGTGGCGGAGGACGTGTACCGAACGCTTCGTGCTTGGGATGCCGAGCGAGAGGCCGGGCGCGCAGGCGACCGCGCGGGCGAGCACGCAGACGGCCACACCGGCGAGCGCGCAGACGACCGCGCGGGCGAGCACACGGACGGTCGCGCGGGCTCTGGCTCCTGATATTGGTACGTGCAGGCATAACATCGCATGAAAGGGGACGCCGTGTCTATTCACCCGCTCATCCAGTCACTTAAGGGAACGCTGATCGTGAGCGTTCAGGCATATCCGGGCGAGCCGCTCCGCACGCCGGAGGCTATGGCCCTCATGGCGCGCGCGTGCGAGCTTGGCGGGGCTGCGGCCATTCGTTGCCAGGGACTTGCCGATATCTCGGCGATAAAAGGGCGTGTCGAGGTGCCGGTCATCGGATTGTGGAAGGACGGCCATGACGGCGTCTACATCACGCCGACGCTTCGGCATGCGCGCGCCTGCGTGGCGGCCGGCGCCGACATCGTGGCCATTGATGCCACGGACCGCCCCCGTCCCGATGGAAAGTCGGTGGCCGACACCCTCGCTCCCCTTAAGGAGGAGGGGGTGCTCACCATGGCTGACTGCATGACCATCGACGACATTCGCCGTGCGGTCGACCTTGGGTTCGATATCGTATCGACGACGCTTTCCCATGGGACCGCAGCGATCGACTGCACGATGGCCGATGGGCCTGACCTCCCGCTTCTTCGGCAGGCTGCCAAGGAGTTCCCTGGGTTCCCCGTGGTCTGCGAGGGCCGCGTGCACACGCCGGGCGAGGCCCGGGCCGCTATGGACGCCGGCGCCTGGGCCGCGGTGGTGGGAACGGCCATCACGCATCCCACGAGCATCACGAGCTGGTTTGCCGCTGCGCTGGATGCATAGAGGGCTCGCCGTTGTCGCAAGCGATCGATTAATCGCGTGCGGGTCGATCTGGTGGCTCGCAAGCGGGATGCCGTTTTGCTCGCGCGCGGCAGGAGCGTCCTGTCGGTAGGGGAGGCGCACGGGTATACTGGGGAGGACGGCTCGACGGCAGGAAGGCGATCCCCATGGCAGAGATGAATCCTCAGGCGATCACGGCGGCGGAGCTCGCCGATCGCGTTCCGGACATCGTGATCATCACAGGTATGAGCGGATCTGGGCGCACGCAGGCCATGCACGTGTTCGAGGACATGGGCTATTTCTGCATCGATAACCTCCCGCCGAGCCTCGTGCTGCAACTCGCCCAGCTGGTGGGCATCAACACGGGCGTGGGGCGACATCTCGCCGTGACCTGCGACCTGCGTAGCCAAGGGCTCTTCGACGAGCTGCTCGATGTGATCGTATCGCTCGAGGCGCACGAGATGACCTGCAAGGTCGTCTATCTCGAGGCGTCGGACGAGGTGCTCATGCGTCGTTATAACGAGAATCGCCGCCGGCACCCGCTCGCAAAGCCGGGCGAATCCACCGCCGACGCCATCCAGCGCGAGCGCGTCCAGCTGCGCAAGGTACGTGATCGGGCCGACATGATCATCGACACGAGCCGCCTGCGCGTATCGGCGCTGCGCACGCGGCTGCGCCTTGCGTTTTCCGAGCTCACCGACCAGCAGCTGATGGATGTGCAGGTTTTCTCGTTCGGCTTCAAGCATGGCATGCCGGTCGAGGCGGATATCATGATCGACGTCCGCTTCCTGCCCAATCCCTTCTACGACCCCGAGATGCGCACCATGACGGGGCTCGATGAGAAGGTGTCGACCTTCGTGCTCGAGCATCCGAAGACGAAGGAGTTCCTCACCGCGTGGTACCAGCTGCTCGATGCCGTGATGCCCGGCTATGTGGCCGAGGGCAAGCCGCAGCTATCGATCGCCATCGGCTGCACGGGCGGCCAGCATCGCAGCGTGGCCATCGCCGAGGCCACGGCTCGCTATCTGGAGCGTCAGCAGTACCATGTATCGATTTCGCATCGCGACCTAGCGCGCGCCAACAAGACCGCGACGGGCGAGGCTCACTAGGGCCTGGTGGGGATTGGTCGCGTTGGGTCATTCTGGGACGGGGTTGTTTTGACTCACTCG
>ENA-ORUF01003089-ORUF01003089.1-human-gut-metagenome-genome-assembly--contig:-NODE-3089-length-12764-cov-2.673145_pt1 | contig 12764 bp, 11 predicted proteins | sample MGYA00242077_ERZ509203 | MGnify/ENA primary metagenome ERZ509203 (study PRJEB26280, sample SAMEA2338834) | human gut metagenome | biome: human gut; feature: human-associated habitat; material: faeces...
TCCCTATCGGTCTTGCCGTAAAAACACCTTATGCGGGCTCAGCATCCCGCCCGAGTGCCGCCACGAGCTCCTTGAAGGCGCGCCCGCGCTCCTCGAAGCCCGAGAACTCGTCAAACGAGGCGCAGGCGGGAGAAAGCAGGACCACGTCGCCCCGTTCGGCAAGCGAGCGTGCCACATCCACGGCATCAGCGAGGTCCTCGGCCTCGGCCACGTCGATATCATGGCGGCCGGCAGCCTCCACGAAGGCGTCGAGGAAACGCTGGCGGGCGTCGCCGAAGCAGACCACGGCCTTCACCGTGGAATGCACGACGTCCTCGACGAACTCTTCGAGCGGCGTGCCCTTGTCGCTGCCGCCGAGCAGCAGCACCACGGGCTCGTCGGGAAAGGCGGTGAGCGCCTTTACGACGGCATCGGTATTGGTCGCCTTGGAATCGTTGATGTAGCGCACACCGTCGATCTGGGCGACAGGCTCGATACGATGCTCGAGAGCCGTAAACGAGACGAGCGCCGCGCGGACATCCTCGTCCGAAGCACCGACCCACAGCGCCGCCGCGGCCGCCGCGAGCGCGTTGAGCTCGTTGTGCGCGCCCCGGATGCGAAGCTCGGCGGTGGGAACCAAGCGGTGCTCCACGCCGTTCAAGCGCACCACAAGCACGCCTTCATCGCAAAACGCCGCCGAGGCGGCCCCGGAATCATCATGCGAAAGCTCGCAGACGGCAGCACCCGTCGAGCGCGCCGCAGAAAGCGCAGCTCGGGCGCCTGCATCTTCCACGCACACAACAGCAAGATCGCCGGGTTCCTGGTTGGCGAAGATCTTGCGCTTAGCGGCGGCATAGGCATCGAGCGTGCCGTGCCACGCCAGATGGTCGGGTGTGATGTTCATGAGCACCGCGACGCGCGGATGCAACATGCTCGTCGTTGCCAGCTGGTAGCTCGAAAGCTCTGCAGCGAACCATGAGCCGGGAGCGCGGTCGTCCACGGCAGCAATCGGCGCCAGGCCGATGTTGCCCACCGCGACCGAGGCGCGGCCGGACTCATTCAAGATATGGTTGACAAGCGAGGTCGTCGTGGTCTTGCCGTTGGTGCCGGTGACAGCGATCCAGTGCTCGGGCGAGAGGCGCCACGCAAATTCGGGCTCGCCCATGATGGCAAGCGCATGCTCGCGGCCGCGCGCGAAGAACGCGGAGAACTCCGAGATACCCGGGCTCGCCACGCATACATCGTAGTCACCCTCGACCAACTCTGTGCCGAAGACGAAGCGCACCCCTGCGGCCCCGAGCGCATCCGTTTCGGCGGAGGGTGCAGAAGCCGCCCCGCCGTATACGGTAACCGAGCGCACGCGCTCACCAAGGTGCGCCGCGCCCCAGCGGGCAACGGCCAGGCCCGTAGACCCGAGCCCGAGTACAAGCAGGTCGAAGGTTTCTGGCAGCAGCATGAAGGACCACTATCCCAACTGGAAGAAGACCGCGAGGCCAAGCGCGCCGAAGGCGGCCGCGATGATCCAGAAGCGAATGACCACCTTCGTCTCGGCCCAACCCTTCTTCTCAAAATGATGATGAATGGGTGCCATGAGGAAGACGCGCTTGCCCGTGAGCTTAAAGCTCACGACCTGGATCATGACAGAGAGCGTCTCGATGATGAAAAGCCCGCCCACGATGAGCGACACGACCTCGGTGTTGGTCATGACGGCGACGCAAGCGAGCGCCGCGCCGAGCGCGAGCGAGCCGGTGTCGCCCATGAAGATGCTCGCCGGATAGCAGTTGAACCACAAAAAGCCAAGGCAGGCACCCGCGCACGCGGCGCAGAAGATGGTGAGGTTCGAATCGTTGCAGATGAAGCACACTGCAGCCATCACGAGCATCGCGATCATGGACGTTCCGCCCGCAAGACCGTCGAGACCGTCGGTGAGGTTGACCGCGTTGGAGAGCCCCACGATCAACAGCCAGGTAAAGATCATGTAGAGCCACGGGATATGGAAGGGCTCGCCGGCGATATCGACCGTCGTGGTGAGCACGCCGAGGTCGACGACAAGACCCCCCGGGAACCGCACGACGGGCTCGACGCCGCACCAGTTGATCGAAAGAAGGCAGAAGAGCACGCAGATGAGGGTGAGGCCGATCATCTTGGCGTGCGGGGTGAGGCCAAGGGATCGCCCGTGGGTAACGGAGGTGAGGTCGTCGATAAGGCCGAGGACTCCGGTAGCCAGCGTGGCGATGAGCACAAGGGCCAGCTCTGCGGTGAGCCTGCCCATGACGAGGCAGGTGATCGCCAGGGCGACGAGGATGACGACGCCACCCATCGTGGGGGTGCCCTGCTTGATGAGGTGCTGCTCGGGGCCGTCGGCGCGCACCTGCTGACCGAAGTGCTCGATCCTCATGACGCGAATCCACAGCGGCATAATCACCGCGGCGATAACCGCTGCGACAGCGAGCGAGATGAATGCCTGATAGGTTGGATAGGCAGCGTTTCCGAGCATTAGCAGACCTCCTCAACGAGGCGATCGAGCCCCAGGAAGCGGGAGCCCTTCACAAGCAGCGTATCATCGGAGCGGAGCGACTGCCGCACGAGTTCCGTAGCACGTGCGGTATCGCCGGCAATCGCGACAGAGCGGGCAGGCATGCCCATGAGGCGCGCTGCAGCGGCCATCTCCTCTGCGCAGGCCGTGCCCACGCACACGAGCAGGTCGGGCTTCTTCGCTGCCGCATAGGAGCCTACGAGCGCATGCAGACGGGGCCCCTCTTCGCCAAGCTCGCCGATCTCGCCGAGAACGGCGATGCGGCGGCCGGAGACGGGAAGCATCTCGAGGAGATTGAGCGCCGCAGCCGTGGACTCGGGGCTCGCGTTATAGGTGTCGTCGATTACGCGGGCACCGCACGCGGCACGACGGAGCTCCTGACGGCGGCCGGTAATCGCCAGGCGCTTGAACGCCGCCTCCATCGTCGCGGCATCGATGCCCAGGCGCTCGGCAAGGGCGGCAGCGAGCACGGCATTGGAGACCGATTGCGCCCCGGTAACCGCCAACGTGATGCGCGCGGACTCACCGGAGGCGAGCAGAAGGTCGAAGCTCGGATGGCCCTCGACGTCCAGCTCGATATTCGACGCGCGAACCTCGTCGTCCGCACCCGTCCCGGCAAGGACCACCTCGACCGCCGCAGGAAGGGCGAACTCGTCGCGAATGAATGGCGTGAAGTCGTCCTCGCCCGAGAGCACGAGCACGGGAGCGGCACCGGGCACCCCGGCCTCGGAGCGGCTCGGCACGGGCCTCATGCCCGAGACGATCTCTGCTTTAGCGCGCGCGATGTTCTCACGGCTCCCCAGCATGCCGATATGCGAGGTGCCCACCTTGGTGATCACCGCCAGCGAGGGCTCGGCACATGCAGCAAGGCGCTCGATCTCGCCACGGGCGTTCATGCCCATCTCGAGCACGAGCACCTGCGTATCGCGCGGAGCACTCAAAATCGAGAGCGGCAAACCGATCAGGTTGTTGTAGTTGCCCTTCGTGGCCCAGACGCGGAAGCGAGCGCCCAGAAGCGCCGCCAAGAAGTCCTTCGTCGTGGTCTTGCCGATCGACCCGGTAACGCCCACGACGGTGCAGGCGAGCTCGGCACGGTAGGCATGGGCAAGGCGCAGGAGGAACTCCTGGGCATCGTCCGCTACCAGTACGGCGCAACCGGCCGCTTCCGCCTGCTCGAGCAAGGTATCATCGGGCGTCCGGGTGAGCACCACGGCAGCCGCGCCCGCACTCACCGCCTGGGGCGCGAAGTCGTTACCGTCAACGCGCTCACCAGAAAATGCCACAAACAGGCCGTCGCGCTCGACAAGGCGCGAATCGATGAAGCAGCCCCGGCAGATACGGGCGGGGTCGCCGGCAACAGCGCTGGCGCCCGTAGCTCCCGCGATAGTCTCTACGGTGAACTCAAACATGCAATCCCCTCAATCGAGTTCCATCAGCTGCGTATTGTACCGTAGCGACCTAGATGCCCGGGCGCGCCGGCGCGGAACGCACAAGGTGTGCAAGCTCGGGCGCGAACCACCTCGCCCCGAGCGCAGCCAAGCTCGTGGCGCCCGGCGGCACCGGCCGCGGCCGCACGCTTGTTATGAACGCGTTCGCTTGACGCCCAGCACCGAAAGCGCTTGCTCCATGATGGTCTTGAATGCCGGCGTGGCAGCCGAGGAGTGATACGGCGTGCCGTCGAGGGTGATGTAGGCAAGGACCGCCGGCTCGCTTGCCGGGGCGAACCCGATGAAGGACGACATGTAGTTACCCTTCTGATAGCCACCGGACGCGTCTGCGCGCTGGGCGGTACCGGTCTTGCCCGCAACGTCATACCCCTCGATCGCAGCCCCTGAACCGGTTCCCTCGTCCACGACGGTGATCATCATCGATTTCACGAGCTCTGCCGTCTCTGCGCTGATGGCGCTCGCCTCCCCGTCGCTCCAATCGAGCTCCTCGCCGTGCTTCGACTTCAAGAAATGCGGGGTCGTCATGACGCCGCCGTTCGCAATGCCGCACACCGCCCGGGTGACCTCGATCGGCGAGACGGAAATGCCCTGCCCGAAGGACATCGATCCCAAACTCGAGCCGTCGTACTCGCTGCGCTCGCGCACGATGCCGGTGGACTCGCCCGGAAAATCGATGCCCGATTTGGTCCCGATGCCGTAGGCGTCGAGGTATTCGGCGAAGCTATCCGCTCCGATCTTCTGGCCCACGAGCACCATGCCCGTATTCGAAGACCTCCGCATGATCTCGCGGAGCGTCATGGTCATGGCATAGTCGCGGTCGTCGATGTCGTTCACCCAGTCGTCGCCGACCTTGACCTCGGCCGGAACGTCGAAGGTGGTATCGGGCGTCATGAGCCCCAGATCGATGCCCATGCCGCTCACCAGCGTCTTGAACACGGAACCCGGCTCATAGGCGTCCGTCACGACGCGCAGGTTCATGTCGGCGGCGTTCGTGTTCGCCAGATCGGTCTGGTCGTACGTGGGGCACGAGCAGCAGGCGAGGATCTCGCCCGTCGCGGGATCGCACACGATGACCGATCCGTAATCCGCGCCCGAGCTCTCGACCGCGTCGGCAAGCGCCTGCTCCGCGACGCTCTGTATGTTCACGTCGAGCGTGAGCACGAGGTCGGTGCCGTCTTTGGCAGACACCTTCTCGTAGGCGCCGCCCGCGATATACGAGCCATCGCGGGCCCGCTCGCGAACGATGGAACCGTTCGTGCCCGTGAGCACATCGTCGTAGTAGCTCTCCAAACCGGAGACGCCCTCGTTGTCGATGTTCACCACGCCAATCACCTGAGAGGCGAGCGTGCCGTACGGGTACACGCGCTTCATGGTCTGCTCAAATTCGATGCCCTTGATGCCACGCTCCGAGAGCGCATCGGCGATATCCTGGTCGACCTGGCGCTTGATGTAGACGAAGGTTGTGTCGCGCGTGACCTTCTCGCGGCACGTCTCCTCGTCGACGCCCAATAGTTCGACGAGGGCGCTCACTGCCTCGTCGGCATCTTCCACGAGCTTGGGGTTGGCATAGACGTTCTGGCACTCGACGCTCGAGGTGAGCACGTTTCCGTTCCGGTCGTAGATGGTGCCGCGCTTGGCGAAGAGGGTCTGGCGCGAGAGGCGGCGCTCGTCGGCGCGCTTCCGGTACGTTTCGGCGTTCACGATCTGGTAATCCGCGAGATTCCAGAGGCCGAGCGCCATGCCTAAGCCGAGTGCCCCCATCACGACGGCACGTCGCGGGATGCCCTCGTGGTCAAGGTCGCTATGGAGCAGGTCGACCTGCGGGCGCGTGCCGCGGGGAGGCCTTCCGGAACCTCCGCCGCCCCGGGTGCCACCCCGTGTCGGGCCGAGGGCATCGGAGCCCGATCCGCCTCGCGCTGAGCCGCCTCGCATCATCCCGCCTTCATGGCGCACCGAGCCACGAGGTGAACCGCCACGGGGGGAGCCGAAAGCCTGCCCTGAACGACCGGCATGGGAACGGGACCCACGCTGCGACGCATCGCGCGGGGCCCCTCCCCGAGACATCGATTCGTATCCTTGATTGTATGCATCACGACGCGGACGCGACGAACCTCTACGGCTGTACCGCCCGTCGTCTCGTCCGCTCCCGGTATACCGGTCGCGCGCCATTGCTACCTCCCGGGACCTATTGGGCTGTGTCGGCGCTCGATGCCCCTGACGACCCTGCATCCGCTGCATCGGCGGCTGCCGCGCCGGCGCCCTGGTCATCGGTTGAACCCGCCTGCGCGGAGGCATCCTGGCTCAGATCGAGCACCGTCGTGTCCTCAGGCTCGACCATGCCGAGCGTTCCGGTTGCAAGGTCGCGGATGCGCGTATCGGCTCCATAGACCGAGTTCATGACCTCGAGGTTCGAGCTCTCGTCCTGCGCCGTCTCGAGTGAGCTGTTAAGCGCGGCGTTCGTATTGAGCACCGATGCCGTAACGCCCGCGATGGCGACGCGCGCGATGCCGATAGCGAAGAAGAGCGCGACGAGCACGCAGAAGACCTTCACCACATGGGTGAAGACAGGGCTCACGACCTGGTTTGCCTCGCGACCCTCACCTGTATAGACGTCGAAGCGCGGGCGCTCAGCGGGCGCCGCGCCCGTTTCGGGGCGAGCTACCGGAGCCGGCATCGCCTCGAAGTCGTAGGCATACGCCGCATTGGAATCGTAGTACGCCATGGTACGCATGCCTCCCATCCCGGTGCGTTAGTGGTGCGTTTACGGTACGTTTCTGGTGCGGTGCGGGATGGAACCTAAGATAAGCGGGCGTTGCGCTCACAAGCGCTCGGCCACGCGGATCTTGGCAGATCTCGCTCGCGGGTTGCGCTCGACCTCTTCGGTCGTGGCAACCAGCGGTTTTCTCGTCAATACCTTGAGTGTCGGCACGTTTCCGCACATGCAGACCGGAAGTTCCGGCGGGCAGGTGCAGCCCCGGCTTCGCTCCTGGAAGACGTGCTTCACGATGCGGTCCTCAAGCGAGTGGTACGAGATGACGCAGATGCGCCCTCCCGGATTGAGCCAGCGCACCGCTGCCTCGAGGCCGCGCTCGAGAACATCGAGCTCATGGTTGACCTCGATGCGTATCGCCTGGAAACTCTTGCGCGCGGGGTGATGCCCGTGTCGGCGCGCCGCCGCGGGAATCCCCGCTTTGATGGCCTCGACAAGCTCTCCCGTGGTCTCGATGGGGCTTAGCTGCCGACGACGCACGATCTCTCGCGCAATCTTGTCGGCGAACTTCTCCTCACCGTATACGCGAAGGATCCGGGCGAGGTCGGCTTCGTTATAGGTGTTGATGACCTCAGCTGCGTTTAAGGGGTTGTTACCCGGGTCCATACGCATATCAAGCGGGGCATCCTCGTGGTATGAGAAGCCCCTTCCAGGGATATCAAGCTGCGGGCTCGAAACGCCCAAGTCGAAGAGGATGCCATCGATGCCGGGCACCTCGGCCCGGCACAGAAGCTCGTCGAGGTCACCGAAGTTCCCCTTCAAGAGCTTCAAGGGCACGCCCGGCGCCTCTGATGCAAGGCGCGTGCGGGCGGCGGCGAGTGCCATGTCATCCTGGTCGATGCCGATGAGGAGCCCCTCCTCGCCCACCTGCGCGGCCATCTTCACAGAATGGCCGGCGCCGCCGAGCGTGCAGTCGCAGACGGTGGAGCCCTCGCTCAGGCGAAGCGCTTCGAGCACTTCCTGGAGCATGACGGGTTCATGCCGATATTCAGGTGTCAACGTAGCCATGTCCGTTTGCTCCCGGTTACTCGTCGAAGAACAGGTCCTCGTCCCCTTCATCATCCGCATCGGCTTCAGCCCACTTCGCGCGATCCCAGATCTCGAGATGGTCCCAGTTTCCGACCACGGTGACCTCGCGATTGAGGCCAGCCTTCTCGCGCAGCGTCTCGCTCAGACCAATACGCGAAGCGGAGTCGATATCCATCGGCGTCGCCCGCGCCATGATCTTGCGCATGAGCGCCTGATCCTCGCGCTTGCGGGAATTGAAGCCTCCGCGCTTTTCGAAGAGGCCCAGTGCCCAATCCTCGAACTTCTCGTTCGAGAACACGTACAAGGCATCGACGTCCGGTGCAGGCAACACGTACACATGCTCGCCGAGCTCAGAGCGAATGGCAGCAGGCAGGGACAAACGGCCTTTGGCATCGAGATTGCGCTCGAACGTCCCGGCAAACATCTCTGCTGCGCCCTCCTCTCGGTTACTCGGTTAGGGCTCGTACGGGGAACCACCCCGGCTGTCGACGCATTCAATAGTATGGTTTGAAGCGATTTTTAGCAACATTTTTTCCCACTTTCTCCCCCATCGGTTCCCAGGCCTCCACCAACGGACACCGGCTCCCCAAATGGGGAAACCAACCTGAGCACGACATATTGTGTTTGGATGGCAGCGGGCGCCCTACCGCTTGATGGACGAGCGGCAACCCTAACCTTCAACCTCACCTTGAGGCGATTTTTCCGCACGATGGAGCGGGCGTGCGCAAGATATGGAGACCGCAGGTCGGCAGTGAAGCTTGCACTTCCGGCTCTTCTCGCACCGCCTGGGCACCCCGCACCATGAGACAGATTGACCCGGTACAACTGTCTCACATGAGACAGATTAACCCGGCACAACTGTCTCTGGAGACCGCAGGTCGGCAGTGAAGCTTGCACTTCCAGCTCTTCTCGCACCGTCTGGGCACCCCGCACCATGAGACAGATTGACCCGGCACAACTGTCTCGTGAGACAGATTAACCCGGCACAACTGTCTCATATGCCTCGCTAGGCGCGGGGGTGGGCGGCGAGGTAGACCTCTTGCAGCTGGCTCCGGTCCAGGTGCGTGTAAATCTGCGTGGTTGAGATATCGGCATGCCCCAAGATCTCTTGCAGCACGCGCAGGTCGGCGCCGCCGGCGAGCAGGTGCGTCGCGAATGAATGCCGAAGGGTGTGCGGATGCAACCCCTCGATACCAACGAGGCGCCCGTAGCGCTCGCACGTAGCATGCACCGACTGCCGGGAAATGCGCCCACCATTCTTGTTGAGGAACACGGCGGCACTTCCGCGCCGCACGCGGTCATGCGCCGCGAGCTCCGCCCGCGGGCCTGCGAGGTACGCCGCGAGCGCGGAGCGCGCGCTCCCCACGATGGGCACGACCCGCTCTTTTGACCCCTTGCCGAACACGCGCATGAACTCATCGTCGAGATAGAGGTCGCGCAAATCGAGGCCGCAAAGCTCGCTCACCCTCAGTCCGCAGCCGTAGAGGACCTCGAGCTCGGGCGCCCGCCGGCGTTGCGGGGAACGGTTGGTCGAGCAGGGCGCGGGCATCTTCAACGGAGATGAAGTCCGGCAAGCGTTCCTCTTTTTTGGGCAAACGCACCGACGCCGTGGGATGCGCGGTCGAGAGCCCCTCGCGCGCCATGAAGGCATGGAGCCCCTTGACGGCGGAAAGGGCGCGCACGATCGAGGCATCCGCGTAGCCAGCATCTCGCCGCGCCGCCACGAACGCATCGATGTCGCGCTTGCTCACGGCATCGGGCTCGTCTATGCCCCTCTCGCGGAGGAAGGCCAGATACGCCGCAAGATCGCGCCGATAGGCGGCGAGGGTGTTCTTCGCCAGATTCCGCTCGACCGCCAGCGAGGTGAGGTACTCCCCCGCCGCCTGTTCGAGCGCAGACGGCGCCCGACCCGCCTCGCTGAAGGCGGAACCAGGCGCCGAACCGGCATTTCGCTCGCTATGTCGAAGCGCGACCAAAACCCTACGCCGCGGGCGCGTTCTTGGGCGTGACCTCGAGACGGTCGATGCCCTCGTGGTAGCCCACCGCAGCGCGCGTGAACTCGCGGAAGAGCGGCTGCGGGCGCGTGGGACGGCTCTTGAACTCGGGGTGCGCCTGGGTGGCGACGAACCACGGGTGCACGTCCCGCGGCAGCTCGATCATCTCGACCAGGCGCTCGTCGGGCGAGATGCCCGAGATGACGAGCCCCGCCTCCTCGAGCTCGTCGCGGAAGGCGTTGTTGAACTCGTAGCGATGGCGATGGCGCTCGTACACGAGCTCCTCGCCATAGGCCTCGCGCACCAGCGAGCCCTCGGCGAGCTTTGCAGGATAGGCGCCCAGGCGCATGGTGCCGCCCTTCTCCGTGACGTCCTCCTGAGAGCTCATGAGGTCGATCACGGGGTGCGCGCACTCAGGCTCGAACTCGGTGGAATTGGCGTCGGCGAGACCGGCTACATCGCGCGCGAACTCGCACACCGCCACCTGCATACCGAGGCAGAGGCCAAGGTAGGGAATCTTGTTCTCGCGCGCGAAGCGGGCCGCGCAGATCTTGCCCTCAAGACCGCGCACGCCGAAGCCGCCGGGCACCACGATGCCCGACGCATCGCCCAGCACCTCCCGGCACGAATCCCAGGTAAGCTCCTCGCCATCCACAAGCTCAACGTCCACATGGCGGTCGTAGAAGATTCCCGCATGCCGTATGGCCTCGATCACCGAGAGATACGCATCGGGGAGCTGGGTGTACTTGCCCACCACGGCCACCTTTACGGCATCCTCATGATGGTTGGCGTGGTTCTTCTTCTCGAGGAAGGCATCCCATTCGGTCATGTCGCGCTCGCGCGGATCGAGCCCCAGGCGCTCGCAGACGCGCAGGTCGAAGTCCTGCTCGGCAAACATGCGCGGCACGTCGTAGATGGAGGCGCAGTCCTCGTTGGTGAACACGCAGTCCACGTCCACATCGCAGAAGCTCGCGATCTTAGCGCGAATGGCATCGTCGATCTCGTGGTCGCTGCGCAGCACGATGATATCGGGCTGAATGCCAAAGCTGCGAAGCTCCTTCACGCTATGCTGCGTGGGCTTGGTCTTGACCTCGTGGGCGGCGGCGATGTAGGGCACGAGGCTCACGTGGATGTAGCAGACGTTCTCCGCGCCGGCGTCTTTCTTGTACTGGCGAATGGCCTCCACGAAGGGCTGGCTCTCGATATCGCCGATGGTGCCGCCGAGCTCGGTGATCACCACATCGGAGCCGGTCTGCTCCTCGATGCGGCGGAACTTGTCCTTGATGGCGTTCGTGACGTGCGGAATCACCTGCACGGTGCCGCCCAGGAAGTCGCCGCGGCGCTCGCGATGGATGAGCGAGCGGTAGATGGCGCCTGTGGTGAAGTTGGAGTCGCGGGTAAGGTTCTCATCGATGAAGCGCTCGTAGTGGCCAAGGTCGAGGTCGCTCTCATAGCCATCTTCGGTCACGAAGACCTCGCCGTGCTGGAAGGGGCTCATGGTACCGGGGTCGACGTTGAGGTACGGATCAGCCTTCTGCATGGTGACCTTGTAGCCGCGGCTCTTGAGCAGGCGTCCGAGCGAAGCGGCCGTGATGCCCTTGCCCAACGACGAAACGACGCCACCGGTTACAAAGATGTGCTTTGTCATTATGTTGTACCTGCGCTTCCCGTAGTAGGACCCTCGCCCGCACCTCGCGCGGACGCTCTGTACTTACGGGCTTTCATGGTACCACTCGCGCTTGCGCGGCGCGGCGGCGCCCGGGAATTTTCTCAGTCGTAACCATACCGGGTCGGACCGCCCGGGCGGCCCGGCCGCCCCGAACGCCCTCAAGAAAACGGTCCGGTATAATGGTCTCGTCCCACCACCGTGCGAATGGAGAGATATGCTATCCACCTCCGTCATCCGGCGCGCGCGGCGCCTCGCCGCCGCGGGCCTGCTCGCCGCGGCCATGGCAGCGGGCCCCGCGACCGTCTACGCGGACGACGCCTCGGCCCTCGCCGACGACGTCGAATCCGAACAGGCAACCGCCGACAAGGCCCAGGACGCCGTCGACGCGGCGGAGGCCGACCCCACGACCGCCAACGTCAACGCGGCCATCGCCGTGCTATCGGCCGACGGGCCCGCACCGAGCTATACCTTCGACGGCGTCAGCACGCAGGCGTCTACCCAGTTTTTGTTCGCCCAGCTCCAGATGCAGCTCTCCCTTCAGGCAAAACAGGAAGCAGCCCAGAAGCTCGAGGAGATCAAAGCGCAGCAGGAACGGGAGCAGGAGCTCGCGAGCGTCATCCAGGAGCTGCGGATCCTAAGCAGCAAGGCCTCAACCACGGACACCGTCGACCTCTCGTCCGACCTCGCGGCGCGCATCCAGGCCCTCGGGGTCAGCGCGACCGCCGGAAAGGTCACGAAGAATCAGATCGACACCGTCATCGCCTCGCTCGAAGAAGAGCAGGATCGCATCGAGTCAAGCATCCAGAACCAGATGGTCTACGTGCAGGACTTCTTGGGCCAGTACAACTCCTACCTGCAGGGCTCCCAATCCTCGATCCAATCGGCGAACGAGACGCTCAAGGCCGTCGCACGCGGAACCGTCGATGAGGGCGATGCCGCGTCCAGCACGATCAGTGACCTCACGGCACTCGCCTCCGGCATCAACGACCAGCTCGAGACGAAGCGCGCCGAACTCGAGGAAGCCCTTGCCAACCAGGCGGACGGGGACGGCTCGACGAGCGTGAAGGACCTGTTCGACCAGTACGACAGCCTCGTCGAGCAGCAGTCGCTCGTCAGCGAGCAGCTCGCAAGCGCGCTCGCCTCCACCTCGGCCAGCGGCACCACCGAGGGCGCGTCGGGTGACGCCTTCGGCATGGCGGCGCTCGGGGCGGGTGTCGGCGCCGTCGCGGGCGCGGGCGCGTGCTACGCCGTCATGCGCCGCCGCGCCGGCGCGCGTGACGAGGCCGCCTAGCCCATGCAGGCGTCGGTCATCATCGGGGCGGCGGCGCTGGTCGCCGCC
>ENA-ORUF01003101-ORUF01003101.1-human-gut-metagenome-genome-assembly--contig:-NODE-3101-length-12725-cov-2.991318_pt1 | contig 12725 bp, 9 predicted proteins | sample MGYA00242077_ERZ509203 | MGnify/ENA primary metagenome ERZ509203 (study PRJEB26280, sample SAMEA2338834) | human gut metagenome | biome: human gut; feature: human-associated habitat; material: faeces...
AAGGTGCGGCGGCCGTTCTCATTTCACTGTCTTTCATTCCGAAGCTCCGACTGTACGGTGAACTGCACCCCATCTCCTGCGTTTTCCACGGCGATGGTGAGGTGGTTCAGCATGAAGATCTTCTGCGCAATGGCCAGGCCCATGCCGCTGCCTGAGCGATCCCTGGCCCTGTCCCCACGGTAGAACGGCTCGAATAGCCGTGGAAGCTCTGTTTCCGGAATGGGGCTGGAGTTATTCCAGATGGTGAACACCGGGGCGTAAGACGCATGCTCCAGCTTGATCTTCACCTGCCCGCCTGGAGTGCAGTACCGAGCTGCGTTGGACAGCAGATTGCCATAAGCCCGCTCCAGAAGTGCCCGGTCTCCGGAGACGGTGCAGCCTTTCTGAAACTCGGTCTGCACGGTCAGCCCGCCGAAAAGTGGGGCTGTCTGCTCCAGCAGTGTCTGGATTAAGTTGGTGAGGTCTATCTGTTCTATCCGGGGCAGCTGCTCCATCCGCTCCAGACGGGTCTGCTCCAGCAGCTCCAGCACTAATCTGTCCATCCGGTCGATCTGCTCCTCCATCAGGGCTAGATACTTTTCACGTTCTCCAATACCATGCTCCAGCCCCTCGGTGTACCCTCGCATGAGGGCCAGGGGCGTTTTTAGCTCATGGGAGGCGGCCCCAACAAAGTCCTGCCGCCGCTGCTCCAGTGCTCGCTCATCATCCCAGCGGGCCTGAAGCTCCGCTGCCATATGACGCAGGTCCCGGTTTAGATCACCGATCTCGTCCCGGCGGCGGGCGTCGCCTTCCAGCCCCCGGAAGTCCAGCCTGGCCACCCGGTCGAAGTCTAACTTGGTCTTTCGAATGGGAACGACCACCATTTTATGGATGACTCGGGCGAACAGAAGCCCCAATACTGGTACCAGAATCAGCAGGCGGAGCAGGATTCCCAGATGTTCCTGAAGGGCGCTCTTCAATGGTGTGGCGATTAAAAACACCTCCACAGAGTAGCTGAGGTCAGGCTCCTCTTTGCTGTACTGGAAGGCGTAGCCGGAGGAATAGCTTTTCAGAATCGAACCGTGCCGCTCATACAGCGGTTGGGCGATGGTCAAACCGTGGACATGACAGCGTACCGCATTCATCATCTCCATCCGTGTGCGGTCGAGGAGAGGAGGGCTGAAATCATAGGAGTTCTCCTCCAGCGGCTCGCCGCTCTCGCCGAGGAAGTAGGTATCCTGACCGTTTGTTCGGTGATTGGTGAAGCTTGTATCCCCGATGGTGATGGTATCCGCCCGGAAAAACCGGTGTCTCAGATCTGCGTGCCCCACCGCCCGGATGGGGGCTGCGCCGCCGCTGCGGTCGACCAGCTCCTTGATCGCATAGAGGTCATCGGGGGAGTAGCTCTCCAGAAAGATCAGATACTGGTCGTTCCACGGCTCTCCCTCCGGGGCCTCCTGGACCTGAATGCCGATAAAGGTCTCCGCCCAGACCGTCTTGCTGTCATAGTCCGCACTGATGGGCCGGATGACCGTGTACTGGGAATAGCGGCTGGGCCAGCTGCTGTTTTCTTTGGGAAACAGCACTTCGGTGCGCCTCCGTCCGGACTCCTCAATCCAATGGGCCCCCTGGTCGAAGCGGTAGTAGTAGCCAATCGTATCAACGTCGCCATACTGCATGACCATATCCGCACGGCGCTGGGCCTCGTCATCCTGCGCCTCCATGATCTCCTCTGCCGTACTCATCACCAGAACCGCACCCACCGCCGCCCACATGAGGAGCATCATCAGAATGGAGCACAGGGTCAGCTTCCAGGACAGGGTAAAGCGAAAGTGTCTCATCTCCGCCCCCCCGTTCCACTCAGGCGGTAGCCCGCCCCGTAAACCGATTTGATGTGCTGGGCGGCGGTGCCCAGCTTTTGCCGCAGGGTGGCTACATGGCGGTCCACCATCCGCTCGTCCCCATCGAAGTCCAGGCTCCACACCTTCTGGATCAGGGTATCCCGGCTGACCGTCCGCCCCTGCTCCCGGAGCAGGATCTCCAGGATCTGCAGCTCCTTGGGCCGCAGGTGGATGGGCTGGCCATCCACGGAGACCTCCCGCTGGGCAGAATCCAGAATGATGCTGCCATAGGCCAGCTGTCCCGCCCCCAGAGACAGGCCCCGGCTGCGCCGGAGAATGGCCTGGGCCTTGGCCACCAGGACAGGAAAGGAGAAGGGCTTGGTGATATAGTCATCCGCACCCGCGCGGAAGCCCGCCAGGGCGTTTTCCTCCTGGCTCAGGGCGGTGATGAACAGGATGGGCACCGAGCTGTCCTCCCGCACCCGGCGGCACACCTCCAGACCGGAGAAGTGGGGCATCATCACGTCCAGAATGAGCAGGTCAAAGGACTGCTCCGCCACGGCGGCCAGGGCCTGTTCCCCGTCAAAGACAGGCAGCACCTCCAGACCCGCCGCATGGAAAAAGTCCAGGATCAGGGCGGACAGGGCCCGGTCGTCCTCCGCAAGCAGAATATTGGCTGCCACTGGTTCCACCTCCTTTTCTGAACTTATCATAGCAGAACATTGTCCAAAAATCATCCACGCCACAATATTTTACCCGGGACTTTTCATCCCGGGTAAAATGTGGTACGATAACACCAAATGCAGACCGGGAGGAGGGACGTTATGCTCAAGCTTATATTGGGACGGTCGGGCACAGGAAAGACCACTGCGGTGCTTACCCGCCTGACTGAGGCAGGGCAGAGGAGAAAGCAGGTGCTCATTGTACCGGAGCAGCAGTCCCATGAGATGGAGCGGGCCCTGTGCCGGGCAGGCGGAGACCGTGTCTCCCTATATGCTGAGGTGCTGTCCTTCAGCCGGCTGGCCAACCGGGTGTTTTTGGCCACGGGCGGGATGGGTGAGCCGGAACTGGACGCCGGCGGTCGGCTGCTGCTGATGCATCAGGCGGTAAAGGCGGTGTCCGACCAGCTGACGGTCTATGCCCGCCCATCCCGAAGGCCCGCATTCCTGGAGAGCCTGCTGGCTACGGCGGACGAGCTGAAGAGCAGCTGCGTCCAGCCGGAGCTGCTGCTCCAGGCGGGGCATGAGCTTACCGGCCCGGAGGGGGAGAAGCTGCGGGATCTGGGGCTGATCTGTGGGACCTATCAGGCCATGACAGCCAGGACGGCTCTGGACCCCCGGGACCGGCTGACCCGGACGGCGGAAAAACTGAAGGAGTACCCGTGGGCCCAGGGGATGGATCTGTGGCTGGACGGGTTCACAGACTTTACCCCCCAGCAGCGGGAGGTACTGCGCCACCTGCTTCGCCAGGCAGACAGTCTTACTGTGACCCTCACCTGCGACCATCTGGAAGAGGATGAGGGAGGCGCTGGAATCTTTTCTCCCGCCCGCCGCACGGCGGCCGGGCTGCTTCGCCTGGCTGGACAGGAGGGAATATCCTGTGAAGTGGAACACCTTGTCCCAGATTGGGATAAGCGGTGTGAGCCCCTCCAACAGGTGGAGAAGCAGCTGTTTGCCCAGGGTGAGGCGGAGCCGGTCTCCTGCCAGGGACGGGTGGAGCTGCTGGGGGCACTGACCCCGCGGTCAGAGGTGGAACAGGCGGCCGCCGGGATCCGCCGCCTGATACGGACTCAGGGGCTTCGCTGCCGGGACATCGGGGTGACGGCTCGGGATCTATCCGTCTATCAGCCGCTGATCGAGGCCATCTTCCCACGCTATCAGATCCCTGTATTCACCTCCGCCATGACGGATATCCTGGAAAAGCCCATCCTTACCCTGGTGACAGCGGCACTGGATACGGTGGCCGACGGATACCGCTATGATGATGTGTTCCGCTATCTCAAGACCGGCCTGACCGATTTGCCGGAGGAGGATCGGGATCTGCTGGAGAACTATGTGCTGAAATGGAATCTCCGGGGGAGCCATTGGACGCAGAAAAAGCCCTGGGCCATGCCGCCTAAGGGATATGGGGCCGCGGTCACAAACGAGGACCGGGCACTGCTGGAGCGGCTGGATCATGCCCGCCGCCAGGTAGCGGAGCCGCTGGAGCTTTTGCGGAAGAATCAAAATCGGACCGGGGTGGGGCAGGCGATCTGCCTTTACAGCTTTATGGAGGAGATCGGCCTGCCCCAGCGGCTGGAGGATCGGGTGGCGGAGCTCCACCGCCGGGACCAGCCCGCCCTGGCGGAGGAGTACCGGCAGCTGTGGGAGATCCTGTGCAGGGGGCTGGAGCAGTGTGCCGCCCTTCTGGGCGAGACCCCTATGGAGTTGGAAGAATTCTCCGGGCTGTTTCGATTGGTGCTCTCCCAGTATGACGTAGGTACCATCCCGGTATCCCTGGATCGGGTGACAGTGGGAGAGACTACACGTGAGACGGGGCATCCGGTGAAGGTTCTCTTTCTGTTAGGGGCGGACGATGTTTCTATCCCAAAGGCGGGCAGCGCCCCTGGGCTTCTGTCCGATGAGGACCGGTCTTTCTTGGCGGGCTATGGTCTGGAACTGGCCCAGTCTGCCCAGGAGCTGCTCTACCGGGAGATGACCACAGTGTACCTGACCTGTGCCCGGCCATCGGAGCGGCTGGTGGTCAGCTGGCCCAGCCAGAGCGCTTCTGGGGAGGAGCGCCGCCCCAGCTTCCTGGTGGAACGGCTGCGGCGGCTGTTCACCGACCTGCGGGTAACGCGGGAGGAGGACTGTGGCGGTACATTCCGCCTGGAGGCACCTCTGCCAGCGCTGGAGCAAGCGGGGCGGAACCCGGCGGCCCGCCGGGCTTTATCCGCTCTGCCAGAGTATGCCCCCATGGTGGAGCGGCTGGACCGGGCAGCGGGCTGGAGCCGGGGTCGGTTGTCTCGTTTGGCAGTAGACCGGCTATACGGTCGGAAGGTGTCCATGTCGGCCTCCCGGATGGACAAGTACAAATCCTGCCATTTTTCCTATTTCATGCGCTATGGCCTCCAAGCAGAGCCACGCAAGCCTGCTGGCTTTACAGCGCCGGAGTACGGAACCTTTGTCCACGATGTTTTGGAACATGTCCTCCGGGATGAGATGTTCCAGCAGACCGTTCTGCCTGGATTTTCCGACCCGATCGCCGGGGCGGAGGGGCGCCGCCGTCTGCGGGAGCTGACCCGTGCTGCGGTGGACCGGTATGTAGTGGAGGAATTGGGTGGGCTGGAGCACCAGACGGAGCGCTTCCGCTATCTGTTCCGCCGTCTGCTCCGGTCGGTGCAGGCGGTGGTGGACAACGTGGCTGAAGAACTGGCTGCCTCCCAGTTCCGCCCCATCTCCTTTGAGTTGGGTTTTGGCTCCGGACAAGATTTGCCTCCGGTGGAACTCACCGTGGACGGTGTGACCATCAGCGTCACCGGCTTTGTGGACCGGGTTGATGGCTGGGTCCATGACGGGCGGCTCTACCTGCGGGTGGTGGACTATAAGACGGGGAAGAAGTCCTTCGACCTGACGGAGGTGTGGAATGGGCTTGGACTTCAGATGCTGCTCTACCTGTTCGCTCTGGAAGCGCGTGGGCCGGATTACTATGGACAGCCGGTGGAGGGAGCCGGGGTGCTCTATCTCCCAGCCCGGGATGCGGTGGTCAAGGGGAGCCGCGCCATGACCGACGAGGCGTGGCGGAAGCAGCTGGATCGGGAGTTGACCCGCAGCGGTCTGGTGCTGGACGATGCAGCAGTGTTGTCCGCTATGGAAGAGCCGGGGGAACAGGGCTACCGGTTTCTGCCTCTGAAGGTGTCTAAGGCCACCGGGGCCATCTCCGGGGAGGCACTGGCCTCGGCGGAGCGGCTGGGGAAGCTGGGTGGACACCTCCAGCGGACACTGGAGGAGATCTGCCGAGAGCTGGCGGAAGGAAATATCGCCGCTGACCCATTTTGGCGGGGGCCAGAGAAGAACGCCTGCCGCTTCTGTGACTACGCCGCCGCCTGCCTGTTTGAGGCGGGCAGGGGAGGAGACTGCCGCCGCTGGCTGCCCAGCGTGAAGAGCCGAGATTTCTGGAAGCAGCTGGAGGAGGAGCCGGACGGGGAGGACGAAGCATGACGGATCAGGTGTACAAGTTGGAGATTTTTCTGCCCACAAGTTACTTTGAGGTGGTGCGGCAGGCCCTGTGGTCGGTGGATGCGGGTCACATCGGGGCCTATGACCACTGTCTGTCCTGGAGTCCGGTGGAGAGCTGCTGGCGTCCTCTGGAGGGGACGGATCCATTTCTGGGAACCCCGGGGGAACTATGCCAGGCAGAGGAGTGGAAGGTGGAGGTCTGCTGTCGGGAGGACCGGTTGGCGGAGACCTTGGCCGCTGTGCGGGCGGCCCATCCCTATGAGGAGCCGGTGATCAATGTGATCCCTATGGCTGCCACCGGCCTGGAGGAGAAAAAACAGGGTGGGGCATCTTTGGTGTCCCGGATAAGGAGCAAAATCGCCATGGAAAACAATAAAAATATTCTTATTATTAACGACATGCCTGGTTATGGCAAGGTGGCAACGGCGGCTATGCTGCCCATCCTATCTAACATGGGGCACAGCGTATATAATCTGCCGACTGCGCTGGTGTCCAATACTCTGGACTATGGAACATTCAGCATTCTGGATACTACCGACTACATGGTGCAGGCTATTGCGGCGTGGAAGAAGCTGGGATTTTCTTTTGACTGTATTACCACAGGATTTCTAGCCTCGGCGGAGCAGGTAGACATCATCCGGGAGTTCATCGCCAGCCAGAAGAAGGAAGGCCTTCTGGTGATGACCGATCCCATCATGGGGGACGACGGGAAACTCTATAATGGGGTGACGGAGGAAGCAGTGGAGAACATGCGGCGGCTCATCGGGGTGGCGGATGTAATCGTTCCAAACCTGACGGAGGCAGAGTTCCTCACTGGAAAGTACCAGGGGAGGGAATCCCTCACCGCTGGAGAGGCCCGGGAACTAGTGGACGGCCTTCTGACCTTTGGCCCGCGGTCTGTGGTGGTGACCAGCGGTGTGGAGGAGGAGACCGGCAGCCATGTAGTCTGGGGGTATAACCGGGAGACCGGAGCGCACTTCACTATTCCATATCAATTTATCCAAGTACATTTCCCAGGAACGGGGGACATGTTCTCTGCGGTATTGGTGGGTGAACTGCTGGCCGGACGGGGACTGGAGACGGCTGTACGCCGGGCCATGGATGTGCTGGAGACTTTGATCCTGCTGGAACGGGACGAGGCGGAGAAGAACAAGGGCATCCGGATCGAAAAGTACCTCAGCGTACTGAATCAGTGATGAGGTGAGGGCGTATGTGGGCTGGATTTGCGCTGCTGTCAGCGTTGTTCGCCGCACTGACCTCCATTCTGGCGAAATTAGGGATGGAGGGAATCAACTCCAATCTGGCCACAGCTATCCGCACGGCGGTGGTCCTGGTAATGGCTTGGGGGATCGTATTCCTCACAGGGAAGCACCACGGGATCGGAGACATTGGGGGGCGCAGCTGGATTTTTCTGATCCTGTCCGGGGTGGCCACCGGTCTGTCCTGGCTGTGCTACTACCGGGCGCTTCAGCTGGGAGAGGCCAGCCGAGTGATCCCCATTGACAAGTTCAGTGTGGTCATCTCCATGGTGCTGGCCTTTGTGGTGCTGAAGGAGGCGGTGACCGTCAAGACCGTGGTAGGTGGGCTTCTGATCACTGTGGGGACCCTGGTGCTGATCCTGTGACCGGTCCGGCCCTGAAATCGAACGCATAGGAGGAATGTAGATGCCGCCCAAGGGAAAGCCGGATACCGCCGGCTATCAGCGGTTCAAAAAGGAGCTGTCCGAAGGGACACCGGGGAAGCTGTATCTTCTGCATGGAGAGGAGACCTATCTCCGGGACCACTACCTGGGGAAGCTGCGGTCCCTGCTGCTCACCGGAGGGATGGGGACCTTCAATCTCCATGAGGTCCCGGCCCGGGAGATGTCCCCCCGCCGCCTGGAGGAGGCGCTGGACTGCCTGCCCATGATGGCGGAGCGCACCCTAGTCCTGGTGACCGACTTCGACCTGTTCAAGGCGGGGGAGAAGGACCGAGAGGAGTATGTCAGGCTGCTGGGGGATCTGCCGGACTATGTATGTCTGGTGTTCGTGTACGACCTGATTCCTTACAAGGGGGATGCCCGGACCAAGTTGGCCGGAGCCATCAAGAAAAACGGCGTGGTGGTCAACTTCGCCCGCCAGGACCAGGGGGATCTGGTAGACTGGGTGCGCCGGCGGTTTCGGGCCTTGGGGAAGGACATCGACTCCCGACTGGCCCTGGATCTGATCTTCTTATGCGGGGATCTGATGACCAACCTTATCGGGGAGATCGAGAAGGTAGGCGCTTATGCCAAGGGCCAGCGGATCACCCGGGGAGACATCGACGCGGTGGCCACTCCCCAGCTGGACGCAGTGGTGTTCCGTATGACCGACGCCATCGGTGAGGGGAAGTTTGACCGGGCGGCGGCTGTGTTGGGGGAGCTGTACCAGATGCAGGAGCCTCCCATCAAGATCATGTGGTCCCTGGGACGGCAGATGAGGCAGATCTACTCCGCCCGCCTGGCCATGGAGCAGGGGAAGGGGGCCCAGTATCTGGCGGGGCTGTGGGGGCTCAAGCCCTATCCCGCGGAGAAGCTGATGGGCGCCGCCCGCCGGTTCACTCTGCCCTGGTGCCGCCGGGCGGTGGTGCGCTGCGGCGAGGTGGATCTGGCGATGAAGTCCACCGGACAGGACGGACAGCAGCTGCTCACCGGTCTGCTGCTGGAGCTGGCTGCCCCCGCCTCCCGGCCCGCACCCCAGCGGAGATAAGGAGGGGCCATGCTGACCATACGAGAAGCGATCGTGGTGGAGGGTCGGTACGACAAAAACACCCTCTCTCAGGTGGTGGACACTCTGATCCTGGAGACCAACGGTTTCGGCATCTTCAAGGACCCGGAGCGAATGGCCCTCCTCCGCCGGGCGGCGGAGCGGCGGGGCCTCATCGTACTGACCGACTCCGACGGGGCGGGCTTTGTGATCCGGAACCGGATCCGGGGATCCATCCCGGCGGAGCATTTGAAGCACGCCTATATCCCGGACGTGTACGGAAAGGAGAAGCGGAAGCGCCAGCGGGGCCGGGAGGGCAAGCTGGGGGTGGAGGGGATGCCTCCACAGGTGCTGGAGCAGGTGCTCCGCCGGGCAGGAGCTACTGTTTTAGACACCCAGGCTCCGGAGCGGGCCCGGCCCGGTCTGACCAAGGCGGATCTGATGGCCGCGGGGCTCACCGGAGGGGCGGACAGCGCCCGGCGGCGGCAGGCCCTGCTGAAGGAGATGGAGCTGCCGGAGCACACCTCGGCCAACGCCCTGCTCCAGGTGCTCAACGGCTGCTATTCCCGGGAGGAGGCGCTGGACCTGTTGGGGCTCAATGACTTGGACGGGATGTAAACCCCGGGTTAGCAGGGAGAAAACCGCCGGGTGGTGGCAGAAAAAGCGGCCGCCTGCTAGGGTGGAGGCGAGGAGATGATGAACCATGACCACAGGACAACGCATCGCCGCCAAGCGGAAGGAGCGGGAGCTGTCCCAGGAGAGCCTGGGGGCGGAGTTGGGGGTATCCCGGCAGACCGTCTATAAGTGGGAGAGTGACACCTCCCTGCCGGAGATCGAGAAGCTGGTGGCCCTGAGCCGCCTGTTCCAGGTGCCTGTGGGCTGGCTGCTGGGAGTGGAGGAGGTCCCGGAGGCGACAGAGTTCTCTGAGGACCAGCTGAAGCTGCTGGAGGAACTGCTGGGCCGCTATCAGCGGGCGGAGCAGGCCGAACTGAGCCAGGGCCAGCGGGCGCAGGTAGAGGCCCTGGTGGGGGAGAGGCTGTCCGGGAGCCAGCGGCCCCGGCGGCGGTGGCCCTGGGCCTTGGCCGCCCTGGCGGTGGTCTGGGCCGGATGGAGCGTATTCAGCCGTCTGGACCGGATGGACGGGCAGTATAACAGTCTGGCGAACTCGGTGAATAACGTCAGCCACTCGGTGAACGCTCAGGTGGGTTCCATTGCCAGCCGGGTGGAGGAGATCCTGAAGGCTCAGAACGATTTGACCGCCGACTATGCCACCCAGCTGGTCTCCGCCGATTTGGCAGAAAATACGGTACGATTCTCCCTGCGGGCGGTGCCCAAGACCTATACCCCCGGGATGTCGGTGGTATTTCTGGCGGACAGTGGCGGGGAGGTGCGGGAGATGGAAGCTGCGGAGGAGGAGAACGGAACTTTTACCGGGGAGATGGTCTGTCCCCTGACAGACAGCATTACCCTCTCCGCCGTCTTTGTCACCGGGAACACCCGGCAGACCCAGCTGCTGGACCAGTACCAGGGGCTGTACCAGGACAGTTTCCCACAGGTGGAGCCCATGGATCTGTCCTCTATGATGTATTCGGAGCGGGGGAAGAACGGCCGCTTCACCCTGCCGGAGGGATACATTACTGTGGGCGGGGAGGGGGCCTCCGTCCCAGCTGTCAATGAGGCTCTGGGCGTGAGCCGGCTGCGAGAGGTCCGGGTGGGCCTGTTCCATAATTTTCAGCTGGTGAGCTGGCTGGAGCCCTGTGAGAAGCCGGACAGCTTCGAGGGCTTTGCGGGACAGGACTTCTACCGGCTGGACCCCATGGAGCTGGACCTGGCGGAGGGGGATGATCTCGCCTTCGCCGCCGTGATCACCGACGAGTATGGACGGAGGTGGGTTTCCCCTTCGATCCCGGAGTATCAGGTGCGGGATGGGGAGATCCTCTGGCCGGAGGAATCGGTGGTCTATCAGAAAAACACCCTGGCAGACTGGGGCCTGGAGTAAGTCTGGATGTCAAGGCCTTTTTGAGCGGCGCTGCATTTTTATGGTCGCCTCATCCCATCTTTGGCTCGTCCCGGCGGTGTCATTTGGTTCTGCCGGGCCATATACTGGACTATGATCTGTTGGAGGGAGGGTCGCGGAATGGGTATCGTGGTGGTACGCTCACCCAAATGCCTGCGCGGGCTGCTGCGCAGACTGTTCGGTCTGAAGGGCTGAGACAGATGGACATATTCTCCCGCTCCCGGACATATAGTGTCCCAAAGAAGGCCCGGGCCCCGGTGACCGGCGGCCCATCCTATGGGAAAGGGAGAGGAACTGCACATGGAATTGGAATTTGATCGGGATGTGATCCACTGCTGGGAAATCGCGGCGGACGGGACCCTCTGTCAGGAGGAGACCCTGGAGACCATTGTGCCCGACGCCTGTCCAGACATTCTCCGCATTGTAGCGGTGTGCGGACAGGCGACATTGAATGGGAAGCAGGCACGGGAGGGGGCAGCGGCGGTGAGCGGAAGCGTCCGGGCTGTCCTCCTTTACCAGCCGGAGGAGGGCGGCGGACTGCGCCGTATGGAGGCGGCTCTGCCCTTCTCCGCTCAAATGGAGGCCCCAGGGCTGACAGAGCAGGGCCAGGTTCACGCCTGTGTCCGGCTCCGTGGGGCGGAGGCACGCGCTCTGAATCCAAGAAAAGTGCTGCTCCGGGCCGACCTGGCGGTGGATGTGACCGCTTTTCAGCCCAGGGAGCGAGTGTGCTGCCAGGGGGTACTGGAACCGGAGAAGCAAGGAGTGCAGCAGCTGGTGACGGAGCAGGAGAGCTATCAGCTGGAAGCTATACAGGAGAAACCCTTTACATTCTCAGAGCAGGTCAGGCTGAACGCGGGGCAGAGTGAGCCGGTGCAGCTGGCCGCCTGCCGTGCCGTACCGCTGTGCGGTGAGAGCCGTCTCATCGGCAGCAAGCTGATCTTTAAGGGATCGGTAGAACTCCAGTTGTTGGTACAGGAGGCTGGCGGTGGTCTGACTGCTTGCCGGGAAAACCTCCCATTCTCTCAAATCATGGAGGTGCCAGGGCTGGGAGAGGGGGGCGAGTGCCGCATGGCGGTGGAACTGACCCAGCTGAGCTGCCAGCCTGCCGGTGAGGACGGCCGTACTGTAGAGGTGGTACTAGATTTGCTGGCTCAGGCCCAGGTGTGGAGCCGCCGGCCGGTCACCCTCCTTCAGGATTTGTACAGTACCGCCCTCCAGACCCAGGTAGAGCGGGAGGAACAGGTTCTGTGGCAGCTGGTGGAGCAATCCTCCCGTACCCAGAATGTGCGGGAACTGTTGGAGACAGGGGCCCTACCCCGCAGCGTAACGGACAGCTGGGTGTCTTTGGGAGAGATCCGGAGAAACCGGGAGGGGGAGCAGCTGGTGCTGGAGGGGGAGGCTCGGGTCACCGTCCTCTATCTGGATGAGAACGACAACCTCCAGGCCCTCCAGCGGCCACTGACCATCTCCTGCCGTCTGGATGCCCCAGAGGGAGCCCGGTGCTGCTGCCGGGCTGCCTGCTCTGGGGAAGTATTCGCCGCCCCCTCTGCCGGAGGGATCGAGGTGCGCTTTGCAGTGGACTTCCAGTTCCTCATCCTCCGGGAGCAGCGCACTACGGCGGTGTGTGGGGCTGCTCTTGGGGAGCCTCGGACCCAGGGTGAGGGGGAGCAGCCATCCGTAGTGCTCCGGCTTGCTTCGCCAGGGGAAGGCCTGTGGGAACTGGCCAAAGCCTACGGCACCACTACGGAGCAGATCGTTCAGGCAAACGGCCTGGAGGAGGGGCAGCTGCCCCTGGGTCAGATGCTCCTGATCCCCAGTGTGCGCTGATTTTCTTGCAGGGCGCGTTGATGTGACATACCGCCCCGGCCGCCTGTGCGGCCGGGGCGGTTTTGATTTGTTGTCGCTTCAGCGCAACGACAACCCCCAGCTATGCTGGGGAGAGTAAAAA
>ENA-ORUF01003107-ORUF01003107.1-human-gut-metagenome-genome-assembly--contig:-NODE-3107-length-12694-cov-3.521086_pt1 | contig 12694 bp, 8 predicted proteins | sample MGYA00242077_ERZ509203 | MGnify/ENA primary metagenome ERZ509203 (study PRJEB26280, sample SAMEA2338834) | human gut metagenome | biome: human gut; feature: human-associated habitat; material: faeces...
CGCAGGGATCACCGTCTCCTTCCGGGAGAGCGAGCGTTTCCGCAATGGAATCGTCCGAATCGCCGCCACCAAGGTCTCCGCAGGCGTCTCTACCGGTATCGGGGATCATGAACGTAAATATACGGGGAAGGAGGGGGACGGCGCCCAAGGCGACGAGCAGTTTGAGATCGACGACAGCCGCAGCTTTGACCAGATGTACCGGGATATGGAGTCCGAGGGGCTCCAGCCCGTCCTCAACGACTACCTCTATGTCTAAGCTGATCTGTGTCACCAGCCGCACCCTGTGCCCCTCCCCCTTTCTCCCCCGCCTGGAGGACATCGCCCGGGCCGGAGCCGGAGCCATCCTCCTCCGTGAGAAGGACCTGACACCGGAGGAATATGCCTCCCTTGCCCGTCCAGTCTTAGCCCTGTGCCATCGGGCCGGCATCCCTTGTATCCTGCACGGCCATCCGAAGGCCGCCCTGGCCCTGGGGGCGGACGCCATCCATCTGCCCATGCCCGCCCTCCGCGGACTGAACTGGGAAGTCCGGGCCCATTTTTCCCTCCTCGGGGCCTCTTGTCACTCTTTGGAGGAGGCCCGGGAGGCTCAGAGCCTGGGCTGCACATATATCACTCTGGGCCATATCTTTTCCACCAGCTGTAAACCGGGTATCCCTCCCCGTGGGCTGGAACTGCTCCGCCAGGTCTGCGATACAGTCTCTCTTCCTGTATATGCCATCGGTGGGATCTCTCCGGAACAGTTTCCCAATGTACTTCAGGCTGGGGCCGCAGGCGCCTGTGTCATGAGCGGACCCATGACCTGTCCCGATATTCGCGCCTATTTTCAGTCCTTCCAGAACCGCGCCCCCAGCGCAGAGAGGAGCCAGATATGAAAACAGCTCTGTCCATTGCCGGCAGCGATCCCAGCGGTGGCGCCGGCATCCAGGCCGATCTCAAGACTATGACCATGCATGGTGTCTACGCCATGAGCGCCATTACGGCCCTTACCGCACAGAACACCACGGGTGTCCAGGGTGTGCTGGAGTGCTCCCCAGAATTCCTCGCCCTCCAGCTGGACTGTATCTTTTCTGACATCGTTCCGGACGCTGTGAAAACAGGGATGGTATCTTCCGCTCCCCTCATCCGGGTCATTGCGGATCGGCTGACCCACTACCAGGCTCAAAACCTGGTGGTAGACCCAGTAATGGTGTCCACCAGCGGTTCTCGCCTGCTGGAGGAGGAGGCATTGGAGGCACTGCGGGAGCGGCTGCTCCCCCTGGCCATCCTCATCACACCCAACATCCCAGAGGCGGAGGTTCTTTCTGGTCTGAGCATCCAGGATGAGCAGGGAATGGAGGAAGCCGCCCGGATCATCGGCGACTCTTGCGGCTGCGCCGTGTTGTGCAAGGGGGGGCACGCCATCCAGGACGCCGACGATGTGCTTTATAACCGGGGACAATTACGCTGGTTTCGGGGTGAGCGGATCGATAATCCCAACACCCACGGCACCGGCTGCACGCTCTCTTCCGCCATCGCCGCAAACCTTGCCTTGGGACTTCCTCTGGAGGAGGCTGTGGCCCGGGCGAAGGAGTACCTCTCCGGTGCCTTGCGCGCGATGCTGGATCTTGGCGCCGGTTCCGGTCCCTTGAACCATACATATCACCTGACAGAATGTTGAATACCCCTTAAAATAACAAAAGGAGACTGCCACATGGAACGAAATTACACCACACAGATGGATGCCGCCCGCCGCGGCATCCTCACCCCTGAATTGGAGATTGTTGCTCGGAAGGAGCAGATGCGCCCCGAGGAGCTCATGCCCCTGGTGGCAGAGGGCAAGGTCGCCATCCCCGCAAACCGCCTGCACACCTGCCTGGATGCCCAGGGAATCGGTTCTATGCTCCGCACCAAGATCAATGTAAACCTGGGAGTCTCTCGGGACTGCAAGGACTATGATGTGGAGATGGAAAAGGTCCGCTCCGCAGTGTCTATGGGTGCAGAAGCCATCATGGACCTGTCCAGCCACGGAGACACCCAGCCCTTCCGCCGGAAACTCACCGCCGAGTGCCCCGCTATGATCGGCACTGTTCCTGTTTACGACAGCGTCATTCACTACCAGCGAGATCTGGATACCTTATCTGCCCGGGACTTTATCGATGTGATCCGCCTCCATGCTCAGGACGGTGTAGACTTCGTCACCCTCCACTGCGGCATTACACGAAAGACCATCGACCAGATTCGGAAGCATAAGCGGAAAATGAACATCGTCTCCCGAGGCGGGTCCCTGGTATTCGCCTGGATGTGTATGACCGGGGAGGAGAACCCCTTCTACGAATATTATGACGAGATCCTGGACATCTGCCGGGAATACGATGTGACCATCTCCCTGGGAGATGCCTGCCGCCCCGGCTGTTTGGCTGATGCCACCGATGTGTGCCAGATCGAGGAGCTGGTCCGGCTGGGAGAGCTGACCCGCCGTGCCTGGGACAAAGACGTACAGGTCATGGTGGAGGGCCCTGGTCATGTGCCACTGGATCAAGTCGCCGCCAACATGAAGGTCCAGCAGACCATCTGTATGGGCGCCCCCTTCTATGTGCTTGGCCCTCTGGTCACCGACATCGCCCCCGGTTACGATCATATCACTGCCGCCATCGGCGGAGCAGTAGCCGCTATGCATGGGGCCGCCTTCCTATGCTACGTCACCCCTGCCGAGCATCTGGCTCTCCCCAATCTGGATGATGTGAAACAAGGCATCATGGCCAGCAAAATCGCCGCCCATGCCGCCGACATCGCCAAGGGTGTCCGTGGCGCCCGGGAGATCGATGATAAAATGGGAGACGCCCGCCGGGCTCTGGACTGGGAGGGCCAGTGGGCCTGTGCGTTGGATCCGGAGACCGCCAAATCCATACGGGCTGATCGTTCCCCGGAGCACGACGACTCCTGCTCTATGTGCGGCAAGTTCTGTGCCGTACGCAGTATGAACAAAGCTCTCAATGGGGAGCACATTGATATTCTCTGATTTCATTCGGCAGCGCTTTTCCCACATTATATCATCAAATCAAGGGCCAGGTCACCCGACCTGGCTCTTTTTTCAATCGTTCCCCTTTTTCAAATCCTGTCATAGGATAGAGGGAATGACACTGATTTGGGAGGTACTGTTACATGGATCAGCAGCTGTCGGAACGCGGCCTTTCGCTGCGCCCCTTCGACCCAGAAGTCTTTGCACGGGTCTGGAATCGGGTCATGCCCGACCAGTCTCTCAGTCCTATCCAGCCTTTGCTCCCCGCACTCCGTTCCTCTGCACAGGCCATCCACTCCACGGAGCCTGCTCTCGCTCCCTCCTGTCTGGGTGAGCACTCAACTCAGTATGCTCCCCAGCTGGAGTCTTTCATAGACCAGCTCCACACAGATTGTGCTTCCATCCGCCACCTGGTCCGGCGAGGTGGAGGCCGTATCACACACCTTCTTAATTCTCTTGCTTCCGACCAGCAACGGCAGCTTCGCCGTCTGTCTGCTGCCTATTTTCTCATTACCGGCCAGCGCTATACCCCGAAAGGCCAGGGTACTCTCCCATCCGGATCGCTATCCACTACCCTGCGTGTCTTGTTCCAGCAGTCTCAGCAGCATGCTGCGCAGGCCGCCTGGCTGGCCCAGACAGCCTCGGATGATCCCTGCCTTAGTCACCTGTTGGAGGATATTCAAGACGAATCCCAGTCCCATGCAGCTCAGATCCGCACCTTTCTGGAGAGGGTTCTGTAAAATTCCTCTGGTCATGGTCCGCCTCCTGTGGTAAAGTTGAGACAGGTACACCCTCCGCCAAACGGAGCCTGCGTCAGAAAGGGGCTATTTCCATGATCCATACCACACACTTTCACTATCCCTCTGCCCGGGACGGCTGCTCCATCCATGCCCTGGAGTGGGTTCCGGATAGGCCGCCCCGGGGGATTGTTCAGCTGGTTCACGGAATTTCAGAGCATATTGGCCGTTATGATGAGACAGCCTGCTTTTTGGCGGAACACGGTTTTCTGGTATGCGGCGAAGACCACCTCGGCCACGGACGAACGGTGTCCGACGGCTCCTATGGCTTCTTTGCCCCCGAGAATGGCTGGACCCTGGCCGTTCAGGATGTCCGCACCCTGAGGAACCTGGAAGAGACCCGCCATCCAGGGCTCCCTTACTTTCTCTTGGGACACTCTATGGGATCCTTTCTCACCCGAACCTATCTGATCCTGTGGCCGGGCACAATATCCGGCGCTGTGCTGATGGGCACCGGGCAGGAACCCGCTCCACTGGTTGCACTGGCCAAAGTTATCTCAGCGCTCGAGTGCTGCCGACTGGGACCACACGGGTTCAGCCCCCTGGTACACGCCTTGTCTCTTGGGACATATAATAGAAGGTTCCGCCCCAACCGCACCTCTTCCGACTGGCTCTCCCGGGATTCAGCAGAGGTTGATGCCTTTCTTTCTGACCCCCTCTGCCAGCCTCTTCCTACTGTCTCACTGTTCCACGATATGATGGGTGGTCTTCAGTTCATTGCACAACGGGATCAGCTGGCCCGGATGGATCCCTCTGTTCCAATCTGTTTTCTTTCCGGCCAGGAGGACCCAGTAGGGGGCATGGGCCGCGGTGTTGAGAAAGTGGCCCGGTTGTTCCGAACTGCCGGCTGCCAAAACCTCTCTGTCCACCTCTATCCTGGCGCCAGACATGAACTGCTCCATGAGCAAAACCGTTGTGAAGTATGGGCCGATCTGTTGAATTGGTTGGAAGGCCATCTTCCCATCCCCTCTCCCACTTGACGTGGGGACGCTGAACAGCTAAAATACAAAAGAATTGTATAAGGAGGGGTTTTTGTGACCTATCAAGATGTACTGTCGGCCGCCCGCACCTGCAGCGGTCCCTATTGCAAAGCCTGCCCGGTGTGCAATGGCCGGGCCTGTGGCAGCACGATGCCTGGGCCGGGTTCCAAGGGTACCGGAACTGTGGCTGTCCGCAACTACGAGGCATGGCAGGCACTCTATCTCAACATGGACACTATCTGTGGAAACAAACAGGTAGACACCCGCTTCTCTTTCTTCGGTGAGACCTACCAGCTTCCTGTCTTTGCGGGCCCTGTGGGTGCTGTGAACCTCCACTATGGGGACAAGTTCAACGATATGGAGTATAACAACATTCTGGTCCCCGCCTGTGCTGACGCAGGAATTGCGGCTTTCACCGGCGACGGCACGAATCCAGATGTATTCACCGCTGCTGCCGCCGCCATTGGTGCCGCTGGGGGGCGTGGCATCCCCACAGTGAAGCCCTGGGACAGGGACACCCTATACACCAAGCTGGACCGTGCCAAAGCTTCTGGGGCCAAAGTATTTGCCATGGATATCGATGCTGCCGGCCTGCCCTTCCTCAAGGGTCTGACACCCCCAGCCGGCTCCAAGACGGTAGAGGAACTGCGGGAGATCATTGACTATGTCAAAGTCCCCTTCCTCATCAAGGGCGTCATGACTGTTGCAGGGGCTCGGAAAGCTCTGGATGCCGGTGCTGCCGGCATCATCGTCTCCAATCACGGCGGCCGTGTCCAGGATGGCGTCCCCGCCACAGCCCAGGTTCTGCCTGCCATCGCCGATGCAGTGAAGGGACAGATGACCATTCTGGTGGACGGCGGTATCCGCACCGGCGTGGATGTGTGTAAGGCGCTGGCTCTTGGGGCCGATGGCGTTCTGTTGGCACGCCCATACGTCACCGCAGTTTACGGCGGCGGTGCAGAGGGTGTTCGCCTGCTCACCCAAAAGCTGAAAAGTGAACTTGAGGACACTATGGCCATGTGCGGCGTGCACAGCTTGTCCGAGATTTCTCGGGAATTGTTATTCTAAGCTCTTATCCGCTCGGTATTTAAGATACCGGGCGGTATTTTATTTCTCTCTATGTTTCATCCAAAAAATCCAACTCCATTTTTGTGCATTTCGCCCAACTATATTCTTTTTCGAACAAATTATCATGTGCAGATTGAAACAAGAATCCCTCTGTGATATAATACAGCCAACCATTTGGGGCGCGATTCTGGATTACCTGAAAATAGAAAAAATGTTGTATCAGGTATCCGCATCCCGCACCTCATCGGCCCTGTTTCCAGCATGAAAAAGAAAAGGAGTGTTAACATGAAATCGACCCGAACCCACCAATGGACCAGCCTGCTGCTGTCCGGAGCGCTCGTAGCCGGCATGATGATCACCCCCTCCCTTGCTGCAGGCGGAGCAGAGTTGGAATTCCAGTACCCTGATGACGTCAAGGCAGAGGATGTCACCATCACTGTACATACAGGTGTTCCTGCTGATAGTGGTGAAGATGCCGTCAAGGCTCTGCCCGAAGTGAAAAAAGACGCAGAGGGAGACTATCTCGTCAGCGAGCCCGGCACTTATAGCTATTGGGTCCGGGGTGATGGCTACTACAATGTCTGCAAGATTTTCAATGTAACCCAAAAGGATCTGGACGCTGGTTCTCTGAAATTGGAGGTAGAGACAGGAAAGATGGCCTACACAGGCTATGAACCTACCTCTCCAAATCTGAAAAATGTACCTGAAAACTATGATCAGGGATCCCGAGACTCTTTGCTGATCCTCTGGGCGGACGAGGTGCTGGACAAATATTTCTCCACCGAAACACTGAAGGATTTTAAGGAATATGACACCCCCTTCTTCACAAAGGACCGGGCCGATCATCAGTTCACAACTCAGGATGAGATGATGAGCTATCTGGCCGAGAAGGACAAAGCTGAAAAGGATATGTACCTGTACAGCCTGGGCAAGACCCCCGCTTATCAATATGATATGCCCATCGCCGTATTCACTGAGACCGATCTCTCCTCCGCAAAATCCCTGGAGGAAGCCGGAAAGCTGGTCAGCGAGAATGGTAAGCTCACAGTCTGGATCCAGTCCCAGATCCATCCGAATGAGCCCGCTGCCGGTGAAGGTGCGTTGGTCATGGTCTCCGACCTGTGCGGAAGTTACGGTGAAGAGGTCCTGGATGACGTTAATGTGATCGTCGTCCCCCGCATCAATCCCGACGGCTCCTATCTCTTCACCCGCGCCACCTATCAGGGCTTCGATATGAACCGGGATCACATGGCCCTCAAGGCCCCAGAACTGGCCTATCTGCACACCGCTTACCGGTACTTCATGCCTGAGGTGGTTATGGACGGCCACGAGTTCACCTTCTACGGCGTCACAGAGGACGGCTATATGGAGGACGCCGATGATATGCAGTCCACCCCCGCCAGCAGTCTGAACAATGATCCTCTGGTCAATCAGCTGGCTGAGGAAGCCGTGGACGGTCTGCACAAGAATGCTGCTGACTCCGGCCTACGGATCTATCACTACGGCACCACCGTGAACAACCCCATCGGCCGTGCCTACTATGGCCTGTATAACTCCATCTCCATCCTGGTAGAGACCCGCGGCATCGGCGCCGGATCCACCAACTTCGCCCGCCGGGTCTACTCCCAGCAGAACGCCGCACACTCTATTATTGATTATGCCGTGGCCAACGATGATGCCATCAATAAGGCTGTGGCCGATGCCCGTGCCCAGGTCACTACGGATGGCAAGGTCTTTGATGCTGAGGACACCGTGATCCTCCAGCAAGTTGCCTCTGGCAAGACTCAGTCCCCCACCGCCCTGACTACCTATCAGTACAGCATGGACGGCAGCGATGTCAAATCCTCCTCTGCTACCCTGTCCATGAACGATACTGTGGTGCGCAGCCGCATCCGGCCCACCGCTTACGTCATCCCCAAGGACATTCCCAATGCGGAAAAGATTCTGTATATCCTCCAGAATCAGGGTGCGGAGTACTATGAGCTGGAGGCCGGCTCTACTGCTCAGCTGAAGCAATACTACTATGTTGGTGAGTATACCTACAACGAAAAGAAGGCTGGCTTCACCGCTGATCTGCGGGACACCGCCAATGTCACTTTTGAAAAGGGCGCGTATGTCATTCCCATGGACCAGGTCTCTGGCAATGTTATCGCCATGATCATGGAGCCTGATGTGAACGATTCCAACGGTTACGATGGCACCCTGGTGCAATACGGCGTGGTCTCCTATGATGAGTCCACCAAGAACTTCCCCATCTATCGCTATGAAGGCAACGATCCCAGAAACACTCTGGTGAGCAACGCTGTCGAGCAGCCCGCAGAGCCTGAGATTCCCGAGCAGCCCACCAAGCCTGAAAAACCTGCTGAGCCCCAGCAGCCCTCCGGTTCCTACACCGTGAAGGCCGGCGATTCCCTGTGGTCCATTGCCCAGAAGTATCTGGGCACCGGCACCAAGTGGGAGGTCATCTATCAGTCCAACCAGAAGCTGATCCAGAACCCCAACCAGATCCAGATCGGCCAGGTTCTCACCATTCCTGCCGCATAAGAAACTACAAAATACGAAACATCCATGGGAGGCGGCCTTATAGGGCCGCCTCCTTTCGCCTTCTCACCGGATACTCGCCACTCTTCACCAAAGTGGCAGAGCGTGGTAAATATTTCTGAGAACAGATTCAACGTCAGGAATTTTATGATTCCTATTCAGATGAAGAACAAAGATGTGCCGCTATGCGGCACATCTTTGTTCTTCATCTATATCTTCCCACGGCGGGGATTTTGTTCTGTCCAGAAAATCTGTGGCTATTCAACGAACACAACGGGTTTATAAAAAACCGGGGCGGAAAATATCCACCCCGGTTTCATTCAGGTTTGATCTCAGGCGCAGGCCAGGATCAGGCCTCGTACATCTTCTGGAGACGCAGCAGCTTCTCGTAACGGGCCTTGGCAGTCTCCTCGTTCAGGGCGAAGAGCTCCTTGGCGCGGTCGGGGAAGGAGCGGGTCAGGCTGGAGTAACGGGCCTCGTTCATCAGGAACTCCTGATAACCGCCGGCGGGAGCCTTGCTGTCCAGGGTGAAGGGGTTCTTGCCCTCGGCCTTCAGAGCGGGGTTGAAGCGGAACAGGTTCCAGTAACCGCACTCCACAGCCTTCTTCATCTCGGACTGGCAGTTGGTCATGCCGCCCTTGATGCTGTGCATCTCACAGGGAGCATAGCCGATGATCAGAGAGGGACCATGATAAGCCTCAGCCTCAGCAATGGCCTTCAGAGTCTGGTTCATGTTGGCGCCCATAGCCACCTGGGCCACGTACACATAGCCATAGGTCATGGCGATCTCCGCCAGGCTCTTCTTGGCGATAGTCTTACCGGCAGCGGCAAACTGAGCCACCTGGCCGATGTTAGACGCCTTGGAAGCCTGTCCACCGGTGTTGGAGTACACCTCGGTGTCGAACACGAAGACGTTGACATCCTCACCGGAGGCCAGGACATGGTCCACGCCGCCGAAGCCGATGTCATAGGCCCAGCCGTCGCCGCCGAAGATCCACACGGACTTCTTGGACAGGTACTCCTTCTCAGCCAAGACGGCGGGAGCCACAGGGCAGCCCTCAGCGGCGGCCTTCTCCAGCTCGGCAATCAGAGCCTTGGCAGCGGGAGCATTGGCAGTGCTGTCGTCCTTAGTGTCCAGGAAGGCCTGGAAAGCAGCCTTGAAGGACTCGCTGGCCTTGTCAGACTCAGCCATGCCCTTGATCTGAGCGATCAGGCGCTCACGGATGGCCTTCTGGCCCAGATACATACCCAGGCCGTGCTCGGCGTTGTCCTCGAACAGGGAGTTGGCCCAGGCGGGACCCTTGCCCTCAGCCGTGGTGGCATAGGGAGAGGTCGCGGCGGGACCGCCCCAGATGGAGGAACAGCCGGTGGCGTTGGAGATATACATCCGGTCGCCGAACAGCTGGGTGATCAGGCGGGCATAAGAGGTCTCGGCGCAGCCGGCGCAGGAGCCGGAGAACTCCAGCAGAGGCTTCTTGAACTGGCTGCCCTTCACGGTCAGGTCGGCCACATCCTCCTTGGCGGCGATGTTGGCCACCATGTAGTTGAACACGTCCTGCTGGGCAGCCTCCTGCTCCTGAGGCACCATAGTCAGGGCACCCACAGGGCAGATCTTGGCGCACACGCCGCAGCCCATGCAGTCCAGGGGGCTGACAGCGATGGCAAACTTATAAACACCCTTGCCCTTGCCAGCCTTGATGTCCACGATCTTGGCGGCTTCGGGGGCGTTCTTAGCCTCCTCCTCAGTCAGAGCGTAAGGACGAATGGTGGCGTGGGGGCAGACGAAGGAACACTGGTTGCACTGGATACACTTGGTAGCATCCCAAGCGGGGACAGACACGGCCACGCCGCGCTTCTCATAGGCAGCAGCGCCCAGCTCGAAGGTACCATCCACATGGGCCTCGAAAGCGGAAACAGGCAGGCTGTCGCCGTCCATGCGGTCCACAGGATCCAGGATCTTGTTTACCATGTCCACCAGCTTGGCGGGACCAGTGTGACCGCTCTCCTTCTTTACGTCCTCGGCAGTAGCCCAGGAAGCGGGAACCTCGAACTTCTTGTAGGCAGTGGCACCAGCATCGATAGCCTTATGGTTCATATCTACCACATCCTGGCCCTTCTTCAGGTAGGAGCGGGTAGCAGCGTCCTTCATGTACTGGATAGCCTCCTCCTGGGGCATGACCTTGGCCAGGGAGAAGAAAGCAGACTGAAGGATGGTGTTGGTGCGCTTGCCCATGCCGATGCGGGCAGCCAGGTCGATGGCGTCCAGAGTGTATACCTGAATGTTGTTGGCAGCGATGTAACGCTTGGCCTCTGCAGGCATGTGCTTCTCCAGATCGGCCTCAGACCACTGGCAGTTGATCAGGAAGGTGCCGCCGGGCTTAACGTCGCGGACCATGGGGAAGCCCTTCACAATGTAGGAGGGGTTGTGGCAGGCCACGAAATCAGCCTTGTTGATGTAGTAGGGGCTGCGGATGGGGTGATCACCGAAGCGCAGGTGGCTGATGGTCACGCCGCCGGTCTTCTTGGAGTCGTACTGGAAGTACGCCTGAACATACTTGTCAGTGTGGTCGCCGATGATCTTGATGGAGTTCTTGTTAGCGCCCACGGTGCCGTCGCCGCCCAGGCCCCAGAACTTGCACTCGATGGTGCCTTCAGCAGCAGTGTTGGGGGCGTCCTTCTCCTCCAGGGAGGTGTTGGTGACGTCATCCACAATACCCATGGTGAAGTGGTTCTTGGGAGCATCCTGAGCCAGGTTCTCATACACGGCGAACACGCTCTTGGGGGGAGTGTCCTTGGAGCCCAGGCCATAGCGGCCAGCCACCACGGTCTTGTCGGTGATGCCAGCGCCAGCCAGAGCGGTGATCACGTCCAGGTACAGGGGATCGCCCAGAGCGCCGGGCTCCTTGGTACGGTCCAGAACCGCAATCTTCTTGGCGGTAGCGGGGATGGCGGCAAGCAGCTTGTCCGCGCGGAAGGGGCGGTACAGACGGACCTTTACCAGGCCGACCTTCTCACCGTGGGCGTTCAGATAGTCAATGACCTCCTCAGCCACGTCGCAGATGGAGCCCATGGCGATGATGACGCGGTCCGCGTCGGCAGCGCCGTAGTAGTTGAACAGCTGATAGTCGGTGCCCAGCTTGGCATTGACCTTGCCCATGTACTCCTCGACGATCTCAGGCAGAGCGTCGTAGTAGCCGTTGCAGGCCTCGCGGTGCTGGAAGAACGTGTCGCCGTTCTCGTGAGAGCCGCGCATGGCGGGGCGCTCGGGGTTCAGGCAGTGGTTGCGGAAGGCAGCCACTGCGTCCATGTCACACATTTCCTTCAGGTCATCGTAGTCCCAGATGGCGATCTTCTGGATCTCATGGGACGTGCGGAAGCCGTCGAAGAAGTTGATGAACGGGACGCGGCCCTTGATGGCGGACAGGTGCGCGACAGGGGCGAGGTCCATGACTTCCTGCGGGTTGGTCTCGCAGAGCATGGCGAAGCCGGTCTGACGGCAGGCGTAAACGTCGGAATGATCGCCGAAGATATTCAGCGCATGGGTCGCGACGGTACGCGCGGAGACATGGAAGACGGCGGGCAGCAGTTCACCGGCGATCTTATACATGTTCGGGATCATCAGCAGAAGACCCTGCGAAGCAGTATAGGTCGTCGTCAGAGCGCCGGCGGCCAGAGAGCCGTGAACGGTGCCGGAAGCGCCTGCCTCGGACTGCATCTCGACGACCTTGACGCGGTTGCCGAAGATGTTCTTACGGCCCTGCGCAGACCACTGGTCGACATAGTCGGCCATCGGGCTGGAGGGGGTGATGGGGTAGATGCCGGCTACTTCCGTAAAGGCGTAGCTGACATGGGCGGCGGCGGTGTTGCCGTCCATCGTCTTGAATTTACGTGCCAAAATAAATACCTCCTGAAAGTATTTCTTTCAAAACATCTCCATTCTAACACTAAAGTCCGGATTTGTAAATCAGAAAAACGAAAAGAACCGCGAAAATCTTGGTACTGTGCCACGTAGCGTGCGGCCATTTTCGGCATATTGCCGCGAAGAACGAAAAGATGGGGAAGCGGCTGCCTGGCGCTTCCGCAACAAAAGTGCGGGAGAATCGGAGAATCGGGATGTTCGTGTCGGATCGTGTGAGAATCAAGAAAAAGTTCGCGTAATTTAGTGTAAAATATTGAGAAAAATTCGTTGATTTTTACACGAATGTGCGATATACTGGTCTCAGTACCCTTGAGGAGGGATGAAGCATGTATCGAAAAATCGCGGGCTTTCTGGAAGCGTGGAAAGAAAACGAACACCGCAAGCCCCTTAT
>ENA-ORUF01003125-ORUF01003125.1-human-gut-metagenome-genome-assembly--contig:-NODE-3125-length-12616-cov-3.753841_pt1 | contig 12616 bp, 7 predicted proteins | sample MGYA00242077_ERZ509203 | MGnify/ENA primary metagenome ERZ509203 (study PRJEB26280, sample SAMEA2338834) | human gut metagenome | biome: human gut; feature: human-associated habitat; material: faeces...
TTGACGCAATTCTTCAAGGACATGGCCTCATACACACCCTCGTCGAACAGCTCGGAGATGGCCCGGAAGTCCCGGAGTGTCAGGGTGTCCAGGGTCTCGTGGTTCTTGATGCACAGGTTGACCAGCCGGCCCACGATCATATAAGCTTCCCGGAAGGGCATCCCCTTTTTCACCAGATAGTCGGCACAATCAGTAGCATTGATAAAACCGCCCGCAGCCGCCCGCTCCATATTGTGCCGCCGGACGGACAGGGTGTTCACCATGGCGGCAAAGACAGGCAGACACACCTCCACAGTGTCGATGGCGTCAAACAGGGCCTCCTTGTCCTCCTGCATATCCTTGTTATAGGCCAGGGGCAGCCCCTTCATCATGGTCAGCAGGGTGATCAGGTCGCCGTACACCCGTCCGGTCTTGCCCCGGACCAGTTCGGCTACATCAGGATTCTTCTTCTGGGGCATGATGGAGGAGCCGGTGGAGTAGGCGTCATCCAAATCCACAAACTTAAACTCCCAGGAACACCAGAGGATGATTTCCTCAGAGAAGCGGGACAGGTGCATCATCAGGATAGACAGCGCAGAGAGCAGCTCAATGGCGTAGTCCCGGTCGGAAACCGAGTCCATGGAGTTGTCAGTGGGCTTCCGAAAGCCCAGGGCCTGGGCAGTCTGAAACCGGTCTACCGGGTAGGTGGTGGTGGCCAGGGCGCCAGCCCCCAGGGGACACTCATCCAGCCGCTCCAGACAGTCCTCCAGCCGGGTCACGTCCCGCTTGAACATATTGGCATAGGCCATCATATAGTGGCCGAACGTGGTAGGCTGGGCACGCTGAAGGTGGGTGTAGCCCGGCATCACTGTATCAGTGTGCTCCTTGGCTTTCTCCGCCAGCACCTGCTCCAATTCCAGAATCATAGTGATGATAACAGGGATTTCCTCTTTCACATACAGGCGGGTGTCCACTGCCACCTGGTCATTCCGGGACCGCGCGGTGTGCAGCCGCTTTCCTGCGTCCCCGATGCGCTGGGTGAGCAGGGTTTCGATATTCATGTGAATGTCCTCGTTCTCCACAGAGAACTCTACCTTGTCCGCCTCGATATCCACCAGGATCGCTTTCAGGCCCTCAATGATCTGCTCTACCTCGTGTTCCTCAATGATTCCCTGCTTACCCAGCATTTGAGCATGGGCAATGGATCCCGTGATGTCCTGCTTATACAGCCGGGCGTCGAATTGGATGGAAGAGTTAAAATCATTGACCAAAGTATCGGTCTCTTTTTGAAACCGGCCAGCCCATAATTTCATATCGCTTCTCTCCTTCACGGTTATGATAATTTCAGTCCACTGGATGATTCACTGTACGGAATCAGGAGCCAGGAGCTGAGGTGTCCCGTTCCTCATTCCCGGTTCCTAACTCCTAAGTCCTACCTTCTCAGAGTTTCCCCTGCTCTCTCAGCGCCTGTACCTTATCGGGAAGGCCCCACAGGTTGATGAAGCCCTGGGAGTCCTTCTGGTCGTAGTCGCTTTCCTCAAATGTGACCAGGTTCTCGGAGTAGAGTGTTTCGGGAGAGATGATGGCAGCGGTAATGATATTGCCCTTATAGAGCTTCAGCTTCACCGTACCGGTAACATGCTTCTGGGTATCCACAGCAAAGGCGGTAAGCGCCTCCCGCAGGGGGGTAAACCACTTGCCGTTGTAGATCAGGTCGGCAAAGTCCACCGCCAGCTTGGTCTTCATGTGCTTGGTATCCTTGTCAATGGTGATCTGCTCCAGCACCTCGTGGGCCCGGTAGAGGATGGTTCCGCCCGGAGTCTCGTACACGCCCCGGTCCTTCATGCCCACCAGCCGGTTCTCCACGATGTCCAGCAGGCCAATGCCGTTCTCGCCGCCCAGCTTGTTCAGCTTACGGATGATGTCGCTGGCCTTCATCTTCTCTCCATCGATTGCCATAGGCCAGCCCTTCTCAAAATCCAGTGAGACGTATGTGGGGGCATCGGGGGCCATGGCGGGAGACACACCCATCTCCAAGAAGCCAGGCTTGTCGTATAGGGGCTCGTTGGCTGGGTCCTCCAGATCCAGACCCTCGTGAGACAGATGCCACAGGTTCTTATCCTTGGAGTAATTGGTCTCCCGGCTGATCTTCAGGGGAACATTGTGGGCCTCGGCGTAATCGATCTCCTCGTCCCGGCCCTTGATGTCCCACTCCCGCCAGGGAGCGATGATCTTCATCTCGGGGGCAAAGCGCTTGATGGCCAGCTCGAACCGCACCTGGTCGTTTCCCTTTCCGGTACAGCCGTGGCAGATAGCGTCGGCCCCCTCCTTCTTGGCGATCTCCACCAACCGCTTCCCGATGATGGGCCGGGCGAAGGCGGTACCCAGCAGATAATCCTCGTACTTGGCCCCCATCATCATAGAGGGGATGATGACCTCATCCACCATCTCATCAGTCAGGTCCTCGATATAAAGCTTGGAGGCCCCGGTCTTGATGGCCTTCTCCTCCAGGCCGTCCAGTTCGTCTCCCTGTCCCACATCGGCAGAGACCGCGATGATCTCCGGATCATTGTAATTCTCCTTCAGCCAGGGGATGATAATGGATGTATCCAGGCCGCCGGAATATGCCAGTACGACTTTCTTGATCTCAGACATTTCTTATCCCTCCAAATTTTTGACGGAGCATCCGGTTCCGGATCCGTCGTGGTTCATTGGTGACAGTCTATCACTCTTCCAACTGGTTTTCAAGTGCTGTTTTGCATAATTATACCCTTACACTCCGCATTATTCCAGGAACTTTGAATAAATATGAATAAATTATTGAATATTTAAACCGCATATTCATTGTGCATCCCACGGAGTATTTCCACCCAAAGTTGTGCCGGCCTTTTGGTCCGTTCCAAAGAATCAAGAATAAAAGGAAGCCCTCACCGCTTTGCGGTGAGGGCTTCCTTTTATTCTTTGTACTGGAAAAACCGTTTGAACAGGCTCTACAAGGAGCCCATTATTTCGCATACTCAATGGCCTTGGTCTCCCGCAGAAGGTTGACCTTGATCTGGCCGGGGTATTCCAGCTCGTCCTCGATCTTCTTGGCAATGTCCCGGGCCAGAAGAACCATCTGATCCTCGCTGACCACCTCGGGCTTGACCATGATGCGGACCTCGCGGCCAGCCTGGATAGCGAAGGACTTCTCCACACCAGGGAAGGAGGAGGTGATCTCCTCCAGCTTCTCCAGTCGCTTGATATAATTCTCCAGATTCTCCCGCCGGGCACCGGGTCGGGCAGCAGAGATGGCATCAGCCGCCTGAACCAGGCAGGCCACCACAGTCTGGGGCTCCACGTCGTTGTGGTGGGCGTGGATCGCATGGATGACTGCCTCGCTCTCGTGGTACTTCCGGGCCAGCTCCACACCGATGGTAACATGGGATCCCTCCACCTCGTGGTCGATGGACTTGCCCAGGTCGTGAAGCAGGCCAGCACGCTTGGCCTCGGTCACGTTGGCGCCGATCTCGGCGGCCAGCAGGCCGGCGATATGGGACACCTCGATGGAGTGGTTGAGCACGTTCTGGCCATAGCTGGTGCGGTAACGCATCCGGCCCAGGAGCTTAACCAGCTCCGGGTGCAGACCGTGGACATTGGTCTCAAAGATAGCACGTTCGCCTTCAGCCTTGATGGTAGCATCTACCTCACGCTTAGCCTTCTCCACCATCTCCTCGATACGGGCAGGGTGGATGCGGCCGTCCAGGATCAGCTTCTCCAGCGCCAGCCGGGCGATCTCCCGGCGGACAGGGTCAAAGCAGGATACTGTGATAGCCTCCGGCGTGTCGTCGATGATCAGGTCCACCCCGGTCAGGGTCTCCAGGGTGCGGATATTGCGGCCTTCGCGGCCGATGATACGGCCCTTCATCTCATCGTTGGGCAGGGGCACCACGGACACCGTGGCCTCCGCCACATGGTCAGCAGCACAGCGCTGAATGGCCAGGGAGATGATCTCACGGGCCTTGGAGTCAGCCTCGTCCTTGAAGCGGGCCTCGATTTCCTTGATCTTCATCGCAGACTCGTGGGTCACGTCGGCCTCCAGCTGGCTGAGGAGATAAGCTTTCGCCTCCTCTGCGGTAAAGCCGGAGATCTTCTCCAGCACATCTACCTGCTCCTGCTTGAGCCGTTCAGCCTCTGCCTGGGTGGCCTCCAGCCGGGCCAGGCGGTTGGACAGATGCTCCTCTTTCCGCTCCATGTTCTCTGTCTTGCGGTCCAAGTTCTCTTCCTTCTGCTGAAGCCGGCGTTCCTGTTTCTGAAGGTCGCTCCGGCGCTCCTTTTCCTCCCGCTCATACTCATTGCGGGCCTTGAGGATCTCCTCCTTCGACTCCAGAAGGGCCTCTCGCTTCTTATTTTCTGCGCTCTTGTACGCGTCGTTGACGATCTGCTTCGCCTGGTTCTTTGCGGAGTTCAGATCCTCATCAGCCTGCTTCCGCTCCCGCAGAACGCCGAACACATAGACCAGTGCCGCACCCAGAACCAGGCCCAGAACCGCCCCGATAACATAGGGTAACATTTGGCTTTTGACACCTCCAAATCAAAATCAATGGTTGGGGTGCTCCTCTCCCCTTCGCGGCACAGCCACGAAAATATGGTGTTCCACCGGCAGCGGAGCTATCCTGCCGGGTCAGACAGCATAAAAGGAGCCGCAAGGCACAGCCCGTGTCGCGGTCTGTCTCCTTGCGACAACTGAAAAACATCCCCCAAGTTTTTCACTTTTGTCCTGCATATCATTTTAAATGGAACCGGGTGTCATGTCAAGTTCTATTCCACATTCCACCTGCTCCTTTCCAAAATTTTAGCACCTATTCTCCCAAGTATTTTCTCTTTTGACGCAGCAGCGCCCCGAGGCAGTGCGCTTTCCACCGCCTCAGGGCGCTGTATTCAATCAGAATATACCGCACTATCCTCCTGTGCAGCCCGCAAGTGCATCAAGCTCCCGGTGCGGGGCGGGAGGATCAGCGTGTGCTCCTGGGAGACAATTTGAGAGCGGACCGCCCCCAGAAGAAGTTCGATGCGTTCTCCATCCTCCAGCCGCAAGGCAAGCACCTGATCTCCTGCATTAAAAGCAGCCAAGATCGTCTCCTCTCCCCAGGTACGGGTAAAGGCCAGCAGCGGCCCATCGCTCATCCGGTAGCGGATATCACCCCGGCGCAGCGCATCGGACTCTTGCCGCAGGTGACCCAGGCGGGTAAACCAGCCCAGCAATTCTGAGTCCTCATGCCCCCAGGGAAACGTACGTCGGTTAAACGGATCCTCAAACCCCTCCATCCCCACCTCATCCCCATAGTACACCGTAGGAGATCCCGGGAAGGCAAACAACAGGGCAGCCCCCAGCTTCAGCAATTCTTTGCCTCGGCGGCGCTGATCTGGATCCATACGGAAGTTAGCACGCCACTCCCGGGAACGATCCCGGCACTCGCTCCCCACGCCCAGCAAAGTAAGGATTCGTGGGGTGTCGTGGGTACCCAGGGAGTTCATCGCAGAGTAAAAAGCGAATTTCGGATAGTTCTCACGGAGTGTCTCCATCGTCTCCACAAAGTCCCGGGCGTTCCCGCCCCGGATGTAATCCAGGGCCGCGCTGCGGAAGGGGTAGTTCATCAAGCCATCACAGTGTCCCCCCAGGATATGGCGTCGGCGCACGCCATAGGCGATCTTGGTGGAGCCGTCCTCCCACACCTCTCCGATGACCACCGCATCCGGCTTCTCCGCCCGGGCAGCGGCGTGGACCCCCTGGACAAAGTCATCCGGCAGTTCATCCGCCACATCCAGCCGCCAGCCGTCAGCCCCCGCCCGCAGCCACCGGCGGACTACCGAGTTCTCTCCGCCAAAGATAAACTCCCGATAGGATGGGTCGTGCTCGTTCACTGCGGGCAGGGAGTAGATCCCCCACCAACTCTCATATCTATCTGGCCACTGCTGGAAATTGTACCAGGAGGACCAGGGTGAGTCCTGACTCTGGTGAGCCCCCGGCTCCGGGTAAAATCCGTCTCCATTGAAGTAACGGCTGACAAAGCCGGTATGGTTGAATACCCCATCCAGCATCACCCGCATTCCCAGGCTGTGGGCCTTCTCGCAGAGAGTGGAAAAGTCCTCCTCACAGCCCAGCATAGGATCGATTCTGCTGTAATCGGCTGTGCCATAGCGGTGATTCTCTGCCGCCTCAAAAACAGGACAGAAATAGAGGGTCGTCACCCCCAAACTGCGGAGATAATCCAGCTTTTCCATTACACCCCGCAGGTCTCCGCCGAAAAAGTCCCGGTTTCGTATCTCACCATTCTGGTCCGGACGGTACTCAGGCTCCTCCTGCCAGGCAGCGTGTACCCACCGCCCCCCTACCATCCCGGCAGGGTCTGTGATCCTGGTGCGGCGGAAACGATCTGGGAAGATCTGATAGGTCATTCCCTCGCCAAACCAAGCAGGGACCTCCTCCCCGCCATCATACACTGTCAGCTGATAGGGACCCAGCTGCCGGCTCTTTTTCCCATCCAATCGCTCCAAGGTAAAGGTGTACCATACCAGTCCCACATATCCCTCAGTGTCCAGCACGCATGAAAACTGATCCCGATCCCCATCCAGCCCGGACCATGGCATAGGAATGGTGAGGATCTCGTCCTTCCGAGCCTCAAACCGTGCCGTGAGCAACGCACGGGAATAACCCTCCTGCCGCAGCGGCCGGAGGGTGAGTTTAACCGGGGTCCCCGATGCCGCCGCCCCATAGGGTGACTTGCACCGGAGATCTCGTGAGTTATAGATTGGTTCTGTCATGTTGGCACCTTTTCTCTCAATCAGGAGCGAGGGAGCGCAATGTACCCTGCCCGGCAGAGCCGGACCTCAAGACTCTCACTCTTAATTTGTAAATTCTAATTCCTCATGTGTAGTGGTAAGAACCGCCGCCGATAAACTCCCGGAGCAGAGAGCTCTTATCCACCAGTTCCGGATCGATGGGCTGGAAAAACTGAAACGCATCGATCAACTCCAATAATTCCTCCCGACGGACATTCTCCTCCGGGACTGCCTCCAGTAAAGGGAGGGCATAGTGCTTCATCACTGAAACCTCATAAGGAAGGGAAGAGTCAAAGATAATATCCGCCTTGTTCTTGAAGGGCGAAATATACAGCTTCTCCCCCCGGCGCACGTTGGCCCACATATCCAGAGTATCTTCTACTCCGGTGCCGCGGAAATTATAATCCCGCACCGCCCGGCGGGTCAGGCGCATCCATGTTCCTTTAAAGCGGAGCACGGAGCCCTCATTGATGTTGGAACGGGCAGAGATATACAGCTTAGTAGCCTCCGGGTGGCGGCCAGCAATACTGTCATTGAGGGCGTGGATCCCTTCAAACACCACGATCTCGTTTTTGCCAAGACGAAGCGGAGTACCCTTGCTGTCGTTGCGCATCTGGCGAATAAACTCATACTTGGGGATCAGAATCTCCTCTCCCTGGGTCAGAGCAGTGAAGTGACGGTCCAGCAGTTCCATATCCAGACAGAGCGGGGACTCAAAATCCAGTGCTCCTTCTGGGGTACGGGGCGCAGTCTTTGGATTGGTGGTTTTAAAGTAGTTGTCCATGGCCACTGCGTGGGTGTTCACCCCCCGCCGCTGGAGTTCTTCCGCGATTTTCATTGCAGTGGTGGTTTTGCCGGATCCAGATGGGCCGGACAGCAGAACAATGGGGCTGGCCTCTAGGTTAGACAGAATCTTATCCGCAGCCAGTGAGACGCGCTGGGCATAGTTCTCATCGCACTCCGCTAAAAATTCAGTGACATCATTCTGGATCCGGCGGTTGATCTCCTGTAATTGATATGCCATGGACGTTCTCCTTTCACATCAGGGCAGCAGTTAGGGAAGTTCAGAACCGTAAAACCGGATCAGCTCCTCCTTCTGGGCCAGCACCTTCTCCAGCGAGGTCAGATAGTCGTGGGGATACTTGGGGTTGGGCAGGCGAACGATTCTTCCAGCGGCGTAGTCCACCAACTTTGTAACTCCGCCTCCTCCTACCGACACCACTGTCTGGAGTTCCTCCATCATAATGATGTTGTACAGATTCTCTGTCCCAGGTTTGGCCCAACCCACGTTCTCCAATGCACCGGACATATATTTCTGCCTGTATAAATAATACGGTCGATAACCACGCCGTATCAATATCTCTCGTGAGAAGTCTAGCATTTCTGCCACTTCCGCTCCGCTGGGCAGGCTACCGCCCCGCTCCATAAGAGTGGAGCCCTTTTTCAGCGCAAGGGTGTGGATGGTAATGTTCTCTGGTTCCATCTCCAGCACACCCTCCAAGGAGCGGCGGAAGCCCTCACAAGAGTCCTGTGGCAGACCAGCGATCAGATCCATGTTAATACAGTCAAAGCCCACCGATCTGGCCAGATCATTAGCCGCCCGGATGTCACCAGCTCCGTGCCTGCGTCCGATGGCCCGGAGCACATGATCCTCCAGAGTCTGAGGGTTGATGGAGATGCGGCCCACTCCGTGTCGTTTCAGCACCTCCAGCTTGGCCCGGTCAATGGTGTCCGGCCGGCCGGCCTCCACAGTATACTCAGTGCAGCCCTTCAGAGGCAGAACTTCCCGGCACCGGGTAAGCAGACGATCCAGCTGTCCGGCAGACAGGGTGGTCGGTGTACCGCCCCCCATATAGAACGTCTGAAGACCCTTTCCTGTCCGCTCCAGAACCTGGCCCAGGACATCGATTTCCTTCAAAAGCGCATCCAGATAGGGCTCTACCAGCTTCAGCGTCCGCCCCACATCAGCGGACACAAAGGAGCAGTAGGCACACCGGGTAGGGCAGAAAGGGATGCCAATGTAAAGAGAGACCTCATCATCCTTCAGGGCGCGCTGGGCATCTAAGCTCGCCTGGGCACAGTCAACCGCCAGCTTCGCCCTCTCCGGCGAAACATAACAGTCCCGCTCCAGACTGGCTCTGGCCTGCTCCGGAGTCGCTCCAGCTGCCATCTCACGCGTGGGCAGCTTCACTGGACGCACACCGGTGAGCATCCCCCATGGAGGCGCAGTACCAGTGACCGCACGGGCAGCCAGGAAAAAACACCGGCCGATGGCCCGGCGGCGCAGGCCCTCCCGCTGAAATTCATCCCCCGTCAGCGGGGCATCCAGCCGGTGAGAAGCTGCCGTCCCCCGCCAGGACAGCTCCACCTCTGCGGTGCAGCTGTCTGCTTCCTCCCAAAGAGAGACCCGGGCCCAGGTGTCATCCTCCAAACCAATGGGCTCATAGACGGGCCGCTCACCAGGAAACAGGTTCAGCATCCCCTGTTCCACAACATATCGCTCGTCGTGCCCTTTTAGCACTAATTTCATCGCTGTTCCTTCCTCAACTCTGCTGTCCCATAGCCTCCCGCAGGAAGGGATTATAGTTCCGCTCCCGCTCCAGGGTGGAGGTCCGGTCGTGCCCAGGGCATACGTGGTACTCTCCCTCCAGTTCACCCAGACGCTTTAAAGAAGCCATGATCTCTTCATAGCTGCCCCCCCGCAGATCGGTGCGGCCGCAAGAGCCGCAGAACAAAGTATCTCCGGTAAACAGCACATCTCCCGCCTTCAATGTAACGGAACCCTTTGAGTGTCCAGGGGTATGGAGGACCTGAACATCTATGGAGCCCACCAGGATGTGATCCCCTTCGTCATAGAAGTGCAGATCGCTCACCTGGCCCGCCAGAGGAAACAGGGTATTTCCCGCCCCGTTGGCATCTCCTTGGTGGATATAGATGGCTGCCTGGGGTAGCACCTTCTTCAGTTCCGGGACGGCAGTGGTGTGGTCATAGTGGCCGTGGGTGAGCAGGATGTGAGTCACCTCTGCCCCATCCTCCTTCAGCACAGCCAGGATCCGCTCCGCATCGTCCCCGGGGTCAATGACAGCCGCCTTACCGGTGGTGTCATCCTCCAGAATATAGCAGTTGGTACCGATTGGCCCCACCTGCATAACCTTTACTTTCATAAAAACCTCCATATGAAAATCAGAAATTAAATTAGGAGTGAGAAATTAGGAATTATGGCGTTCCGCTTCCGGAGAACCGCTTAAAATTGGCTTCGCCCATATTCCATAGCCGCTGGCGGCCCTACAATTCCTGACTCCTAATTTCGAATTCATAATTCAAATAAGATGGTGACCGGACCGTCGTTGACCGACGCCACTTGCATATCCGCCCCGAATTCCCCATGCTCCACCCGGAAGCCCCGCTGGCGGCACTGATCCATGAATCGCTCATAGAGGGGGATGGCTACATCAGGCTTAGCCGCTCCAGTAAATCCGGGGCGGCGGCTCTTGGTATCGGCGTAAAGGGTGAACTGGCTCACCACCAGAAGGTCGCCCCCTACTTGCTCCAAATTCAGATTCATCTTGCCGTTTTCATCCTCAAAAACCCGCAAATTGCAAATTTTTTCAGCAAGTTTATCACACACAGCTTCTGTATCCTGTGGGCCAACTCCCAGCAGAACCAGATAGCCCTTTTCAATGGCGCCCCGCACTGCCCCGTCAATGGTGACGGAGGCGGAGGACACCCGGGTAACAACTGCTCGCATAATATCAACCTCTCAGCTCAGATTATGAACGATATGCACGGATAAATACCGCGCAGCATTTACTTTCCTGTCATCCGGGCCACATGATAGACCCCATGGATGTTATTCAACTTGTTGATGACCGAAGACAGTTCCTCCTTGTCCCGCACTTCCACCTCAATGCGGAGGATAGCATGGCCATCAGACATGGAGCGGGCGGACAGAGCCGTGACCTTTACCTTGGCCGCAGACAGGGCCATCGCCACATCTAGGGTCAGATTATCCCGATCCTTAGAGGCCACCTCCAGGGCAGTGCGGTAATTGGGCAGTTTGCTATCCACCCAGGATACCCGCACCCAGCGGGCAGCCTCCTCCGGCTTGCGGTTTTCCGGCGCGGCGTTGGGACAGTCTGCCCGATGAACAGACACCCCGTAGCCCCGGGTGATAAACCCGATCACCGGATCGCCTGGGACCGGAGTGCAGCACTTGGCAAACTTCACCAAACAGTTGCCCAATCCCTCCACAATAATGCCTGAGTCTGTGTGTTTGTTGGAGCCCTTCAGCTGGCTGACATCCACCGGAGCAGTGGTGCCAGGTACAATGACGCTCTCTGCCGTTGTTCGGGAGGAAGCGGCCGCCTTCTCTGCCTTCAGCCTTCCCAGGCGGAGCAGCTCATCCTTGATGCGGGCCACGCTCTTCACAGCGGTCGTTCCACCATAGCCGATAGAAGCATACAGCTCATCCAGTGTTCCGAAGCGCACTTTCCGCAGGAGGCTGGGCAGCACATCCTCCGCTGTGATGGAACTCAGCGGGATCTTCGCATGCTTCAACTCTGATTCAAACAGGGCCCGCCCAGTGGCAACGTTCTCCTCCCTGCGTTCCCGCTTGAACCACTGACGGATCTTGTTCCGTGCCTCGTTGCTCTTAGCGATCTTGAGCCAGTCCCGGCTGGGGCCTTTGGCCGCTTTGGAAGTAAGCACCTCTACAATATCACCGTTTTTCAGGTGGGTGTCATAAGGGACCATCCGCCCATTCACCCGGGCGCCAACCATGCTGTTGCCCACAGCGGAGTGGATGTTATAAGCAAAATCGATCGGGGTGGCACCGGCAGGCAGGCTCTTGACATCTCCATTGGGAGTAAAGACGAACACCTCGTCGGAAAACATATCCACCTTCAAGGTACGGACAAACTCCTCCGCATCGGTGTCCTGCTGGCTCTCCAGCAGCTTGCGGACCCACTCAAAGTCCACCTCGCTGCCCAGTTTCTTGTTGGCCATCCCCTGCTTGTACTTCCAGTGAGCCGCAATGCCGTACTCTGCGGTCTGGTGCATCTCCCAGGTACGGATCTGCACCTCGAATGGGATACCCTCCCGGCCGATGACCGTGGTGTGGAGGGACTGGTACATATTCGGCTTAGGTGTACCGATATAGTCCTTGAACCGGCCCAGCACCGGCTTGAACATATCATGGATGCAGCCCAACACATTATAGCACTCCGGAATATCGTCCACGATCACCCGGAAGGCGTACAGATCGAAAATCTCGTCCAGGGTCTTGTTCTGAGCAAACATTTTTCGGTAGATGGAGTAGGTATGCTTCACCCTGCCGTACACCTTGCAGCGGATGCCCTCCTGCTCCATCCGCTGCTGGATACGCAGCTGGATGGACGCCAGGAACTCCTCATGGGCGGCAGAACGGGCGGACATCTCATCCTCGATCTCTTTATAACCCACTGGGTCCAGATAGCGCAGTGAGAGGTCCTCCAATTCCCACTTCAGCTTCTGCATACCAAGACGGTGTGCCAGCGGCGCATAGATTTCCATCGTCTCCAGAGACTTCTCCCGCTGCTTCCGCGGGGACTGGTATTCCATGGTGCGCATATTGTGCAGGCGATCGCAGATCTTAATGAGGATCACCCGGATATCGTGGGCCATTGCCATAAGCATCTTACGCAGGTTCTCCATCTGCTCCTCTTCCTTGGAGACATACTGTACCCGCGTCAGCTTAGTGACCCCCTCTACCAGTTCCGCAACTGACTTGCCAAATTTCTTGGCGATCTCCTCGTGGGTGGCGGCAGTGTCCTCTATG
>ENA-ORUF01003148-ORUF01003148.1-human-gut-metagenome-genome-assembly--contig:-NODE-3148-length-12537-cov-10.568899_pt1 | contig 12537 bp, 14 predicted proteins | sample MGYA00242077_ERZ509203 | MGnify/ENA primary metagenome ERZ509203 (study PRJEB26280, sample SAMEA2338834) | human gut metagenome | biome: human gut; feature: human-associated habitat; material: faeces...
ATACCCATGTTCTGTTTTATCGGCACAGGATTTTTTCTTCACCGTCATGCGGCTCTTTTTTTGACCTTCCGTCGATCCGGTTCTGTACCGGCTGTGCGGAAGGAGAAACGTATGTATTTTGACGCAAAAGAGTTTGGTAAGAGACTTCACGATGTTCGCACTTCCCGTGGCATTACGCAGGAGGAACTGGCGGTTCGCCTGGGCCTGGCAAGCAAGCAGCATGTCAGCCGCATGGAGAACGGTGAACGCAGCTGCTCTATTGACTTGCTGATTGAACTGTCCTGCATCCTCCATGTCAGCACGGATTATCTTCTGATGGGCAGCGAGCCAAGCAAAGAGGAAGTCAAAAATGATCTTCTTAGTATTATTTCGGAGCTGTCTACGATTGCGAAGAAAATCTGATATGTAATGACTTTTGTCAAGAGTAAATTAACAGAAATCACCACAAACTTATTTAATTGTTGCCGAAGGCATCGTGAAAGAGCTTTAGGGTATCAGTTCCCGGCATTGGCCACTCTGATATACGTGGATTCAGATTTCTCCTTACCGACAGGTCAATGGTCCGCCGTGAGCTCTACCGTCTAAGAGCGTGGATCACAGATATCTGTGCCGACATAGATTTATCGTAGATAGCTCGAACCTTGAAGCTGCTAAAGCTCTTACAAGGTGCCTCCGGTTGTTTCATTTGTTACATGCCGTTGTAAACAGCGCAAGCCGTCTTACATCGGCTTGATCACCCACTCTCACAGCGGAGTGGCGATGTCAAGACTGCGAAGCACCACAAAAAGCGGCATGGTCTTGACATTGTCAGGATGGTGTGATATTTCATGCGATATCTCCGGTAAGCATGCCCCACATAAAGCAGGCAAGCTCCCTTGCAATGGCTGTTTTTGCTACGTTTGCCTTCTTATTGCTGTGAAGTACCATTCTGTAGTATCGGCGACGCAAGCGTTCATTCGCTTTGTCCGCATAAGCAATGACTTTCGGATCGTTTCCCTGCTGTCGATCTTTCAGTGCTTTTGATTTGAATCCGATCTGACCGCGGGCATAACTCTGGGCGGCCTCTACAAGCAGGGATCTGATATGGCGGTTTCCAGCCTTGGTGATACCGAGCCTGTTCTGCCCGTCTCCACTGGAGTCTTCTCCGGGAGTCAGACCAAGGTAAGAAGCAAAGTGCTGGGCAGTCGCAAATCGTTTGAAATCGCCAACTTCAGTAAGTACCGCGAGAGCGGTCGTGGTTTTGACACCGATGAAGCAGGTAAGTTTGTGGACATTTTCCCTGTATTCCTTATCAGAAGCGAGCTCTTCGATCCGGCGGTCAAAACGCTCAATCTTTTCGGTAAGCTGGTCATAGGTAAGGAGATACTCGGAAAGGATCTCTTGATACAGACCATCTGGTTTCAATGCCCTGAGCCATTTCAGATGAGCCTGCGTCCAATGATTCGCAGTACCGTCAAAGCGATAATTATGTCTCAGGCAGAAAGACAGTATCTGTTGCTTTACTTTTTTCAGGGCAAGCTTATGATCATCTCTCATGCGGAGATATTCTTTCGTCTGCTCATCCTGCTCAGTCGGGATATGTACCGGGCTATAGTCATGATGTGCCAGACACCTGGCAATGAGAGCAGCATCTCGTTTGTCCGTTTTAACCTTTTTCTTACCAGACGGTTTTAACATCGTTGTCGGAGCAAGAATGATGCATTTTACACCATGGTCTGTAAGCTGGTGATAAAGTGTAAATCCGAGGCATCCAGCCTCATAACCGCATATAAAGGTAACATCGTCTCCGTAATGGAAACGCATTGCTTCCAGATAGTTAATCACCTTGCTATAGTGTCCAGCGACTTTCTGGTGATACTCTGCCTGTTCCTTTTCATTTGTGTAACAGCAGAGAGAAAAATTTTCTTTGTGTACATCCATTCCTACGAAAACTGTGTTATAATTCATTTGATGACCTCCATTTGTATGCGGTAATCCCTGTTACCTATTTGATCTTGACAATCTATAGTATACAGGTAAATCCACGAAACTACAAATTGGAGGTCATTACATATTGTCTAAGAAGCATTAGGCGCAATATAACTGCTGACGGCGTAGAATCATGGTGGCTATCTTGGTGGATACCTTGATGGGTGTCATCCTCTAAGTTATCATGGGTTGTATCATGGGTTGCGTCATAGGACTTATCATTGGCTGTACCCATGATAGAGTGAGCATGAGTGATTTGAGCACCCTCACTGCCGTGGGCAATAAGGTGGATACAAAGATTCAAAACTGTGTGTGGGATGTCCGGCGATTTATCTTGCTTACTAACTTGGTCATTGACTAAGTTTTTCTGACTAAGTTGGTAATTTACATTTTTCAAGATGACTCTGAAATCTGTTGCCGTTGAGAAAATTTTCGGATTATATGCCGCTGTATATCCAGGCGGCTTTTCGGTTTCCCTGACGATTTTGCGTAGGCCGCTTCCATGACGCTCCATGTATTTCATGCGGTGGAACGGGTCAGCAATCACAGGGCTTGCCATATTGAACGGATACTTTTTAGTGTCAAAAACAAATAAGAAAATAAAAACGGAAAATCCGTTGATATTTTCTAATTTGCGGCGTATAATAAGATTATAAGAAAATAAAAACGAAAAAACTGTTTTTAGAGGAGGACTACCTATGAAAATACTCCGCATCACCGCACAAGGACTCCCATTATTCAAAAAAGACTTGGATATTTGCTTTTATACGCAGCAACGTGTTTGCGAAGAGGACAAAGATAGTCTTTACCGTTTGACGGATAACTACTATCTCCACTCTGCCTGTGCTTTCATTGGAATTAACGCATCTGGCAAGACCTCGGTATTAAAGGTCATTAGCTTGGCCTTAAATATTGTGAAAAATGAGCCCATCAATCATGTGGAGGCAAAAAGCATTCTTGGCGGAGCGAAGAATGTTACAATCCGCACATATTTTTATGATAAGCGTAGCTACGTCTGCTGCTTGGAAACTGTAATTGCGGCAAAGAAGTCGAAAACAGGGGAATATGTGTATTCGATTCTGTCTGAAAGCCTTTGGGAAAAACCGATTGCAACCGTTAAGTCGAAAAAGTATCTGACAGATTTTACAGGAATGAAGCCTGTAGAGCAGCGCAATAGCGATGAAGCATACCTTTCTGATGATGTCAGCTTTGTCATTGCGCATAATAAAAAAGCGAATGATACAGTGGAAATATTCAGCCTGCTTTCCTATACGAATGTGAATGTGCTTCCATTTACCGAAGATATTCCATTGGAGGTAATTGCATTTCTCGATCCGACCATTGAGAAATTGTGTTTTGAGCAGACAGAGGGAAAAACATTTATCCACTTGAAGTTTAAGGATGAAGAAGAGATTATCCTGAATAATGCGGCAGACCTTGAGCAGTATCTGTCCTCTGGTACGATTAAGGGTATTATTACATTCTCGATGGTAAAGGAAGTTCTTCATTCAGGTGGTTATCTTCTGGTAGATGAAATAGAGAATCATTTCAACAAGGAAATTGTAACGACCTTAGTGCGCTTCTTTATGGACAGCCGACTGAACAAAAATGGCGGAACGCTTATTTTCACTACGCATTATCCGGAACTGCTGGACGAATATGACCGAAATGACGGAATTTGTATCGTTAGAAACCGTAATGGCATCACAGCAGAAAATTTGAGCTATATATTGAAACGTAATGATATTAAAAAGAGTGATGCTTACCAGAGCGGCTTCCTTGAGGGAACAACGCCAGCATATGAAGCGTATATGCGCTTGAAGAAAAGCCTGGCTGCTTCAATCAATTAAGGAGGTAGCAGAATGGAGTTAGAACTAACAGTATGAGGAACAATATACTGCATGAATGTAAATATTGCTTGGATATGTGGACTATTGTCCTTGAAATGCTCCTTTAAATATGATATCATTAGTTCGTAAAAGGCGAAATAATGAAATGGAGGATCTGACATGATCGTTTTAGACCTTGAGTTAAAGGAAATCTATGGATTTAATGATTTTCATATCAATTTCAGTTATCCCAAAAAGATTGTCAATTCGATTATCGATCAGGAACATCTGAAAGGAAGAGAGCGATTTCGCTATAAGAAGGCTGTAATTCTTATGGGTGCAAATGCTACCGGAAAGACCAGCCTTGGAAAGGCTTTGCTTTGTATTTTTGGATATATGACTGATGGAAATCCAACACCGCTGTATGAGATGGTTGCAGGCGATAAAGGATACTTCAGTATTGATTTTGTGAATGGTGATTATCGCCTGCAGCGGTTGTCAGCTCAGATTGATGCATCTAATCAGGAGATTGACATTCAGTATCAGACCGCAGACATTGATACGATGGATTCGTATGAAAAATGTGTAAAGAAACTGAAAGATCAAACGATAGAGGCGACCAGAACTACTACAGCACTTAAGAAGCTGGTAGGTGCTGTTCGATATCGTTTTGCATATCCTGAAATAGAAAAATCTTTGAAACTTACAGGTGCGAATAAAAGCATCTTGTTGAAGACGCTGCGTGCTGTTATCGGAACGCTTGATCCTACATTACAGGACGTTAGTATATCAAGAGATTTAAAGGATACCTTTATTATTCGGCGCGGTGGAACGGAAATCATCATACAGGAAGGTAAACTGCTGAATCGGGAGATACTGTCCAGTGGTACAGCAGAAGGAATTGATGTCGCAATGTTCCTTGCTGCAATGGCGACAAAAGAGAGCAGTTTCTATTATTGTGATGAACATTTTTCTTATATTCAGAGCGATATAGAAAAACGGATTTTCGGTATTATGCTGGATCGTATCGGAGACGATGAACAATTGATTTTTACAACGCATAATACAGATATGCTGGATTTGAACCTGCCGAAACATAGTTATGTGTTTTTGCGTAAGCATCTGGAGGAAGATGTATATCAGGTTTCTGCTGTTTCTGCATCGGATGTACTGAAACGAAATACAGACTCTTTACGCTGTGCGGTCGAGAATGATGTGTTTGCCTCGCTTCCGCAGGATTCCCTTTTGGACGAGTTGGAAATGGGGTGGGAAGATGAACAATAAGTGCATCTATTATGTAGAAGGCCCCTGTGAACAACAACTGATTGCAGCCTTAAAAGAAGCACCGGAAAGATTGATTCCGGGGAAGATAAAGGTCTTCAATGTGGTGCAGAATTTGATTCCTAAGTCACAGATGTTGTCTATTCAGGCGGGAACGACTGTCGTTTTGGTATTTGATACTGATGTGCCACAGACATCAAACCTTAAAAAGAACTTGGAACTTCTCACCCGGTATTGCGGAAAGCTGAAAATCATTTTTCTTCCACAAGTTCTGAATTTGGAGGATGAATTGGTTCGGTGTACAGACGTGCGAACTGCGATGGAACTGACCAAAAGTGGAAGCGTTAAAAATTTCAAGACGGATTTTTGTAAGATGAAAACAAAAGATTGTCGTTCTATGCTTGAGCGTCATAAGCTGGATTATGCACGATTGTGGATGACAAAAACGCCTGAAGCATTTAGTTTTGTGGAGAATAATAGTTCTCAAATTAAAACATTATAATCTATGATGCCTCGTTGGGAAACCAACGGGGTATTTTTTTGCCTCAATCCGGCTGTATAGAACACTGAAAAAGTCAAAACGAACCGTATGTAGTCCTGCAAGGACAACCAAAGTGCGCCTACGAGGCCAACGCGAAACCGGAGGATTCTTGTTAAACTTACTTTGTAAGGACGAAAGTCCGGATGTCCCTTGAAAACTGCATACTCATTCTTCAGGTACATTCCTGTTTGGTCGAGCCTTCGACTGCACGCCATGAAGCCCATCGGGGCGATAGCGGTTTCGCAGAAGCAAATGCCGGATTGCAACCGGCGGCGGTGTTAAAGCCAGACAGGGACAATGATACTTCCGTAATTCGCGGTCCGGCCATAAGGAAGGCGGGATGGTTAAATTCCAATGGAGCAGTGAAGCACACTGCCGCCTGTGAGAAATCCTACATCTCTGGGGTGATAAGAAAAAGTACAGAGAAACCATATTTTCAGAAAGCGCTGCCGGGTGCTGTATCAGCATGATACCTGGTAGGCTTTATCCATATCAGTGTATGGAGATTGGAGACAACAGCATATGAAAGAAAACTGGGTTTATCGGCGAGGTGATTTATATCTCGCCAATCTCGGTGTTCCGGTCGGATCAAAGCAGGGCGGTGTTCGTCCTGTTGTGGTTCTTCAGAATGATGTCGGCAATTATTATGCGCCGACGATCACGATTGCTCCGCTGACATCGAAAATTGAGAAGAAGCGAAAACAGCCAACGCATTTCTTTCTCCGTAAAGCAAAGGGACTGGCAAAACCGTCTATGGTATTGGCAGAACAGCTCGACACCTGCGACAAGATATGCGTGATTCGCTATCTTGGGCGGGTAAGTAAGGGGCAGATGCGTGGGATTGATGAAGCTGTAAGGATTCAACTTGGATATTACATTCCGGAACAAGCAGAGAAAAAAAGGCAGGGCAAATGCCGAAAGGATGGCGAAGAAGGCGATGGATAAACTGATTACAAGGAAAGAAGCAGCCAGTATACTGGGAATCAGCGTAAAAACACTGGATGCTGCAAGAACAGACGGTTTGATCTCCTATGTTCAGTATGTGGAAAACGGCTGCGTTTATTTCACGGAAGTGGGGATTCAGGAGTACATTGCAAAATGTACGCACCGTGCAAAACCGATGGAACGTGCTGCGACATATCGCAAACCTCGAAGCTTTCGGCGGTGAAAATCGACATCGTTGAGTATGGACGATGAATCCGCAATAATGAAAGCAACAACAGAATTGGAGGTAATGATATGGCGGCAAGAAGAATGATGCTTCCCGATTATGGTACGGTGAGTATGAAGGGAACGCAATATTATCGAACCCGTGTAACAGATCAGCAGGGACGGCGGGTTTCCTTATATGCAAGAACGAGAGAGGAACTGTACCAGAAGGAACAGGAAGCGATCCAGCAGATTGAGAACAAGACGTATCGCCGCAGTACACCTACAGTGGAGGAGTATTGCGAGAAATGGCTGCTGATGCAGTCGGCACAGATCAGGATGACAACGCTGATTGACTATACATCGAAAGTGAAGAACTACATCATTAAGCCATTGGGCGATATGCATATGGGAGATGTAACAGCAGATGACATTCGCCTGGCACTGTTGGAGGCATCGAAAAAGTCGGCATCCGTGTACAAATCAGTGAACGTTCTATATAAGTGTATTTTCACGGCAGCAATGGAGAGTAAGATCATTGATGAGAATCCGACCATCTATCTGAAGAAGAATGTGGGCGGGATTCCCCAGAAGGACCGCCTCCCGCTTACGGATGAGCAGGTGGATAAGCTGCTGGATGCCATTTACGGCTTACCGCCGTATGTGTTCGTGATGCTGGGGCTGTACGCAGGATTGCGGAGAGAAGAAATCCTCGGACTTCAATGGGATTCGGTGTATCTTGATTGCGAGGCTCCGTACCTTACCGTTCGGAGAGCCTGGCATACGGAGCATAATCGTCCGGTGATTCTGACAGAGCTGAAAACAAAGGCAGCGCATCGGAATGTCCCTCTGCCGGACAATCTTCTGGAATGTCTGAAAGAGGCGAAGAAGACATCGACATCGGATTTTGTGGTTGCAAACCGGGATGGAGACCCGTTGTCCTATACGCAGTTCAAGAGATTATGGCAGTATATCGTAACCCGTACCACCAAGGAACGCTGCTATTACCGCTATGAAGATGGCAAGAGGGTGAAGCATACGGTGAAGCCGGTTCTGGGGCAAAAGGCAGCACACAATGGAAATGTGGTTTACAGTCTGGACTTTGAGGTGACTCCGCATCAGCTGCGGCACACCTACATTACGAATCTGATTCATGCTTCGGTTGATCCGAAGACGGTTCAGTATCTTGCCGGTCATGAAAGCAGCAAGATCACCATGGATATTTACGCCAAGGTGAAATATAATCGCCCAGAGCAGCTCGCAGGAGTGCTGGAAGATGCTTTTGCATCGTGGGATTAAGAGTAAATCAGAAAGAAATTAGGGCAGGGATGGTCAAAAATCCCTGCCTTTTTACATACATTCGACATCCTTGAAGGAAGTGCTGTACGCCATGATAATAAAAGTGACAACACGCAATGTATGAAGATAGATAGGAGGAGAACACATGGCTAAAGGGAAAAAGCGTCCTGCTGAACTTCCGGAATACGGAACAGTGATGATGAAAGGGGTACAGTATTACCGCACCCGGATTACAGATGCAGACGGAAAGAGAGTGGCGATTTACGGGCTGACACGCGAAGAATTGTATGACCGGGTGGAAGATGCCCAGAAGAAAATCGCGGAAGTGGTTTTCCATAGAGAGAATCCGACCGTGGAAGAGTACTGTGAAAAATGGTTGCTGATGCGGTCTGGAACGGTAAGAACTAATACGTTGGAAGGATACGCACGGATGGTGAATCGGTACATCGTGGGTCCGATTGGACAGATGTATATGGACGAGGTGACCACAGATGACCTGCGGCTGCTGATGGTTCCGTTATCAAAAGGTTCTTCCGGAATGTATGGTCAGCTCAATATGCTGATTAAGAACATTTTTAATTCAGCAGAAGAGAGCAAGGTGATTAAAGAGAATCCATCCAAAACGATTTGCGCAAGAGGCGGAAAGCCAGCGAAACGGCGCGAGGCTTTGACGGATGAACAGACTGCCATTTTGCTGGATAGCATTCGTGAGCTTCCACCGTATGTCTTCGTGATGATCGGTTTGTACGCGGGATTGCGTAGAGAAGAGATCCTTGGATTAAAATGGGACTGCGTATTCCTGGATGAAAAAACGCCGTACATTTCGGTAAGGCGTGCATGGCATGTGGAAGGCGGTGAGCCGGTAGTCAACACGCTATTGAAGACACCGGCAGCAAAACGAGATGTTCCGATTCCAAAATGCCTGGTAGCCTGTCTCAAGGAAGAAAGGGAAAAATCAGAATCGGAATATGTGATCTCGAATTCGAAGGGAACTGTTTTGACGGAAACACAGTTTGTGAGAGTCTGGAAGTACATAACAGTCCGTTCTACTGCAGAACGCTGTTATTACACTTATGTAAATGGACAGTCCATCAAGCATAGAATAAAGCCAAGGCTTGGTGAGCATCAGCCGAATAATCCCAAACTGGTGTATACGATGGACTTCAAGGTGACTCCGCACATGCTGCGGCACACCTACATCACCAATCTGATTTACAAAGGTGTTGATCCTAAGACAGTGCAGTATCTGGCAGGCCATGAGAACAGCAAAACGACTATGGACATCTATGCGAAAGTCAAGTATAATAAACCTGAGGAATTAAGCAGCGTTGTGAATGCTGCATTCGGGCTGCGTTAAACTGCACCAAAAATTTCGCGATTTCGTGGGTTTACCTATGGGTTTACTGAGAGAGAAAAGCCCGAAAACCCGCATAAATACTGGACTTTTTGGACCAAGGATAGGTGAATACGGTCTCAAAGCCGCTCGTCGCGCTCCGCAGTTCAGCAAGCGATAATTCAAACCGAATATCAAAAGAACATCAAAACCCTTGGAAATCCAGTATTTTCAAGGGTTTTCTTATGTTTTGGATTCATAAAGAATTGTTGTGAAAAAGGGTCAATTTGTATGCGTAGGACACAAGTATGACACACATAGGACACACGAAAAATAGTATCTTGTGCAAGATTTTTAATGTCTTGTGCAAGATGCTATTTTATATTAAAAAAGCACCCTTTGCAGGATGCTTTCTTTTAACAATTAAAATTTTTATCCAGTTCTATTTTGATGATGTCAACTGCAATCTTTTTCAGGTCATCATAGAACTGTTGCTTGTATCTGTTTTTGTCCATATCGGTCATCACCTTAAATCTTGTTGATTGCATCAAACAATGCTTCAATTTCAAAGTGGGTGTAAACTGTTTGTGTAACACCCTGACCTTTATGTCCAACAATCTTCTTGACCATGCCTCGTTGGGAAACTGACGAGGCATTTTTCAGTCGAATCAGACGATACGGAGTATAGAAAGGTTAGCTATGCGCGTTTTCATATGCTTTTCGGATTCCGTCCGGCAAGTGGTCGGGAATCAGTGCCTTTAGCCTGTCCTCGCTGCCGTCTTGGATTGCCTGCTCATAATACCAGCATTTGAATTTCAGCATATCCAGAGTGCGGTTCATCTGCTCAAGCTCTGCTTCCATGTGCGACCGTTGTTCCTCAAATAGTGCCTTGCGTTGCGGGTAGGTGGACGGACCCTCAGCACACCAATCCATGAATTGCCGGATGTCCTTAATCTCCATGCCGGCTCTTTTCAAACACTCAATTACTCGGAGCGCCTCAATCTCCTGATCGCTGAATCTGCGAATGCCAGACGTCCGTTCCATGTTCGGAAAAAGTCCCTGTTTATCATAATAGCGCAGCGTGGAGATAGGCAATCCGAACATCTCTGCCACCTGTCCAATTGAATACATAAATTTCCCTCCAAAAATTTTTGAAAAAATATCTTGACCTAAAGTTAGGTTTAGGTGCTACTATGAGAATAACACAAAGAATATAAAAATGCAAGGAGTGTTCTACGATGAATAAAAAGGTACTAATCATTTCCTCAAGTCCCCGTAAGGGCGGCAACTCCGAAACGCTGGCGGCAGCATTTGCCAAGGGCGCACGGGAGGCAGGCAATCAGGTAGAAACCGTATATCTGCGGGAAAAGCAGGTTGGCTTCTGCAAGGGCTGTCTTGTCTGCCTGAAGTTGGGGCACTGCGTCATCCAAGACGATGCCGTGGAAATTGCCGCCAAAATGCACGATGCAAATGTGTTGGTGTTCGCAACGCCTGTCTACTATTACTGCGTCAGCGGTCAGCTCAAGACTATGCTGGATCGTGCCAACCCGCTGTTTGATACGGATTATGCCTTTACGAAAGCCTACTTGCTGGCAACGGCGGCAGAGAACGCATCGGAGACCTTTGCGGGCACAGAGAAGGCCGTGCAGGGCTGGGTAGACTGCTTCCCCCGCTGTGCGCTGGCTGGCACAGTGTTTGCAGGAGGTGTGAACGGCGCGGGAGAGATCGCAGGTCATATTGCGCTGGAGCACGCTTATCAGATGGGCAAGGAGGTCTGAACCATGGCAATCAAACAAACGGCAGGCAGAGAGGCTTTAGGGGAATTTGCTCCTAAATTTGCGGAATTGAATGATGATGTGCTGTTTGGGCAGGTGTGGAGCAGGGAAGACAAGCTTTCCCTGCGAGACCGCAGCATTGTAACAGTGGTGGCGTTGATGGCGCAGGGGCTGACGGATTCGGCCTTTCAGTACCACCTGACAACTGCAAAGAACAACGGCGTGGCGAAAACAGAAATTGCGGAGATCCTGACCCATGCAGCATTTTATGCAGGCTGGCCCAAGGCATGGGCTGCCTTCCGTATGGCAAAGGAGGTATGGGCGGAGGACGATGCTGTCGACGCAAAAGCCAAGCATCAGAATGAAATGGTCTTTCCCATCGGCGCACCCAATGATGACTTTGCGAAATATTTTATCGGGCAAAGCTATCTCGCACCTCTTTCTACGCAGCAGGTCGGCATTTACAATGTGACCTTTGAACCCGGATGCCGCAATAACTGGCACATTCATCACGCCAAAAACGGCGGCGGACAGATCCTCGTTTGTGTGGCCGGTCGAGGTTACTATCAGGAATGGGGCAAACCGGCACAGGAGCTGCGCCCCGGCGATGTAGTAAATATCCCTGTGGGAGTCAAGCACTGGCACGGTGCTGCGCCGGATAGCTGGTTCTCTCATCTGGCGGTAGAGGTTCCGGGGGACGAAACCTCCAATGAATGGTTGGAAGCCGTGGACAACACAGTATATTTTAAGGCAACAGGCAAGGAGGTCTGAATATGGAAAAACTGAATCTGACACAGGAATGGGACAAGGTGTTCCCGAAAAGCGACAAGGTGGATCACAAGAAAGTAACCTTTCACAACCGCTACGACATCACACTGGCGGCGGATATGTACACGCCGAGGGGCACAGAGGGCAAGCTGCCCGCCATTGCCGTCAGCGGTCCGTTCGGTGCGGTAAAGGAGCAGTCCTCCGGTCTGTATGCGCAGAAAATGGCGGAGCTTGGCTTCTTGACGATTGCCTTCGATCCGTCCTACACCGGCGAGAGCAGCGGTACACCCCGCTATGTCGCTTCGCCGGACATCAACACCGAGGATTTCTGCGCAGCGGTAGACTTCCTCTCCGTGCAGGAGAATGTTGACCCGGAGCGCATCGGTATCATCGGTATCTGCGGCTGGGGCGGCATGGCGCTCAATGCCGCAGCCATTGACACCCGCATCAAAGCTACTGCAGCTATGACTATGTACGACATGACCCGTGTAACTGCCAACGGATATTTTGATGCCGAGGATTCTGAGCAGGCACGCTATGAGAAGAAAAAAGCCATGAATGCACAGCGCACTGTAGATTACAAAAACGGCGCCT
>ENA-ORUF01003152-ORUF01003152.1-human-gut-metagenome-genome-assembly--contig:-NODE-3152-length-12531-cov-2.328952_pt1 | contig 12531 bp, 11 predicted proteins | sample MGYA00242077_ERZ509203 | MGnify/ENA primary metagenome ERZ509203 (study PRJEB26280, sample SAMEA2338834) | human gut metagenome | biome: human gut; feature: human-associated habitat; material: faeces...
TCTTACGCTATCGCGTAAGCGACATTCGTCGTTCGCCAACTGAAAATAAATTTTCGTTTGACTCACTTGCACTCAATCTTACGCTATCGCGTAAGCGACATTCGTCGTTCGCCAACTGAAAATAAATTTTCGTTTGACTCACTTGCACTCAATCTTACGCTATCGCGTAAGCGACATTCGTCGTTCGCCAACTGAAAATAAATTTTCAGTTGGCTCACTTGCACTCATTATATCGTCATTTTTGAGCATTGACAATGTTGGATCGTGTTATTTTTTTCACACTTTTACCATATTTTTATGATATACTTGATATTATAAAATACGATTGCAGTCGTAAAAGCGCAAAGGAGATCCTTTTTATGAACAAAGAAAACAGAAAAGCTGCCAAGGAACGGCGTGCCAAAGAGCGGGAGCACGAAGCGAAAGTAGCGCATTACAAAAAGATCTGGAGCTGGGCCGGACCAGCTCTGATTGTCGTTGTGATCGTCGGCCTTATCATCGCCAGCGTACTCGATTCCAAACGACTCTCTGTCAAAAGTGCCTCGGAGGATACCTCCACAGCCTCATCAGCCTCCACTTCGGCTTCTGCCTCTTTGCAGACCGACACTTCCCTTACCATCGAGGACGGTGATACCGTCAATATCGACTATGTCGGCTCCATTGACGGCGTGGAATTTGAAGGTGGAAACACAAAAGGAAACGGCGCTGATCTTGTGATCGGCTCCCACACTTACATCGATGACTTTGAAGAACAGCTCATCGGCCATCACCCGGGCGACAGCGTAGATGTAACCGTCACTTTCCCGGAAGACTATGGAAAAGACGAACTCAATGGAAAGGAAGCTCTTTTCAAAGTTACCATCAACGGCATTTATAAATAGAACAACCAAAAAGACATCCAACGCAGATTTTCCGTCTGCGCCGGATGTCTTTTTCTTATTATTTTTTTGTTAAGTTTTTTTCAAAGACGCTTCGATGTATTAAAAAAAGTACATCTTCTTATTCCACAATTTTGTAATACGCCCGCGCCGTCAGCACATAGACGATCAGGTAAACCACGGCAAACGCCGCAATCGTAATCGCTGTTGCAACCAGGAACAGATTGCTGTCCGGGAAATTCAGCATTGCCATGATACGCCTGGTCAATGGAAACGCTACCATTGTATGCACCACGGCCACCGCGAGCGGCAGGAAAAAGACCGTTACCACCTGTGACTGAATCGTCTGACGGATTTCTTTGCGGCTCATGCCGACCTTCTGCATAATCTGGAACCGTTTTCGGTCATCGAAGCCTTCTGAAACCTGCTTATAATAGATAATCATAACGGCACCCATCAAAAACAGCGCACCGACGAAAACACCTAAAAACAGAAGTGAACCATACAGACTGTAAACCGTATTGCGCTCTTTTTCGCGCACTTCCACCCATCCGTTAAAAGATGACTCCGTCAGTATCGTCTCAATCTCATTTCCAACAGTGATCTGTTCGCCGGCATCCCCGATAAGATCCAGAGCATATTCCCAACTGTATCCTTCTGGCTCCTTTCCCTGCACAGCTGCATACGCTTCCTTTGCTTCATGGTTCCGCGTCACCACCGTCATTGTCTCATACACTTGCGTCTTCTCATCCAGAACGTACGATTTCTTATCGGTATTCCATTTTTTTACTTCATACGTCTGATTTCCCAGTTCAATCGTGTCATATCCATAATTTTTCTGTTTTTCCTGAAAAACCAGAGCCTGCCCTGGTTCCAGCTCTACCTGTTCGCCGGTTACCTGTTTGTACTCCGACTCTTCCATAATCTTTATCAGTGTACTCGCCGCAGCATCATCTGACTGTGTTTTTTCTACTTTGTTTCTATCTACATCAGCAAGCATCACATAGTATCTCTGATCACTTTCATACTTTTTTCTGAGCTGCTTTTCTTCCAGATGCTGATCAATCCCAGTTTTCACTTCCTCTATCATCTTCTGACTGACCGGCTCCACCGTCTTCATAATGCCGCTCACGCCAGTATTTGCTTCGATCGAAATCTGATGTGGAAACCGCGTATAGGTAACCTCCTCAATCCCCGTCCACAGACATGTGCTGATGGAGATAACCAGAAGCACACCCGTTGACAGAATACAGATATTCGCAAGACCGACCGCATTTTGCTTCATGCGGTACAGCATGCCCGAAATGCTTGTAAAATGGCGTGTCTGGTAATAGTAATTCTTGTTTTTCTTCAGAATTTTCAAAAATGCAATACTTCCAGCAGAAAACAGGCAGTACGTTCCCACCATAACCAAGGCGATTGCATTAAAAAACTTATCAAGTGCGTCCATCGAGGATTGGCTGGTCAGAGCCAGATAATAGCCAACACCAAGAAGCATGAATCCAAGAACCGCCGTCAAAAGCTTCGTTTTCGGTTCCCGCTCACCCTGCGCGCCGCCGTGCAGCAGTTCGACCGGCTGTGAGACGTGGATCTGGCGAAGGCTTAAGAGAAAATTGATCACAAAAGTCAGGCCGAACAGCAGCATCGTACTTCCCACGGCTTTTGCACTGAACGCAAAACCAATTGTTCCGTTCAGTCCGGTCAGCTTCATCAGCACCAGAAACAGCAGGCGGTACAGCAGCACACCGAGCAGAATACCGATTCCAAGCGATGCCGCCCACAGATACAGACTCTCAAAAAAGAGGATCTTCGCCAGATGCTTTTTCTCCATGCCGAGAATCTGGAACAGACCGAACTCTTTTTTTCTTCTTTTTGTCAGAAAACTGTTGCTGTAGATCAGAAAAATCACCGCGAACAGGCCAATGATATAGGTTCCCATCCCCATCACTGTCAGGATCGTATCTTTTCCGATCATGGAATCAAAGCCACTTCCCTGCGCCAGTGTATCCATGATAAAAAACATCACCACCGTGCCGATGCATGACAGCAGATACGGAAGAATATTCTGACGGTTTTTGCTCAAATTTGTTTTTGCCAGTCTGGCATACAGCAGATTATTCATCCCGTTCACCACCCGTCGCAAGAATTGTCAGCGTATCGGAGATCTTCTGATACATCTCATCGCGCCCTAAAGAACCGCGATACAGCTGGTGGAAGACCTCGCCGTCCTTGATGAACAGCACACGCTTCGCCGAGCAGGCCGCCTTCACACTGTGCGTTACCATAACAATCGTCTGGCCCTCCTCGTTGATCTCCCCGAACAGTTTCATGAGGCCATCCGCTGCATGGGAATCGAGCGCGCCGGAAGGCTCATCCGCAAGAACCAGCTCTGGATTGGTAATCAGCGCACGCGCAACGGCTGCACGCTGCTTCTGTCCGCCGGACACCTCATATGGGTATTTATTGAGGATCTGGGTGATGCCGAGTTTTTTCGCAATCGGCTCTGCCCGAAGACTCATCTCCTCGTATTTTTTTCCTTCCAGCACGAGCGGCAGATAAATATTGTCACGCAGGGAAAAGGTATCGAGCAGGTTGAAGTCCTGGAACACGAAACCTAAGTTTTCGCGGCGGAATCCGGCAATCTCCTTCTCTTTTAATTCGCCGAGATTTTTTCCATTTAACCGCACCTGTCCGCCGGTTGGCTTGTCGAGTGCCGCGAGCAGGTTCAGAAGCGTCGTTTTTCCGCTTCCCGATTCGCCCATGATTGCAACAAATTCGCCCCGTTCCACTGTAAAATTAACGTCTTTCAACGCTTCCACCCGGTTGCTGCCGAGGCGCGTGGTATATATTTTTTTCAGATGTTCTACTTCCAGAATTGCCATGTCACATTTTCCTTTCTGTCTGAACTGTTTTCTTAATTGACAAGACTTATTATACCCGTCCGCGCCCTCTTCTGCCTTAGGATCATCTTACAAAAATACCGGCAACCTTACATTTCTGTAAGATTCCCGGCGAAGCTCTCTATGTACTACAGGGATACAGTATCCAGCCCAAGATACACCTTCGTTCCCACTCCCATCTCCGACTCGATGCGGATGGTATGCGAAAGTTTCTCCATGATCTGGCGGCACAGATACAGTCCGATGCCTGTTGACCGCTTGTCTGCGCGGCCGTTGCAGCCCGTGTAGCCTTTTTCGAAAATCCGCGGCAGATCCTCCGGCGCAATGCCGATGCCGGTGTCCTCAATCACCAGCGTTTTTGGTGCATCCGGTGACAGATAGATGTGAATGCTGCCACTTTTCGTGTATTTCAGCGCATTTGACAGAATCTGCTCCAGCACAAAGACGAGCCATTTTTCATCTGTCAGCACCTCGCAGTGCACCGGCTCGTAGGAAAGGATAATTTTCCGGCGGATAAAAAGCGGGGCATATTTCCGCACAGCCTGGCGGATCAGCGCATCCAAATCGTACCTTGCAAAGACAAGATCCGATGTCATTTTTTCCATGCGCAGGTACTGCAGCGCCATCTGCACATACTGCTCCGTCTGGAAAAGTTCGCTCTGCATTTCACGCGAAAGCGGCGTATCCTCCTCCTGCAGAAGCAGCCGCATCGCCGCAATCGGCGTTTTGATCTGATGGGGTCCACATCGTGTAATACTCCATCATATCGCGGTATTTCTGCTCCATCTTAATCTGTTCTTCCTGAAACTGCCGCTCGTAGGATGCGATGATCTGCTGGTAATCCCGCGCCAGAAGCCCGTCCGCCTCCGGAAGCGCTTCTGTTTTGCCCTGCGGTTCGGCGGCAAGGAGTGCTAAGACCAGATGATGTTTCCGGTACTTCCCATAATGAAAGCAAAAACCTGCGGCTCCGACAGCAGCCATCAGCACGATCATATAAACGGTGACATCCTGCGGCACATTGCGCAGAAAACAGAGAAGTGAAAATACTCCTATAAAAGCGGCAATCCGCACGGCCGATGCAAGATGCTCTTTCAAATACCAGTTAAGAAGCATAAACTCCTGCCGGATTCCCTCTTTCTGTTGTTCCATCCTTTTTCTCCTGTTCTGCTTCCGTCATGCGATCAGGTAGCCGACACCCTTTTTCGTCTGGATAAAGTCTGTAAGTCCTGCCTCCTCCAGTTTTTTCCGCAGGCGCGTGACGTTGACGGTCAGCGTGTTGTCATCTATAAAGCTGTCCGACTCCCACAGATGCATCATCAGCATATCGCGGCTGACGGCTTTTCCTTTATTTTCGAGAAGGGACTGCAGAATGCGCCACTCATTTTTTGTCAGCTCAATCCGCTTTCCCCGGTAATTCAGCACACCACTTCCCGTATCGAGCATGGCACCGCGGTGCTCGAGGAAATTCGTTTCTCCGGCAAATTCGTAGGTGCGGCGGAGCATCGCCTGGACTTTGGCGGTCAGGACACTTAAATCAAACGGCTTCGCGATAAAGTCATCGCCGCCCATATTAACGGCCATAATGATGTTCATGTTGTCCGATGCAGAAGAAAGAAAAATTACCGGCACTTTAGAGACTTTTCGAATCTCCTGGCACCAGTGAAATCCGTTAAAAAAGGGAAGATGAATGTCCATCAGCACTAATTGCGGATTTTTCACGGCAAATTCGGCGAGAACGCCGGAAAAATCCTGTACGCAGAACGCATCCATGCCCCAGGAAACCAGGCTCTGCTGCACGGCGCGGGCGATGACTTCATCATCTTCTACAATCATAATTCGATACATGGCTGTTCCTCTGTTGTCTCTAGCAAAGCGGATATTCGCAATCCGCTTCGCTACTTGCTTGATTCGGTTAAAAATATGGACTCCGGGCGGGTGTTTTCAACGCACAGCCGCTCCCGGAGCCGTTTTCGCAGATGATTATACTCTTACAATATAATCTGCTTTTCTTTCTTTTGCCTCCGGGTACTCACAGTCGCGATAGCCGAGGATGCAGTGTCCGATGCCAACATAATTTTCGGAAAGTCCCCACTCTTTTAAGAGGGCTTTTCCCTCCGGGCTCGCGAACTCTTCTTTTGCACGATGGATCCAGCAGGAATCCACACCAACGGCATGTGCTGCCAGCATCAGATTTCCCATGACAAGAGAGCCGTCCTCCACATAAGTTCCGCGCTCCGGGTCAGCAAGCACGATCAGAACGGTTGGAGCGCCGTAGAACGGATCGGATGTTGTACCCATAACAGCCGCATTCATTTTCGAAAGTTTTGCAATCAGCTCCGGTTTCTGTACCACAACAATCACCGGCGACTGTTTTCCCATGCCGGTTGCCGCATACGTTCCGGCCTCCAGAATTGCATCGAGCTGCTCATCGGTAATCTGCTCCGCTTTGTATTTGCGGATGCTTCTTCTTGTTTTGATTGCATTTAATACTTCGTTGTTCATGGTAAAAATCCTCCTGTTCTTTTTTTGTTTTTATCGCAAACGCCGCAGCTTTGTATACCGGACGCATTGCCTGCCTACATCTGTTTCCGCACAATCCGATACTCGTCGCCGAGCTGGTAGTACGGACAGTTGTAAAATTTATCCTGCAGAAAACGTGCCATCTCATCCTCATCGAGATCTACCTCGCAGGTGTAGCACTCATAATCCTCATCATACACAAAATTGCCGCACGACTCACAGCTTGTGGCCATCTGGCGGGAGTGCTTTTTCTTTTGTGCATGGGGTGTTGGTTCTGTCATATGGCAATTCCTCCCATTTCTTACACTTTGCTTTTCCATTTCGGCGCTTCCGGCAGAGGAAGAATTTCTATTTTTCATCCACAACCTGGAAAGTGTAGAACTTCAGGTAATAGGACTCATCCGCCGCCCACAGAATTGGGTGATCCGGGGCCTGGGTGCGGTATTCTACCTGACGGAGACGTTTGTGGACGTTGTGAGCCGCCTGGTTGATGGTTTTCGTGAAGAGTTCGTAGTCCATAAAGTGGGAACACGAACAGGTGCACAGATAGCCGCCGTCTTTGACCAGTTTCATGCCGCGCAGATTGATTTCACGATATCCCTTGATTGCGTTTTTGATGGAGTTTCTTGATTTTGTGAAGGCCGGTGGGTCAAGGATAACGACGTCGAATTTTTCTCCCTCTTTTTCAAGACGCGGCAACAGTTCAAAGACATCCTCGCACACGAAAGATGCTACGTTTTCCAGACCATTTAAGGATGCGTTTTTCCGTGCCTGCTCTACACCGAGCTCTGATGCATCAACGCCGATAACTTCCTTTGCTCCTGCATATGCCGCATTCAGTGCAAACGATCCGGTATGGGTAAAGCAGTCGAGCACTCTCGCGTCCTTGCAGAGCTTCTGCACAGCCAGACGGTTGTATTTCTGATCCAGGAAGAAACCAGTTTTCTGGCCGTCCTTGACATCGACGAGATAGTGGACACCATTCTCGACTATTTCCACGCTGGTGTCAAACGGCTCGGAGAGAAAGCCTTTCACACGCTCCATGCCCTCCTGCTCACGCACTTTTGCATCACTTCGCTCAAACACGCCGCGGATCTTAACCCCGTCAGCTGCCAGAACCTCCTCCAACAGGCGGATAATCGTCATTTTCATTTTGTCGATACCAAGTGCCAGTGACTGAACGACCAGCACATCGGAGAATTTATCCACTACGAGTCCCGGCAGGAAGTCTGCCTCGCCAAAGATCAGGCGGCAGCTTGATGTGTCTGTCACTTTTTTGCGGTATTCCCAGGCATCCTGCACTCTTTTTCTCAAAAATGCTTCATCAATTTCCTGGTCGATATTTCTTGTCATCATACGGATGCGGATTTTGGAATGCTCGTTGATGAAACCTCGTCCCATCGGGTATCCGTCGAAGTCGCGCACCAGCACGATATCTCCGTTTTCATATGCTCCTAAAATTGAAGCGATCTCATTATCAAAAATCCAGGCTCCGCCCTGCTTTAAGGCGCGGCCCTCTCCTTTTTTCAGTGTTACAACTGCGTTGCTCAAAAGTTTTTCCTCCTTAAAACAATATAGTTAGTCATATCTAATCATAGACAAATGTGTTTTGCTTGCATTCACAAAACCGCGCTTCCAGCGCTTTTTGCTGCTGCGCAGCTCCTTTTTGCACGAGTGAACTATAACGTCAGATTCCTCTTTCATCAAACTCCGGAATGAAACTCTCCTCAGCCACCGGGCCTTCCTGTAAAAAGGCGTTGGTGACGCCGAGGGAAAACGTATAGTCCAGCAGACGCTCATACTCCCGCTTTGTCGTTTTCCGGTTCAACGGACTTATGTTTTCCACCTGCGGAAGCGGCGTGTACTGGCTCATGAGGCTCAGCCAGACGGTATCGCCGTACGTCTCATAGACGTATTTTACCACAGCTTTTGCATTTTTTACAGCACCGGGCAGCAATAAATGGCGCACAATCACACCTTTTTTCATCAGACCATTCTCATCGAATACAGCCTCGCCCGTCTGGCGCACCATTTCCGCCAATGCCCGTTTTGCTGTTTCCGGGTAATCTTCTGCCCGCGAGTACACTTTTGCAAGGGAGGAGTCCATATACTTAAAATCCGTCAGATAAATATCGATCAGCCCATCAAGGGCCTGCAGGGCTTCCACGCTCTCATACCCGCCGCAGTTATAGACAATCGGTACGGTAAGTCCCTTCTTTTTCGCCAGAAGAAGTGCTTCCCGGATCTGCAGCACGTAGTGGCTCGGCGTCACGAGATTGATGTTATTCGCATTCTGCGCCTGCAGCTCCAGAAAAATATCCGAAAGCCGCCCGATCGAAATCACTTTTCCGCTCTCCATCTCCGCAATATGATGGTTCTGACAGTAGACACACCGCAGATTGCACCCGGAAAAGAAAACCGTCCCTGACCCCGTCGTCCCGGATATACACGGCTCCTCCCAGAAATGCAGCGCCGCCCGCGCCGCCGCAACCCCGGAGGGCGCCTTACAATATCCCGTCTTTCCATGCTCCCGGTCCGCTCCGCACTTCCGCGGACAGACCCGGCACCGGCTCATCTCCAGTTCCAAATCCTGCATCGTATTTCTCCCTTTTCTCTTTAGAAAAAAGCCGTGTCTCCGGAAAATAGTTCTTCCACAGACACAGCTTTCATATTTCTATGCGTCAATTAATATGCCAGAATTTCATATCCATCTTCTGTTACCGCAACCGTAACCTCCCACTGGGCTGACGGTGCACCGTCCTCAGTGTAGACAGTCCAGTCGTTGTCGGAGTCGATGAAGATTTCATCGGTTCCGAGATTGATCATAGGCTCAATGGTGAATACCATGCCCGGTACGAGCAGCATTCCGGTATCTCGTCTTGTGACATAGCTGACGAACGGATCCTCGTGGAACTCCAGACCGACGCCATGACCACCGATGTCACGGACTACTTTATAGCCCTGACTCTGGGCAAATTCATTGATCACCGCGCCGACATTGCCAAGCCGGTTAAACGGACGTACTTCGGAGAGTCCAAGCTGTACGGCTTTTAACGTATCTTCCACCAGCTTCTTTGAAACATCGTCTACCTCACCGATACAGAACATACGGGAAGAGTCGGAAAAATATCCTTTATAAATGGTAGAAACATCAACATTGATGATATCTCCGTCCTGCAGAATTTCCTCTTCGTTCGGAATTCCATGGCATACCGCATCGTTGATGGAGGTACACACGCTCTTCGGAAATCCTTCATAATTCAGCGGTGCTGCAATTCCGCCGAGTTCTTTTGTCTTTTCTGCGACCAGACGGTCGATGTCTTCCGTACTCATGCCTGCATGAATGTTTTCGGCCACATAATCCAGAACTGCAATATTGACAAGACCGCTTTCACGAATTCCATCGATCTGATCCGGTCTTTTGATAATTTTCTTCGGCGGAATTTTCCATCCCTTTAATTTATAAGAATTGATTTTCTCATCCAGCGCCAGATGGCAGTCTTTGTACTTCTTCCCGCTGCCGCACCAGCAGGGATCATTTCTTCCAATTTTTTTCAGCATAATGTTCTATCCTCTTTCTGAACGCGGAACGACAGATCCGATTTTCTGTCTCCCGCTGAAATTCATATAACTCCTCTACTACTTTACCACACTCCGGCAAAACTGCAAGCAAAAGTTCCCAAATGAATAACTCTCTCAAAAGAGACCCTCCGCCGGATTCCGCATGCGGACGGCGCGTGCAGTAAGGTTATCATGCGTGAAAAACTTTTATATCCCGAAATACCGCTTTCCCATCCGATGCATACAGCCCGAAGCATCCGCCCGTCTGATCATACATCCGTGTTCCAAGCGCAATTTTGCCATCCACATAAGCTTCCAGAATCGTACCGTCTGCAATCACATCGACATGAAAGCTTCTTCCCGTTGATGACGGCAGCGGCCGTTCCAGTTCCACCTCATATGGGAACATCTGTCCGCCCCGCTCTGTCATGCGGACTCCGGATTTAAACTCGATCCGGCGGCGGCCAAAATCAATCAGAAGATAATAACCGACCGTAAATGTTTCTTCGACATGCACGGCAATTCCAACGCTCGGACAATCCCCGTCCACTTCGACGTCAAAGGAAAGACGGCTCGTTTCCCCCACCGGATTCAGCAGCAGCGCACCAAAATCGTACGGTGCATCAACCTCTGCCTGGTTCTTTTCCAGCTTCCACTCTCCTGTCAGTGCCTGCATCTGAAGCGGTTCTTCCCATCCCACGGCTTCCAGCACCTGTGGAATCGGCTTCACAAAAAGATCGCCATTCTCATCCTGCCACAGCTCATGCACCACCAGACTGCCACCCCAGTCCCATGTATTACAGTCTTTTCCGGGATATCCCGGCGGATCAAAATTGTGCTCGTTGACTTCTCTTGTCGGATTCCAGCCGTAAACGTATCGGTGAACGCCATCACTTCCCGTCTTTGCCGCATAAAAAGCACGCGTGTCGAACGTATCAATTTCCGGCGTCTGCCACGGTCCATACGGACTTCTGCTCTTCCGGTACATCGTCTGATAGCGGTCCGCATACGAAGAAAAGACGAGATAATACCAGTCTCCCATCCGGAAAAAGTCAGGGCACTCAAACGCACACTGTGCATTCATCGGAGCATAGAACGGCTCGCAGTAGTCCCAGTGATGCAGATCCTTCGATTTGCACAGACCCACACAGCCTCTCCTCGTCGTTTTTCCTTTTTTCTGCGCCGCAAAAATCATCCACCAGCAGTTTTCCTCCTCACTCCAGAAAACAAACGGATCCCTCCAGTGGATCGGCTCATAGATCACATCATCCGATGCGAAGCGGTCCTCCGGGATTTCCGTCCACACATCCAGATCGGTGCTGACGGCGTGATTCATGTAGTTCTTCTCTGGCAGCTTCTGAAAGGTACAGTAAAACATGTGATACAGGCCATCCACTTTGATCACAGAACCCGTGCCGCCCACAATTTTTGTATCATGCTCCGTATAATGAATATGATCTGTCGTGCTCAGCATCACCCAGCTGTCCTGATGCTGTTCATCCCGGTTCGCACGGTAATTGCGAAGATAAAACGGTTTAAAAACACCATTGTCATAATAGGGGATCACATCACCCAGCACTGCCTTTTCCGGTCGAAAATAAAGACTCATCCGCTCACCCTCCCATCGTTGTCAATTGAATATTTTCAAAGCGCACCTTTCCGTCAGATACAGCAAGACCAAACTTCCGGTCGTGCAAGTCATACGCGCGCACACTGAGAGCCGTTGTTCCGCCCACATAGACTTCCATCACAGACTCATCGATATAAATTTCCATGGAATACGTTTTCCCCGGAATCAGTTCCAGCGGCCGCTCCAGCTCGACATCGTACTGGAACGTCCATCCGCCCTGCTCATGCATACGGATTGCGCTCTTGTACTCCAGACGCTGCCGCTTCGGATCTAAGTAGAAATAGTAGCCTCTCGCAAACTCCTCATCCACCTGCAGTGCCACGGCAAAACGCTCTGTTCCTTCCGAAAACGTGAAATCAAATGCCAGACAGCCCTGATGCGGAACATCGTTTTCACTGAGTGCAGACGCATAAGCATACGGCGTATCAACAACGGCAGATGTTTCACCAATCTCCCACGCGCCGTTCATCGGTGCCCACTTTACGTCATTTTGAATGGTCAGAACCTCTTTCAGCGCCGGATTTGGTCTTACCGCCAGTGTGCCGTCCTCCCGTGCATAAATTTCATGCGGAATCAGCGTACCGCCCCAGTCATATGTTTTGTAATCGTATCCCTCGTGGTTCGGATCCGGGTCGAAATTCCAGGTGTTCTGTGTCCTTGTCGGATTCCAGCCGAACAGATACCGGTGGTTTCCATCCCCGCAGCTTTTTGCCGCGTAGAACGCACGACCGTCAAAGGAATCTGTTTTCGGGCGTTTCCATGGTCCATGGCAGGAACGGCTCATGCGGTAAATGGTCTGGAAACGGTCTGTGAACTGCGAAAAGATCAGATACCACCAGCCGTTTTCGTAAAACATATCCGGGCATTCGTATGCCGACATGCTCGCATGTGGTGCATACAGCGGCTCACAGCACTCCCAGTGGTGAAGATCGGCAGATTTACATAAGCCCACACAGCCGCGGCGGCCTGTTTTTCCCTGGCTCTGCGCGCACAGCAGCATCCACCAGCAGTTTTCTTCCTCATTCCAGAACACGTATGGATC
>ENA-ORUF01003159-ORUF01003159.1-human-gut-metagenome-genome-assembly--contig:-NODE-3159-length-12507-cov-2.945310_pt1 | contig 12507 bp, 15 predicted proteins | sample MGYA00242077_ERZ509203 | MGnify/ENA primary metagenome ERZ509203 (study PRJEB26280, sample SAMEA2338834) | human gut metagenome | biome: human gut; feature: human-associated habitat; material: faeces...
AGTTCTGCGACTTCTTTTTCGTTCATAGCGGTTCCTTTCTCTGGCTCGCTCCGGCACTCCGGAGCTGTGTATTGCAGACATGATTATAGCACAGATGTTCCCGCTTGACAAAGCTTTCCGGTCGAAATACTGTTTCTCTCTTGCACTCAATGCTCCACACGGATCATATCCCGGTAGTCGGCCACCGTCACATCTGCCAGAGAAGATGCCTCCACTGAGTGGCCTGGGCCCACCAGCACCACCTGGAACCCGGCAGACTTGGCCGCCCGCAGCGCCTCCTCCCTGGCGGTGAAGATCACGGTGGCCCGCCGGGCAGTACGCAGACGCCGCACCGCCTTTTCATACAGCTCCGGGTCCAAAGGGGCCCTCCCCTGCTCCACCGCCGAGAGCAGACCACGGAAATAACTCCAGAGACCGGACTGCTCCAAAGCCGTCCGCACCGGGGCCGCCGCGCCGTCACAGATCAGATACATCCAGACATCCTCTATCTTCATCAGGGACAAAAACTCCTTCACCCCGGTCAGCGGCGCCCCGCCGGCATCCAGAAGGGCCTCTGTTCCATCAAACACCGCACCTTGCAGACGCATCAGACAACACTTCCTTCCTCATTCAGCCCCACCGGATGCAGACCGTCCCGGGTCCACAGGTTGACGTGGGTAAAGCCCGCCGCCCGAACCAGCTCCGTCGCTTCCGGGAAGCCGTGGCACAGGTGGGAGGTGTGGTGGGAATCAGAGTTCAGGATGATCTCCCCGCCAAACTCCCGCAGAGCACGCAGCAGGCTTTTCCCGGGATATGGGGCGGTCCGGTATCCCCGGGCTATGGCCCCGGTATTGATCTCGAACGCTGTACCGGAGCGGACCAGATGTTCCATGACCTCCAGCGCCCGGCGGAGGTACCGGGGACTCTCCTCGTCAAAGGCAGGGGCCCGCTCGTTGAATTTGGTCACCAGGTCAAAGTGTCCGATCCAGTCGCACCTCGTCCGCTCCGGCAGAAGGGCCACCTGGTCATAGTATGCGTCGGTGTAGCGGTACCAATCCCCGCCGAAGAACTCCTCCACACACTGTCGGGCAGTCTCCGGGCTCTCGTCCACAGCAAAATGCCGGCCGTCCCCGCCGCAGATGGTATGCACCGAGCCGATGGCATAGTCCAGCCCCTCCGGCCGCTCCCCTAACAGGTCCAGCTCCAGCCCCACAAAGACCTCCATCTCCCCCGCATACCGTGCCTGGACCGCCCGGGCCCGGGCCAGATACTCCGGGATCTTCTCCCGGGGGATGCAGTAGTCCTCCTCCAAAGGACAGTAGCTGTGTCCAGAGAAGCCGAAGTGGGTCAGCCCCGCCGCCCGGGCGGCGGCGGCCATCTCCTCCAGGGAACTCTTACCGTCGTCCAATGTGGAATGGGTGTGAAAATCTCCGCGCATCTGTCTCTCTCCTTTTCGCCGGATGGGCGCACCCGCGCCCGCCGCCGGTCTTTTGCTCTATTTTAACGGAAAACTGCGGCAGAGGCAACCCCCGCCGCAGTCTGCATTCTCTTTGGCCCCGTCATGCCTGGTCAGAGGCCATCTTTTCCTGCTTGACCTTGTGGTCAATGACGTGCCGGCCGGCCAGTTCCTCCCGGACCTCCTCCAGGGAGATGCCCGCCTGGACCATCAGCACCATCACATGGTAGGCCAGGTCGGCGATCTCATACACCGTCTCCCTGTGGTCCTGGGCCTTGGCGGCGATGATGACCTCGGTACACTCCTCCCCCACTTTTTTCAGGATCTTGTCCAACCCCTTTTCAAACAGGTAGGTGGTATAAGAGCCCTCAGGCCGCTGATCCCTGCGCTCCTCCAGCAGGCGGTACAGACCCTCATAGGTAAACTGCTCCTCCATCTCACACGTCTCCTCTCAGATCGATCAAATTTCCGTCGAAGCAGGAGTCGGTCCCCAGATGGCAGGCTGGACCGTCCTTCTTCACCTTTACCAGCAGGGCGTCACGGTCACAGTCCGCCCGCAGCTCCACGATATGCTGATAATTTCCGCTGGTCTCCCCCTTGAGCCACAGCTCCTGCCGGGACCGGGACCAGAAGCAGGTCAGCCCCCGCTCCAGCGAGATCCTAAGCGACTCCCAGTTCATATAGGCCAGGGTGAGCACCTTCTCCGTCTCTGCGTCCTGGACGATGGCGGGGATGAGGCCCCGGTCGTCAAATTTCAAGGTATCCAGGTCCATCATGGCCGCACCAGCACCCCTTTCTCGGCCAGCTCCCGCTTCAGATCTGGGATGGCTACCGTTCCGAAATGGAAGATGCTGGCCGCCAGTCCGGCGGAGACGCCGGGAACAGACCGGAAGAGGTCCACAAAATCACCGATCACGCCTGCGCCCCCCGAGGCGATGACGGGGACACGCACCAGCCGGCACACCGCCTGGAGCAGCTCCAGGTCAAAGCCGCCCTTGACGCCGTCGGTATCGATGGAGTTGACCACCACCTCGCCGGCCCCCCGGTCCACCCCCTGGCGGATCCACTCCAGAGCGTCTAGTCCGGTGTCCACCCGGCCGCCGCCCCGGAACACACGGAACTGTCCATCCACCCGCTTGACGTCCACAGACAGCACCACGCACTGGTCGCCGTAGCGCTTGGCCGCCTGGTCGATCAGGTCCGGAGTCTGGATGGCCCCGGAATTGACCGAGACCTTGTCCGCCCCGCAGGACAGCACCCGCTCAAAGTCCTCCAGGCGGCTGATCCCGCCCCCCACTGTCAGGGGGATGAAGATGGTGGAGGCCACATCCGTCAGAATATCGGTGAACAGCTTCCGCCCCTCCACAGAGGCGGTGATGTCGTAAAAGACCAGCTCGTCGGCCCCGGACCGGGAGTAGTAGTCCGCCAGACGCACCGGATCGGAGACGTCCTGGACATCCAGGAAGTTGACCCCCTTCACCACCCGTCCGTTCCTTACGTCCAAACAGGGGATGATCCGTTTGGTCACCATCTCTCACTCCACCTCCTTCAAGGCCCGGTGCAGCTCCAGCGCCCCGGTGTACAGAGCTTTGCCCAGGATCGCGCCATACAGACCAATCTGCTTCAGCTGCTGTAAATCTTCTATACTTGATACACCGCCCGAAGCGATGAGATCCAGGTCGAACCGCCGGGACAGCGCCTGGTACAGCGCCACATTGGTCCCTCCCAGCATCCCGTCCCGAGAGACATCGGTGCAGATCACTGTCCGCACCCCCAGGTCGCACAACCGTGCAAAGAACTGCTCCGCCGGCTCGGGGGCGGTCTCCTTCCATCCTCGGATGGCGATGGCCCCCTCCTTCAGATCCACGCCCACGGCCGCATGGGACCCGAAGCGGCGGACCGCCGCCTCCAGAAACTCCGGGTCTGTGACGGCCTGGGTTCCCAGGATCACCCGCTCCACCCCCGCGTCCAGGTACCGGGCGATGACATCCAGGCTGCGGATCCCACCGCCGATCTCCACCTTCAGCCCGGTGGTCCGGCAGATCTGCCGGATCACCTCAAAATTGGGGGTACCGCCGTCCCGGGCCCCCTCCAGGTCCACCGTATGGAGCCAGCCGGCCCCCGCCGCCTGGAACTCGGCAGCCTGGGCCGCCGGGTCGTCCCGGTAGACCGTCATATTCCCATAGTTCCCCCGGGTCAGGCGGACCACCTTGCCCTCATACAGATCGATAGCGGGCAGTAAAATCATGGTCGATCACTCCAATTCACAAAATGCCTTCAGAATCGCCAGTCCGGCGGCCCCGCTTTTCTCCGGATGGAACTGGGTCCCATACACGTTGCCGTTCTGTACCGCCGCAGTCAGTTCTGCACCGTACTCCGTAGTGGCAGTGCATTGACCTTTACACTCGAAGCCCGCGAAGGAATGGACGAAGTAGACGTGGGTTCCCTCCTCCAGGGCCCGGAAAATGGGGCTGCGGGGCTGCTCCCCGGGAAAATGCAGGGCGTTCCAGCCCATGTGGGGGACCGCCAAGCCGCTGGGGAGCACAGTCCCGATGTCCCGCACCTGGCCGGAGATCAGCCCCACCCCCCGGTGCTCCCCGTACTCAAAGGAGGTCTCAAACAGCAGCTGCATCCCTAAACAGATGCCCAGCAGCGGCTTCCCCACCGCCGCCTGCCGGAGGACCGCCCGGTCCATTCCGGTACTCCGCAGCTTTTCCACCGCGTCGCCGAAGGCCCCCACGCCCGGCAGAAGGATGTGATCCGCCCGGTCCAACTCCTCCTGGTCCCGGGTGACCACCGCCTCCTGTCCGATGGCTGCCAGCGAGCTTTTCAGAGAAAAGAGGTTGCCCACCCCATAGTCGATCACCGCGATCACTGCGCCCCCTCCTTCCCTTCAAACCGGATCTCCACTGCCCGGGCGTGGGCCGTCAGTCCCTCCTGGCGGGCGAACAGCCCCACCTTCCGGTAGTCCCGCTCCAGAGCCGCACGGGTGTAGTAGCTGAACTGAGATTTTTTGATGAAATCGTCCACCGAGAGGGGACTGTAAAACCGGGCGGTGCCCATGGTGGGCAGGGTGTGATTTGGCCCGGCGAAATAGTCCCCCATCGGCTCCGGATCGTACCGCCCCAAAAAGATGGAGCCGGCGTTCCGGATCTGGCTGAGATAGTCGAATGGCTGGTCTACACACAGCTCCAGATGCTCCGGTGCGATGCGGTTGGCCACCTGGATCCCCTCCTCCAGAGAGCGGGCCACGATGATTTTTCCGTTGCGCTCGATGGACTCCCGGGCGATGTCCTCCCTCTCCAGGCGGGACAGCTGGACCTCCAGTTCCCGGGCCACCTGCTCCGCCAGCACGCGGGAGTCGGTGACCAGCACTGCAGAGGCCATCCGGTCGTGCTCCGCCTGGGAGAGCAGGTCCGCCGCCACCCAGGCCGGGTTGGAAGCCCCGTCGGCCAGCACCAGCACCTCAGAGGGGCCGGCGATCATGTCGATGTTCACCTGGCCAAAGACCTGCTTTTTCGCCTCGGCCACATAGGCGTTGCCCGGACCCACGATCTTGTCCACCTGGGGGACGCTCTCCGTCCCATAGGCCAGTGCGGCAATGGCCTGTGCCCCTCCGCACTTGAAGATCCGGGTCACGCCGGCCACCTGAGCAGCGGCCAGAATGGCCGGGGACACTGCTCCGTCCCGGCCAGGGGGCGTGACCATGACGATGTCCTCCACCCCGGCGATCTGGGCTGGGATGGCATTCATCAGCACGGTGGAGGGATAGGAGGCTGTGCCGCCTGGAACATAAATCCCAACCCGGGCCAGGGGCATGATCCTTTGTCCCAGGATCACCCCGTCCCGCTGGGTCATCACAAAACTCTCCCGCTTCTGTCTGGCATGGTAGGCCCGGATATTGTCCGCCGCCTCCCGCAGGACAGCCAGGAACTCCGGCTCCACCTGCGCCATGGCAGCCTCCAACTCCGCCCCGGTCACGCTCAGGTTGGACAGCTCCACCCCGTCGAAGCGGCGGGCGTACTCGTACAGAGCGCGGTCCCCCTGTTCCCGGACCGTCCGGATGATGCCGGCCACCGGCGCGGACACATCCCGCACCTCGTCCCGGCGGAGGAAGATCTCCTGGTCCTGTATGGCATTGAGGTCATAAATCTGAATCATAGCGGTCCCCTCACAGGTTTTTCTCCAGGGCATCCCGCATCCGCAGGACCTCCTGGTGCTTGAATTTATAGCTCACCTTGTTGCAGATGAACCGGGCGCTGATGTCCACGATGGTCTCCAGATGGGCCAGGTGGTTCTCCAGCAGGGTCTTGCCCGTCTCCACAATGTCCACGATCACATCGGACAGCCCCAGAATGGGGGTCAACTCGATGGAGCCGTTGAGCCGGATGATGTCGATGTCCCGGGACCGGGACTCATAGTACTCCCTGGCGATATGGGGAAACTTGGTTGCCACCCGGAGGGTCTTGTTGGGGTCGTCATAAAAATCCTCCGGACCGGCCACACACATCCGGCACCGCCCCAGCTTCAGGTCCAGCAGTTCATACACGTCGGGTCGGTACTCCAGCAGGATGTCCCGTCCGGCAATGCCCACGTCGGCCGCCCCCCGCTCCACATAGATGCTCACGTCCGAGGGCTTGACCCAGAAGTAACGAACACCCTTCTCCAGATTCTCAAAGGTAAGCTTCCGGTTCTTTTCCAAAATTGCGGGGCAGTCATAGCCGGCGGCGGCCAGTGTCTCATAGGCTGTCTCCCCCAGCCGCCCCTTGGGCAGCGCCACGTTGATCATGCCAGCACCTCCTCCGGGCCGATCCCGTCTGTGTACCGGACCTTTTTCCGGCAGCGCACCGGACAGGGCTGCCCCGTCTCTCGCTCACAGCGGACTGACCTGCCCTCCTGCCGCAGCCGCTCGGCAAAGGCGGCCAGCTTCACCAGGTCTGCGTCCGGCCCATAGGTCAGCAGTACATCGGCGTCGTACTGCCGCTCCTGTCCAAAGAACTGCTCCAGCCGTCCCATATACAGGGCAAATCCGATGGCCCCTACCTCCCTGCCCATCTTCCGGGGAAGGTTGTCATACCGCCCGCCGGACAGGACCGGGAATGGGATCTTGGGCAGAAAGCCCTGAAAGATCACTCCGTTGTAGTAGTCCATGCTGTTCACCAGGGAGAAGTCCAGCCTGACCTGCCCGTTGAGGCCGAAGGACTCCAGAATAGAGGCAGTGACGGACAGCTGCCGCAGGGCCTCCCAGCTGGCGTTGTTCCGGGCCAGCCCTCCCGCCTGGGCGATCCCCTCCTTCAGAGGAGCGTAGATCTCCATCAGCTGCACTAGATCCTCTGCGTCCCGGCGCTGGAGCTCCCCCTGTCCGGCCATAGCCTGGATGCCGGGGACGTTCTTTTGGACCAGCAGATCCAGCACCCGCTCCCGCTGTACACCGGTCAACCCCATACAGTCCAGCAGGCCGCCCACAAAACTCACATCGGACAAGTCCAGCACATAGTCCTCTGAGATGGTCCGGAGGGACTTGGCCGCCATGACGATGACCTCTGCCTCCGCATAGGGGTCGATCTGCCCCACCGACTCCACCCCCACCTGGAGGATCTCCCGAAAGGTCCCGCCGGTCTCCCGGTATACGTTTTCATTGTAGTACACCTTCTCACTGTCCCCGCTGTTGTTCTTCATAATGGACAGGGTGATATCCGGCTTCAGGGCCTTGAGAGAGCCGTCCCCATCGGTGAAGGTGATGATATGTCCCTTTTTCAAAAAATCCTTGTTCTGGGCATACAGATCGTAGTCCTCAAATTTGGACATCCGGAATTTCCGATACCCGTACTCCTCATATAGTTGATTCAACTGTTCCTTCAGCATGGCGTCTCCTGTTTACAGCATCCCTTTGGTGGATGGAATTTCGTCCCGGAACCGGGGATCGGTCTCCGCCGCCTCCCGCAGGGCGCGGCCCAGTGCCTTGAAGGCCCCCTCCACGATGTGGTGGGAGTTTCGCCCCGCCAGCTTCCGCAGGTGGAGGGTCAGCCTGGCGTTGGCTGCAAAGGCCCACATGAACTCATAGACCAGCTGGGTGTCAAAGGAGCCGATCTTCTCGGTGGGGATGGCCAGTTCCTCATAGTACCCGCCACGGCCGGACAGGTCCACAGCGCACAGGATCAGAGCCTCGTCCATGGGCAGGCACAGGGAGGCGTACCGCCGCACCCCCCGCTTCTCCCCCAGAGCCTGGTCAAAGGCCTGGCCCAGGGCGATGCCGATGTCCTCCACGCTATGGTGATCGTCCACCTGGGTGTCCCCATCACAGGTCAGCTCCAGATCCATCCCCCCGTGGCGGGCCAGCAGGGTGAGCATATGGTCCAGAAAGCCCACGCCGGTCCGGACCCGGCTCTTCCCATGTCCGTCCAGGTCCAGAGAGAGGCGGATGTTCGTCTCATTGGTCTTTCTCGTGATCTCTGCCGTTCTCATAAAAATTCCCTCAGCTTCTCCAGTAAAATATCCATCTGCTCCCGGGTCCCGATGGTGATCCGGTTGTAGTCCCGAATGCGCTCTTTATCAAAGTGGCGCACCAGAACCCCCCGCTCCTTCAGACAGCGGTAGATGTCTGCCCCCTCTGTTCCGAGCTTTCTGACAAACAGGAAGTTCGCCTGGGAAGGCAGGACGGTAAAGCCTAACTTCTCCAGTTCCTGTGCGGTGTAGGCCCGTGTCTCCATGATCCTTTGACAGTTTTTGTCGTAGTATGCCTGCTCCGCCAGGGCCTGAGCCCCCGCCTTCAGTGTCAGGCGGTTGATGTTGTAGGGGTTGATGGAAAATTTGATGGTCTCCAGATCCCGGATGAGCGCCGAGTCCCCTATCGCGTAGCCCAGACGGGCCCCGGCCATGGACCGGGATTTGGAATAGGTCTGCACCACCAGCAGATTGGGGTACCGTCCAGTAAGGGACACGCAGCTCTCTCCGCCGAAGTCCACATACGCCTCGTCCAGCACCACCACACAGTCGGGATTTGCCTGGAGGATCCCCTCCACCTGAGCCCGGCTCAGGGCCAGCCCTGTGGGGGCATTTGGATTTGCGATCACGATAGTCCTGTGCAGGCCGTAATAATCCTCCGGTTCCAGGGTAAAGTCCTCCCTCAGCGGAACGATCTGGACGGGAATGCGGTACAGATCGGCAAACACCGGGTAGAAGCCATAGGTTATATCTGCAAAAGCTACTCCCCGCCCATCTGCGGCATAGGCCAGAAAGGCAAAGTTCAGCACCTCATCCGAACCGTTCCCCACAAAAATGTTGGCCGACTCCACGCCGTACCGCTCCGCCAGGGCCGCCTTGAGGACCTTGGCCTCCGGATCGGAATAGAGCCGCAGATCTGCGGCCTCTTTGGCATTAAGGGCGGCAATCACACCAGACGAAGGCGGATAAGGGGATTCATTGGTGTTCAGCTTGACATACTGCTGGTCCTGGGGCTGCTCTCCGGGTGTATATGGGACCAGTTGATCTAGTCTGCGGCTCAAAAATTGAGACATGACGCGCCTCCTCTTTTGTATTCTACTTCACTAGTTCGCTAAAGTAATGATGTAATCATATCCGCATGACAGAGGTTTGTCAAGAAAAACTTTTTTGAAAAAGCGTTTGCCCTTCTGCACCCTATCTCCCACAGTACAGGAATTCTACTGTTAGTTGGCTGGAATACTGTGGCTGTACAGAAGGAAGTTGCGATATTTTCTTCTCCGTGGTACCATACTGTTATCATCTTGCATCCATAGGAGGTCTCTCATTATGTCCCAGCAGAAAACCATTCCGGAGCGTTCCGCCATACCACAGCACGATACCTGGAACACCGCCGACCTATACCCCACAGACCAAGCGTGGCAAGAAGATTTTGTCCGCCTCCAGGGCCTCACCCAACAGCTGGCAGAGTATGAAGGCCGTCTGGGCGGGAGCGCCACTATCCTCTATGACTTTTTGACTCTGGAACGGGAAGCTGGCGAGCTTTTGGTCCAGCTGATGGACTATGCGCAGCGCCGGAGCGATGAGGACACCCGCGTTCCGGAGTACCAGGCCATGGTGGGGCGGATCACAACTCAGTATGTGGAACTGTCCCAAGCCACCGCCTTTGAGGTTCCCGAACTTCTGCGAATCTCCGATCAGACTCTGGATGAGTTTTACCGACTGGAGCCCCGGCTGGAGCTGTTCCGCCGGTACCTCCATAATATCCAGCGACGCCGGGCTCATACCCTGTCTGACTGCGAAGAACGTTTACTGGCCGCCGCCGGAGAGCTGGCCCAGTCCCCGGATGACATCTTCTCCAAGTTGTCCGACGCCGACCTCACCTTTCCTGACGCCGTGGACGGACAGGGCGGCCGCCACCCCCTGTCCAACGGCTCCTTCACCCTTCTCATGTCCAGTGAGGACCGTGCCCTGCGCCGCTCCGCCTTCCAGAACCTGTATGCCGTCTATGGCGGGGTCAAAAACACTCTGGCCGCCACCCTGAACGCCCAAGTCAAGCAGCTTCAGTTTTTCTCCTCCGCCCGGCATTATCCCAGCGCTTTGGCGGCCTCTCTGGACGGCACCCACGTCCCGGTGGAGGTCTATCACAATCTCATCTCTACCGTCCGGGCCAACCTGGACAAGATGCACCGCTATGTCCGTCTGCGGAAAAGGCTGCTGGGCCTGGAGGAACTGCACTTCTATGACGTGTACGCCCCCATGGTCTCCGGGGTGGACGCCAGAATCCCCTACACCGACGCCCGGGAGACGGTCTATCAGGCCATGGCTCCCTTGGGTCCCGACTACCAGGCCATTCTCCGTGAAGGACTGGACAACCGCTGGATCGACGTCTATGAGAATGTTGGAAAGCGGTCCGGCGGCTATATGGCCGGGTCGCTGGTCCATCCCTATATCCTGCTCAACTATCAGGATGATCTGGACAGCATGTTCACTCTGGCCCATGAGCTGGGCCACGCAGTCCACTCCTACCTGTCCAACAAGGCGCAGCCCACGGTATATCGGGACTATGTAATCTTTGTAGCTGAGGTAGCCTCCACCTGTAACGAGGCCCTTTTGATGGAGCACCTGCTCCAAGGCACCCAAGATCGACGGAAGCGCGCCTGGCTGCTCAACCACTTCCTGGAGCAGTTCAAGGGGACCCTGTATCGCCAGACCATGTTCGCCGAATTCGAGCTGCGCATCGGTCAGCTGGCCGCCCAGGGCGAGACCCTTACTGCTGACCTCCTCAGCCGGGAGTACCGGGCGCTGAACGAGGAGTATTTCGGTCCCGACATGGTCATTGATGACGAGATTGCCCTGGAGTGGGCCCGGATCCCTCACTTCTACTACAACTACTATGTGTTCCAGTACGCCACCGGCTACTCCGCCGCCATCGCCCTCTCCCGCCGCATCCTGAAGGAGGGCGCCCCCGCGGTAAAGGACTATCTGGGCTTCCTATCTGGCGGATGCAGTCAGGACCCCATCGACCTGCTCCGGGGAGCCGGCGTGGATATGGCCTCTCCACAGCCCATCCAAGCCGCGTTGGACCTGTTCGGCCAGCTTCTGGACGAGATGGAGGAGTTGACCCGGCAGAACTGAGCAATACGCAGAAAACAAGATGCGCTTCCCCGTATGTACCTGCGGGGAAGCGCATTTTGCATGGATGGATCTGCTCTGATCTCAGCTATGGATGGTCCGGCAGGGTCAAAGTCAGACTCTTGTAAAAATCCAGGGTCCGGAACCCCCGCTCCAACTGGGTATGCAGATAGGCCTCCGCAATCCCGGCCAGCGTCGCCATCCCAGCACCGTCCAGGCGGAAAGAGAACAGTCGTTTGGGATCCCCGTAGACAATATGGCGCATTGCTGCCAGGGAGCCGCTGGACAGCGGCAGAGAGATCCCCTCCCCCACGGAGTCCCGGCAGCCCACACAGTGGAGCACACCCTCCCGCAGATGGAAGCGGGGCTCCTCCGGGGTGGGACAGCCGCACACCGCACAGGCATCCAGCAGGGGCTCATACCCAGCCAGACACATGGCCCGCAGCTCAAAGGCCGCCTTCACCAGCCCCAAGGGCCGGTCCAGCCGGTCCAGGGCGTGGAGGCTATTCAGCAGCAGAGAGAGCAGTTCAGGACAGGGCAGACCCTCCACCGCCAGAAGCTCCGTCACCTCAGCAAAATAGCAGCCCAGAGAAAATTTTTCCAGATCCTCCCGCATCCCGCGAAATTCCCGGTCCACCGCCGCTTCCTGTACGGTCCATCTCCCCCGGTACTCGTGCAGCACCACATCAGACCACACCAACAGCTGACAGCCTGCAGCAATGGGGCTCCCCTTTTTCCGGCAGCCCCGGGCAGAGGCAGTAAGCCGCCCCGCCTCCTGGGTGAGCAGTGTAAGGATTTTATCCGACTCCTTGTAGGCGGTCTCCCGCAGGACAAGGGCTTTGGTTTGCAGGTGCATAAGGTGTGCCTCCTATGTACTGCGGGCTTCAGGTATCCCGCAGGCTGTTTGGGTCGGGTGGCCCCAATGGACAGGCCGTACCGGAAACCGACGGCATTCCCTGCTCCTCCCGGCTTCCGGCCATGGCCAGGAACGCCTCTGGCAGCCCAGTTTTACAAAATAATTCCCACAGTCCTGACTCGTCCATAGCCAGCCCTCCTGTTCTGTCATCTGTCGTTAGACTGGCTGCTTTTCTCTGTTGCTATGACCGGGAAATGTTAGTCTACTTCTTTATTCCAGTAATCGCGGGCCACCTTTCCGTCACTCCTTGTGGCATCCGAAATTTTGGAGCACCGAAGGATTGCCCCGCCACTTTATCCCACAGAAGCTTCCGCTTTTGCGGGGATCTGTTTTGAATTTGGCCCCGGGGAAGAGACTCCCAGGGGCCAAGGTTTTTCTGCGGAAAAATGCTTCTACGCGTGGAAGTACGGCTCGCATACGCTCGCAAAAAAATCGATTCCGCAGATGCCGCCTCTCTGTTATTCCTTGCGATATCCGAAATTCTGGATTGCTGATGGATTGTCCCGCCAATTTGTCCCACAAAAGCTTCCGCTTTTGCGGGGGCCCGTTTGGGATTTTGTCCCGGGGAAGAAGCTCCCCC
>ENA-ORUF01003189-ORUF01003189.1-human-gut-metagenome-genome-assembly--contig:-NODE-3189-length-12409-cov-2.012142_pt1 | contig 12409 bp, 6 predicted proteins | sample MGYA00242077_ERZ509203 | MGnify/ENA primary metagenome ERZ509203 (study PRJEB26280, sample SAMEA2338834) | human gut metagenome | biome: human gut; feature: human-associated habitat; material: faeces...
AAAGAGCCAGATAGAGAAAGATCAGGGTAAATATCAGAGTACCTATATTGAAATTCTTTGGTTTTCTATAAGGTACTATCTTTTTAGTCTTGGCCATGATGCTAACCGGTCTCCTTTCCCTATGTATTATAAAAGGAATCGCCCAAAAGTGCAAGGTAATTCAGGAAATGGCTGGAAAAGACAAAGAGCGAAAGAGGGAAGACTGCCGTCTGCAGTTCTCCCCTCTTTTGTACTGTCATATGTAATTTTTCTCAAATACAGCCGCTGTCTTATAAAGAAACGACTACGCTTGATTTAGCGCACTCTGGGAGATTCGACGCGTCCTCAGATACGCTGAGAACAAATGTGAGATGGTATTTCTCGCTGATCTCCTGCAGTGTCTTTCCCATGGAGGGGCCTCCTTTGTGATAAAATAACCCGAGTGGTTACAGGTGATATTCTCGCTTGGAACTTTTTCAAGATACCGATTTTTGGAACAAATGTCAAGAAAAGAAACGATGTTTCTGTGGGGTACCAAATGATATGTTATTAAAAATAAGATAAAATTAGAAAAGGCCAGAGATTGGAACGATATCGTCCCAATCTCTGGCCTTTTAGAAGGAGGAGAAATTATTGAATGAAGGTTACAGGGTAGTCTTGGGCTTCCACTGCGTTTTTCAGAACATCATCTGTTACATCCTCAGAAAGTGTCACCACGGCAGTTCCTGCCTCATGGCTGACCTTGGCCTGTTCCACGGCATCCAGTGCTTCCAGTGCCTTCTTCACGCGGGCTTCACAGTGGGTGCACATCATGCCTTCGATCTTCATTGTTTTTTCCATGGTACGTTGCTCCTTTACAGTGATTGAAATGGATTTGATCTTTTTATCCTTGCTCCCGTCGTGCATGCGGAAAAGATTCAGACGCAGAGCATTGGTGACAACACAGAAACTGGACAAACTCATGGCGGCTGCTCCGGTTCAGCGTCAAACCAAGGGGAATAAAAACGCCGGCGGCCAAGGGGATGCCGATGGTATTGTAAAGAAAGGCCCAGAACAGATTCTGGTGAATGTTCCGAAGGGTGGCCCGGCTGAGCCGGATGGCGGCGGGAACATCACGCAGGCGGCTTTTCATGAGGACAACGTCAGCCGCGTCAATGGCCACGTCGGTCCCCGCGCCAATGGCGATCCCAATGTCCGCCCGGGTGAGCGCGGGAGCATCGTTGATACCGTCCCCCACCATAGTGACCTTCCCCTGCTCTTTCAGCTGCCGGATGACACGCTCTTTCCCATCGGGCAGGACGCCGGCGATTACGTGATTGACGCCAGCCTCTTTTCCGATGGCTTGCGCTGTGCGTGCATTGTCTCCTGTCAGCATCACGACTTGAATCCCCATGGACTGTAATTCTTGAATGGCCTGGGGGCTGTCCTCTTTGATGACATCCGCCACGGCGATGATGCCGGTCAGGTGACCATCTTGGGCAAAAAATAAGGGGGTTTTTCCAGCTTGTGCCAGGGTCTCCCCCTGTATCCGCATAGATTCCGGGACTTGGGACTGGCGGCTGATAAAGGTATAGTTCCCACCCTGAAGGAGCGTGCCCTGCCAGGTAGCGGTGAGGCCATTGCCGGGAAGCACCTGGAAATCCGAGACAGGTTCAGGGGACAGGTTTCGTTCTTCTGCCCGGTGGAGAATGGCCCGGGCCAAGGGATGTTCGCTCTTTTGCTCCAAGGCAAATGCCAGGCGCAGAAGTTCCTCTTCTTGGACACCGGGAGCTGGGATCAGATCTGTGACCTTGGGCTCTCCCGAGGTGATGGTGCCGGTTTTATCCAGAACGACAATCTGCGTTTTTCCGGCGTTTTCCAAGGATATAGCGTTCTTAAAAAGAATTCCGTGCTTGGCGCCCATTCCGTTGCCCACCATAATGGCCACAGGGGTGGCAAGGCCCAGAGCACAAGGGCAGGAGATCACCAGCACAGAGATTCCGCGGGCCAGAGCAAAACCGATTTCCTGCCCCAAAAGCAGCCAGACAATGGTGGTAAAAACGGCAATGGTGATGACTGCCGGGACAAAGATGCCAGAGACTTTATCCGCAATCTTGGCAATGGGCGCCTTGGTGGCCGCAGCATCACTGACCATTTGAATGATTTGAGAAAGTGTGGTGTCCTCCCCCACCCGAGTTGCCTGGCAGGTCAAAAATCCTGATTGGTTGAGCGTGGCGGCGGAGACCAAATCACCGGTTGTTTTATCCACAGGAATGCTTTCCCCGGTAAGGGCAGATTCGTTGACTGCGCTGCTGCCCTCTATGACGACACCATCTACGGGGATGTTCTCCCCTGGCCGGACCACAAAGACGTCGTCCTTTTTGACTTGCTCGATGGGGACAGTGATCTCTGTGCCGTCCCGTAGAAGGGTGGCAGTTTTGGGGGCCAGCTTCATGAGCCCCTTGAGTGCGTCTGTGGTCCGTCCTTTGGAACGGGCTTCCAGCATTTTTCCCACAGTGATCAGCGTCAGAATCATGGCCGCGGATTCAAAATAGAACTCCATCATGTAATCCGCAACAGCGGCCATGTCGCCAGCTGCCTGCGCAGCGGTCATGGCGAAGAGCGCATAGGTGCTGTAAACAAAGGCGGCGGTGGCGCCCAAGGCAACCAGTGTGTCCATGTTGGGAGCCCGATGCCAAAGGCTCTTGTACCCGCTGATGAAAAACTTCTGGTTGATGACCATGACCCCTGCGGTTAGCAGCAGCTGGGTCAAGCCCATGGCGATGTGGTTTCCGTGATAAAAGGCGGGGACTGGCCATCCCCACATCATGTGTCCCATGGAGAAATACATGAGGATGACCAAGAAAACAAGGGACCAGATGAGACGCCGTTTCAGCACGGGTGTGTCATGGTCTGCGAGGGCGTCTTCTGTCTCAGCAGTATGATTTGCGCTGGCAGCTGCGCTGCCCTTCTCGGAGGAACCGTATCCAGCGTTTTCTACCGCGTGGATAATATCCTGGTTGATTTCATCCAGCGGGCGTTTCAGATCGAGAATCACAGAGGAACTGTGGGAAACGCCGCTTTCTCCTTCAATTTCGGAGGGAGAAGCGCCGGGGCCTACGCGCCGGAAGGTAGTTTTTTTCTCCATTTCCAGCAGGCCGGACAAGGTTTCCTCCGTGATGTAGGAGGAGGTGGTGATCACGGTCAGCTCGCTTAAAATCCGTTTAAACTGCGTATAATTTTCCGGCCAGTCGAAGGACTTTAAAAGCTCCATAGCGCCGGGCGTCAGCCCCAGGATTTCCTTGGCCAGAGAGACGTTCAGATTGCTCAGATAGAGGTTGGCCAGGGTGGGAATGTCCTCCGTCCGTTCCCGGAGCGGCTTTAAGCGTATGGTCAGGCAGGTGAGAAGATTCACAAATTCCATGCAGGTCTTGGGAATTTCTCCGCTGCGGCTGCACACGCAGGAGAAAATCAGGCGGTTTCGATGGCACAGATTCATGTCCACGATAATGGACAGGAGCTTTCTGGCCCGTTCCTCGTCCAGAACGTGGAGGTTTTTCAGGTAGATTGTGTTGTTATTATCATTAAACGGCGAATTGTAGTGGTTGGTGAGAAAATTCCAGCTTTTATCATTCATCAGGGCAAAATTGACGGTGATAAAGGGGTTGTTCCGCAGAGGACTTTCATTGTAGACTGCGGCGGCAGCCTGTTCTTTTCCCGTGCCCTCCTCCCCGAAAATCATAATGGGATGCTGGGTCTGGGCCATCTGGACAATGGTGTTTCTCAGCGGCCCGATGGCCCCTGTGACGCTGAAAAAGCTGTTGAAAAAGCTGTTTTCCACGTCGATGCGGTTCAGGTACTGAACCCCGTATTTGCTGGTGGCGAAGGGAACCTTGCTGTCCGTAAACTGGAACACAGGATAATTGTCCCCGCAGAAGGAAACAAGGCGGCTGGTAATAGAATACAGAGTTCCGTCAATGTTTTTAAAGCTTTTATGAGGCGTTTCGGAGGCGGAGGGCAGATCCTTTTTCAGCGCCTGAATCACAGGATTTTCTTCGTTTTCAGGGAGAGAGGAGTAAAAAATCTGCCCCTGGCTGTCAAAGATAACGGTGGACTGGCTGCTGGTGCGGATGACCTCGCGGAGAAACCGGTTTTCTTCCCGCACATTGGCGTAGCTGGAGCACAGCTTCACCGCCTGATCGAAGGCGCTGCTGATACTCTCATTGCCGGACGTGATCAGAATCGCGTTCAGGCCCAGGCGCTTCGCAGTGGTGCTGGCAATCATATCGCACAGGATCATGCGGTAGCCCCTCTTTTTCAGCATCTGAAGCGTTTCCTCCACCTGTCTGGAATTGTGGATCGTAAAGGTCTCCACCTTATACTGGAGCAGATCGCAGAGCAGTTTGGCGCTGCTGATAATGCCTGGAAAGCCTACGATGGCATAGCGGGAGGCAAAATTTTCCGCCATTTTGATGGCACGGAGAATATCGTAGACAGACAGGGGAATCTCCACCACAGGAATGGGGGTGATTTGTCCGATCAGCTCCGCAGTACCGCCGCGGGAAATGATAATATCGTAATTGTCGTGAAAGCTTCGCTTCGCAATTTCCGCGCCCTCCTGCAGGTCGCCCACATAGACGGTCAGATCAATGTCGTTCCGGGCCTCGGCCGCCTTCAGCATAATCGAACGCATCCCCTCGTAGGGTGCGATCCCCAGAATCCGTACTTTTTTATCGCTCATGTCTCATTCCTCCCCGATTGGCGCTGTCAGCGTTTGTTATATTTGTTTCAATGTGAAACAAGTTCATTATAACACGTTTAAAAAAGGAAGGAAAGACGTTTTAAAATGAAAAAACAGAAAGAATAAGTTTACATAAATTTACTGAAACATCTAAGAATGTGACTGGACGAGGACGAATTTTTACGATATGATTAAAAAAGCAGAGGAAAAAAGGGGGGATTTTGCGGTGCAGAGCAGAAAGAATATCTTATCTGTCTATATGCTGGGCCGGTTTTCTGTGGAGTATGGAGGGCAGATCCTGTCGCTTGGAAGAAACAGCTCCTCGAAGCTGATTCAGCTGCTTCAGATTGTGTGGCTGGCCGGGGAAAAGGGCGTGACCAAGGACGATCTGGCAGGAATGCTTTACGACCGCGATTCGCTTTCCAGTCTGAGCAACAGCCTCAATAACCTGGTTTACCGCCTGCGGAAAATTCTGGCGGAGAACGGCTTTCCAAAATCCCTCTATGTGATTAATCAGGACGGTGTTTATTTCTGGGACAGAAAAATTCCAGTCTGGGTGGACGCCAGAGAATTTGAACGTCTGGTGGAACTGGGAGACAGAAAACGGCAGCGGGAGAAGGAGACCTTTCAATATTATAAGAAGGCGGAGGAGCTTTACCAGGGCGAGCTCCTGAGCGCAATTTCCACGGAAAACTGGGTCATCGTGGAGAGCCTGCGCTTTAAGCGGATGTATGAGAAGGCGGTTTCATGGCTGGGCGACTATATGAAGCGGCAGAAGGATTACCCCGGCATGTACCAGCTGTACCACCAGGCGGCCCAGGTGTACCCCTTCGACAACTGGCAGGTGGGGCAGATGGAGAGCATGGCCTACATGGGAAGATACAAGGAGGCGTTTCTTCTCTATGACAATACGGCCAAGCGGTATTCGGAGGAGATGGGGCTTCCTCCCTCCGAAAAAATGCTGGAGTGCTATAAAACCATGAGCCGCCAGTTTGTCAGCCGTCCGGACGTGCTGAAGAACATCAGGGCGGAGTTAAGGGAGCAGGAGGACGAGAAGATTAACGCCTACTACTGTTCTCTGCCCAGCTTTATTGACATTTACCGTCTGGCAGCGCGGCGCAGCGAGAGAAACGGACAGCCCTTCTGTCTGATGCTGTGTACAATCACAGACTATGAGGGAAAGGTTATCCAGAACCAGGAGAAGCTGAAGGCCCGCTCGGAGCTTTTGAGAAAGACTATTGGCCGGGCGCTCAGGCGGAGCGACGTTTACGCCAAGTACAGCGCGTCCCAGTACCTGGTTCTGCTTATGGGAGTGGGGGAAGAGAATTGTATGGTGGTGGGGAAGAGAATCAGCCGGAATTTCCGGGAACTCTCGGGAAAACAGGCGGAGGTAGCCATTTCGACCGACGTTACATACGTGGGGGGGGAGTATGGGCTCAATTTTGGATTTTTAAATGTGCATAAGAGGAGGCGCAGCCTATCCTGTCGGCAGACAGGGTAGGCATTTTTTTATTTCATAGGAAAAAGCCAGCCGGCAGGCTTGAGAGGCTGCCGGAAGACCTGGCTCTGGTGCTAAAAAACAGAAAAAATAAAAATGGGACTTTTTGTGATTGGTTTTATGATTGGCAATCGAATAAAATGAAGGGGAATTCAGAAAAAGTTAAGAAATCTGACAAAAAAAAGACAAAAAGAAATCCGTAAAAGAGACGAATTTGCGATAGAAAAAGAGGAGGTTGAGTTGGAGTGATGGAAGGAAAAGCGGGGGTAAGTATGGAGTCCAGAAAGAAAATGTCGCGCGCTAAAAGCAACAGCCCCATGAAGAGAACCGTAAGACGCGCAGTTGCATGGCTCCTTGTTTTCTGTATGTGCATGGCAAATATGAATTCAGCCGTGTATGCAGCAGAAATTGCCACATCCAGTGACGCGCTGATGGCAGCGACTCCAAGCGATGCGGCGGCGACAGACAGCAATGCGGCAGAGATTCTTATGCCGGAACAGACTGTCAGCGGCGAGGAGTTAAAGGAAGAGGCAATCCGGGCTATCTCGGCGGGCCATGAATTTGATTTTGATTCAGAAATCCGCGTAATGAAGGACGCTGAGGGCAAAAACGAGAGCTACAGCGAGCTGTTCAAGGGCTACAGAAGCTTCACGCTTTTTGCTGACAATGGAAACGGAGGACGTCTGACAGGCGGCAATGACAACGCTTATGGTTACATCGTAGTCCGCGTAGATAAGGATTCCTACGAGGCGTTTGAGAAGGAAGAGGGAACAGCCAGAGCGACTGGTTCCGACGCGGCTGACAGCAGCGCCGCAGAGCGGGTATGGAGCCTGACAGGAGACGAGGAGTTAATTTTCCTTTATGTCAATGCAGACAACGGAACAGTAACCTTCTCTTTAAACATTGAAAATCTGGAGGCAGACGACATTGTCGTTCCAAGCCGTACAGAGCTTTACGAAGACACAGAGGAAGAGGCTGAGGACACAAGCCCGGCAGAGAAACCGGCTGAGGACGCCAACGAGGCAGGAGGATCCGGTTCCGGCGGCGGCTCAGGAAGCGGTTCCGGAAGCAGCGGCGACGTTCAGGACGATCCGACCGACGAGGGAGCCTCTGACGACAGCCAGAACGAAAACGACAGCGAAAACGATACAGATGCAGAGAAGCCAGAGGAGAGGCCGGAGGACGGCCAGAATCAGGAAGGCGGATCTGACAGCGGACAGGAGAATAACGACTCCTCAAATACAGATAAAGAGGACGGAAATACAGATTCCGGAAATGACGGAAACAGCGGAAGCGGATCCGAAAACGCAGGAGACAGCGGAAATGCCGATTCCAACGGTGGAAACTCCGGTTCTGGAAGCAGATCTGACAGCGGTAAGGATGAGGGCGGCTCCTCCAATCAGGGAAGCAGCTCCGACAAGGGCGGATCCGATTCCGACAGCGCGAAGCTTTCCAAATCCAGCCTCAGTCTTCCTACCGTAATGGGTCCTAACCCGAACGCAGAGTTCGAGGAGGACGAGTTCGGCGACATGAGCTTCGACGAATGGCAGGAAATGATGGAGGAAGAAGAGGAAGAGGCAGAAGAAGACGAGGAAGACTACACAGAGGAAGTGTCCGTCGCTTACGACAGCGAGGACGAGGGAATCTCCTACCTCAATATGACTATGCTTCCGGCAGTCGGCGCAGTCGTTAAGAAGACAGAGCAGGCAAAGGGATTTGCAAAACTGTTTAAGAGCAGCAGAAGCGGTGAGGCGGAAGCTGTTGTGATGGCGGGAGTAGTTCCGTTAAGCGGCATGCTTCCGGCAGAGGGAACCTACTATAAGCAGATTGAACAGAATGGCGATAGAAGCTACCGCCTGCATCTGGGTGTAACAGGAGGCGAACAGCAGGGGCTGGATATCGTACTGGCGATTGATTTATCCAACAGTATGAATGACAAGATTGGCTACAGTAAGACTACCAGACTGGAAGCGTTAAAGGATACTCTTGGCTACAGGAAAGAGGTAGAAGGAGAACGGTGGCCGCCAAGTCATTGGGAAGAGAAAAATGGTTTCATTGACGATTTATTTGCTCAGTCTCCAAACAGCCGTTTTTCAGTGGTAACTTATTCTTACGATAGTGCGGTAGAATTGGGATGGACAGAATTGGGAAACACTGGTTCTGGAAAAACCCGAATTAAAGAAACTATTGGAGGACTTAAGGCAGACGGAGGAACAAACTACGAAGCCGGTCTATACAAAACAATAGAGACTCTTAAAGAGAGAGGAAACAGCAGCAATATTCCAGTTGTTATTTTCCTCAGCGATGGAAAGCCAACATACTATTATGCTCCAGTAAATGAATTTAATGAAGCCAGAGAAGAATCTGGAAAAGGAAGTAAAATAGACGATAATACAGGCGATGGCACTATCTTTGCAGCCGGTAAGTTCCATGATGAAATGGAAAAAATGAACGGAAGCGTTTATACAGTAGGATTCGGAATTCCAGGATTAAGTGATGAGTATAGACATTATCAGCCGGAGCAGTATCTGTATGCGATTTCTCAGGGGCTTACATGGGACAAGGACTGGGAAAATAAGCTGATTGCTCCTGAAAATAACGACGGAACAACACTGGAGACAGACGGAGCAGATGCACAAGGCTTAAAGGATGCGTTTGCAGATATCCTTTCCAATCTGAAGATGGAGAATGTTACAATTTCCGATCAGTTAAGTGAATTTGTGACATTTAAGGGAAATACAGCAGGAGCTTCCAATGTGAAAGTTCAGACATTTAAAAAAAATCAGTCTGGAGAGCTTGTTCTTCAGAATGAGCTTCAGGAAGGAAGAGACTACGAAAGCTTAGAGTTCAACTCCGAAACAGGAACGATTAGGCTGATTTTTGGTAAGGATAAAAAGCTGGAGAGCGGTGTGATTTATGAATTATCCTTTGACATTCAGGTAAAGGATGGAGTCGAAATTCAGCCGGAAGATAAGGTTATAGGAGAACCAAATACAGATTACGGCAAAGGCCAGATCAGTTCCGGAAAGCCTGGAGTCGGAACAAACACAGAAGGATATTTCACCTTTGGTGAAGATGGAACAACAAAGGTATATTATCCGCATCCGATTATTCCGGCATCCGCTGTTTATACGCCAGAACACCAGAAGTACATCAGGGACAACGGAGACGGTACTTATGATTTGACTTTGAACGTGACCAGTACAAAGGAGAGCAGCGAGGACACTCATACAGAGTCCGTACCAGCAGACGTTATGTTCTTGGTAGATAAGTCAAGAAGTATGGTACACAGACTTTATTCTGATAGTGAGGGAGAATATAAAGGAAGTCGTGCGGAAGTTGTAAATAATGCATTGTCAGCAGCAATCAATACACTCGGAGGTTATAAAGATATTCAACTGGGCGGCTATAAATGGAGCGATAATCCGTCAAAATTTTTGGGATGGTATGAAAGTACCGAACAAGCAAATGCAAAATTACTTTTAGACTGGGGAGAAGATAAGTGGGTTGGCGGACCTTTAGGAATCTTAGGATATTGGGAGTATGCCCAGGGCGGAGATATAGAGAGTGGAGGTACATGTCCATCAAGTGCTTTAAAGGCAGCTATTTCTAAACTTAAAGAAGATGACAGGGAAAATGTTAAAAAATACATTATATTCCTTACAGATGGAGAACCAAGCTATAACTATGAATACGAAAATAGCTATAATGCCGTTGCAGATTTACAGAATTTAATACCAGGAACTAAGCTTTATGCAGTTGGAATGACAAATAATACGGATAATACTTTTATGGAAACTGTAGTAAGAAAAGCTAATGGTTTAGGAAAGTATGACAGTACAGACGGCTTGTATATTAATGGTTCCAATGAAGAGAAAGTAAATGCAGCGTTAAAGCAGATTGCCGATGAAATTGTCAATGAGGTAACCAACAGTACACCAGGTGTAACGAATGTAACTATCACAGATACATTAAGCAAATATGCAGAGTTTGCCTTTGATACAAATAATTTAGACAATGTGAAAGTAACTAGAAAAACTGCAGACGGAACAGAGACAGAACTTCAAAAAGATGAGTACACAGTCAACATAAGTGGAAAAACGATAACACTGTCTCTTACGAACGTAAATGATGCATCTGGAAAGACAAATGAGCTTGAGAAGAATGTTACATACAGCATTACTTTCCAGGTAAAGCCAACAGAAGAGGCAAAGCAAGATTACCAGACAGATAACGGATATTATAGAGATCCAAATGGAAATCTGCAGCAAGAAGTATTTACAGGTGCTGAGGGTACAGATGCTCCAGGCAATACAACAAGTTCCGGACAGCCAGGTTTCCCATCGAATGAGAAGGCAGTGCTTTCCTGGCAGTATGATGGAGCGGCTGGAAAAATAGAGTACGACCATCCGGTTCTTCAGGTACCGCAGACAGGACAGTTCGTAGTTCAGAAGCTGGTTGAGATTGATGATAATGAAACGCCTCTCGCAGATGCGAAGTTCATTATTAATCTGGACAAGGCTGATGAGAGCGGAAATTATACGGAGTTCTCCTCTGTAGCCCTGAAAGCAGACGGAACTTCCTCCCCGGCGGTAAAGACAGAGGGAGAGGCTCAGTTTAAGATTTCAGAGGCAGTTCCGATGGAATACAGCCTTACAGGAATCGAGGTATTCCAGAAGGCGGCTTCCGGTGAACTGAGTGATGTAACAGATACAAGATTACAGAATGATATTCTTACCGTACAGCCGGGCGACGATCTGATTGTAAAGGTAACGAACAACTTGGCGCATGAAGGTTACTTCCACAGCACAGACCAGGTAACGAACTGGACTAATGGAAATCCTGAAACGCCGTTTACCAGCGATAAGTCAGCGGCCAGAGAGGCGGCAGAGTCTCAGCCCAAGGCAGATGCAGGTAAGAAAAATAAAAAGGTAACAGAGATGGAAGAGGAGGAGGGTGATCCACTTGTATAAAAGCAGAAAGAAAAAAAATATGATCAAGCTGTCCGGAATCGCCCTTCTGGCAGCGCTCACGGTTGGCATTGGCAGCACAAGCGCGGTCATCCGACATCAGATAGACCTGAAAAACGAGATTTCTGCTGATACGGTAGTAATAGAGGTAGAGGAAGACCTGGCAGACGATAATCAAAGCGATTGGACAAAGCCGAAAAAGGTAAGTTTTAAGAATTCAGGTTCAGCAGACGTATTTCTCAGAGTAGCTTATTCTGAATCATGGAGTACTGCAGGAGGAGCGGATGGAGAGAAAGAACTTCTCTCCAATAAAATGCCAGACAGTGACAGCGACGTAGCTTCTAAAGTGGTTTCCGGTGAGAACTGGGAACTTAGAGAAGACGGCTGGTATTATTATAAGAAGGTTCTTCCTGCTGGAAGCACAACAGAGAATTTCATGGAAAAGGTAGATTTTTCCAATATTGAAAGCTTGGAGGAATCTTTGAAGAATACGTATAAAGAGGCTGAGTATGAAATCCATTTTCAGGCAGAGGCAGTTCAGGCCAGCGATCAGTGGAAGGTCAGTGAGGACGCGGCAGCAGCATTGTTTGACAAGGATATTTCAGCAGAACTTAACGACGGAACTACAATAATTGACAGAGACCAGAATGAAGACCAGTGGCCGTCCAATAAAGACACAGCAGAGATCATCTGGTCTGACGGAGCAGCCGGAGGAGGGAACTGATTATGAAATTATATAAACGATTAGCGGTTATCCTGGCCGGTTCCGTCATGGCAGTCGGATTCAGTTCCACATGGGCCTACTATTCAGATTCTCAGTCAATTGTGAATCCGTTTGATACGGCAAACAGTTCTATCGACCTGATTGAGGACTTTAACCCGGCAGATACGATTCTGCCGGGGGAGACGGTAGACAAAAAACCATATTTCGTGAATACAGGAGATATGGATTTAGTTCTCCGACTTCAGATGAATACTTGGTGGGAAGACAAAGAGACTGGAGAAAGACTGGATTCTCTTAGAACAGATATGATTCATCTGAATTACCCGCAGGATTTCAGTGAAAACTGGGTTGAGATTCCAAAAGGAAGCGGAACCTACTATTACACTCATATCCTGGCAGGAGAAGGAAAGGAAGGAAGCACAACTCCTTATTTTCTGGAAAGCCTGACTTTGAGTCCGGAAGCGTCCAACGACGCTCATGCGGCTGATTACAGCAAGGGAGAATTTATTGTAGATTTT
>ENA-ORUF01003190-ORUF01003190.1-human-gut-metagenome-genome-assembly--contig:-NODE-3190-length-12408-cov-5.883267_pt1 | contig 12408 bp, 10 predicted proteins | sample MGYA00242077_ERZ509203 | MGnify/ENA primary metagenome ERZ509203 (study PRJEB26280, sample SAMEA2338834) | human gut metagenome | biome: human gut; feature: human-associated habitat; material: faeces...
GATCTTATATGCTGATCACCTGCGGACTGATCATTTTTTCCTTCCTGAACCTGACCCTCACCGGACTTTTCACAGCTCAGGGAGATTCCAGGTCACCACTGATGGCCAATCTTCTGGGACTTGTAGGAAATATGATCCTGGATCCACTCCTGATTCTTGGCGTGGGACCGTTTCCACGGCTTGAGACTGTGGGGGCTGCCATTGCCACAGTAACTGCTCAGATCCTGGTTTTTTCAGTGTTGGTTTTCCGTATTTTTACGTCCAGGCTGGAACCCAATGTACTTCGTGGGCTTCATCTTTTCTCACGTTTTCCGGGAAAATTTTATAAAAATATCCTCCGCATTGGTCTGCCAACAGCTATCCAGAGCATGATCTACTGCATGATCTCCATGGTACTGACCAGAATGGTTTCCGCCTTCGGTGCTGCTGCCATCGCTGTTCAGCGTGTGGGCGGACAGATCGAATCTGTTTCCTGGAACACCGCAGACGGTTTTGCCTCTGCCTTAAATGCCTTTACCGCACAGAATTTCGGTGCAAAAAAATATGACCGCATCCGCCATGGATACCGTATTTCCTTTGGCATCCTGGCAATCTGGGGACTTATCATAACCGCATCTTTTGTACTGTTCCCACGGCCGATCTCCGGTCTGTTTTTCCATGATCCGGAGTCACTTGGAATTTCCGTAAATTACCTGATCATCATTGGTTTCAGCGAGGCGTTTATGGCCATTGAGCTGATGACCATCGGTGCTCTGTCCGGTCTTGGAATGACCAAACTCTGCAGTATCATCAGCATTATCCTGACCGGTTCCAGAATTCCGCTTGCCATGCTGCTGACTCACGTGGGAATGGGACTTGACGGTATCTGGTGGGCGCTTTCCCTTACTTCCATTGTAAAGGGCATTGTCTTTACAATGACATTCCGTCATACCAGCCGTACAAAATTAAACGATAGTAGTTCCGGGAATTAATGCATCAAAAGGAACTTGTCCGGATGTGATCTACCACTTCCCACAATGCTGTCAGACCTTTACAGGATTACTCAAAATAAAAACCTCTCTGCGAATCCGGAAACGATAAGAATCGTTTCCGGATATCCACAGAGAGGTTTTTTATGGATCACAGAAATCGGCCCTATATTATTTTTTCAGACATTTTGTTCTGAGAAGAAACAGAAAAACTGCGAGGATCACAAATAAGATAATCACATATGCAATCTTTGCTGCCATGCTTTCGGTAAAAGCATCGACCCCGGTGGCAATTCCAATAAGAATCAGGCAGATTCCGGAAAACTTTTCCATTTTTTTCTCATCATATTTCTGTGCTCTGGCCTGAGTATTCCCACCTTTCATAAACACAGATCCATGACCTGTAAGAAGCATAACGCCTATTACCAGCGCCGCAATTGCCAGTACATAACTGAATGTCTGATCAAACATAATTATTTTCCTCCTTATAAATAACAGGAGCCCCGCACCGGATCACCGGCTGGCTCCTGTTTGTTATTGCTATAGATCCGATCAATAAAAACAGATAATCGGAACATTGTACTGAATAATATTGTAAAGCTCTCCTGCCTTATCCGGCGGCATATTGATACAGCCGTGGGAACCTCCTGTGAGATACCGGTCACCACCAAAGTATGGCTGCCAGTCCGCATCATGGAATCCAATTCCTCCGTTAAACGGCATCCAGTAAGTTACCGGCTGTTCATAAGAATATGTTCCATCTGCTTTCTTGGTACCACGGAGTACATCCGGGCTCTTCTTGTAATACAGGGTGAAAATTCCAGGAGGCGTTTTTCTCTCCGGATCACTTGCGAGTCCGGATACGATATCCGACTCAAATATTACATTTCCATCCTGATAATACCACATATACTGCTCAGTCAGATCCACCTCAATGTAAGTATTACCCAGATCATTGACGCCATAGGAATTGGCTCTCATGGAATAAACCGGCTCTCTGGTCGTCTGCGTTCCGGACTGTATCTCCTGGGTAAGCTGTGCTACCTCTCCGTCCTGATCGATCTTCCAGCCATATGCAGATCCATATACAGATACTGTTCTTCCACTTGTAGTCTGGAACTGCCGCTCTGTGCCAACTGTGTCATGTGCTGCCGCAAGCTGTGCTACATAATCAACAATATGCTGTTTAAAAGACGCATCATCCTGGATCAGCTGTCCCTTCTCGTCAAACTGCAGCCAGTCTTTGATCGTATTTCCGTCAAGAGTTACTGTCTCATCCCCAAATGTATACGTGATACTTGCTTTCGCAAAATTGTTGTATGCATCTACAGTTGCCTGAAGATCAGCACTGTCACTTGTGATATCGGCTGTGACATAAGCATCCGGATTGCTTCCCAGATCTACTTCCGCGTCATCACTGCTGATGGCCTCACTGATCATCTGATAAGCTTCTTTTACCTTCAGCTCACTTCCTGCTGTCTCCGGCACAATAGTGAACTCAGAATTATTAAAACTTACGTATGCATTTTCCGGAGCTACCTGATTCTCCTTCTGTGCACAGTTCAGCGACTTCACCTCATTCTCCAGCTTGGTCTTGTCAAAAGCTGTCTCCTCTTTCGCTGTATAGGTTGTTTTTTCAAAAAAACCTTTCACCCATTCATAAGGTTTCTGCTCTTTCAGAAGATTCAATATCTCTCCACTTGATATATAGCGATAGTCGATATCCGAACCGGTGATCGTCTGTGCTTCCTGATCTCTGGCCTTTATCTCAATGCTGTAATCCGCCATCTTACTGGCGATCTCCTGTTCTACCTCATACGCAGTTTTATTGGAACTGTTAATTCCATTGATCGTTGTCCCCTCAAAAAAATGATTCGTGTAGTAATAAGACACTCCTGCGTACGCACACCCGGCAGCAACCAGAACCATCGCTGCGATCATTCCAGTTACCCTCAAAGCCTTATGCTTTTTCTTTTTGGGGAGAACGATGGGGGCAAATTCAGATTCATCAATAGGCACATAACTGATCTTCTTCGGCCTCGCTGACTTGGAAGTGACTGTACCATTGCCAGATGGCCGTCCTGATCTTGAAGTTCCTGATCCACCGGATGGTCTCGCAGATCTTGCATGCGACACATTAGATGGTCTGGCTGACTTCGAATGTCCTGCAGATTTTGAGTTCTCTGCTGTTACGTGAGAAGCGGATGGATCTGATTTTTTCTCAGGCTGGACATCTCCGACTGTATCACTGACAATCTTCGCCATGGCGTCATTGATCTTATCTTCGATGTCTTTCTTCTCCTCGTTGCTCATATTTATATTTCACCTCTATGTTTATGTGTCTTTCGAAAAGACACCTTTCCATTGATACTTTCCGGGCTAATCCGCACTGATGTGCACGGATCAGTTACCAGCTTTTTCATTATATCATACTTTCTGGAAATTGCATCTCATTTCACGGTTTTTTTATAACTTATTTGTACCGTACAATTTCCGGGACATATCTTTCATAACATAAAAATACATGCCCCATAAAAGCACCGATGCAAAAACCCATGCCACCGGACTTGCCAGGCAGGTACCAACATAGCTGCTTTTTCCTGCTGCAATGGTAGCGGTGATTCCTCTTCCCGCAAGTTCTGCCACACCTGCCATCATAGGAAGAAGACCGTATCCCATTCCCTGAATTCCATTTCGCAACACATTGACAAAATACAGCGGAATAAAGAACAGTGCCACACATTTTACATAGATTGCTACCATGGGAAGCACTTCTTCAATATTATCCGAGATAAACAGATATGCGAAATATTTTCCCGCAAAGAACAGAAAACTTCCTACAACAACCGAATATATAATTCCTATAAAATGAGAAGCCCGGAATCCTTCCCGCACTCTCTCAAGCTTTCCGGCTCCGATGTTCTGTGCGTTGTAGGTAGCGCTGGCAGTTCCCTGTGCCACAAATGCCTGGGTAAAAATCTGCTCGATCTTGCTTCCCGCGGTAAACGCCGCCACAGCATAAGACCCCAGCATATTTAAGGCAGACTGTACCATCATGGTTCCGATCGCTGTAATGGAATACTGAAGTCCCATGGGAATCCCCACACCGATCTGCTTAAACGCAAGACCGCGTCTGAAATACCAGTCTTCTTTTTTCATACGAAGTTCCGGCACAAACTTCCAGATATATATAAGGCACAGAACTCCGGATACGCCCTGGGAAATAATAGTAGCCCAGGCTGCTCCGGGCGTTCCCAGCTTAAACACGATGATAAATACGAGATCCAGCACAATATTCAGCATTGCAGATAAGATCAGAAAATACAGTGGCACTTTACTGTTTCCCAGTGCACGTAGGATGCTGGCCAGGATATTATATAATGCCTGGGCAAAAATACCTCCGCAGATAATCATAACGTAGGCATATGCGTCCTTAAAAATATCATCCGGTGTATGCATGAATTTCAGAAGTGCATGCATGCCTGTCATGCTGATGGCTGTCATAACTGCGGAAATCACAGCGGTCAGGATCAGTGCGTTTCCTACGGTCTGGCGCATCTCATCCATTTTTCCCGCACCGTACTTCTGTGCAGTCAGTACGGTAAAACCGGCAGTAAGTCCCAGAAGAAAGCCTATGATCAAAAAGATGATAGTTCCTGTTGAGCCAACTGCCGCCAGTGCCTTTGTTCCTACAAATTTTCCTACAACCACCGCATCTACCATATTGTAGAACTGCTGAAATACATTACCGATAAATACCGGGATTGTAAATCCCAGGAGCACTTTTACCGGTTTTCCCTGTGTCATGTCTGTTTTCATGAAATCTTTTTTCCCCCCATTTAATTTGATCGTTCATAAACTTTGTGCTGCTTTTTGTTATTCTTTTTATTATTCTTTCTGTAACTTTACAGTTGCTCAAAAGTTACCTGTTTTTATGTATCAGAGGGATTATAGTTGAAATGGAATGATTTTACAAGATGATTTTGAAAATTTTTTTCATGTGTGGAAACAGAAACAATCGGATGAAAAAATCCCGGCAGATCCGTAAAAATCTGCCGGGATTCCGTGAAGCTTATTTATTTCTCAACAAGAAGAGACTCTCCTGTCATTTCCTTCGGCTGCTCCATACCCATAAGCTGGATCAGAGTCGGAACGATATCTGCAAGACATCCGTTCTCACGAAGTGTGTATTTCGGATCTGCGTTTACAAGGATAAACGGTACTGGGTTAGTTGTATGAGCTGTCCACGGCTCACCTGTTTCATAATTTACAAGCTGCTCTGCGTTACCATGGTCAGCGCAGATAAAGAGCTGTCCGTCAACCTCTTTGATTGCCTCTACAGCCTTACCAACACACGCATCAACAGTCTCAACAGCCTTGATCGCAGCTGCCTCGACACCTGTGTGGCCAACCATATCCGGGTTTGCGAAGTTGATGATGATCACATCATATTTATCAGATTTGATTGCCTCAACAAGTTTCTCGCAAACTTCCGGTGCGCTCATCTCCGGCTGCATGTCATAGGTCGGAACCTTCGGGGATTTTACAAGGATTCTGTCCTCTCCCTTGTTCGGCTCCTCAACACCACCGTTGAAGAAGAATGTAACATGTGCATATTTCTCTGTCTCGGCGATACGTGCCTGTGTCATATCGTGAGCTGCAAGGTACTCACCAAAGGTATTGTGAAGAAGAACCTTGTGGAATGCTACCAGCTTATTCTGGATGGTATCATCATACTCTGTGAAGCATACGAATGTGGTATCCAGTCTCTTTGCTCTCTCAAAGCCCTTAAAATCGTCATCACAGAAAGCTCTTGTGATCTCTCTTGCACGGTCCGGACGGAAGTTGAAGAATACAACGGAATCCTTATCGGAAATAGTTGCAACCGGTTTGCCATCCTTCTCGATAACAGTCGGAAGCACAAATTCATCTGTCTTGTCATCATCATAGGAAGCCTGAACTGCTGCTGCAGCATCTGTTCCCTTTACGCCTTCGCCCTGTGTAAGAGCTTTATATGCAAGCTCAACACGATCCCAGCGGTTATCACGATCCATTGCATAGTAACGTCCGGAAATCACACCGATCTCACCAACGCCGATCTCTTTCATCTTGGCTTCCAGCTGCTCTACAAACTCTTTACCGGATGCAGGCGGTGTGTCACGTCCGTCCAGGAAGCAGTGTACGTAAACTTTCTTAAGTCCTTCTCTCTTGGCCATCTCAAGAAGTCCATAGAGATGGGTATTGTGGCTGTGTACACCACCGTCAGAAAGAAGTCCCATGAAATGGATTGCAGAATCGTTCTCTTTTGCGTTCTTCATAGCAGCGAGAAGTGCCTCGTTCTTGAAGAAATCTCCGTCCTGGATCTCTTTTGTGATTCTTGTAAGCTCCTGGTATACGATACGGCCTGCGCCCATGTTCATATGGCCAACCTCTGAGTTACCCATCTGTCCATCCGGAAGACCTACAGCAAGACCGCTGGCATTGCCTTTTACAAACGGATAATCTTTCATAAGTCCGTCCATAACCGGTGTCTTCGCCTCATATACAGCATTTCCGTCATGTCTGTCATTGAGTCCGTATCCATCAAGGATCATTAAAACTGTTGGTTTTTTACTCATAATTTTCCCCTTCTTATCTTTGATCGAAGTTCCATCCGGCACAGATTTCCGACGATATGGAAACTTCCTGCGCCATCCGGGATTCTTTTGTTTTCCATTTTATATAGTACCAAAATCCAGGAATTTTGCAACGCTTTTTTTATTTCTCATATACACGGATCATGGAAGAGATCTTTCTTACAGATGCACTGTTCTCCAGTTCTTCCTTAACCTTAAAGAAAGCGCCCTCACTTACCAGCTTGGTGATCACAACAACCTCTGCTGTATCCGGTCTCTTGCTCTCTTTCTGCATGATCTGTGCAACACTTGCCTGATATTTTGCAAAATGCTCCAGGATCTCCGCAAGCACACCACAGCGGTCCTCAACCTGCAGACGGAGGAAATAACGGTTGTGGGTATCTGCCATGGCTTTTACGGGAAGTGTCTTATAGCAGGTGCAGCCCACACGTCCACAGCAGTCTGCTTTCATGTTACGGACTACCTCAAATATATCACCGACAACTGCACTTGCTGTTGGAAGTTCTCCTGCTCCACGTCCGTAGAACATGGTATCACCTACAGCATCTCCATGTACAAATACCGCATTGTAGGAATCATTGACAGATGCAAGCGGATGCTCTGCCGGGATCAGCATCGGGCATACATAAGCCTCAACACCGTCCTCCTGGCAGCGGGCAACACCCAGAAGTTTGATCTCACAGCCCATTTCCTTGGCGTAGCGGATATCTTTCGCTGTGATCTTGGTGATTCCCTCGATATGAACATTGTCAAGAGTAACTCTGGAATTAAAAGCAACGGAGGCAAGGATCGCTACCTTTCTTCCTGCGTCAATTCCTTCTATATCTGCAGTAGGATCTGCCTCTGCATATCCAAGCTCTGTGGCAAGAGCAAGGGCATCTGAAAATTCCATTCCCTCCTGGGACATCTTGGTGAGGATAAAGTTCGTAGTTCCGTTTACGATTCCCATCACTTCCGTTACATGGTTGGCCTCGAGGCTGTTCTTCAGCGGGCTGATGATCGGAATTCCTCCGGCAACAGCAGCCTCAAACAGGAAATCTTTCTGTGCAGCCTTGGCGGTTTCCAGAATCTCTTTTCCGTGGACTGCGATCAGATCCTTGTTTGCAGTCACCACGTTCTTTCCGGCTTTCAGTGCTGCAAGAATATAAGTACGTGCCGGCTCAATTCCTCCGATCAGCTCGATCACAATATCTATGGAAGAATCTCCTTCTATATCTGCCCAGTCTGTTGTAAGAACAGATGGATCTTCCACCTTCTTAGATGCTTTCTCAAGGTTACGCACCAGGATCTTCGTGATCTTTACCTGACGTCCAAGCTTGGCTGTCATTTCCTGCTCCTGATTTTTGATAACTTTATAGACTCCGGTTCCTACTGTTCCAAGACCAAGAAGGGCCGCATTTACGACTTTTTCGCTCATTTTCTGATGTCCCCTTTCCGTTTTTTCCAATTTTTATCAGAGTTAACTCCTATGTTATGGCAGAAAACGCTTTTTGTCAAGCTCCGGCAGCGGAAGGAGTTCCAGCCAGCTGCCGAAAATTCCGGCGATCAGTTCCTGAACCATGATCTTGGACCGGGGTTCCAGTTTATCCAGCTGACGTACCATGGCCGCCAGACTTTTCAGGCCGCCGTCCTGAATCTGTGAAATCGTCTCTGCTCCGGTTGCTTCCAGCACGGAAAAAAGTTCCCCGATCAGATGCTCCCTCTGTCTTTCATCCATATGGTCGATCCATTTATGGAGACTCCGATCTGATGCCGCCGCTCTTCTCGTCAGACTTTCTTTCTCTATAAAGGATGGTCCCATCACCTCCCAGGTAAAAGCATCATGCTGCAGGATTCCCTTCTGGGTACTCGCTACAATCAGAGGATCTTTCTGGTGGTTGAGCAGCATACCGATCACCGATGCCTCAGGAATGATACGAGTGACTTTTGGCAAAACCTTTTCTACTTTCTCTGAACTGAAAAACGCTTCCGGGAAACCCGGGCCGTCGTTGTCATAAACGGAAAGGATTTTTTCCTGAAGTGCGTCATCACACTGCATTGCCGTGTACATAGCCAGATTTCCTCCCTTGGAATGCCCTCCGAGTCGAATCATGGACTGCATGTAAGTCCCATTAAATTCCAGATATTCCAGTGCTTTTCTATGAGAGGGCACAATTCCGTTGCTCAGGTTAAAATCTTCTTTCCATCCTACAATGGTATCGTCCGTTCCACGAAAAGAAATATATGCAGTTCCGTCAGGAAGTTCCACTGTAACTGCCGAAAACTGCTGCGCTTTCCGGAAAAGGATCTCATTAACATATCCTCCTGCCCTGCATTTTCGAAATCTTTCTGAGCTGGCCATTTTTTCAAGAAGAATTGGTGTATTTTGCAGAAAAGCACTTTCTGCTTTCACCTCTCCATCCTTTTCTTTTCCGGAAAATATCTCAAAAAGTTCTTCCACAGAAAGAGTATTCCCGTTTTTTACATCAGCTATTTCATCCAGATCCAGATAAGAAAAACATGCCAGTATCAGATTGTCTACTTGATTAAAGGGTGTCTGTTCAAAAGTAAGATCCCCTCTCCAGTCCAGATAATCCAGAATATTTCCCATTAAAATCCTCCCCAAATGATCCTATAAGCGTCTTCCGCACAGTTGCAGGCTTTCTTTCTATTATAATACGTAACAGCTATGCTGTATCCCCAATAATCTCCTTACTATTATCATAACATAAATCCAAATCATTTGCTCTTTTCATCCAGTTTTTTTCTGAGGTAAATAATGTAGTGAATGCATCCACAGGTAAACGCTGGAAAAAGAATTGACAGACCTGCTGCTGACATTATATAGATTGCTGCTCCTTTTCCCGCTTCCGGTGTTCCGGCTACAAAACAATAAAACATTGTAGCTGAAAAATAAAGTATAACTACCACCGAAAAAAAGATCTTAAAAAACTTCCTCATCGTTTCTCCTTTCCATAGTGTCGGTATAAGGACACTGTTGTAATCCCAATTTTACCCTCATAATAAGATTAATTCAAGGACGAATCGGACAGGATATACATATGATAAAATATGACAGATTTTGGGTCACGATGAAGGAACGCGGAATTACTCAGTATGATCTTTATGAACATTATCAGATCACCCGTTCACTTCTGGACAGACTGCGAAAAAATAAAAATGTTGAAATTTACACAATAGACAGGCTATGTTCCATTCTCCACTGTGAGATTGAAGATATTGTGGAGCATATTCCAGAGCCTGATGAAATGAATGAAAAAACAGATACGAAGAATTATACTTCTTCCTCTAAAGATGATAAAAACTCTCTCTGACTGTAAAGGAATGCAGCTTTTCGTCGGCTGTGTCATCCATGTCAGAAAGAGTTTTTTATGTTATTATCACTTTTTTACTTTCCAGCTCGATTCTTTTCCTGAAAGTGATATCTGCTATTCTGTCAAAAAAGAACCCCTTCCACAGTTTATCCGGCAATTTTACCAGATTTATCTGTGTTCAGGGGTTCTTTCATACAATTTATTTATTCAGTTTGAACAAAATATACGATTTATTTGTAGTTTACGATCTTTCCGAAATCTGGTTTCAGGGAAGCGCCACCTACAAGACCGCCATCGATGTCAGCCTGAGCGAATAAGTCAGGAGCTGTTGCAGCGTTTACAGATCCGCCGTACTGGATACGGATCTCTGCTGCTGTAGCATCATCATAGATCTCAGCGATGCATTTACGGATATCAGCGCAAACTTCCTGAGCCTGCTCTGTTGTAGCTGTCTTACCTGTTCCGATAGCCCAGATCGGCTCGTAAGCGATAACTGCTGTCTTAGCCTGATCAGCTGTAACACCCTGGAATCCAACCTTAACCTGCTGACGGATGAAGTCCATTGTTACGCCCTGCTCTCTCTGAGTAAGTGTCTCACCACAGCACATGATCGGTGTGATGCCATGCTCGAAAGCTTTGAGCATTTTTTTGTTAACGTCCTCGTTTGTCTCACCGAAGTACTCTCTTCTCTCGGAGTGTCCAAGTACAACGTACTTAACGCCTGCATCTACGAGCATAGCCGGAGCGATCTCACCTGTGTAAGCACCTTTCTCCTCGAAGTACATGTTCTCAGCACCAACCTGGATGTTAGAACCTTTAGCTGCCTCAACAACAGGGATGATGTCGATAGCCGGTACGCAGAATACTACGTCAACTTCATCGTTAACAACAAGCGGTTTTAAAGTCTCAACAAGCTTTACAGCCTCGCTTGGTGTCATGTTCATTTTCCAGTTTCCAGCAATAATTTTCTTTCTTGCCATTGTTTTTATCTCCTTTTCGTGTTCGCGGAACACTTTATTTTTTATCAGTCTTTATCGTTAGCTGCTGCTACGCCCGGAAGCTCTTTGCCCTCAAGGAACTCAAGAGAAGCACCGCCACCTGTGGAGATGTGTGTCATCTTGTCGCCATATCCAAGGATATTTACAGCTGCTGCGGAATCACCACCACCGATGATGGTTGTTGCGTCTGTATCAGCAAGAGCTTTTGCAACTGCCTCTGTACCATGTGCGAAGTTCGGCATCTCGAAGCATCCCATCGGTCCGTTCCATACAACTGTCTTGGCATCTTTAACAGCGTCTGCAAAGATCTTCTCTGTCTCAGGTCCGATATCCATTCCTTCCCATCCGTCCGGAATCTCACCGCGTTTTACAACCTGGATATTGCAGTCGTTGGAGAAGTCATCACCGATTCTGTTATCTACAGGAAGAAGAAGTCTCACACCTTTCTCCTCTGCTTTCTTCATCATGTCAAGTGCATACTGAAGGTAATCATCCTCGCAGAGGGATCTTCCGATATGTCCACCCATAGCTTTGGAGAATGTGTAAGACATTCCACCACCGATGATCAGTGTATCTACCTTGTCAAGAAGGTTGTTGATAACGGAAATCTTGCTGGAAACCTTAGCTCCGCCAAGGATTGCAACGAATGGTCTCTCCGGATTGTTTACAGCGTTTCCAAGGAATGCGATCTCTTTCTCCATCAGATATCCTACAACTGCTGTCTTCACATATTTGGTAACACCTACATTGGAGCAGTGAGCTCTGTGAGCTGTTCCAAATGCGTCGTTTACAAATACGTCGCAAAGGGAAGCAAGCTCTTCGCTGAACTTATCCTCGTTCTTTGTCTCTTCTGCACGATAACGTGTGTTCTCAAGAAGAACTACGTCGCCGTCTTTCATTGCTGCTACAGCAGCCTTTGCGTTCGGTCCTACTACCTCAGGATCTGCTGCAAATTTTACTTCCTGTCCAAGAAGCTCGGAAAGGCGAACAGCTACCGGTGCAAGAGAAAGCTCCGGTTTCGGCTCTCCCTTCGGTTTTCCAAGGTGGGAGCAGAGGATAACCTTTCCACCGTCTGCGATCAGTTTCTTGATTGTCGGAAGAGCAGCTACAAGACGGTTCTCATCTGTGATCTTTCCGTCCTGAAGCGGAACGTTGAAATCACATCTTACAAGTACTCTCTGTCCTTTTACATTGATATCGTCAACACTTTTTTTGTTCAGCATCTCTATATCTCCTTAACTTTTATTTCTGCAAAAGCAGATCAATAAGGGCGAGCGATATTGTTGTCCGCTCTGTTAACAGTCATTTCCTCAGACATTTTTTTGTTTGGTCTTTTGGAAAAAAAGGGCCCGGTCCTCTTCAGACCGGACCCTTTCTGAGTCTATTCTTCTACACCCGTTCGCAGAAAATTAAGCGTTCAGAAGTTTTCCGAAGTGCTTGATTGTACGAACCATCTGGCTTGTGTAGGAGTTCTCGTTGTCATACCAGGAAA
>ENA-ORUF01003198-ORUF01003198.1-human-gut-metagenome-genome-assembly--contig:-NODE-3198-length-12395-cov-3.023420_pt1 | contig 12395 bp, 8 predicted proteins | sample MGYA00242077_ERZ509203 | MGnify/ENA primary metagenome ERZ509203 (study PRJEB26280, sample SAMEA2338834) | human gut metagenome | biome: human gut; feature: human-associated habitat; material: faeces...
GGAGTTCCTGGCACAGGACGAGCTGCTGGAGGTCACCCCCCAGAACCTGCGTATCCGCAAGCAGATCCTGAACCACGAGCAGCGCATGAAAGCTAAGAGCAAGAAGAAGTAAGCTGCTGTAAATACACAAAAATCCCCCGCAGCGCTCTGAAAAGAGCCGCTGCGGGGGATTTTTATCTTTGGTCAGCCCTGGCTGTATACACTGCCGGGGGTCCAGGGGTTGGCGGGGTCGTACTGGGCGTGGTTGCGCAGATAGGTGACCCAGGCTCCATAGCCATTGCCGGCAGACAGGTGCACGCCGTCCGGTGCAGCCAGGATCTCCTTCAAATTGCCCTCTCCATCGGCCAGCGTCTCCCACAGATCCAGGTAAATGCAGCCCTTTGCATCCGCCAGCTGCGCCAGCTGCTCGTTGACAGCCCGCAGCGACTCACTGGCAAGACCCGGACGCTCGGCGGCTGCATTGGGCCGCACCGGCGGAATGGACTGCACATAGATCCGGCACTGATCCCCCAGCGTCTGCCGCAGCACATCCAGCATCTGGCCGTAATAGGCCAGGAACTTGCCCTCTGCGCCCGCCCTGGTCAGGGTATTGGTGCCCAGCAGCAGATAGAGTTTTTTGGGCTGCGCTGCCGCCAGCACGTCCAGCGCCACTTCCGGACCGCGGACCGGGCTCTTGACCGTGCTGCGGTTGACGATGGCGTCCGGCCCCACACCGGTATAGCCGCAGATCAGCGCACCGCCCAGAGGGATGCTGTAATCCGAAAAGCCCACCGTCAGGCTATCGCCCAGAAACGCTGCATCCGCAAAGTAGCTCAGGTCCACCTGTCCACAGGCGGGCTGACGAATGGTCTGCGCATCATACGCACGCAGCGCATATGCCCCTGGTGTTTGGAGAGCCGGACCAAACGCTTCCAGCTCCACCACTCCAGGCTGCACATCCGGCTCTCCAGTTGTCCCCTGCCCCTGCATGGGCAGCGGTGCCAGGATCTCCTGCGCTGTGCCGCTGGGCTGTACCGGAACAGAGGCAGCCTGTTCCGGCCCGCCGTGCTGCAAAACAGCTGTCACGGCAGCAGAGATCAGCAAAATGGCGGCAGCTGTACCAGCCAGCCGCAATATAAATACGCTTTTGCCCCGGCGCTGCGCAGCCAGCCGGATGGGACGCTCTGGTATCAGCAGCAGGGGGAGGCGTTCGTACCCGTCCCGCTGCCGGCAGAGCCGCTGCACCCGGTGTGCGGCAGCTTTTTGGAGCAGGTGACCCTGCCAGGCACGCTGGCTCTGGTGGGCAGCTGTGCTTTTTATGACTGCCGCAAACTGCATCGGCTGACCCTGGGCGCCGGGGAACTGCGGCTGGGCAGCGATGTGTTTTTGAACTGCTTTGCCCTGGAGCAGCTGGTGCTGCGGGCAGCGCCGGAGCAGCCCACCGGGCTGGGGGCGCTGGTGGCCAACCTGACCGAGCAGGTGTCCGCTCTGTTCTGGCCGGAGGGAGAGCCGCAGCCTCTGGCGGGGCTGTGGTATCCCGCTTATTGGGAGGATATCGAGGAGACCCCCGCCCACATTTTGCTGCACACCTTTTCCGGGCAGGGGTACCATTACCGGCAGTGCTTCCGGGCTGGACAGGTGCAGATGGAGGAATACGACGCCATCTTTGCCCAGGGACACGATGCCGATGACCCGGAGATCGTGGCGATGCTCTGTTTCGACCGTCTGCGCTGGCCCTGGCGGCTGGAGCAGGGGCCGCAGCAAGCCTACCGGGACTTTTTGTCCGCCCAGGGGCTGCGGGTGATCCAGCGGCTGCTGCGCAGCCAGGACACCCCCGCTTTGCAGGCGCTGCTGGCGCTGGAACTGCTGGATGCCGATACCCTGGCGCAGGGCGGTGTGCTGGCCCGCCGGGCAGAGAATGCGCCGGCTGCCGCACTGCTGGCGGATGCGGAGCGCCGCCGCCGGGCATCTGCCCCCAAGCGGCCCCGATACGATTTTGATTTTTAAGACGGGATGCGCTGCCAGCTGCAAAAAGCAGCCTTCCCTTTATAGGATAGAACGAAAGTGAGGTGTATCCTTTGACCCAAGAGTTTGTGTCCCGCCGTCCGGAGACCCAGGAAGAATGGCAGGCCCGGATGGGCGGCGAGGTGCTGGCGGTGGTGCGCAGCGGTTTGTACCTGGACTTCCGGTTTTTGGGCCCGGCGCTCTCTGCGCTGGACTTTGTGCCGGATGAGCGATGCCGCACCCAGGCCACCGATGGCCGCAGCTTGTACTACCAGCCCAGCACCCTGCTGCGGCTGTACCAGCAAAACCCCAAATACCTCAACCGCCTGTACCTGCACAGCCTGTTCCACTGCTTGTTCCGGCATCTGTGGCTGCGGGGCGGGCGAGAGCCGCAGCTGTGGGATCTGGCCTGTGATATCGCGGTGGAGAATGTGCTGGACAGCCTGCAGCGTCCCAGTGTGACCCGCCCGCTGACCTACCTGCGCCGCCGTGCCTACGAGGGCATTGCCGCCGAGGGGCGGGTGGTGGCCGCTGCAGCGGCCTACCGCTGGCTGCTGGGCCAGACCCCCGGCGTGCTGCGCCAGCTGGAACGGGAGTTTTATACCGACGACCATCGGCTGTGGCCAAAGGACCCCCAGTCCCAGCCTCCCACCCCCAGTCCCAGCCCCCAGTCCACCTGGCAGAAGCTGGGCCAGCAGATGCAGACCGAGATGGAGCTGCGGGATAAGGAGGCCGGGGATGGCACCGACACGCTGGCCGCCCAGATCCGGGCCGCTAACCGCAGCCGCCGCAGTTACCGGGATTTTCTGCGCCGGTTCTGTGTGCTGCGGGAGGAGATCCGGCTGGACCCGGAGGAATTTGACCTGAACTTTTACACCTACGGTCTCTCGATGTACGGCAACCTGCCCCTGATCGAGCCGCTGGAAAGCCGTGAGAGCAAAAAGGTGGAGGAGCTGGCCCTGGTGGTGGATACCAGCTACTCCACCTCCGGAGAGCTGGTGCGGGCTTTTTTGTCCGAGACGTATACTCTGCTGAAGGCGCGGGAGAACTTTTTCCACCGGATGAATCTGCACCTGATCCAGGCAGACGACCAGGTCCGGCAGGACCTGCCCATCCGCTCTGAGCAGGAGCTGGTGCAGGCTATGGAGCAGTTTACCCTCCGGGGCGGCGGCGGCACCGACTTCCGCCCCGCCTTTGCCTATGTGGATGAGCTGTGCGCCTCCCGCCAGTTTACAAATCTGCGGGGCCTTTTGTACTTTACCGACGGACTGGGCACCTACCCGGCCCGCCGCCCCGCTTACGAGACCGCCTTTTTGTTTTTGGGGGATCGGTTCGATGATGCCAATGTGCCCCCCTGGGCCATCAAGCTGGTGTTGGAGGAGGACGAGTTTACCGCCCCTGCTCCGGCCGCCCAAAACGCCCTGGCCGCCGCACTGGCGGAGGAGCAGGACCCCTACCGTGATATGAACAATACGTGAGGTTGCGAGTATGAATATCAAACGAGCAAAAGAAGAGATCGAGCGCACCGTCCGGGCCTACCTTGCCAAGGACGAGCTGGGACAGTATAAGATCCCCGCTGTGCGCCAGCGTCCCATCCTGCTGATGGGCCCTCCGGGTGTGGGCAAGACCCAGATCATGGAGCAGGCCGCCCGGGATTGCGGCGTGGCGCTGGTGGCCTACACCATCACCCACCATACCCGTCAAAGCGCCGTGGGCCTGCCCTTTATCCGGCAGCGCCATTATGCAGGGCGGGATGTATCGGTGACCGAGTACACCATGAGCGAGATCATTGCCAGCATCTATGCCAAGATGGAGTCCACCGGCCTGTCCGAGGGCATCCTGTTCATTGACGAGATCAACTGCGTGTCCGAGACCCTGGCCCCCACGATGCTGCAATTTTTGCAGTGCAAGACCTTTGGCAACCAGGCTGTCCCGGCTGGATGGGTGATCGTGGCGGCAGGCAACCCGCCGGAGTATAATAAGTCGGTGCGGGATTTTGACCTGGTCACCCTGGACCGTGTGCGCCGGATGGATATCCAGCCGGACCTGGGGGTCTGGCGGGAGTATGCCCGGGCAGTGGGCATCCACAGCGCCATCCTCAGCTATCTGGAGCTGCATCCCCAGCATTTCTACCAGATCGAGGCGGATGTGGAGGGCAGCCGCTTTGTCACCGCCCGCGGCTGGGAGGACCTGTCCAACCTGCTGGATACCTACGAGGCGCTGGGCCTTGCGGCGGATACCGAGCTGATCGGGCAGTATCTCCAGCATCCCGCCATCGCAGAGGAGTTTGCTGCGTATCTGGCCCTGTACTATAAGTACCGGGATGACTACGGCGTGGAGGAGATCCTGGCAGGCAAGCCCCGGTCGGAGGCATTTGCCCGGCTGATGCGCGCCCCCTTTGATGAGCGGCTGTCCCTGGTGGGGCTGCTGCTCTCCGGTCTGCGCACCCGCATCGCCGCTTCCCGCCAGGCGGATGCAGTGGCGGACGACTGCTATGGTCTGCTGCGGCAGACGAAGCAGAGCTTTGCCGCCCTGCCCGCAGATCTGCCGGATGGCCCCTCTGCTCTGTTTGGCCAGAGCATTGCCGATTACGAGGCCGAGACCCAGCGCCAGGAGAAGGCCGGCCTGCTGGCGCCGAACCAGCGGGCGGCCCGGCTGCGGGCCGCTGCGGCCCTGCACGCCTGGGCGGGGGAGCTGCGCCACGCCCAGACCGCAGACGGTCAGCAGGCGTTTGCGCTGCTGCGGGAGCAGTTCCAGCAGCTGGCAGACCAGCGCGAGACGGCCCAGGCAGCCGCCAGCGCAGCGCTGGAAGCAGCCTTCGACTTTATGGAGCAGGCCTTTGGGGAAAGTCAGGAGCTGGTGGTGTTCGTCACCGAGCTGACCATGGACCCCGCCGCCCATGCTTTCCTGGTGGAAAACGGCTGCGAGCGTTACTTCCGCTATAACCAGGACCTGCTGCTGGACAGCCGCAAGGCGGCGCTGCAGCGGGAGCTGGCTGCAGAACAGCGCCGCAGCGAGAGCTGAACCCCCCTGGAATCAAGCAAGCCCCCGTCGGGATGACCCGACGGGGGCTTTTGTTATCGCAGAGGCGTCCAGAAGTTCTCCCGGGGCATAAGGTGCATCCGGATGTATTCCGCATAGGCCAAGACCTTGGGGTCTGCCCCTTGCACGGTCACAAAACCCAGCAGCGGCCCCTGCTGCCAGTCCAGCGGAAATACCGGGGCGTGGCCGCCGTACTGCACGGCGGGCAGCAGCAGTACCGTCTCCCGGAAACCAGCGGTGCGGAACCCATGGGGGTCCACAAAATCCAGCTGGCTCTTTTGCAGGTGGGCACGGAGCGCATCCTCGTATACCGAGCTTCCCGGCAGGTTATGAAAAGCCACCTGCATCCCCAGCAGATCCTCGGCGTGGACTTTGTGCTTAGCCCAGTGCGCCAGCAGCTCGGGGGCCAAGGGCAGCCCGGCGGGCATACACAGCTCCGTTACCTGGGCAAAGGGCAAAAAGTCCAGCCCAAACCGCCGGATATCCTCGTTTTCCAGCAGTGCGGCGATCTGCACTTCGCCCCGCAGCAGCGCAGCATACAGGGACTCCTTGCTGTAATACCGGACGGGGCAGGGGGCGTAGCTCTGTGCCAGCGGCAGGGCGGTGGTGAGCAGGTCCTGCCAGATCAGGATAAACTGCTCGTCCAGACAGCCGATGACCAGGCGTTTGATGTGCTGCTGGCTGAGGTGCTGGATCTGCTTGCCCTCGGCCACAGCACGGTCATACAGGTGCTGGATCTCCCGCGCACGCTCGTAAAAGCTGCGCCCGGCCTCGGTCAGGGTGGGCTGGCGTGTGCTGCGGTCGAACAGGGCAAAACCCAGCTGCCGCTCCAGGTGGCGGATCTGCTGGGATAAAGCGGATTGGGAGATGTACATGGCTTCAGCCGCTGCGGTGAAGCTCTTTTTTTCTACGATGGTCAAAAAACCCATGAGCTGACGATCGGTCATGGCGGGGCCTCCTATAAGTTTGTGCTTATGATAAGTATAAGCACTTTGAATTGCAAAGACAAGTTTTTAACGATATAATAGGCCATGAGGAAGGTTTGTTAAAAAATAAACCACGAATGAATAAGAAAGAAGGTTCTCTGCATCATGGAAAAGATCTCTCGCAAAAGCTTTGTTCTGGGCGCTGCCGGCGCCCTGGGCCTGGGCCTGCTGACCGGCTGCGGCGGGTCGGAGGCCGCCTCCAGCAGCGCAGCTTCCAGCGAAGCGGCCGCACCCCAGAAGGAGCTGACCTTTGCAGATACCATCCGCTGGGACTCGGAGTACGATGTGGTGGTCCTGGGCATGGGCGCTTCCGGTATGGTGGCCGCTAAGACCGCTGCGGACAACGGCGCTAAGGTCGTGATCCTGGAAAAGTGCGAGGAAGGCAAGGCCGGCGGCAACACCAAGATCTGCGGCCAGCTGTTTGCCTATGCCAACGGCGATAAGGAGGCTGCCAAGACCTACTACAACGCCCTGGCTGCCGGCCGCTATGTGGAGCCGGAGATGGTGGACACCCTGAGCGAGGGCGTGGCGAACCTGGCCGATATCCTGGCAGACGAGTTCGGCTTTAATAAGGACGAGTACGTTGACTGGACCGGCGTCAAGGTGGGCACCACCAACCTGGGCGCTATGAGCCCGGAGTACCCGGAGATGCCCGGCAGCGAGAAGATGGGGCTGTGGACGACCCATGCCGGTGTCAGCGACAGCTTTTTGTACCAGAGCCTGAAGCAGAATGTGCTGGACCGCAGCGACGCCATTGACGTGTGGTATTCCTCCCCGGCCAAGAGCCTGATCCAGGACCCGGTCACGAAGACCATCGTGGGCGTTACGGTGGAGCGGGACGGCAAAGAGATGAACGTCCGCGCCCTGAACGGTGTCTGCCTGTGCACCGGCGGTTTTGAGTGCAACAAGGACATGGTGCAGCAGTACCTGAACATCATCAACTATGCACCCCGCGGCGGCCAGTTCAATACCGGCGACGGCATCAAGATGGCCCAGGCTGTGGGTGCAGACCTGTGGCATATGGATTGCTACGAGGGCCTGTTTGGCCTGGGCGGCGTGACCTGGCCCGTGGAGGAAGGCGTGCCCTGCGCACAGCCTGCAACCCTGGGTCAGAACGCACTGAACACCGGCGCTACCATGCTGGTGGGCACCGACGGTGACCGCTTTGTGAACGAGAGCGAGATCGTCCGCCACGGCCACCTGTACGAGAACGGCATCTGGGAGAACCCCACCTACCCGGAGAAGGTCTGGTACATCATGGACCAGACCCAGAAGGACGAGATCGAGGCCGCTGGCCTGCTGGAGCAGGCACAGCTGGATGCTCTGACCGCCTACGACTCGGTGGAAGCACTGGCCAAGGGCACCGGCTGCAAGCCGGAGCGCCTGGCAAAGACCATCCGCAACTTCAACAGCTTTGCGAAAAACGGCGAGGATATCCTCTGCGGCCGCGACACCCAGTATATGCGTCCGTTTGACGGCAAGAAGTATTACGCCATGTATGTGGTGTCCGGCCTGCTGAACACCCAGGGCGGCCCCAAGCGCAACCAGAACGCCGAGGTGCTGGACACCCAGGGCAACCCCATTCCCCACCTGTACGGTGCAGGCGAGTGCGGCGGCATGACCGTCTGCATGTACCAGGGCGGCACCAACATTGCCGAGTGCATCATCTTTGGCCGCATCGCCGGTAAGAACGCCGCTGCCGCTAAGCAGGCGCTGCCGGTCTATAAGCTGGAAGCTGTGGAGTCCAACCCCACCCAGCTGGGTGATATCGACGATCTGTCCGCACCGGAAGCCGAGTACGAGGCTGGCGCAAACCAGTACATCGGCAAGGCCAACGGCATGGACGATGAGATCGTGGTGCGTGTGACCATGGACGGCGACAAGATCGCAGATGTGGAAGTGCTGCACCAGAACGAGACCCCCGGCATCGGTGTGCCTGCCATCGAGCAGCTGCCCGAGCAGTTCATTGGCCTGGACAGCGAGGAGGCCATCAACGGCGTGGACGGCCTGTCCGGTGCTACCATCACCAGCAACGCCCTGAAGCAGGCTGTGGTAAACGCTCTGCTCCAGGCAAAGGGCTGAGAAGCAGAGTGATCTGTTCTGAATGATCCTTCCCCCCACCGGGTCTTTCCCGGCGGGGGATTTTTTGCGCAGTGCAGCGGGGAAAACCGGCCTACCCGTCGTTTTGTGTTAGAAAAAAAGAACACAGGCCGATATGGTCTGTGTTGCTTTGTCGTGGTATCCTTTTGTTGTCGCAAATCAATAAAAAACGAAAGGATGGAACGATATGAAGCGTATCTTTGCATTTTTGGCCTCGGCGGTGCTGGCGTGCAGCCTGTTGGCCGCCCCCTGCTTTGCCGCAGAGCCGGAGCCGCTGCCCGTGCCGCTGCCTGGTGTGACCGACCCGGAGCAGCCAGAAAAACCGGATGGACCGGAGGTACAGCCGTATGAAGCCATGCCGGGAGATGGCAAATTAGCTTAAAGTAAGATTTAGATATTCTTTTGCTTCTTTTTTGACTATTTCTAATCCAACCTGGTATTCAACAACTTTGCAGAGATAATACGATTGATAGTACAATTCTTTGCTGATTTCCTCATCGCCCATAAAATGCCGGCATTCAGCTTCAATTTCCAAACATCGTGGCAGTTCTTGATAGTGCCCATATTGAATACAAGCTTTTCGACACTCCTGCGCGAGTTCTGCCCCTTCCTCATAACGCCCACATAAATCCAGCACCCGAGCATAATTATAGAGGACCAAAGGCAACGCCCCGATCAATGTTATGGTTTCCTTAAAATGCTTGCGCACATACCGAAGCAGCTGATAGTAGATCTCAGCTGCTTTTTTGTTTTGTCCATCGTCCGAGTATGCGAGCCCGATCTGGTTGATAATTGTGATTTCGTCTTTTGTATAAAGGAAACTTTCTATATTTTCCAAATCAAAGCGGGGTACTGTTAGCCGAATCGCCTGCATCAACATATCAATCTGTTCTCTAGGCATATATCGACCATCTAAACGTCCAAGCAAAACTTTAGAACTTAAAATGAATTGTTGGGCGATCTGGTCGTCTGGGGCTGCCAGAGCTTCAAACTGGGCCAGTTTCTCAAAGCCTTCGGCTACCTGCTCGGTCACATTGCAGGCAACGATCTCCTTTTGGAGCGCTTCCATTTCCAGTTCATTTTTGCTCAGCAAGGCAAAATAGCGGTCATCCGGCAGGCCCATCCGCTGCAAAAGGGCGTTGATCCGGTTGCGGCCGGGGGTCTGCTTGCCGTTTTCCAGCCGGGAGAGGGTCATGGGTTCGCAGATGCCATCGCAGAGCTGCTCCTGGGTCAGACCCAGATCCAGCCGCTTCTGCTTGATGTACTCTCCTAAAAAGAAATTTTGCACAGACAACACTCCTTTTATATGAACTTGTGCAAATAGTATAGCATATTTTGGAACTCTTCGCCAGCATCCGCCCGTCGTTTTGTGTTAGAAAAACACTGGATTTTTGATGATATGAAAGATGTTTTGATTGACGAAGAAGGTAAAGGGTGCTTTAATATGGTTTGCAGAAAAACAAATATAATAGATAAAGCGGATGTTTGTTATTATCAGTATTTGAAAAATAATTGATAGAAAGGGAGCCGGTATGTTTTTTTATCTAAAAAAATTCTGGAAAGTCAATCTATTGGCTGTCCTGTTTCAGATGTTTCAGAATAGCGGAAGGGTCATATGGAGTTTGCTGATGATCCTGCTGTTTCAACAGGTTATTGAACTGAATTTTAAGGGAGTTGTGTTCTTTTGCGTCATTGAACTGGTCGTAAGCGGGGGAAGAAATGTTTGCAGCTCACTTTCTTCCTATTTTCAAAGCGAGGCGATCCGGCGCATGAATGATCAGCTTCGACAGGATATGGCAGCCTCCTTGCTGAATAAAAGTTACAAGGAATATCACTTGCAGGAAAACGGAGCGTATTTGTCTCAGTTTACGAATGATGTTAACCAAATTGAGCAGCTGGCATGGAAGAATTTTTACACAGTAGTTGGCCTGGCTGTGGAAGTGGCTCTCAGTGTCTTGGCATTGGCTGCGCTGCATTGGTCTATTTTACTTGGTGCACTTTTTACCGCTGCTGTGATGATCTTGTTGCCGAAATTGTTTAAGAAAAAGTTGGAGACGCTGAGCAGGGAGTTTACCAAAGCACAAGAAACAGCAGTTGGAAAATTAAAAGATCTTCTGGCAGGATATGATATTTTGTGTTTTTTTGATCGCAGGCAATTCTTCTCCAAAAGGATCTATGAAAGCAGCGAGCAAATGGAAAAACCGCATTGCCGCCAGCAGTGGGTCCAAACAAGCATTGGAAACGGATTGGATTATATAAGCACGATCATTCAGGTGGGACTTTTTGCATGGATCAGCTTCCTTTCGATCCAAGGCATCATTATTCAGTCTGCGGCTGCCGGAGGCGGCAATTTGTGCGGCAGTGTTTATGGCGGTCTATGCCAAATCATCAGGCTTCAACTCTCCTTCTCTGCCAGCAAGCCCTATTTTGATAAGATCACCGTCCATGCAGGCGAGGTATCTCAGCCGGGGTCCCGTCTGCCCGCCCTGCAGCAGGGCATCACGGTGGAGGATGTGTCGTTTTGTTATGACGAAAAGAAGCCTGTCCTGGTCCATATGGATGCGCAGTTCAAAAAAGGCGGCAAATATGCCCTTACCGGCCCTTCGGGCTGCGGCAAGAGCACGCTGCTGAAGATCCTGCTGGGCTGGCTGCCGGAGTATCGGGGGACCGTGCGTTATGATGGGCAGGATGTGCGGGCGTTTACCCCCGAGCAGCTGCAGCAGCAGATGAGCTACATCGAGCAGGACGTGTTCCTGTTCAATACCACCATCCGGGAGAATATCACCCTGGGCGAGACATTTAGCGAGGAACAGTTGGAAAAAGCCCTGCGGGACAGCGCCCTGGCAGGGGACCTGGCCCAGATGCCCCAGGGGCTGGATACCCCGGTGGGGGAGGAGGGCAGCGCCCTTTCCGGCGGGCAGAAACAGCGTGTGGCCATTGCCCGTGCGCTGATCCATGACCGCAGCATCCTGCTGGTGGATGAGGGAACCAGCGCCCTGGACCAGAAAAATGCCGATATCGTGGAAAAGAGCCTGCTGTCCAACCCGGACCTGACCCTGATCCTTATCAGCCACCACCTCAGCGAGCAGCGTAAAGCCCAGTTTGACCGGGTGTACCAGCTCACACCCGCCTGCGCAGAGTGCGAGACCCCGTAAGCTGGTGCTGAAAATTTCGACTAACATAAAACGATATGTTGATTTGGGAGATGGTGTGCTATGCTTATCAGCAGATTATATAAAATATCTGCGCCGTTTATAGGACAGGCGTACAAATGACGGATGAGGTGGGAGTATGACGCATTATTTGAAACGATATTGGCCCGCAGTGGCCGCAGCTTCGGTCTTTATGATCCTGGCCTATGGTTTGCAGGTTTACACCAGTCTGGTGCAGATCAGGGTCGCGCAAGGGCTGCTGGACGGAGATGTGAGGGGCTTTGCTCTTCAAATTCTTCTTCTTTTGCTGACCTGGCTGGCTGTGATCCTGGCATTGATTGGAGAAACGATCTGTCAGGGGCGGGCGGTCCGTCAGATGAATAACGCACTCCGTCGGGATATGGCTGCCAGTCTGCTGAGCAAAAGTCATCAGGAGTATCATAAGCAGGAGTCTGGTGCGTATCTTTCCCAGTTTACAAACGATATCAGTAAGATCGAACAGATGAGCTGGACGCCATTCTTCCTGATCCTGGGTGCGGCTGCACAGGTTCTGTTCGGTCTGATCGCCTTGGCGACGATCCATTGGACATTGCTGGTGGCATCGGTGGTCGTTGCGGTGATCATGATGCTTGCACCTCGCTTTTTTGGCAAACATCTGGAAAAACTGGGCGCTGCCTGTGCAGCTGACCAGGCAAAGGGCATCAGCAGAATAAAGGATCTGCTGTCCGGGTACGATGTGCTTCGATTTTTTGGCAAGGACGACCGCTTTTTCAAGGGGGTGGATGAAGCCAGCGACAGGATCGAACAGGCAAACTACAAACTAAACGTCAATACAGACTGCATCGGCAATGGCCTGTCTTATGTTAGTGCAGTTTGCCAGATGGCGATTACAGCTATAATGGGTGTATTGATTTTGAACGGAAGCATCCCGCTGGCCACTTTTATGGGGGCAGGCAATATTTGCGCAGCGGTCTACAATGGTCTCAATCAAGCGGCAAAACTGGCGGTCTCCTTCTCTGCCAGCAAGCCCTATTTTGATAAGATCACCGTCCATGCAGGCGAGGTATCTCAGCCGGGGTCCCGTCTGCCCGCCCTGCAGCAGGGCATCACGGTGGAGGATGTGTCGTTTTGT
>ENA-ORUF01003206-ORUF01003206.1-human-gut-metagenome-genome-assembly--contig:-NODE-3206-length-12363-cov-2.292086_pt1 | contig 12363 bp, 14 predicted proteins | sample MGYA00242077_ERZ509203 | MGnify/ENA primary metagenome ERZ509203 (study PRJEB26280, sample SAMEA2338834) | human gut metagenome | biome: human gut; feature: human-associated habitat; material: faeces...
CACACTGCTTTTCAACAAGGCTCCATATAAGAATGTAATCGTTCTGGGACATGTGCAGGATAAGGACGGTCAGAAGATGTCCAAGCATAAAGGCAACGTTGTTAACCCTTGGGATGCACTGAATAAGCAGGGTGCCGATGCGGTTCGTTGGTACTTCTACGCAAACTCCGCGCCTTGGCTGCCCTCTCGCTATTATGATGAGGCTGTATCCGAAATGCAGAGAAAATTCATGGGTACGCTGTGGAACACCTACGCTTTCTACATCCTGTACGCAGAAATCGACCAGTTCGATCCTACAAAATACACACTGGATTATGAAAAGCTGGCTCCCATGGATAAATGGATTCTCTCCAAGCTGCAGACACTGAATAAATTCGTGGATGAATCTCTGGAGGGCTACAAGCTGACAGAGCCTGCCCGTGCAATGGTTGATTTCTTGGATGACCTGTCCAACTGGTATGTAAGAAGAAGCCGTGAGCGCTTCTGGGCAGAAGGCATGGAGCAGGATAAAATCAATGCTTATATGACACTGTATACCGTTCTGGAAACCATGGTAAAGCTGGCTGCTCCCTTCACCCCCTTCATCACAGAGGAAATCTACGGCAATCTGGTGAAGAAGGTGGATGCAAGCGCTCCCGAATCCGTTCACCTCTGCGATTGGCCTGCATACCATGCAGAATGGGTAGATGCTGATTTGGAAGAAAACATGGACTTCGTTTTGAAGGTTGTTGTAGAAGGCCGTGCGGCAAGAAACGCAAGCGCAATGAAGAACAGACAGCCTTTGGCTATGATGTATGTAAAGGCAGCACAGAGCCTGCCCGCAGAATACTGCGACATCATCAAGGACGAGCTGAATGTAAAGGCAGTTTCCTTCACAGATGACGTAGAAGCCTTCACAACCTACACCTTCAAGCCTCAGCTGAGAACACTGGGCAAGAAATACGGCAAGCTGGTGCCTGCCATCGGTGCTTATCTGAAGGAGGTAGAGGGCAACAGCTTCATGGCACAGCTGAAGGCAGACGGCAAGGTTTCCTTCACCGTAGACGGCAGCGAGGTTGTTCTGGAAATGGATGATGTTCTGGTTGATACCGCAGAAAAGGACGGCTTCGTATCCTCCGGCGACAACAACCTGACCGTTGTTCTGGACACAAACCTGACACCCGAGCTGGTGGAAGAAGGCTTCGTGCGTGAAATCGTTTCCAAGGTACAGACCATGCGTAAGGAAGCTGATTTCAACGTAACAGACCGCATCCGCGTTTACTATGACGGCAACGCAAGGATTGCAGAAATCCTTGCTGCAAATGACATCAAGGGCGATGTACTGGCAGTTGAGGTTGTCGCAGGCAAGGGCGGCGAGCTGAGCAAGGAATGGAATATCAATGGTGAAAAGGTAACACTGGGTGTTGCAAGAGTATAAAGCATCATAAAACATAAAAAAATCCCGAAGGAAATTTCCTTCGGGGTTTTTTATGCTCCGGATTATTGATTTGCAGAAATGCTTTCTGCGCTCTTTGCTTCTTCGGGAATGGTGATTTCCTTAACTGCGTTGAACTGGCTGCAAACCATGGAAATGCTTGTTTTTTCCACCTTTACGGCAGAGGACGCATCCGTACTGCCAGCAGCTTCCATCGCCTTATCCATGATTTTCTGCATTACCTCAGTCAAGTTCATTTCATATTTCAGCACATAGCCATCCGCATCAATCCAGAGCGTCAGGGGAAGGCTTTTCACCGATTCGGTAAGGGCTGCAAGCTGTTCCTCTGTGACACCCATTGCCGCAGCGGTTTCTGTCATGCCGCTTTCCGCAAGCACCTTTTGCAGAACATCTTTTTTCAGTGTACCTTCAATTTTTGTTGCTTCGGTATCATTGATTTTTTCTGTTGCGGTTGCGGAAAAATCGGCTAAATTGCTCAGATAGAGTGTCACATTTTCCTCCGCGTTATACTGTGCAAGACTGCCAAGCTCCATCGTCTGGCTATACCATGTATCCGCCGCCAGAACATAGGTGCGTAGCTTGCCATCCTCCTCCTCGGCGTACATCTGCATATTCTGCGCTTCTGTGCCATCCTCTAAGGTTGCGGAGAGGTTCATCTGCATCCGCAGGGGGTTCTGCTGCGTCAGAATTTTAGCGACTGTGGTAGTTTCCGCGGTTTCCTCGCCCATGGACATATCCATTTCCATCGTCATTTCCGCTGCCATGCTTTCCACTGTTGCCATGGTTTTCTGCGAAAGCGTCAGCAATTCCTTTGTTTCCTCCGCACTCAGTACAGTTGTGCCGCAGCCTGCCAAGGTCAGCACTGCCGCAAGCGCCGCCGCCAAAAGCTTCTTCGATTTCATTTCTGCTTTCTCCTTTCTATGTCTCTGTTCTATGTCTCTGTGTCCTTCCTGTATTATGCCTTTTTCTCTTTTTTCTTTTTCTCTTTTTCTAACGCCTTGCCGCCTGTGCAATAGGGCAACAGGAAGCACTCCTGACATTTCGGTCTGCGTGCAATGCAGATTTTCCTGCCATGTGCAATCATTTGGGTATTGATGTCAATCCATTTATCCTTCGGAACAAGCTGCATCAGGTCAAATTCAATCTTGACGGGGTCTTCGTTTTTTGTCAGCCCAAGCAGGTTGGAAACGCGCTTAACATGTGTATCCACCACCACACTGGGGATATGATACCAGTTTCCGCGCACAACATTTGCCGTTTTTCTGCCGACACCCGCAAGGGCAGTCAGCTGCTCGATATCCGAGGGAACCTCTCCATTATAGTCCTGCAAAAGCTTCTGACAGCAGGCAATGATATTCTTCGCCTTATTATGATAAAAGCCTGTCGAGTGAATATCCTGCTCCAGCTCTGCAAGATCTGCCTGTGCAAAGTCCTTGACAGAGGTGTATTTCTTGAATAAATCCTTTGTTACAAGATTCACTCTGGCATCGGTGCGTTGTGCGGAAAGCATGGTTGCAATCAGAAGCTGCCATGCGTTTTCGTGGTCAAGATAGCATTTTGTCGGACCGTAATGCTCGTGCAAAAGCTCTAAAATAATTGTTACCTTTTCTTTTTTTGTCATGCGTCCTTCTCCTTCCCGAAATAAGAATATTTCCCGAAATTTCCCGAGAAATATTTCCCTTCCTCTCTGTTTATCTGCAAAAGCGGTCGGCTTTTTTCTCTCTTTTCCTATCCTATCAAACCATCCCACTTTTTGCAACGCTGTCGGTGCAGGAAAATTTTCTTTTCCCCTGTCTGTGTCTTCCCTGCATTGACAAACCCATTTGGGTATACTATCATAAGAACGAAGGGAGGGACAGGAATGGAACAGAATATTCTGAAAAATGCAGCTTTGAAATCCACAAAAAAGCGGCAAGTACTATTGCTTTTATTGCAAAAGCAGGCACGCCCCATGACGGCAGAGGAACTACACGCCTTAGCCGAGCCGATTCTTCCCATGAATGTTTCCACCGTTTACCGCACGCTGAACACGCTGACAGAAAAGAAAATTCTCATCCGCTCTGTCCGGCAGGATGGGAAGGCATATTATTCCTTAGCAAAAAAGGATCATTCGCACCGTCTGGTCTGCGACCTCTGCGGCAAGGTAATTCCTGTGGATACCTGCCCACTCAGTGAATTAGAGGAAACCCTGCAGCAGAAAACGGGATTTCGGATTACGGGACATTCTCTGGAATTTACGGGACTCTGTCCCGAATGCAGCAAAAAGGATACTGACGAAAAATAAAAAAGCCTTTGCAAGAAGTCACCCGACCTCTTGGAAAGGCTTATTTTTTATTCTGCCCAGCGTCCCAGCTTACGGAAGCGCTGATATCTTTCTTCGGAAAGCTCTTTTCCTGTTTTTTTCGACCATCCCTTTAAATCAAGGATGAGTTTTTCCTTCATTTCCTCGCACATTCTTCCGAAATGCACAAAGTCCTCAGGAATAATTTCTTCTGCTACGCCGAATTCCTTCATATCCTCCGCCGTAATATGCAGACATTCTGCCGCATCGGGCGCAAGCTTGGCATCCTCCCAGAGGATACTTGCACAGCCCTCAGGGGAAATAACGGAAAAGACCGCATTTTCAAGCATATACAGCTTATTCGCAACGGAAAGCCCCAAGGCACCGCCGCTGCCGCCTTCCCCAATGACAATCGTAATAATCGGCGTTTCCAGTCCCATCATCTGCATAAGGTTATCGGCAATCGCCTGTCCCTGTCCGCGTTCCTCTGCCTCCTCGCCGCAGAATGCACCGGAGGTATCCACAAAACAGATGACCGGTCTGTGGAATTTTTCCGCCTGTCTCATCAGGCGCAGTGCCTTGCGATAGCCTTCGGGCATGGGGCAGCCGAAATTGCAGCGGATTCTTTCTTCCAGATTGCGTCCGCGTTCAATGCCGATAAAGGTTGCGGGGATATCCCCCAGCATACCGATGCCGCCGATAATTGCCGCATCATCGGCATATTTTCTGTCCCCATGCAGCTCCGTCCGCTCCTGAAACAGCTTTTCGATATAGGAACGCGCCGTCGGGCGGGTCTGACTTCTCGCCGTCTGTAATTTTTCATAGGCATTCATCCGCGTCATTCCTTTCTGCCATGCTGCCGCAGCAGCTTTTCCAAAGTTCCTCTCAGTTCTGTTCTCGGCACAATGGCATCCACAAAGCCATGCTCCAGCAGAAACTCTGCCTTCTGGAAATCCTCCGGCAGCTTTTTCTTTGTGGTCTGCTCAATGACCCTTCTGCCTGCAAAGCCAATGGTTGCGTTTGGCTCGGAAAGGATAATATCCCCAAGCATGGCAAAGCTTGCCGTCACGCCGCCGGTTGTGGGGTCTGTCAGAACGGTGATATATAGACCGCCCTTTTTGCTGTGCTGCTCTACTGCGCCGCTTGTTTTTGCCATCTGCATCAGGGAAAGAATCCCCTCCTGCATACGCGCACCGCCGCTTGCCGTAAAACCGACCACAGGCAGCTCATGCTCTGCGGCATATTCAAACAGGCGAGCGATTTTTTCACCGACAACAGAGCCCATACTGCCCATCATAAAGCCAGGCTCCATCACGAACACCGCACAGCGCTGATGGCGAATCTTGGCTATCCCACAGACAACGCCCTCCTCCTCACCGCTGACGGCTCTGCCGCGATCCATTTTATCCTGATACCCGGGAAATTCCAACGGGTCAATCGTTTCGATATTGGAAAATAATTCGTGGAAGCTGTCCTTATCGCAAAGTGCCTTAATTCTGGTTCTTGCGCCAATGCGGAAATGATGCCCGCAATGGGGGCAGGTCACCTTCTGCTTCGCAATCGCACGTCTGGTTTCATAGGACTTGCAGATAGGGCAACGCACCTTTTCTTCTGTTGTATTTTTCAGTGTGATACCGCCTTTTTCCAAAGCATTTTTGGATTTGCGGAAGTAACCCATAATGTTACTCATTTATATCACCCCTTTTTCAAAATTTTGTCCAGAATAAGGGTATCATAATTCCCTTTCTGGAAGATTTTGCTGCGAATCAGCTGCAGCTGTTCTTCAATATTGGTTTCTACCCCAACGATTACCATTTCGCAAAGAGATGCCTCCATTCTGCGGATGGCTTCCTCTCTGGTGTTTGCGTGGACAATCAGCTTACCAAGCATGGAATCATAGAAGGGAACCACAACGGTATCCTGCATGAGTGCGGTATCCCGATGGCAGAACCGGTTAATATGCCGCCGCCGGGAATATGCAGAAACTCCACTCTGCCTGTAGAGCGTGCATTGATACGACATTCGATGGCGTGTCCCTGCAGGCGGATATCCTCCTGCTTCATATTCAGGGGCACCTGACAGGCAATACGAATCTGCCATTTCACAATATCCACGCCGCTGATTTCCTCCGTAATGGGATGCTCCACCTGCAAACGGGTATTCATTTCGATGAAATAAAACTGCCCATCGGGTGCAAGCAGAAATTCTACTGTGCCTGCATTGGTATAATTTGCCGCCTTTGCCGCCAGAACTGCCGCATCCATCATTTTTCTGCGGATATCCTCTGTCATAACGGGGCTGGGCGTTTCCTCCAGTACCTTCTGCTTATTCAGCTGGAGAGAGCAGTCTCTTTCGCCCAGACAGAGGATATTCCCCTGTTGGTCTGCCAGAATCTGCATTTCCACATGGCGCACATGGGTAAGGTATTTCTCTAAGAAAACATCCCCATTGCCGAAGGCACTCTCCGCCTCGCGCGATGCCGTATGGAAGGCATCCGCAAGGTCTTCCTCTCTCGCCACCACGCGGATACCCTTGCCGCCGCCGCCTGCCGTTGCCTTTACCAGAAGCGGATAGCCGATTTCCTTGGCATATTTCTTTGCTTCCTCTACATCTTTAAGAACCTCCGTTCCGGGAACAACGGGCACGCCGACCTGCTGCATCAGCTGACGGGAGGTATCCTTATCGCCCATGGCAGAGATAACCTCGCTTTTCGGGCCGATAAAGACAATGCCGTTTTCTTCGCAAAGCTTGGCAAAGCCTGCATTTTCGGAAAGAAAGCCATAGCCGGGGTGAATTGCCTCGGCATTGGTTGCCAGCGCTGCGCTGATGATATTTTTCTGATTTAAGTAGCTCTCTGCCGCCGCATTGCCGCCAATGCAGATACGCTCATCCGCAAGGGCAACGGGCAGGGAATTTCTGTCCGCCTCGGAATAGACAGCCACCGTCTCGATGCCCATTTCCTTGCAGGCACGGATGATGCGGACTGCCACTTCGCCTCTGTTGGCAACGAGAATTTTAGAAAACATTTCCTGTCACTCCTTGATAAGTGCAAAGGAAAACTCTGCACTGACACACAACTTACCGTCTACATAGCCCTTGCCCTCTGCCCAGTAGAAGGGACCCTTATGCTTGAGCAGGGTACATTCTGTTTCAAATACATCCCCGGGGTGTACGGGGTTTTTAAAACGCACCTTATCCAGTCCCGTAAAGAAGGGGGTAATGCCCTCTGCCTCACCGGAAAGCAGGACACACGCACTCTGCCCCAGAATTTCGCAGAGAATGACACCGGGGACAACCGGATTACCGGGGAAATGCCCCTGCAGGAAAAATTCATCCCCTCGGATGGTTTTTTTGCCGTAAGCCTTGCCCTCTCTCAGCTCTGCTTCATCAATCAGAAGCATGTGATCTCTATGGGGCAGGATTTTTTTGATTTCTTCCTGATTCATCAGTTTTCCTCCTTTTCGGGCAAGATGCGAACCAAGGGCTGACCGAATTCCACAATCTGTCCATTATCCACGCAGACTGCCGCAATCGTGCCTTCCAGTTCTGCTTCGATATTATTGAACATCTTCATGGATTCGACAATGCAGAGCACATCGCCCTTTTTCACCTTATCGCCCACCTGCACAAAGGGCTCTGCCCCTGCCTGTGGCGCAAGATAAACCGTACCCACCAGCGGGGATTTCTGCTCCACGCCTGCGGGTGCTTCTGCTTTTTCCACAGAAGGCACTTCTGCAACAGGCACTTCCGCTATATTTTCCACAGAAACCACAGGCATTTCCACTACCGCCTGTCTGCCGCCTGCTTCCAGAACAATACGGGTATCCCCCTCTGTCAGGTCTAATTTTGTCAGCTGATTCTGGCGCAGAATCTTCGCCAGGTCATTGATTTTATTCGTATCCATATTCATCAGCCCCTCATCTTTCTGAATGCAACACAGGCATTATGACCGCCAAAGCCCAGAGAAGTGGACATTGCCGCTTCTACGGTTGTCTTAACTGCTGTATTGGGGGTGTAGTCCAAATCACACGCGGGGTCAGCCTCCTTCAGGTTGATGGTAGGAGGGATAACATCCTCCTGCACTGCCAGAATTGCCGCGATTGCCTCTACTGCACCTGCTGCACCGAGCATGTGCCCTGTCATGGATTTTGTGGAGCTGATGTGAACCTTTTTCGCATCTGCTTCGCCAAAGGCATTTTTGATAGCTCTGGTTTCTGTTTTATCATTCAGGGCTGTGCCTGTGCCATGTGCATTGATATAAATTTCTTCGGGCTTTACGCCTTCCAGACCTGCCATTGCATTTACGATTGCCTTGCCGCTTGCGATTGCTTCCTCCGCAGGAGCGGTTACATGGTGTGCATCACAGGTGGAGCCATAGCCTACGATTTCCGCATAAATTTTTGCGCCGCGCGCCTTTGCGTGTTCATATTCCTCCAGAATTACCGCACCTGCGCCCTCGCCCATAACGAAGCCTGCACGGCGTTTATCGAAGGGCAGGGATGCCGCATTGGGGTCTTCCGATGCATTCAGTGCCATGCAGCTGCCGAAGCCTGCCACTGCCAACGGAACGATTGCCGCTTCACTGCCGCCGCAGATTGCCGCTGTGGTATAGCCATGCAGAACGGCTCTGTAGCCTTCACCGATAGCAGTTGTACCTGTTGCACAGGCGGTAGAAACCGCAACACAGGCATTCTGCGCCTGATAGTGAATGGCAATATTGCCTGCCGCAATGTTATTGATAATCTTGGGGATGAACAGAGGAGAAACACGGCGAGGTCCTTTTTCCCTCAGCACATCATAGCTTTCGCAAAGCGTTTCAAAGCCGCCGATGCCGCTACCGAAATAAACCGCCAAATCCTCTTTTTCAATATTGCCTTCCAGCTGACTGTCTGTCATCGCCTCGCCGGCTGCCACCATAGCGAACTGCACGAAACGATCCAGCTTCTTTGCTGTCAGCTTATCCATATATTTTGTCGGATCAAACTCCTTCACCTCTGCCGCCAGCTTATATTTGCTTTCGCTGACATCAAATCTGGTGATGGGTGCGATACCGTTTTTTCCGTTTTTAATTGCTTCCCAGAATTCCGGCACGTTATTGCCCACGGGGGTCACTGCGCCGATGCCTGTTACTACTACTCGTCTCATTTCATCAATCCTTTCCTGCGAAATCCGACTGCTTTTTCGGTTCCTTCGCGCCGATTCAGCATGCCAGACCGCCATCAATACGGATGACCTCGCCTGTAATGTAATCAGAATGTTCCGACGCTAAGAACAATGCCAGCTTCGCCACTTCCTCCGCTTCGCCGAAGCGCTTCATGGGGATGGCATCCTTCAATGCATCGTTTTCCAATGCCTGTGTCATTTCCGTTGCGATAAAGCCGGGAGCGATTGCATTGCAGCATACCCCTCTGGAAGCCAGTTCCTTTGCAACGGATTTTGTCAGCCCGATTACCCCTGCCTTGGATGCGGAATAATTTGCCTGCCCGGGGTTGCCTGTCAGACCGGAAACGGAGCTGATATTGATAATCTTGCCGCCCTTCTGCTTCAGGAAAAGAGGATATACCCCTTTTGTCATATAAAATGCGCCCTTGAGGTTTGTATCAATGACTGCGTCAAAATCTGCCGCCTTCATCATGGGCACCAGCTTATCCTTCGTAATGCCTGCGTTATTCACCAGAATCTGAATGCCGCCGAAATCCTTCACGATTTCCTTTATAACTGCCGCAACGGCATCTGCATCCGCAACGTTGCACTGATATGCCTTTGCCTTTACGCCCAGTCCTTCCAATTCCTTTACGGTTTCCTCCGCCTTCACGGTATTGCCCGCATATAAAAACGCAATATCTGCACCATTTTCTGCAAATTTCAGGCAGATTGCCTTACCAATCCCTCTGGAGCCGCCGGTTACGACTGCTGTTTTTCCTTTCAGCATCCCATTTCCTCCTTCACCTTTTCGATTTCCTCCATATTGGAAACGCTGTATACCCTTGCTTCGGGCAGGATGCGCTTGATAAGCTTTTTCAGCGTATCGCCGATGCCTACCTCAATGAAGGTATCAAAGCCATCCGCCGCCATGCGTTCCATGCTTTCCTGCCAACGCAGGCTGTGGTTAATCTGATTTTCCATCAATTCCAGTACGTTTTCCGTATAGGGCTCTGTGGTAAAGTTGGAATAAACGGTCAGCACGGGCTTTCTCAGCTCAAATTCTCTTGCATCCTCGGAAAATTCCCTGCTTGCTCCATCCATGAAAGGAGAATGGAACCCCCCGCCGACTGCTACGGGCAGACCTCTGCCGCCTGCTTCACGCACCGCCTGCTTAAAGGCATCCATTTCCTCAATCGCCCCTGCCACAACAAGCTGACCAGGCGCATTATAGTTTACGGGATACACCTGCTTGAACTGCTTGCAGATTTCCTCGATTTTTGCATTGTCCAGCTTCATGACCGCAAGCATGGACGCAGGATGCTCTGCCGCCGCCTTTGCCATAGCTCTGCCGCGGATGCAAGCCAGACGGAAGCCATCCAGATGGCTATACGCACCGGCAAACGCCAATGCAGGCAGTTCCCCCAGAGAAAAGCCTGCCACGCCATCCACGGGGATACCTGCTTCGGAAAGCGCAATCGCCGCCGCAAGATCTGTCAGATACAGACAGGGCTGTGTATTCTGCGTTTCCTTCAGCTCCTCCGCCGTGCCGGAAAAGCACTGCGCCAGTGTACCGCTTCTGAGGGTTTCTGCTCTGTCGAACAAATCCTTTACGGTTTCGTTGTTATCATAAAAGCTTTTGCCCATGCCTGCCTTCTGTGCGCCCTGACCGGAAAAAACAAATGCTATTTTACCCATTTTGCCGCTCCTTTCAGTAACGCCTCTGCTTCTGCTGCAATTTCCTGCACGATTTCTGCCGCAGGCTGTTCCTTTTTCACCATGCCGGCAATCTGCCCTGCCATAAAGCAGCCTTCCTTGGTATCGCCCTCCACTGCTGCCTTGCGCAGTGCGCCAACGCCCAGCTTATCTACCATTTCGGCGGTTGTTTCGGGGGCATATTCCACCTGCAGGAAATGACGGGCAAACTGGTTTTTCATCACACGGCAGGTGCTGCCGCCGAAGCGTCTGCCTGTCGCTGTTGTGGAAACATCCGTTGCCTTTTTCACCATATCTTTATAATTCTGATGCACACCACATTCCTCTGCAAGCAGGAAACGAGTGCCCATCTGCACGCCAACTGCGCCCAGCATAAATGCCGCTGCCATCCCTCTGCCGTCGCCGATGCCGCCTGCCGCCAGTACAGGGATATCCACCGCATCTGCCACCTGGGGAACCAAGGGCATGGTGGAAAGCTCGCCGATATGACCGCCGGATTCGCCACCTTCGGCAATGACAGCATCAGCACCTGCTCTCGCCATCATCTTTGCCGCTGCGACAGAAGCCGCTACAGGAATCACCTTGATGCCTGCTTCCTTCCACATGGGAACATATTGATTGGGAATGCCTGCACCTGTGGTGACTACTGCCACCTTTTCCTCCGCAACGATTTTTGCCACTTCCTGCACATGGGGACTCATCAGCATGATATTCACGCCGAAGGGTTTATCTGTCAGGCTTCTTGCAATGCGAATCTGTTCTCTCAGATAATCGCCGCCTGCGTTCATTGCAGAGATAATCCCAAGGCCGCCGCCATTGGAAACCGCTGCCGCCAGCTTGCCGTCAGCAATCCATGCCATACCGCCCTGAAAAATAGGATATTTGATGCCCAGCATCTCACAAATCGGTGAAACGATCATATCGTCGTCCTCCTTTTCCTTTGTTTTTTTCTTACGCCTGTTTTTCTTCGATCAGCTTAACCAGATCGCCAACAGTGTTTACTTTGTTTTCGCCCATTTCAATTTCTGTGCCCAGCTCTTCTTCCAGATTCATCAGAAGCTCCATAACGTCCAGAGAGTCGATGCCCAGTGTGCTGAATTCTGTGTCCATCTTGATTTCTGCTGCGTCACATTCCAGTTTTTCTGCCAACATTGCTGCGATTTTTTCGAATACCATAATTTTTTCTCCTTTTCTCTTCTATCAAATTTCCCTGAATCAGGGTGATTTTTACAATTAAAAGTCCCGCATGTTTAATGAGTGGTTTTTTTGATCACTGCATTTCCCACAAACTGAATGATACTGATAATAATCAGGATAATGATGACTGTCACCCAGCTCATGTCCGTATATCCCATCTGATAGCCGTAGCGGATGGCAAAGTCACCCAGCCCTCCGGCTCCGATGGCTCCCGCCATGGCCGTGATACCCACTAGGCTTACGAAAGTAATCATGGTAACCCTTGTAATGCCTGGAATGCTTTCTTTTAAATAGACGCTGAAAATAATTTCAACCGGCGAAAAGCCCATGGCCTGGCTGGCTTCGATCAGGCCCCTGTCCACATCTGCCAGCACGGATTCAATCTGCCTTGCAAAAAATGGAACCGTTCCCACAATCAGGGCCACATAGGCTCCCTTGACGCCGGAACCAGTTCCCACTAACGCCCGGCTTACAGGAATCAAAAGCACCATTAATATAATGAAGGGAATGGATCGGATTACGTCAATGGCCTTATCAATGAGGCTGTATAAGATCGTGTTCTGCATAATGCCGCCTCTCTTTGTCACAATCA
>ENA-ORUF01003216-ORUF01003216.1-human-gut-metagenome-genome-assembly--contig:-NODE-3216-length-12318-cov-2.900840_pt1 | contig 12318 bp, 5 predicted proteins | sample MGYA00242077_ERZ509203 | MGnify/ENA primary metagenome ERZ509203 (study PRJEB26280, sample SAMEA2338834) | human gut metagenome | biome: human gut; feature: human-associated habitat; material: faeces...
GAACCCGCGAGTGTCAGCTTGGGAAGCTGATGCCTTACCACTTGGCGATGCCCGCTTGTGTGTTGGCTAGTATAACGCGGTTGTCTTGTTCGATACAAGGGTGGTGATGCTTGTTTTAGCTGTGGAGATTCGTTTGAAAATCGCGTCAATTGTGGAGACGAGGACCTTTGATTTCCTGTTCTCCCCATCTTCTACCTGCACTTTTGCTTGATTGTTGTATTTGAGCTCAATTTGTCAGGAATTGGGCAAGCTTTTGGTCAGGCTCCGGTACTTACCCGCATGAACCTCGGGGGTAGCCTCATCCTACGCGTCGCAGCCTCCCCGTGCGGCGCACGAGGGATAAGGAGCAGCCATGTCCAACGCACCCACGCACTCTGTCCGCAGCGCAATCGCAACAGGTCCGCTGCTCCTGCTCCTCTTCCTGCTTTTCGGCTGCCTGGCACCGGGAGCCGCATTTGCCGTCGATGGCTACGACCAGCTCGGCTTCCGCACTATTAGCGATGATTGTGGACCCTTCTTCATCGGCAAGTATGAAGCTCAAGACACCTCGATTGCCTACTGCATGAACCAGGAGCGCCCCGGCCCCACCAAACCGGGCGGCCCATGGCTCAACTTTGATCAAGGCTGGGTGTGGCTCGACGACGAGTTCGCGGCAATCGTTTGTCACGGATATCCAACCACCACGTCGTTTGGCGGTTACCATCTTTCACCCGATCGCGCCCGCGCCGCCACCCAGCTTGCCGTATGGATGCTCAACGGCACTACCCATGTCGACGGCACCTACTCCTACACGACCGCTCAGGGTAAAACCAAGAGCGGACACTTTACCGCCGACAATGAAGTCGTGGCGGCTGCGCGGTGGCTCCACGACAGCGCAAAATCAGGAAGCATCAAAGCCGCTCCGCACCGCGCGCGACGCTATCTAGGGGCCGTATCGGGCGGCAGCAAACGTCAAGACATGCTCTATGTACTGCCGGCGGTCTCTGTTTCCTTCCAAAAGCAGTCTGCTAACACCGTTATTACCAGCGGAAACAATACCTATCAGTTTACCGGGGCAACATTCGATATTTTTGAGAGCGCCAGCGGCGCGCGTGTTGGTACCATCCAGATGGACGGCAACGGTCGAGTGCAGGCAACACTCCTACCCAACACGGCGTACTACCTGATTGAAACGAAGGCGCCGGCCGGCTATGTCCCCCGTCGTGATCGCATCGCCTTTACCACGGGGAATGACGGCGGGCGGGTCGCCATTGATGAACAGCCCGGCACCATCAACCTGCGTATCGTAAAACTCGATGCCGCGACGAATGCCGACCCCCAGGTGGTATCTTCACTCGCAGGAGCAGAGTTCACGTGCGTATCACAATCAACCCCTGGATGGGCGCAAATCCTCACGACCGACGAAAGCGGTCGGGCCACTCTCGCCGATGTCCCCTTAGGAACCTTTACCATCTACGAATCAAAAGCCCCCGAGGGCTACCTGCCATCCAACGACAGCTGGACCTATACCGTTGGAGCCGACCAGCTCGGCGATTCAGGCGTGGTCGAGATCGAATCCCGCATTTCCGATATCCCCATTGCGTTTGACCTTGAGATTTCCAAATTCAAGGATTACGGCAATAGCGACCAATCCGGCCTGGAGCAGCCGGCGGGTGGTGTTGTCTTTGAGGTTGTCAGCAACAGCTCTCAGCAGGTTGTTGGCACACTGACCACAAACATCTATGGCTTTGCCTCCACCAAAGATCAGCCCGAAGCATGGTTCGGCACAGGCAAGCGACCCGCCGGCGTCCACGGAGCCGTCCCATACGACCGTGCCGGCTACACGATTCGCGAGGTTCCGGAAACCGTCCCCGAGGGTTTTAAACGTGCAGGGGAATGGACCGTCGGGGCCAATCAGATTTCCGACGGCGCCGAGCTTCAATATATCGTGGACAACCACGCTCTGTCGACGCATCTCCAGATTGTAAAACGCGATGCCCAAACAGGCGCTTCTGTTCCCCTAGCCGGATTCACCTTCCAACTCCTCGACAGCAATCACGAACCTGTCTCACAAACTTGCTGGTATCCAGCACATAACGTAATGGACACCTTTACGACTGACGCGACCGGCACCGTCACACTGCCCGAATCGCTCGTGCCGGGCACCTATTATGTACGCGAAACCTCGGCCAAAGAGCCCTATCTTGTCGGCGAAGAGATCGAGGTAAACATACCCGCCGACATGAACCTAACGCCCGTTGCAATAGCCTCGTATTATGACCACGCCGCGACCGGAAACATCAGGATCGTTAAAACCGATACCGTAGACGGCAGCAGCCTCGCGGGCGCCGTCTTTGAGATCCGTGCCTCGGGTGATATCGCGCGCCCCGACGGTAGCATTGACGCGCTCGACGGTGAGACTGTCGCCACCGTCACGACGGATGAAACTGGAGAAGCACGCGCGGACAACCTCCCACTGGGATCTGGCACCGCACGCTACGAGGTTGTCGAGACTCAAGCGCCGGCAGGCTTCTTGCTCGATCGGACAACCCATATTGTCGACCTTACTTATGCCGACCAGAAAACACCCGTTGTAGAAGCACGGCTTAACGTATCCGACGATTACACCAAGGTTGATATCTCCAAGGTCGATGCAAGCGGTGAGCAGGAAGTGGAAGGCGCACAGCTCACCTTATATGGTCCCGATAAAACCGAAATAGACTCCTGGACCTCATCCTACAAGCCACACCGCGTCGAACATCTTGCACCCGGCACCTACTCGTTGCGCGAAATGATGTCTCCGCGGACCTATGACCTTGCCGAGGAGATAACGTTTGAAATAAAGGATACGGGAGAAGTCCAATCCGTCGCGATGAAGGATGCGCCCATCGAGATCAAGGGGCAGGTCGACAAGCGTCAGGAACTTGTCCAACCTATCGCAAAGGGTCTGTTGGCTAACGGCGATGGTAAAAACCGCGCCACGACGCAAACCAATAGTGATGGGCTTTTCTCCTATACCATCGATGCTCGAAACGATTCCGCTACTTGGGTTGATGAGTTTACGATTACCGATGATCTTGAGTGCACCAAAGACGGCACAGCGAGATTCATCTCAATCGAAACCCCCGTCGCCATCGGCGACCTCAACGGTCTGTGCAACGTATGGTATCGCACGACGCCGTTGGACTCGACAGACGTCGGTGAGCCGGCAAACGCGACACTTGACGATGGGCACGAAAATCCTTGGCTTGAGTCCGACGAAGTAAAAGAGAGCCTGGGTGAGGACTGTCGCCTCGTCGATTACGACGGTTGGCACCTCTGGAAGGCGGATATCTCGACCACGGAATCCACCACACTCGAGGCGAAAGAACTCGACCTTGCATCCAATACCGTCGTAACGGGCATTCGAATTGAATACGGTGCGGTAGCCGCCGACTTTACGACTCGAAGCGATGCGGATTCTTGGACCCGCGATGATCTCAAAGATGAGCACGACGACCTTGACGATGCCAAAGCAATCCTTGGCACAGACGCTCGGGGCGCAATCGTGCACATGCAGGCGAGGTCGGCTTATACGCCCCAAACCGCACTCACCAACAGCGCACGCGTCGATCTTTGCCGCAACGGCGGCGGCGATAAACTTGAGTCACATGACGAGGACCGTGTCATTCAACGCTGTACCCTACCGCAGGACCTACCGGCAACAGGATCAGTTCCCATCGCCGCTTGCATCACCGCGCTCCTGACCTCGGGTGCCGCAGCCCTATGGTTCGCTCGCCTTAGGTCGATCCCAAAGAAGCGCTAGCGCGATGAAAAAGCGGGCGAGCCAGTCCCCTGGCTCGCCCGCTTTCAATCATTTAAATCGCCGTATCTACTCTGCAGACGAAGATCCACCATCAACGATTGCCTGCTCGGACTCAGGAATCCCATCGGCACCCGTACTCTGTTCTTGCTCCACCTCTTCGCTGATTGCGGAGGCGGGGGTCGAGCCCTTTGCACCCACGATGTAGGCAGCCCCAAATCCTAACGCAATGGCAATCAAGGTCAAAATCACGTAGACAGGCCAATGGCGCTTAATATACGAAAACACGTTGACTCCTTAGAGCTCCGTCTACGAACGGCGGATAACCTCGGTCACGACCTCGGATACCGTGGCAATGTTCGTCGGGTTGACATTGTGGGGCAGGTCGTCCTCGGTACGAGCGCAAGCCAGACGCGTGCCGTCCACGCCGGCGATGGTGAGGGCTCGGCGGCTCGCCTCGAGCGCGGCATAGGCATCGGTCTTGGCATAGGGCATCTCGAGCGCGCCACAATCGACATGGAACGACTTGCACACCTTGCTGACCAGGTTCATGATGCGGCGATCGCCCTTGAGCAGCTGCTGTTCGCCCTCGACCGTCACCACCGAAAGCCTACCGGCGCCGACGGATTCAAGATTGATGAAGAATACGCCGCGGAGCTTGTCGCGATGCGAAGCCAAGAAGGCCTTCATACCGGCGCCATCACAATCCGAGGCGCCCGTTGCCACAAACCAGATATCGTGACCGAGCAGCTCATCATCGCCCATAGAGGCGACAGCCGAGAGCATATCTTCGGAAGAAGCGCCGTCGGAAGACGTAGCGCCGCCCTTCCAGCCATCGTTATCGTCCTCGAAATTATCCCACGAACCGATGCCGCGACCGGACTTCTTGGCATCGTAATCGTCTTCGACGCCCAACCAGTCACTCATGCTGTCCTGCTCGTTTTTCTTTTTACGACCGAACAGGCCACCCAGGCCGCGCTTGCGAGACTTGGGTGCCGCCGGGGCGGGAGCCGAAATGGTCTCGATCGGCTGCGCGCCCGACGCAACGGACATAGGAGGTGCAACGGGTGCCGATGTGGGTTCGGGACCCTGGGCAGTAGCAAAGGGGTCGTTGACCTGGGCAGAGGGATCGGGAAGGTCGAACAGCGACGTGCGAGACGCAACGTTTGCCTGCTTCATAGACGGCAGCGACGGATCGGGGACCGAAGCCAGAGGAGACGAGGAAGGTGCGGGCGACGGTGCCGACGCCGGATCGGGAACATTCATCTGCGGACGCGGCGATGCTTGGGAGGAAATCTGGGCCATAAGGGAATCGACCGTTTCGTCCTGGGTGGGAGCGACATTGGCAACCGTGGCACCGGAACCACTCGGGGTCGGCATGGTGAAAATCTGCGTGGAGTAAGGCCTCGACTCATCCGTCTCGGGAGTCTCGGAAACCGCAGGCACTTCCTCCTGCTCGGCCTCGGTCGACTCATCTTGCTCGGCTGCCGCGTATTGCTCTTCGTCAGAGTTGGCCTCGACGGACTCGTCCTCGGCGGCATCCTGAATTTCGGCAGCATCAATGGGCTCGTCATCGTCTGCCGCGTCGTCCTGCTCATCGGAAGCAGGAAGGGGCTCGGCAATCGCGGTGCCTTGCTTTTCAAACGTTATCGTGGAATCGAACTTCGCAGCATCAAACGACATAGTGCTATCGACGTGCTGCTGGGCCTCGAAAGACGTTGTTGCCTCAACAACGTCCGCGGACGTCGGTTGCTGGGACTCAAAGGACGTTGTAGCTTCGGCGGCGTCGACGGGCACGGACTGCATAGCCTCGTTCTGCTCGAACTCTTGCGCCGCGAGCTCACGTGCCGCCTCGGCTGCCTGCTGCTGAGCGATAGCCTCCTGCTCGGCAGCCTCGCGTGCGGCAGCGCGCTTCTCCTCGAAATCGTCGACAAATTTCTTGCCCTTTGCAAGCGCACCCTTAAAGAAGTTGGAAGCGCTGGCGCCAATCGACGAGAACGCCGATGCAATGTCGGCATGGGGCGTTGCCGCGGGAATCTCGGCAGAGAAATCAGTATCGCTCTCGTAAGACACGCGCCTCGGCTGTTCAACGTAATCGTCGTCAGACTCGTCCGCAACGTCTTGCGCCGGCGCGGCGGGAGCCAAAATGTCCAGTCCTGCCGCGGGATCGATCGCAGACACCGCCTCGGGCTCGGCAACGGCAGCGGTAACCGCGGCAGACTCATCATCCGCAGTGACAACGGGCGCAGGCTCGGGCTCAAACGTCGGCTCCTCGCCCTCCTCGTAATCGAGCGTGCAGGACTCGGGAAGCATTCCGAGCGCACGGATGGCATCCGAACCAAAGCGGATGTTGCCGGCGGCGTTGCGATAGAGCTTGGGCTCGGGCTCGGCCGCGGCAGGCTCCTCCGCCGGCTCGGCAGCGGGAACCTCGTCATTGAACTCTTCGGCCTGGACAGCCTGATTCTGGTCCTCGGGCACGATGGCGCCAATCAGCGTCTCGTCGGCAGACGCACCCTCAAAGCCCTCGATCTGCTCGTCGAAAGCCTCGCCCTGTTCGGGCTCGGTTTGAGCGTCGGGAGCAATCGGCTGACCGAACTCGTCCTCGGCGTAGGTAGGCTCTTCGTACTCGATGGTGTTGCCGTAGTCGTTTTGCTGCTGGGCCGCGGCATACTCCGCCGCCGCGCGCGCCATTTCCTCGGCACGACGTTTCTGCTCCCCAAAATAGGTATCGAACGGAACATCGTCGGGAAACTCGTTCTCGCCCTGGAAGGGAGCAACGTTGTCCATAACGCCGAGCATAGCGGCGACAGAAGACTTGTTGCACACCGCGCCGGACGTATAGGGAAGAATGTGGCGGTTAGAGATGATGTTTGCCGCGTTGGCAAGTGCGACGAGGGAAGCGAGGATCGCGACAATCCACAGCAGAACCTTGAGCGCGCCGGGGAGCGGCAGGATACGCAGGATGGCAACGGCAGCAGGGGCAACCGTGGCAACGGGCAACAGCTTGGCGATGAGCGCACGATACGAAGCATAGGGCTCGCGGGCGAGCAGCTCAGCACGGGGAGAGTCGTAGTGTGCGACAACGACCACCGGGCGGTTGCGCGGAGACGCGAGCGGGCCCGAGGCCTTGTGGTAGGCGATGACATTTTGGCTCACGCCCGTCTTGCCCAGGCGCGAAACCACGGGGTGGCCCGTGCGCTCGAGCACGTAAAGAACGGCGCCGACAATGGCCAGCAAGGTGCCGACCAAGCCGATACCGCCGCCGATGCCCATCAGCAGGGCGCCGGCAAACGCAAGAATACCGGTAACGGCAAATGCCAATCTACTGGGCGCCGGGGCATTGAACTCCTGAACCTCGGGGTCAAAGCCGTGGTTGCGGAAGATCTGAGCGATATCCTCGGCAGCCAAGCGCTCTTCTTCGCTGCATGCCGGCGTAATGCCGGTGTTCTGCAGCAGGTGGTTAATATAGTTCTGGGTGTTCGCCATGTGCGCTCCACATCCATAATCCGACAAATAGGCCCAATGCATGCACATTAGAACCGTATATAGTCGAAAGTATACCCCGAGCGAGCGCAAACGACCGAATTCGGGCCATCTTAACGCCTCGAGCGGACAAGGATATAGCCTAATCTCCATATCGGACTAAAATCATGGCAGCAAATCACCTTCTCATGCGAGGACTCTATGACGGCAAGCGACGCGACCGCGACAATTAAAAAGGGAAGTTCGGAGCCCAGTTTCGATAAAACGGCTCAGCGCATCCTCAACCTTTTCTTTGTGCTCAACAGCTCCCCCGAACCGCTGACGACCGAGCAGATTGTCTTGGATTCTGACCTGGGATATGGCTCGGGCAACATCGACTCGGATAAGCGCAAGTTTCGGCGCGATCGTGACAAACTGCTCGAGCGTGGCATCTTAATCAAGGAGGTTCGCCCCGCCGGTGCGCAGGAGACCGAGGAAAGCTCGTGGACAATCGACCGCGAGCACACGTTTGCTGCAGGCGGCCTCATCACCGCAGACGACGCCGATATCCTGCTCAACGCCATCGACCAGACGCTAGCGGCCGGCTCTTCCACCTTTGCCGCGCCGCTTGCCGATATTCGCTCCAAAATTGCCTACCTCACCGGTGGGACGACGGTGGACGAAACACCGATTCGCCGCTCTCCCGCCGTCGATGCGGTATGGAGCGCCTTTGCCGAGCGATGCGCGCTGCGATTTTTATATCAGAACGGACGCGGCGAGCAGAAAGAACGTACCGTCTGTGTCTACGGCATGTTCGAACGCGAGGGCGTGGCGTACTTCTGCGGCCTCGACAATGTCACCGACGACATCAGGACATTCCGCTGCGACCGTATCGTTCGCGCTTGGCGTCTTTCGAAGGCCTACGCCATCCCTGCGGACTTCAATCTCAACGGCTATCTGTTCTTTGAATTCGATTTCGCCGACCGACCGCCCGTTGCAGCCACGTTCTCGTTCGCCCCTCAGACGCAGATCGATATGATCAACGGCCTCACGCGCGGGCGAGGTGAGCTCGCACACACCGATGCGGGATGGATCTGGACCGTTGACGTGCGCGACCTTGAAGCCGCCGCCTCATTTTGCATGGCCCACGCCATGGACGGCATGAGGCCCATGGCCCCCAAATCGCTCAAGCAGGCGTGGAACCACCTCATTGAAAGGACGGTGCACGAGCATGCCCGTGCGTAAACTCACCAGCGAGCAGAGACTCTCGCGCGCCATCGACATCATGGAGGCCCTCTACGCCGCCGGCGAGAGCGGCATGACACGAACCGAGATTTGCAGCCGCTTTGACATCACGGGAGTATCGCTCGACGAGATTCTCGAGATCGTCTCGACGCTCGCGGACCGAGAATCGGGTGCGCGCATCATCTGCGAATGCCGCGGCGAGCGTGTGGTCCTCACCGGTGACGCCGGACGTGTGCTACCGCTGCGCCTGAGTGCCGCCGAGGGCGCTGTGCTCAACCATGAACTTGAATCGTTGGGGATCGAGCCGCAGACGGCAGCTCGGATTCGACATGCCCTTCTGCCCGAAGAGCTCGGCTATAACCAGCGCGTCTTTGACACCGTCAACCACGGGTCGCACTGGCAGCAGCTGAGCTGCGCCATTCAGGACGGTGTTCGCTGCCGCATCTCGTATCGCTCGATGGACGATGCGCGGCCACGCGAGCGTCTGGTCGACCCCTTGCGCATTACGGTAAACGGCGACCAAACATACCTGATTGCCTGGGACATCGCGGTCGATGAGCAGCGCACCTATCGCATGGATAAAATCGAGGGACTCACCTTGACGGAAGACTCCGTCGTGCCTCACGCACCGGGCGTCGCATCCCTCCACGATTCCCTTGCCCGGACGCAGCGTAGCGCAAAGCTCTTGATGCCATTCGATATGGCGGAGCATCTGGACTGGGCCGGCATCACCCTAATCGAGCGCAGCGGGGCAGACATGGCAACGGTAACCGTGCATTACGGCTCCGAGCGTTGGCTACTGAGCCAGATAATCGCAGCGGGCGGAGCCATCCGCATCTTGGATGACCCCGCCCTGTCAAAGCGTCTGTGCGATATGGCAAAAACCCTCGTCTGTCCGCTTTAGCGCCACCGCTCGTGACGTGCGCGCCACAGTTGCAGATAGTGACCGATCTGCGCCGATTCGATGCGCTGGTAGGAGCTCGTGGGCAGCGACGTTAAGAACTTCTTTCCGTAGCCCTTCGTCACCAGGCGCGGGTCGGCCAGAATCAGCACGCCGCAATCGGTCGACGAGCGGATAAGGCGGCCGGCCGCCTGCTTGACCTCGAGCACCGCCTCGGGCAGCGAATAGCGCGCCCAAGCGCGGTCTTCGCGCAGGTTGCGCTCGCACGAGAGCGGGTCCGTGGGGCTCGAGAACGGCAGCTTGGGAATGATGACGCAGCGCAGCGTCTCGCCGCTGGCGTCAAACCCCTCCCAGAAGGCCTTAAGCGCAAAAAGCGACGAGGTCGGCTCGTTGATAAACCGGTCGCGCAGGCGACGAGGAGATGAGTTGCGCTGCTGGCAGTTGAGCTCCAGACCCGCACGGGCCATCTTGGGCTCAACGCGGGCGTACAGGTCTTCCATGTCGCGCCGATTGGTGAACAGCGTGAGCACCGATCCGCCCATGGCAAGATGGGCGTCGACCAGCACGCGCTCGAGCGCCGTAAGATAGCTCTCGCGATCGCGCGGATCGGGGATATCGCCCGCAACGACTACGGCCATGTTCGAATCGAAGTCGTAGCTCGAGTCCAAGTGCAGCGATGAGGATGTTGAAGCACCGATGCGATCGAGGCCGACCGCGTGGTTAAAGTGTTCAAAGCTTTTGGACACCGTCATGGTCGCCGAGGCAAAGATAGCCGTGTGAACCTCGGGCAGCCACTCGGTTGCCAAGGCCTCGCCAATGTCGATGCGCTCTGCGGTCATTGACTCTCCGCCGGCACGCAACCTGCGATTGACCTGCAGCGAATACACGTAGTGTTCATCGGTGCCATCAATGATGAGTTTGAGGTTCTCGTCCAGCTCGTGCAGGCGGCGCGAGATATCACCCAGGTCGACAACAACCTCGGGCTTGTCGGCGGCGACGGCTTGCACCAGCGCGTCGACGCTCTTGTCAGCCTGTTCCAATGCGTCGATGGCAGCGTAGGCCGACTGTAAGAAATCATGCCAGTCGTCAGATTCGCGCAGCTCGGGGCCAATCCATAGATTGGCATTGTCATAACCCCCACGGGCACGGCGGCCGAGCTCGCGAACGCCATCGAACACGTCGGCGATTGCCATGCTCGCGCGCGCAACCGTCGACGTTGCCTTGGCAGTAAGGCCCAGATAGAGCGTAGAGCCCTCGGAGGTTGTCAAATCACGGGAGACCTGGCTTAGCGCGCCGGTGCTCGAGCCACCCAGGCGCTCAAACAGAACGCGTGATTCGTCCGCCGACACCACGCGCGCCCACTGACGGCGCGCCTCGCGCTCGATGGAATGGGCCTCGTCGATTACCCAATGACGAATCGGAGGCAAAATCCTGCCCTCGGCCGCGACATTGCGGAACAGCAGGGAATGGTTGGTGACCACCACATCGGCATGCGCCGCTCGACGGCGAGCGCCGTGGACCAAACATTTATCAGGGAAAAACGGGCAGAGGCGACGAGCACACTCGCGCGAGGCCGTCGTAAAGTCGGGGCGGTTGACGCTGCGCCACCGAATGCCGAGCGAGTCGAGGTCGCCATCGGCTGATTGGCAGACGTACGCCATAATGACCGCGACCGCCGTGAGCGTGTCCGCCGGATCGCGCTTGGTGGTAATCTCGACCTGGCCGCGGCTCATGCGCTCAAGCTTGCGCAGGCACGGATAGTGGTCATACCCCTTGAGAGCGCAAAATGACAGGCCACCGTCCAGTTGCTCGGCAAGTTTTGGCAGCTCATGGTACATGAGCTGGTCGGCAAGATTGTTCGATTTGGTCGCAATACCAACCGTGATGTTGTTACGGCGTGCTGCCTCGGCAAAAGGCACCAGATAGGCCATCGATTTGCCGACGCCCGTGCCCGCCTCAATTACGCGATGTGTGCCCGTGACCAGCGCATCGCGGACCTCGAGCGCCATCGCGATCTGCTCATCACGCGGCTCGTAGGTGGGATACATGCGATTGACCAGGCCACCTGGCGCATAGTCTGCCTCAATCTCCTCACGACTCGGCATCTTGAGGACCGGCAGCTCATCGGCGTCCACCCGATCGTCGGCGCGATCGGCCTTGAGAACGTCAGCACGAGCGGCGCTGAGAGAGAAGATAGAGCCAGGGTTCTGCCCTGCCAAGAATGAGAAGATAGGACGATAGGACCAAGGCACGTCCGGATGCATGTCGGCTAGGCGCGCCATGAGGCCCTGGGGCAAGTCGGTGAGTGCCACGAGTAACACGCGCCATACGCCACACAGGGCGTCGACGTCGGCATTGGCACGGTGTGATACCGAGTCACAGCCAAATAGATCGGCCATAAAAGACAGTTTGTGCGAGGCCAGGCGCGGAAGCGCGATGCGCGACAGCGCCAGCGAATCGATCCAAATATCGCTCACGTTGACGCCGCCTTTGACCGACTCGATAAACGAGCGGTCGAACGTGGCGTTATGTGCGATCACCGGGCAACCGCCGACAAAATCGGCGAGAGCGGCGACGGCCTCAACGGCCGACGGGGCATCTGCCACATCGGCATTTGTAATGCTCGTGAGCTCGGTAATCTCGGCGGGAATCAGCTGTTTGGGATGCACGAAGGTATCGAAGCGGTCGATGACCTCGCGGCCCGAAAGACGGGCCGCCGAGATCTCGATCAGCTCATTGTCCTGCACCGAAAGACCCGTGGTCTCGGTATCGAGGACGATCACATCTTCCTCGATAAGGCCGAAGGACTGCGTTTTGGCGCGTTCGGCAAGCGTGGCATAGGAGTCGATGACAAACTGCGGCGTTCCTGACGAAACCGCGTCCTCGATTAGCATGCAATGCCCGCTCGACGAAGGCCCATACGGATCAG
>ENA-ORUF01003232-ORUF01003232.1-human-gut-metagenome-genome-assembly--contig:-NODE-3232-length-12220-cov-23.764899_pt1 | contig 12220 bp, 6 predicted proteins | sample MGYA00242077_ERZ509203 | MGnify/ENA primary metagenome ERZ509203 (study PRJEB26280, sample SAMEA2338834) | human gut metagenome | biome: human gut; feature: human-associated habitat; material: faeces...
GTACGTTGTGCATGGAAGATTCGATGGAGAACAACTGTTTCCTGCTGTCACTTCCGCTGAAGCACGAGCAGACGGTGGCCATGGAGCATAAAGAATCGGTAACGGGCGGGGAACCCTCTGAAGAAAGTGGTGCAGGTACTGCCTTGGAACAGCACCGATATACTCTTTTGGTGGTGGAAGACAGTCTGGAAATGCAGGCATTTGTTGTGAAACAGCTCTCTTCGGAATATCGTGTGCTGACTGCCGTGAATGGGGTGGAAGCTTTGAAGGTGTTGAAGGAACATACTGTAAATCTTGTCATTTCAGACATTATGATGCCCGAGATGGATGGATTGGAGCTGTGCGAGCATCTGAAGTCCGAGCTTGACTATAGCCATATACCGATTATCCTGCTTACGGCGAAGACGACTCTTCAAGCCAAAATAGAGGGAATGAAGCTGGGGGCTGACGTATATATAGAGAAACCTTTCTCCGTGGAATATCTGAAAGTTTGTGTGGCCAATCTGCTGAACAACCGTGAGAAGCTACGGGCTTCTTTTGTCAATTCTCCTTTTGTGCAGACGGGCAGTATGGCAATGACAAAGGCAGATGAATCTTTCCTTAAAACATTGAAGGAAGTGGTGGTTGCCAATATGCAGAATCCGGATTTCTGTCTGGATGATATGGCAAGCCTGCTGAACATGAGCCGTTCGAGCCTGAATCGGAAGATAAAGGGCATATTGGATATGACTCCCAATGACTACATCCGCTTGGAACGACTGAAGAAAGCGGCGCAGCTTTTGAAGGAAGGGGAGTGTAAAATCAATGAGGTTTGCTACATGACCGGCTTCAATACTCCTTCCTATTTTACCAAGTGCTTCCAAAAACAATTTGGTATTCTGCCCAAAGACTTCGTGAAATGATAGCATGGAATGCTTGCTAAATATAACAATCCAATCAAATGCCCCTGAGGTGTCTCTCAGGGGCATTTTTTGGATTTATAATTGCATAGATTGAAGCGATATTTGCATTAATTTTAGCTTTATGCGGATATATTTGCATCCGAAAGCCAACAATTTATAATACTATGACCCCTATGCCTATGACGTAACAAATCCTAATCAATGTTCTATGATTGGCAGAAGTGACTAATCACTTTCTGCGGTGTATTTAAAAAGCGGGCGTTAGTTTCCGCATAGTTTTAAAATCTAATTCTATAAAAAATGATCAAGAAAATCTTATTCTTATTCTTTGTTGTGTTTGCAGCTACCGCTTATTCACAAGATGTGACCATAACGGGAACGGTGACGGATGCAAATAGTGAGCCTTTGGTGGGCGTGAATGTATTGGTGAAGGGTACTACCACGGGTGCCATTACCGATATTGACGGTAATTTCTCAGTGAGTGGAAAAAAAGGAAGTACACTCGTTTTCTCTTATATCGGTATGCTTACGCAGGAAGTTGTCTATAAGGGAACTGCCTTGCGCGTGGTGATGAAAGATGACTCGAAAGCGCTGGAAGAAGTGGTTGTCATCGGTTATCAGACGGTGAAGAAGTCCGACTTGACCGGAGCGGTTGCCGTGGTTGATACCAAGGAAATGAAGAAAAGCGCTGCAGGAACACTGGTCAGCCAGATGCAGGGCTTGGCAACCGGTATTAACGTACGCAGTAGCGGTAGGGCAGGCGAAGATGCCTCTATTGAAATTCGCGGTGTCGGTTCCTTGAGCAATAACTCTCCGCTGTGGGTTATTGACGGTATGATTACAGACCCGGGTGTTGATTTCAATCCTGCGGATGCAGAGTCCATCCAGATTCTGAAGGATGCTTCTGCTGCTGCCATCTACGGTTCGCGTGCTGCCAACGGTGTGATTATCGTTACTACCAAGAAAGGTGCGAAAGGTCCCATGAAAGTGAATGTAAGCGTAAAGGAAACATTGGAATGGAGCCCGAAATTCGATTTGATGAATGCGGCAGAATATATCAAGTATAATGATATTGCCTATAATGAAGCCATCAAAGACGGTATTGCCACTGTAAACAGCACTCAGAAACACTCACAGTATGATACCAACTGGCAAGATGAAGTGTTGAAGACCGCATTGGTGCAGGACTACAACGTATCGCTTTCCGGTGGTGGCGATTCCGGCAGTTATTTTGTATCAGCCGGTTACTATAACAATGACGGCGTTTCTTATGGAAATACTTTCGACCGTTATAGCTTCCGTGTCAATACACAAGGTAAAAAGGGCTGGTTCTCTTTTGGTGAAAACTTGGCTTATTCACTCACAAACACAGACCCGAACCAGACCAATACCTACAATGACTTTTTGCGTATGATGCCTACCATTCCTATCTATGATGAGAATAACCCGGGTGGATATGGCTATGGTGATGCTGCCAAGTACAATACGTTCGGTGTAAACCCGATTGCCCGTGAAGATTTGGAATACCGTCATTTCCGCCAGAATCGTCTGAATGGTTCTTTATGGTTGGAATTCAAGCCATTCGAATTCCTTTCCTATAAATTCAATGGTGGTATTGACCTTTACTTTTATGAGAATTCATGGTTCCGTGGAGAAGGTAACTGGACTCAGAATCAGGAACACCGTGATCCGGAAAGCCAGAAGGCGCGTGACAATACCTACAACATGTTGATTGAGCACACGTTGAACTTCAATAAGGATTTTGGCAAGCATCATGTGGATGCCGTGGTCGGTACTACTTACCAGCACCATGAATGGGAAGGCTTGTGGGCTTCCCGTCTGAACTTCCCGATGTTGGGTAACGGTGATTATCTGACAGTATTGAATGCCGGACAAAGCAACCAGCAGAATTCAAACAGTATCAGTGAGAATGCGATGATTTCTTATTTGGGACGTGCGAACTACATTTATGATGATAAATACTATCTGACTGCCACCTTCCGTCGTGACGGAACCTCCCGTCTGGCTAAGGAAAACCGTTGGGGTAATTTCCCGTCATTCTCCGGTGCCTGGAGAATTTCAAAAGAGGAATTCTTTGATGTGCCTTGGATTAATGATTTGAAGATTAGAGGTAACTGGGGCCGTCTTGGTAACTCTTCCATTGGCGATTGGGATTATATTGGAACTATCAATCAGAGTATTGTAACTGTATTCGGAGGTGCTATTGTTCCGGGTTCTACTCAGGTGAAACTTGTGAATGCAGGTCTTGTTTGGGAAACGAAAGAAACGGTGAATGTAGGTTTTGATGCCAGCTTCCTTAACCAGCGCTTGACTGTCAGCGCAGAGTATTACAACTCAAAGACCAGTGATGTATTGGCAGAGACTCCGATTGCCATTTCTACCGGTAACCAAGGAGGTTCTCCATGGAAAAATGCTGCCAGCTTGCGCAACAAGGGCTTCGAGTTTACACTTGGTTGGAAAGACCAGATTTCGGACTTTAAGTATAGCGCTTTGCTGAATGTGACTACTATGGATAACGAAGTATTGAGCTTGGGCCGTGATGGTACTAATAGGGATTATATTGATTCCGGTCAGGCAAGAACCAAACCGGGCAGATCTTTGGCTGAATTTTATTTGAGAAAGACAGACGGTATTTTCAAGACACAAGAACAGATTGATAATTATGTGACATCTACGGGTACCCCCATTATGATTGAGGGAAAGCGTCCTCAATTGGGAGATGTCAAGTATCTCGATTTGAATGATGATGGAGAGATTACTGATGCCGACCGTGGTTATTGTGGTAGCCCCTGGGCCAAGATGCAAATGTCATTGGTATTCAATGCAGAATGGAAGAACTTCGATTTCAGTATGATGTGGAATGGTCAGTTCGGCAATAAGATATACAACGTATCCCGCTGGCAAGGACGTCTGTTTGCAGACAACTCCAACTATATCCGTTTTAAAAAGGGTGAAGAACCTTACCAGGTAAATCCTAACTCCAATACCCCGCGTATCATTTACGGTGATTTCCGCAACTCCCGTGATGCCGACCGTTTCCTGGAGAATGGCTCTTACTTCCGTATGAAGAACATTTCCATTGGATATAACTTCAGACAAGATTGGTTGAAGAATTTGGGAGTCGAGAAGCTCCGTCTGTTTGCTACCGGCAGCAATTTGATTACCATCACCGGATATTCCGGCTTGGATCCTGACTTCAAGGGTGCGAATTCCGTTTGGAACAGTGGTACGGACAGCTTTGCATATCCCAATACCCGTTCGGTAATGTTTGGATTGGATTTGACCTTTTAACTTATAAATCAGCTTATAAATTATGAAAAAGATATATTATGGATTAATGCTTGCAGGTGCCTTGACGTTGTGCACCGGATGCAGTTCGAGTTTATTGGATATTGATAATCCCAATGAAGTGACCAATGATACTTATTGGAATAAGCCGGAAGATGCGACAGCCGGTGTGAATGCCTGCTACAGTTTTCTTTATAAGGAAGGTACTTGGATGCGTTGGCTCTCTTTCCGCTATGATTTGACTTCGGACGAAGGATGGAGTTCTTCTCCTTGGATTGAATTGGGCGACTGGACACGTTTCCTTTACAACAACTATAATTTTTATGAAGGCAACAACATACATTGGGAGCATTTCTATGTAGGTATTTTCCGTTGTAATCAGGTGTTGGCTCATGTTCCTTCTATTGAAATGGACGAGACGACGAAAAACCAGGTACTGGCACAAGCTTCTTTCTTGCGTGCATTGTGGTATTTTCAGGTAAATCTGTTGTGGGATAAAGGAACTATGCCGTTGGAGCCTAAAGATGCTTCCTATATACCGGAAGATGCTTCCGAGCAGGAAATATGGGACCAGGTAGAGAAAGATTTGACTTTTGCCATGCAGTATTTGCCGGAATCTTGGGATGCTGCCAATCTGGGACGTGCTACCAAAGGTGCTGCCAAGGCATTGTTGGGCAAGGCTTATATGCAACAACATAAGTATGACAAGGCAAAGGAACAGTTGCAATGGCTGATTGATAAAGAGGGCTCTTTGTACGGTCTTATTGCCAACCGTGAGGATAACTTCACCGACTTGGACGAGAACAACAAGGAAGGCATCTTTGAAATTCAGTTCGATGACCAGAACAAGGGTGGCACGGGTAATGACGCCAGTATGGCATTCGGTTTCCAGCGTACTCAGTTCTATGCTCCGAGTGGTATAGGTTGGGGAGACGGTAAGGCACGCCGCTGGCTGGTAGACGAGTTCTTGAAAGAGAAGCGTGTGGACGGAAAGAACGACTTGCGTTTGTACGGTAGCATTTTGTACCGTGGATTCTCACAAGACTTCCCCGACCAGCCGAAAAGTTACTATAGATTTGAAAATGCCGATTGGAATGACGGTTGGGGAACTGACCCGGAAGACTGCTATATCCGTAAATACAATACTTCGTACTATCGTAGTGCAGAAGATTATTTTGCCCGTAACAACTATCGTATCATGCGTTACGCAGATATACTGATGAACTATGCAGAGTGTCTTGTTGAAACGGGAACCAATCCTGCCGATGCTGCTGTTTATGTGGACAAGGTAAGAGAACGTGCCGGTCTGGCCAAGTTGGAAGACAGTCAGTGGAAAGACTGCTTGAGCTCTAAAGATGCCTTTATCAAGCGTCTGCAGATGGAACGTACATTGGAACTCTGTTTCGAAGGTTGGCGTTGGGCTGACTTGAAGCGTTGGGGATTACTTGATTCCCAGGCTGGAATTGATGAACTGAAAGCTCGTGACAAGGACTTTGACAACTTTATTGTCGGCAAGCACAGACGTCTGCCTATTCCAAGAGATGAGGTGGAAAACAGCACAGTAGGTGGTGTTGCACATCTTACTCAGAATCCTAACTATTAATAACTAAAGAAGGCTATGCCCGGAAGCCTGTTCCCATTCAGGATGCTTCCGGCATAGCCTTTTCTTTCTTAAATCTTATACCATATGCTTGTCTGTAAAAAACTACTATTACCATTCGCTTTTGCCTGTTGCGGCGCTTTGTTTGCGCAGAACATCCAGAATCCGGTACTTCCGGGAGTGGCGGATGCCGGCGTAATGAAATACAACGGCAAATACTATATTGGCGGGGTCCGTACAAACGGGGATTTCTATGTGTCCGATGACCTGGTTCATTGGGGGAAACCTATCCATGTCGTATCCATGGACAATGACTGGACCAGAGGCAGCGGAGCCGGAAATGACCAGATTCATGCCAATGACATGTTCTATCTGAACGGAGATTTTCATTTGTACTGGTCGGTCAATTATTGGGGGAAGGACAAGCATGCCGTTCACATTGTACATGCGCAGAGCAAAGATGCCCTGGGCGCTTACACAGAGCCGAACAAGAAGACATGGATGGATAACCGTATCGACCCCAAAGTTTTCAGAGATGATGACGGGCAACTATACATGTATATGGTACGCTTTACCGATGGGAATACCATCTGGGGACGTAAAATGAAGAACCCGGCAGAATTTGCCGGCGAACCGGTGTGCCAGTTCGCCTCATTGCCGGACACATGGGAAACGATGGATAACAGAGTGGCGGAGGGACCGTGGGTCATGAAGTATAGAGACCGCTACTATATGATGTACAATGCCAACCACACCTCTACAGAGTGGGGCAATTATCAGTTGGGAGTTGCCGAGGCAGACTCTCCTTTAGGTTTTCAAAATGGTAATAAATATAGCTATCCGGTTGTAGGCTGCAATCAGACACAACTGGAGGAGAAGCAAGTGGATTTATTGCGGTATGGCCGCACGTATGAGCCGTTGTTTGCTTATACGGAGAGCAAGCCGGAGGGCGACTGGACAAAAGCGACCTACGATGACTCCGGCTGGGCGAGGGGGGAGACCGGCTTTTCGTCCCGTGAAGTGAAAGGTTCCACCACCCGGCATCTGGGCACCTTGTGGAATACGCCCTCCTTATGGTTGCGAAAGACTTTCTCTGCCGGTAGCGAAACCGGTAATCTGGCATTGCGTGTCGCTCACGACGGAGATACCCGGATTTATCTGAACGGAACACTTGTCTACGAGAAGCAGGGGCGTGATTATTGTATCGTGAACCTGGACAAGAAGCTGCGTGCTGCTTTGAAGGAAGGCACGAATCTGCTTGCCGTAGAAACAAACAAGGGACGTTCGCAATTCTTCGACGTTTCTCTGTTCGATATGAAAGACGGTATTGCCGATGATATTCTGATGACTCCCGGTCAGCCCAATATTTTGAGAGGCCCCAACGGATTTGAATGGTGGCTGATTTATATGGCAAACAAGAACGATGAGCATCGGGGGCAATATATCAACCGTGTCCAGTTCTTCGACAAGACGTTGTTTGTGGATGGTATCACCGGCCCCCGCACGGCAGGTTATCATCCCGAACCTTCGATGCCTACCTTTGCGGGTAAAGGCGAGACAGCTTCGTTCGGTGTGTTGCAACAAGTACAGCCGTCCGTGGCTTACTTGTTCGAGACGGGAGTCAAGACCGAGGGTGGAGCCGGCGTCATTGCCTGGTGGAAGGATGCAGATAACTGTGCCTATGTAGGTTTGGATGCCGAGAACCGGAGCTGGTACCTGCGTACACTTGTCGGCGGTAAAGAAAATAAGGAATCCTATGCCCTGCCTGAAGATTTCCGTTGGGGTGTGTACCATCATCTGCGCATTGAGCGTAACGGTGGCTGTCTGAAGATTTGGCTGGATGAGATTCCCGCACCGGGGAGACATGTCTTTGCAGAGGCTCTTCCGGTAGAAGAAGCGGGTGTTCCCGGAGTATTTGACGAGACAAAGTCTGCCTTGTTCGAAGGGGCTACCTATACCATCGGCTTCGATGATGTGCATTTCCAGCTTTCGGGGAATGAGGAGTTGTTGAAGGGCGATTTCTTGAACGATTATGAATTCAGCTTCCAGTTGTCCGGCTTGTCCGGACAAGACAAGGCAGGAAGCTATCCGGTTTATGTGGATAAGGATAACTATGTGAAGGCTCAGTTCGATGGCATCACCCGTATGCTTGAGGTGACAGCCGTGAAGAAAGGGAAAACTGCCTGGAAGAAGGAATTCCCGTTGGGATGCCTGCAAACGCTCTATCCGGATGTGAAGTATACCGACTTCATTGAGAAAGGTTATCGTTTTGCCGCACCTGCATGGTTGGATACACTTTACCTGAATCGTCACGAAGCAGGCAATAAATCCGAATTTGTGGATGACATGTTCGGCAAGTTCGACATAGAATACCTGAATGGCGGCGAATGGCATCCGATAGAAAACAAAGATAGGGGGATAGCAGAACATCCTGCATATAATTATTGTACCTTTACTCCGGTAAAGGCAGAAGGCATCCGCTTCATCAACAAGGAGGCGGAGGATTTGGAACGCCATATCTATAAGATAGGTGTACATGAATTGTGGAAGGAATCCTATAATTTTCGTGCCGTGCGTCGTGCAGACAAGCTGTATCTGTTTGTCGACGGCAGGGAGCTGGGAGCTTTGGATATACGCTACCCTGCATCCCGCATCGGATTCTGTTCGGAGGGCGGCTCTCCGGTTTATAGCGGTACGTTGTATTATCATGTAGGGCAGAGGCGCGATTAGACGCGATCGTGGGATGTGCCGTTCCGTATATATGTAATGAAAGATGTATATAGAAGCCGGTGTTTGTATTTCCTTGTGAATCAGTGTGATGGACTGGGGTGATTCAGTATACGACTGAATGTATTTCAGTATACGATTGAATAGGATTCAGTATACGACTGAATAGGGTTCAATATACGGGTGTAACGGAACATCTTCTTGAAAGTAAATATTTATCATCATAACAATTGTTTAAGAAAGAATCATGAAAAAGAATTTTATATGTATGTATCTGTTTCTGTTGGCCACGCTGGCTTCCTGCCAGTCCTGCTCTTCAGACTATAAGGATGTGGACGATATTGTTGTCGAAGGAGTTGAAACGCCGGTGCTTTTGGGCGACCCGTTCATCATGTTGCACGATGGCACTTACTATGCCTATGGCACCCATGCGGATGAAGGCATCGAAGTCTATACCTCCGATGATTTGAAGACTTGGAAGTATAAGGGCATGGCGCTCCAGAAGAAGGATGTCTGGGCCGACCGCTGGTTCTGGGCACCGGAGGTCTACGAAGTGAACGGGAAGTTCTATATGTATTACTCGGCAGACGAGCATATCTGTGTGGCAACAGCAGACTCACCTGCAGGACCATTTACCCAAAGTAAGAAGGAACCGATGATTGCCGATGAGAAATGCATTGACAACTCTCTGTTTATTGATAATGACGGCACGCCTTATCTCTTCTTCGACCGTTTCAACGACGGGCTCAACATCTGGGTGGCCGAATTGGAGAAAGACTTCATGACTATCAAGAAGGAGACCATGCACCCTTGCATCCACGTCTCTCAGGCATGGGAGGAGGTATGGCCCCGTGTGAATGAAGGCCCGTTTGTCATCAAGCGTAATGGGCTCTACTATATGACCTATTCCGCCAACAGCTATGAGAGTCCTTTCTACGGCATAGGTTGCGCCACAGCTACCGATTTGATGGGTACCTGGACCAAATACGAGGAGAATCCTTTGCTGCAGAAACCCGGAGAACTGGTTGGAGTGGGGCATAGTGCCACCTTCACCGACAAGGCTGGCAAGCTTCGTATCGTTTTCCATGCCCATAAGGACAAGAGTAGCATCCATCCGCGCGCCATGTACATCAGTGACGTTTCTTTCGAGAAAGTGGACGGTGTGGACCGCATGAGAATCAGCAAGGACTATATGACGCCCAAAATAGTAAAATAAGAGATGGATATGAAAAAGAATTATATATTGCTACTGTTGCTTTGTCTTTGCTTTGCAGGATGCAAGGAGAAGACGGTTGTAGAATCAGACTATCTGCCGATTGCCGACCCTTACGTAATGCTTTACGAAGGCAAGTATTATGCTTACGGCACTGGAGGTACGGTAGAAGGAGAAGGCTTTGCCTGCTTCTCTTCCGATGACTTGAAAAACTGGACGCGTGAAGGCCAGGCGTTGTCGGCCGCAGATTCCTACGGTACGTGGGGATTCTGGGCGCCGGAGGTCTACTACATCGAATCGAAAAAGAAGTTTTATCTGTTCTACTCCACCGAGGAGCATATCTGCGTGGCAACGGCAGATGTTCCCCAAGGCCCGTTCCGTCAGGAAGTGAAGCAGCCGATATGGGATGAGAAGAGTATCGATACCTCTCTATTCATTGATGATGACGGTACGCCTTACCTTTATTTCGTGCGTTTTACAGATGGCAACGTCATCTGGGTGGCAGAGATGAACGATGACCTAACCGGCATCAAGCAGGAGACGCTGACAGAGTGCATTAAGGTGGGAGAGCCTTGGGAACTTTCGCAGGACAAGCCTGCTAAGGTGGCCGAAGGTCCTTCAATTTTGAAGAAAGAGGGTGTCTACTACCTGGTTTATTCAGCCAATCACTTTGAAAGCAAGAACTACGGAGTGGGTTACGCGACTTCGAACAGCCCGATGGGACCGTGGAAGAAATACGAGGGAAATCCGATTCTGCAACATGCCGACGGCTTGATGGGTACCGGTCATGGAGCACCCTTCTGCTGTAAGGACGGTAGCTGGAAATACATTTTCCATGCACATTGGGATTCCACGAAAGTACAGCCGCGCACTTCGTATATCAAGGATTTTGCCATTTCCGACCAGGGAACGGTTTCTATCGGTGGCTCTCTTATCCGTCCGCAGGTATTGGGCAGTACATCACCCGAAAAGTAAAATGAAAGAATGAAAAGAATACATTGTATGAAGAAGTTTCTTGTATTATCAGTGTTATGCAGTCTGATAGCCTGTTCCTCGTCATCGGCTACAAAAGAGGATAAACCGGAAGAACAACAGCCGAAGAATGTCTATCGCAATCCGGTGATAGATTATAGTTTGCCAGACCCTTCTGTCATTGAGGGAGATGATGGATACTACTATTTGTATGCCACCGAGGACATACGCAATCTGCCGATTCACCGTTCCAAGAACCTGGTGGATTGGGAGTATGTAGGTACTGCCTTTACGGACCGTACGCGGCCTGATTTTGAGCCGAACGGCGGTTTGTGGGCGCCGGACATCAACAAGATAGGTGATAAATACGTGCTCTATTATTCTATGTCTGTTTGGGGAGGCGAGTTAACTTGCGGCATCGGTTGTGCTACTGCCGATAAGCCTGAGGGACCTTTTACGGACCACGGAAAGATGTTCCGCAGCAATGAAATCAATGTACAGAACTCCATCGACCCTTTCTATATAGAGGATGGAGGGAAGAAATATCTTTTCTGGGGCAGTTTTCGAGGAATCTATGCGATTGAACTGTCTGATGACGGACTCTCTCTGAAGGACGGCGCCACACCGCAGCAAGTGGCAGGAACCGCTTACGAAGGTACCTATATTCACAAGAAGGACGGGCATTACTACTTCTTCGCTTCCATAGGAAGTTGTTGTGAGGGATTGAAGAGTACTTACACTACTGTTGTAGGCCGTTCAGATAATCTTTTCGGCCCCTATGTCGACAAGAATGGCGGTAGCATGATGGATAACAAGCACGAAGTGCTGATTCAGAAAAGCAATTCCTTTGTGGGTACCGGTCATAATTCGGAGATTGTGACGGACAATGCCGGCAATGACTGGTTCTTCTATCATGCGGTGAGCACAAAGAAGCCTGAAGGCCGTGTATTGATGTTGGATAAGATTAGCTGGGAAGACGGATGGCCGACGGTAGAAGGCTTCGTTGCATCCACGGAAGCGGAGAAACCGAAATTCTGACAAGTATGAAGAAATCTATTTTAGTCTCCTTGTTGGCCCTATTGATGATGGGCTGTCAAGTATCGGGTGGCAGTTCCTTGAAAGTGGAGGAAACCACTGTTGAAATGCGGAAGAATCCCGAAGGAGTAGCTGTATCGGCTCCCCGTTTCTCATGGCAACTGGTAACCGACAAGCAGGATGTGATGCAGACTGCTTATCAGATTGAAGTGGCGGACTCGGAAAAGGGCTTGCAGGCCGGCTCCGGGCTGGTATGGAACAGCGGTCGTGTGGAGTCTGGCCAATCGGTGCTGGTGAAGTACGCAGGGGCGCCTTTGGAGTCGGGACAGAAATATTGGTGGCGTGTCACTGTATGGACAAATACCGGTGACAAGGCGCAAAGTAGTATCCAATATTGGTCAATGGCTTTGCTGGACAGTTCGGACTGGAAAGCCGGCTGGATTGGACTGAACGACAGTACAA
>ENA-ORUF01003236-ORUF01003236.1-human-gut-metagenome-genome-assembly--contig:-NODE-3236-length-12192-cov-7.290022_pt1 | contig 12192 bp, 7 predicted proteins | sample MGYA00242077_ERZ509203 | MGnify/ENA primary metagenome ERZ509203 (study PRJEB26280, sample SAMEA2338834) | human gut metagenome | biome: human gut; feature: human-associated habitat; material: faeces...
CCACGATGGCGCGGTCCTGCGCCATCAGCTGGGTGCCGGTGGCCAGCTTGATGTTTTTGCCCTCCTGCACATGGTAGGCTTCCATGCCGCGCTCGAACTTGCCGGAGCAGATGCGCATAAAGGCAATACGGTCGCGGTGGGCCTTGTTCATGTTGGCCTGAATTTTAAAGATAAAGGCGGAGAACTCGTCCCGGCAGGGGTCCACCGGCTCGCCGGTCAGGCTGTCCACGCGAGCCAGCGGGGCGGAGGTGAGCCGCAGGAAGTTTTCAAGGAAGGGCTCCACGCCGAAGTTGGTCAATGCAGAGCCGAAGAACACGGGGCTCAGCTCACCGCGCAGCACCTTGTCCAGATCAAACTCCTCGGCAGCGCCGTCCAGCAGCTCGATCTCGTCCACCAGCTGCTGGTGCAAATAGGGGGTCAGCAGCTCGTCCAGTGCGGGGTCGCCCAGCTCGGCCTCGGTCTCGCTGACCTTCTTCACGCCGTTGGCGCGGCCATCGCTGGAAAAAGCCAGCACCTTGCGCGCGTTGCGGTCGAACACGCCCTTGAACTCCTTGCCGCAGCCGATGGGCCAGTTCATGGGGTAGGTCTTGATGCCCAGAATTTCCTCGATGTTCTCCATCAGCTCAAAGGGGTCGCGGGCTTCGCGGTCCATCTTGTTGATGAAGGTAAAAATGGGGATGTGGCGCAGGGTGCACACCTTGAACAGCTTGATGGTCTGCGCCTCAACGCCCTTTGCGGCGTCGATGACCATGACGGCAGAGTCTGCCGCCATCAGGGTGCGGTAGGTATCCTCCGAGAAGTCCTGATGGCCGGGGGTGTCCAGAATGTTCACGCACTTACCGGCGTAGTTGAACTGCAGCACCGAAGAGGTGACCGAGATACCACGCTGCTTTTCAATGTCCATCCAGTCGGACACGGCGTGCTTGGCGCTCTGCTTGCCCTTGACGGAACCAGCCTGATTGATGGCTCCACCGTACAGCAGCAGCTTTTCGGTAAGGGTGGTCTTACCTGCGTCGGGGTGGCTGATGATGGCGAACGTCCTGCGGCGTTCGATCTCTTCACGATTTGTCATAGATGATATTTCTCCTGAAATGGATGGAACTTCTTCCGGCATCACTGTGCGATGCCGGAAGAAGCATTTTTACACATACGCACCTTATTCTATACGAAAACGCGTGATAATGCAAGGGTTTTCGTTATTTTTTCAGGATCAGGCAGGGCAGAGGGGCAGTTTCGGCCCAATTGGCAAAATCACACACCAGAACGGTGAAACTTTTCAGTGGAAGTGCGCGCAGAAAACGCAGCACCGCCTGTTTTTCGTCCGAGCCGATGACCGCCCCGCTGTACAGGATGGCGCTCACGATGCCGCCGGGGCGCACCGCCTGCAGCGCCGCCTGCAAGGCGGGGATGCTGCTCTGCGCGGTGGAGAATACCGCATGGTCCGCCCCCGGCAGCCAGCCAAAGTTGAACATGACTGCATCGGCAGTGCCGGGCTGCACATACTGTAATAAGTCGGCGTGGCTGCCGCAGACAAGGCTGTACCGGTCGGCGGGCACATTTGCCTGTTCCAGCCGGGTGCGGGTGGAGCGGATGGCTTCGGGCTGCACGTCAAAAGCCAGTACCCGCCCGGCGGGGGCGGTCAGATTGCACAGAAAGGCGGTGTCGCCGCCGTTGCCGCAGGTGGCATCCACGCACAGCTGCGGGTGCACCAGCCGGGCTGCTAAAAAGTCCTGCACAAATTTTACTGCCGTTAAGTCCGGGGTGCGGCGGCGCACCAGCTGCCCGCCCTCGGCGGCAAAGCCGAATTTGCCCCAGAAAGCAAGCTCAGCGGCGTTTTCCGGCAGCGGGGCGGTAAAAACCGTGGCGGCTTCCCGGTCATAGCCGCCAAAGCTGCGCAATACTTCTTTTAACAGGTAGGAGCCGTAGCCCTTGCGCCGCCACCGGGGCAGGATGCACAGGGCGGCAAGCTGTGCGCCCTTGGGGGCGGGAGAAAGGCGGCACTCTCCGATGCAGTCCTTTTCTTTATACAGGGCAAACCCCTGCTCAGTGCGGTGCAGTTCCATAAAAAGCTCCTCCTTGACGGGCCAATGTTCTTCCCTTACAATAGCAAGCGGAAACGCTGCTGTCAAGGGCGGAAAAACAGGACCGCATTTCACATATTCTTCACGGCGCAAGCGATTCATTTTCACATTTGACAGTTACAATAGGGACAGTTCAAAGGAACAGATGTCCCTGCGGACCGGCCTTTGAGGGAAGGATGTAGTAACATGGAAAACGAGAACAAGTGGGAATACGATTATTCCGCTTCCAATAACGAGACCGGCTACCCCAACGTGGGCAGCAGCGGCATGAACACGGCAAACCAGTATAACGAGCCGGAAGCGCAGCCTGTGCGCCCGGCCGATACCGCCCCGGCAGATGGCGGCAGCGTGCCGCCCACCCCGCCGGAGCAGCCGCAGTACAGCGCCCCGGCGCAGCCGGAAAAGCCCCGCCGCAAGAAGTTCAACGGCAAAAAGCTGGCACGCAGCGCCGTGGCGCTGGTGCTGGCAGCAGCCATGGGCTTTGCGGGCGGCTTTGTGGGTGCCAAATACGGCGGCGGCAGCAAGGTGGTCATCCAGCAGGTGGAGCGCCCGGCCAGCTCTGACAGCAGCACCGACAGCACCGGCAATTCCATCAGTGCCACCAGCGGCACCGGCCTGAGCACCGCACAGGTGGCCGAGATGGTCAGCCCCAGTGTGGTGGTCATCACCACTGAGCAGGTGGTCTACTCCCAGTGGTCGTGGTACGGCCAGAGCCAGGTGGAGAGCGGCGCCGGCAGCGGCGTCATCATCAGCTCGGACGGCTATATCCTCACCTGCGCCCATGTGGTGAGCGGCGCTTCCAACATCACCGTGAGCATCGGCGACAAGGATTACCCCGCTACGCTGGTGGGCGAGGATACCACCAGTGATATCGCCGTGGTAAAGGTGGACGCTACCGGCCTGACCCCTGCCACTGTGGGCAACAGCGACAACCTGAAGGTGGGCGAAAGCGTCATGGCCGTGGGCAACCCCTTGGGTGAGCTGGGCGGCACCGTGACCAGCGGCATTGTCAGCGCCCTGAACCGCAGCGTCAGCATTCAGGGTTCCAGCTCTGTCAACACCATGTCCCTGATCCAGATGGATGCCTCCGTCAGCCCCGGCAACTCCGGCGGCGGCCTGTTCAACATGAACGGCGAGCTGGTGGGCATCGTCAATGCAAAGTCCTCCGACAGCGATGCCGAGGGTCTGGGCTTTGCCATCCCGGTAAATGACGCCGTGAAGGTGGCGCAGGAGCTGCTGGAAAACGGCTATGTGACCGGCCGTCCCTATCTGGGCATCAGCTACTATGCCGTGACCGACGCCCAGACTGCCGCCCAGCTGGGCGTGAACGCCTACGGTGTCTACATCGTGGAGGTGGTCAAGGGCGGCCCTGCCGACAAGGCGGGCCTGCAGGCCGGTGACCGCATCGTGAGCGTAGACGGCAGCGAGGTTGCCACCCAGAGCGATCTTGGCACCCTGATGCAGAACCACAAGGCCGGTGACACCATCGAGATCACCGTCGCACGCGGCGGTCAGATGCAGACTGTTACCGTCACCCTTGGCGAAAAGGGTGCAGAGAATAGCTGAAAATAGTAAAAAGGCGAGAGTCCTCCATTTTTTCGGAAGGCTCTCGCTTTTTTGTTTGTACCGCGCTCCGCGGGGGCAGAGGCTATTGCCGAGGGATGTTCTCTTTTGACACCAAAAGAGAACCAGAAAAGTGCCAGCGATTTCGACGCGCTGGAGCCACGAAAAAGGGGCTGCTCGCCCCTTTTAACCCCAAAGAAGTGGGCTACACCGGAAAAAACTGAAGATTCACGCCTGTTCGGCGTGAAGATCTTTTAACCGTTTTTTCCGGCTCCGCCGATTTGAATCCCCTCAGTCGCTGCGCGACAGCTCCCCCAAGGGGGAGCGGGCACACCCACAGCGCCGCGCTTTCGCAGAAAGCAGGCGCTGCAAATGCCGTTTTCCTTCACGACCCCTCCCGTGAAAAAGTAAATCGGGAAAATCCGCAGATTTTCCCGATTTACAAATTATAAATAATTCTTCCTCTGACTATGCGCAGAGCAACGCGGAGCGCATTTCAGATCATCTCAGCTCAGCTCCACAGGGGCTTCGGGCTGGTTCTCCACGCGGGCGCTGGTGCGTCCCTCGGGACGGATCTCTCCGGCGGCGACCAGCGAGATTTTGGTCAGAGTGGGGCCTACCAGCTCGTACACCAGCACCGAGAACAGCACCACGTTGCGCACCATGTGGCCGTCCGACAGCTCGGCGGCGGTGGCCGCCATGCCCAGCGCTACACCGGCCTGCGGCAGCAGGGTGATGCCCAGATATTTCTGAATAGCCGGGCTGCAGCTGGTGGCGCGGCAGCTCAGGTAAGAACCGCTGATCTTACCGGCAGAGCGCGCCACAATGTATACCACGCCGATGAGCAGCACCATGGGGTTGGTGAGGATGGTCAGGTCCAGCTCTGCGCCGGACAGCACGAAGAACAGGATGTTGATGGGGGACACCCAGCGGTCCAGACGGTCCATCAGCTCATCCGAGGTGGGGCAGACGTTGCAGAACACGGTGCCGGTCATCATGCACACCAGCAGCAGCGAGAAGCCGCAGCGGGTGCCGTTGATCTCGAACTTGGTCATGGACAGCCCCACGGTCAGCAGCACAAAGGCCACCGACAGGCTCATGCGCTTGGAGCGGGAGTGGAAGTAGACCTCCAGCAGGTTCAGCAGGTAACCGGCGGCAGCGCCCAGCGCCAGCGAGAGCGCGATCTCCAGCAGAGGCTCCAGCACCACGCTCATGGGGTCGATGCGGCCTTGTTCCAGCGCATTTGCTACGCCGTAGGAGGCCGAGAACAGCACCAGACCCACGGCATCGTCAATGGCGACCACCATCAGCAGAAGCTTGGTCAATGGGCCGTCGGCCTTGTACTGCTTGACCACCATCAGGGTAGCGGCAGGGGCGGTGGCGGCGGCGATGGAGCCCAGCGTGATGGCAGAGGCCAGCGAGATGACGTCCGGGCGGGCAAAGTGCAGGGCAACAAGGGCGATATCCACCAGCGCGGTGGTGATCACCGCCTGCGCAACGCCCACGGTCACGGCGCGGCGTCCCATGTGCTTCAGGGCGCTGAGCCGGAACTCGTTGCCGATGACGAAGGCGATAAAGCCCAGCGCTACCTGTGTGAGGATGCCGTAGCCCTCCACGGCAACAAGGCTGCCAAAGCCAAAGCCGAAACGGCTCAGCCCCAGCCGACCCAGAAAGAAGGGACCCAGCAGCAGGCCGGTAAGCAGGTAAGCGGTGACGGCGGGCAGACGCACGGCCTTGGCAGCGCGTGACATGAGCAGGCCGGCGATCAGGGCAAGGGACAGACAGATCAACATTTGTTCCATAATGTGGTTTGTATTGGGTGCGCAGCCAAAGGCCGCAGCACTCGGTTCCTCCTTGTCAAAAAAGTATCGAACTCCTGTGTGAAATCCAGTGCGGGGGGTCAAAATGGGAAAACGTATCCAGTATACCGGAACAACGGAGGAAAAGCAATCATCCTGCGCGTTTCATACATCTTTTGAGACGAAAAGACAGAAACAGGACGAGAAAGGACGGAATACAAGCAGTTCGGCTGCCGTTTCCCTTTACGACCCCAGCCGTGAAAAAGGGATAGCGGAGCGCCCGCGGGCGCTCCGCTATCCCGAAATATAAAATATGCTCTTAGTTGAACTTGAAGATCTTGCGCAGCTGGCGGTAGGTGGCTACGACCACCTTGTCACCGCCGGGGAAGCGCAGGTCGGTCAGACCGCCAAGGTTCACGCGCACGGCGCGGTAAACGCCGGGGGTAACGTGATCCTTGAGGTACTGCCACAGCTCTGCCTTTTTGGCGTGTGCCTCGGCGCTGCCGTCCAGCAGCAGGAAGATGTCGCTGACTGCCATCATGACCGACAGGTAGTGCACCATGTAGGCGCGCAGACGCTTCTGGTCCTTCAGCGCGTCCAGATCCTGACAGTCGATCATGTGCCTGGTGACCCGCAGCTGCTGGTCCACACGGCCGACCATCACGCTCTCGTTCACGCTCTGGTCTGCGCGGCCGATGAAGTAGCGGTACAGATCCAGATCCATATAGTACATGCTCTTGACATAGGGCAGGGGCTGGTACACAAAGATATTGTCCACATAGAAGGTGTGCTTGGGCAGCACCATGCCGCACTCACGCAGCACCTCGGTGCGGTACATGACCGAGTGCATCAGCAGGTTCTGATCCGGGCGGAAGCGCCGGACGTGCACCCAGTCGAACAGGCGGTTCTGCGGGAACACGTTGGTGTAGCGTACGGTATGGCTGGTGCCGTCCTCCACATGCTCGTACACATAGTTGCAGATCATCAGATCCGGCGCGGTGCCGCGGGCTACCAGTGTGGTCAGGCGATCCAGCACCTTCTTCAGGGCGTCGGTGTCCAGCCAGTCGTCGCTGTCCACTACCTTGTAGTACAGGCCGGTGGCGTTGCGAATGCCCTGATTCACGCCCTCGCCGTGGCCGCCGTTCTCCTGATGGATGGTCTTGACGATGGTGGGGTACTTTGCGGCGTACTCGTCGCAGATGGCGGGGGTGTCATCCTTGACGGAACCATCGTCCACCAGAATGATCTCGGCCTGCTCGCCTGCGCTCAGCAGCGTTTCGATGCAGTGACGCATATAGGCTGCGGAATTGTAGCAGGGCACGGCAAAGGTGATAAGTTTCTGCTGCATATTATAAATGCTCCTTTTTACGTTGCATGGTCCATGCCGGGCAGTCTGCGGGGTGGCATGGAGATATGTGTTCTCATTATAGCATTTTCGCGCCTGAAAAGCTATCCTTCCCGGGCAGAAAGAGCGCTTATCGCACACTTTTGCGCAAAGTGACGCTTTTTTCTGCCAAAAGTATCAGTTTTGTGGTATACTGATAAGGTTTTGAGCGTTCTGCGCGTCAGTGCACCTATATATATAACGGAGGAAACCATGGAAAACCCGCACAGTATCCTGAAAAAAGTTTTCGGCTACGACAGCTTCCGCCCCGGGCAGGAGCAGATCGTCAGCCGCCTGCTGGCCGGACAGGATGTGCTGGCGGTCATGCCCACCGGCGCGGGCAAATCCATCTGCTATCAGGTGCCGGCGCTGCTTTTGCCGGGCATCACCATCGTGGTGTCCCCGCTGGTCAGCCTGATGAAGGATCAGGTGGGGGCGCTGGTGCAGGCGGGCGTGGCGGCGGCTTTTCTGAACAACAGCCTGACCGACAACCAGAAGGCGCTGATGCTGCATCGCGCCCGGGAGGGCTGGTATAAGATCATCTATGTAGCACCGGAGCGGCTGGAGATGCCGGGCTTCCAGCGGTTCGCGCAGGAGCGGCAGATCAGCATGGTCACGGTGGACGAGGCGCACTGCATCAGCCAGTGGGGACAGGATTTCCGCCCCAGCTATCTGCGCATCAAGGCGTTTGTGGACAGCCTGCCCAGCCGACCGGTCATGGGCGCGTTCACCGCCACCGCCACCGCCCATGTGCGGGAGGATATCCGCACCCATCTGGCGCTGCAAGCGCCCTACGAGGTGACTACCAGCTTCGACCGCCCCAACCTGTACTTTGAGACCCGGCGGGCACTGCCCAGCCAGAAGCCAAAAGAGCTGCTGGAACTGGTGCTCAAAGAGGGCAATCATGCGGGCATCGTGTATTGCAGCACCACCCGGCAGGTGGACGAGACGGTGCAGCTGCTGCAGAGCCGCAGCATCCGGGCGGCAGCCTACCACGCCAAGCTGGATGCGGACACCCGGCGGCAGAATCAGGACGATTTCCTCTATGACCGTGTGCAGGTGATGGTGGCCACCAATGCCTTTGGCATGGGCATCGACAAGCCCAACGTGCGGTTCGTCATCCATTATAATATGCCTAAGGACTTGGAAAGCTATTATCAGGAGGCCGGACGCGCCGGGCGCGACGGTCAGCCCGCCCGGTGTACCCTGCTGTATTCCGGCACGGATGTGCGCACCATCCGCTTTTTCATCGACAAGGAGCGGGAGGCGGACAATGGTCTGCCCGCGGATGTAAAGGCCGAAGCCGCCCGCAAGGCAGAGGAGCGGCTCAAGTACATGACCTTCTACTCCACCACCCAGCACTGTCTGCGCGGCTTTCTGCTGCAATACTTCGGAGAAGCCGCGCCCAAAAAGTGCGGCAACTGCTCCTGCTGCCTTGCCGCCGAGCAGGAAGCCCAGCTGCAGGTGGAGTACGCCCGCCGCCGTGCCGCCCAGAGCGCCGACCGGCTGGAAAAGCCCCGCCGCGCAAAGCCCGCCGCAGCGGGCAGCCTGAGCGAGGCGGACGAAAAGCTGCTCAACGCCCTGTATGCGGTGCGCAAGCGCCTTGCGGGCAAGCAGAACCTGCCCGCCTTTATGGTGTTTAACGATGCCACCCTGCGGGAGATGGCAGAGAAAAAGCCTATGAGCATCGACGAGCTGCTGAACATCAGCGGCGTGGGCGAAAAGAAGGCCGCCCGCTACGGCAACGCTTTTCTGCGCGTCATCGAGGACGCCGTGGGCAGCCGGGAGTGAGAAAAGAAAGAAGCCGCTGCACAGTCTGTGCAGCGGCTTCTTTTAGTGCGGGACGATTTCGAATGGCCTCCGCGTTGCTTTGGCCATATTCAGCGGAAGAATTATTTTTAATAGAGCGTTTGTCGCGGCCTGCGGGCCGCGACAAACGCATTTTCACGAGAAGGAGTTCAGCACCGCTTACCGTTCCATGGTATGGGTGGCGAATACCTTTTCGTCCTCCCACCACACGGGCTGCCCGGCGGCAAGGGACTTGGGTACGTCCAGCAGGCGCTGGTTGCGGCTGCCGCGGAAGCGCAGGGAGATGTCGTGCTCGGCCTGCACGAATCTGCCGTCCACCAGCACATCCAGCAGTGCCAGCAGCTCGTCGGTCACCTCACACCGCGCGGGGCTGGGCTCTGCGCCGGTAAGCTGCTCCCACGTGTAGCCGGAGTAGCACCACACCGTCTTGGCGGGGTACAGAGCCTTGAAGTTGCGCACAAAGGGCAGCAGCTCCCGCTGGTTCTCTGGTTCAAAGGGTTCGCCGCCCAGCAGGGAGAGCCCGGCGATATAGTCCGGCTGACAGGAGGCGAATACCTCGTTGCGCACGGTTTTATCAAAGGGCTGACCGTAGTCAAAATCCCATGCCACGGCGTTGAAGCAGCCCGGGCAGTGGTGGCGGCAGCCGGACACAAAAACGCTGGTGCGCACCCCGGGGCCGTTGGCGATATCGTAATATTTGATGTTTGCGTAGTTCATGCTCATGTTCCTGTCGTTTGCTGAAAAGATATTTGGAGCGGCCGAAAGGCCGCTCCAAATATCAAATCAAAAATAAAATTTAGCTGTTGTTACAGATGCAGCACGCGATCCTTGATCTCCTGCGTGCGGCCCTGGTTCCAGAACTGGGTGCCGATATAACCGCAGGTGCGGCGGGCGACGTTCAGCTTGTTCTGGTCGCGGTTGCCGCACTTGGGGCACTCCCACACCAGCTTGCCGTCGTCCTCCACAATCTTGATCTCGCCATCGTAGCCGCACACCTGACAGTAGTCGGACTTGGTGTTCAACTCGGCGTACATGATGTTGTCGTAGATGAACTGCAGCACGCTTATGACGGCTTCCAGATTGTCCTGCATGTTGGGCACTTCCACATAGCTGATGGCACCGCCCGGGGACAGGCGCTGGAAGTCGGCCTCGAATTTCAGCTTGGTAAAGGCGTCGATGGGCTCAGAGACATGGACGTGGTAGCTGTTGGTGATATAGTTCTTGTCCGTGATGCCCTTCACGATGCCAAAGCGCTTTTGCAGGCACTTGGCGAACTTGTAGGTGGTGGATTCCAGCGGGGTGCCATAGAGGGAGTAGTCCATGTTCTCGGCCTTCTTCCACGCGTTGCACTTGTCGTTCATGTGCTGCATCACGCTCAAGGCGAAGGGCTTGGCACCGGCATCGGTGTGGCTCTTGCCGGTCATATACTTCACACACTCGTACAGGCCGGCATAGCCCAGACTGATGGTGGAGTAGCCGCCGAAGAGCAGCTTGTCGATCTTTTCGCCCTTCTTCAGGCGTGCCAGCGCGCCGTACTGCCACAGAATGGGAGCAGCGTCGCTGGGGGTGCCCAGCAGCCGCTTATGGCGTGCCTGCAAAGCCCGGTGGCACAGATCCAAACGCTCGTCAAAGATCTTCCAGAACTTTTCAAAGTTGCCGCCGGAGCTCAGTGCAACGTCCACCAGATTGATGGTGACCACGCCCTGATTGAAGCGGCCGTAGTACTTGGGCTTGCCGGTCTCGGGGTCCACATAGGGAGTCAGGAAGCTACGGCAGCCCATGCAGGTGTAGCAGTGGCCCTCGCCGTTCTTGTCCACCTTGAGTTCCAGCATCTTCTTTTCCGAGATATAGTCCGGCACCATGCGCTTGGCGGTGCACTTGGCGGCCAGCTCGGTCAGGTAGTAGTAGGGAGTGCCGGGGCGGATGTTGTCCTCTTCCAGCACATAGATCAGCTTGGGAAAGGCGGGGGTGATCCATACACCGGCCTCGTTCTTCACGCCCTGATAGCGCTGGCGGATGGTCTCCTCGATAATGATGGCAAGGTCGGCCTTTTCCTGCGGGTTGCGGGCCTCGCCCAGATACATGAACACGGTAATAAAGGGTGCCTGACCGTTGGTGGTCATCAGGGTGACCACCTGATACTGGATGGTCTGCACGCCGCGGTTGATCTCGTTGCGCAGACGGCGCTCCACGATCTCCTTCTTGCGCTCGGCAGAGACGTCCAGACCTTCCATCTCCAGCTCTACCTCAGCGGCGATCTTCTTGCGGGAGACGTCCACAAAGGGAGCCAGATGGGTCAGGCTGATGCTCTGGCCGCCGTACTGGTTGGAGGCCACCTGTGCAATGATCTGGGTGGCAATGTTGCAGGCAGTGGAGAAGCTGTGCGGCTTCTCGATATAGGTGCCGGAGATGACGGTGCCGTTCTGCAGCATATCCTCCAGGTTCACCAGATCGCAGTTGTGCATATGCTGGGCAAAATAGTCCGAGTCGTGGAAGTGGATCAGACCCTCCTGGTGTGCCTTGACGATATCCGGAGCCAGCAGCAGGCGGTTGGTCAGGTCTTTGGAGATCTCACCGGCCATATAGTCCCGCTGTACGCTGTTGACAGTGGGGTTTTTGTTGGCGTTCTCCTGCTTGACCTCCTCGTTCTGGCACTCGATCAGGCTGAGGATGCGCTCGTCTGTGGTGTTGGTCTGACGCTTCAGGCTCTGCACATAACGGTAGGTGATATAGTGGCGGGCAACGTCGTGGGCCTGGATGTCCATGAGCTGGTTCTCCACCATATCCTGGATCTCCTCCACGTTTACAGCCCGGTTCAGCGCCTGGCACTGGTCCGCAACATCCGCAGCGATCTGGGTGATCTGGTCCCGGGTCAGGCGGTTCTGTTCGCTCATCGACTCGCTGGCTTTGCCCACTGCTGTGATGATCTTGGTAATGTCAAAAGGCACTTCGGCCCCGTTGCGCTTGATGATCTTCATAGGAACTCCTCCATTTGGTCTGCTGTATCTGTCCTGTTCTGATAAAGGCGGCTGCACACCTTAGTGTGTGCCACTGCCCGCCGCAAAATCCTAAATAGTGATTTCATGATATCACTATTTAGTGATAAGTCAAGGCTATGACCACAAGATTTTGTGTTTTGGTGCTTCTGACAAAAAACAGGGGCTTTTTTCAGGACAAAATCTGCTTGACAGTTCAGACCCTCTCCATGGTGTAATATCCGGCAGAAACTATACCTGTCCGCACTATATAATACATTATAAATGGAGAAAAAGATGCAAAAGGGGGAGTGATCAAAAGAGGACATGATTTCTGCAGCAAAACTGTACAAAAGGTCAAAAAGGCAAAAAAGGAGCAAAAAGGGCTTGCCAAACTTCGGGAGGTATGGTATTATACTTGAGCGCCAAGGGCCGCCGGAAAGAATGACTTCCGACAGGCTAAGAAGCAAGAAAATAGGACCACTGAGATTCATCTCATGTCCGCTGAAAAGTTTCCAAGCTTCCGAAAAAAAGTGCTTGACAAACGATCACAAACGTGATAAAATAATCAAGCTGTCAGC